>OIXQ01000424.1_pt1 | contig 19914 bp, 15 predicted proteins | sample 1587791 | NCBI WGS metagenome assembly OIXQ01 (sample SAMN03283273) | human gut metagenome | biome: human-associated habitat; material: feces | host: Homo sapiens | place: Peru | collected 2012
TGTTGCAATAAGTAAGCAATGTGTCAACGCATTTGAAATATGTCAGAGGTATTTACCTGCATGATAACGCACATTCATTCCGCTTTAGTGCATTTTCTGCATTTTAGATGCGTGCTATATGTCTGCTTTTCAATTAGATATGAAAATGCAGACCGAAAGAACCGTCCCTTTGGTTTGAAAAAACAATCAACTATGTTGTATAACATATTTCAATAATCATCACATATTCTAAATTTTGTTTAAATTTACAGCGGAAAAATAATGACTGTAATTTATGAGGACAAAAGCAATCTCCGACTGTAGTTTATTTGCCATTTTCTTCTTTTTTATTGGCTGTATGTGGGCTGGTGAAAATCATTTCACCAAATCTATTCATTGGCCGTCAGATGGAGACAAGGTTTCAAAAAAACACTATGAATATATCAAGCCTGTTAACGACTCTTTATCCGTTTGGGATTTTAGCAAGGCTATTGAAACAGGAAAATCACATTCAATGCAATGGATTAATGTGGGTGATTCTATTTTAGTGAAGAAAGAGATGGGTGCACAACTCACCTACAATGTCGAAAATACTGAAATCACACTGAAATCATATGAAACCCCTTTGCTTAAACTGAATGATTCCATTCCTCTTTCTTTGAATATAAAACGTGGAGCAAAACAATGTCAATCTGTGCCATTTTCATTGCAAGGGGCATATTGCGACAATAATTATGTTTCATATAATGGTCTTCTATATACAGACATAAGCGACAGGGGAATACTCATTTTGCCAAACGACACCATTGAAGATGCTGTAAGGGTGACACAAAAATTAGAGGGAGATATGTTTGTGTCAGACAACAAACGCCTTGACTTGAAGAACGGCAGCAATGGTGTGGACAATGGCCTTACTCATGTGGTTGTAATCGACAAATGGTATTCGCCATCATTTAAGTATGAATTGGTTGAAAATTTATCAGACCTTTATTACTTCAACAATGAAGTCGTCAGAGAATCCTATGCCACCTTTATGTGCCCTCCTGAAGATCAAGTGTCTTGTTTGAATATGGCTCCAGGGCCGAACTGTCCAGTAAAGACTCGCTCCACAAGAAAAGGCAAATGCCACGACAACGACAGTGATGGGCAAATGAATAATTTTGACAACTCCGTAACCGTCATTTTTAAGGATGGAGTCATTTATGTGAAAATCATTGACTATTCAAATGATAATGTAGAACATGCTTCCGGTGTATTGTGTGACCAATTGGGCAGAGTTTGGAAAACTTTTTCAGAAATAAACTTTGCAGACGGTGAGTGGCAAACGTCCATATATACATCCGAACTGCCGCAAGGTAATTATGTTCTCTATCTGTCGGTTGGAAAAGCTCGCATTTCTAAAAAACTGGTTATTCAATAGCGTGCATTATGAGAGCCTATTTATCGTTTGTCGTCGTTTTTGCCATCCATTATGGTGTGGCGTTTGCTCAACTCACGTCTTCTGAGAATACAGCCAAGCCATACATTCCATCCTGGGATACGTATGAGTTTATGAAGTATGGCAATGTGGGGGCTTCGCTATATACTGGCACCATTAATTATTCCGTTCCGATATACGAGTATGAGGACGAGGATTTCAACTATGGAATATCCATCGATTATGCCACCAACGGATTTCGGGTCAACCACAAAAGCGGATTTCTTGGGCATGGATGGTCTTTAAATTTTCCTGGAATAATCACAAGAGAAATCAAAGGCTTGGCCGATGATGATGCGAAAACCATCATAGCGAGAGGCGGAAACGGTTGCCAGCTGTATGGCTACGACAAGATGCCAATAGGCCGTTTGAATAGCTGTATTCTTGTCCATTATACTGGAAACGAGGCGTTCACGGCAATGACTGATGCCAGTAATGTCAGCTATGATGCTCAGCCAGACATCTATAGGTTCAACTTTTGCGGATACAGTGGCTCTTTTAGGCGTATGCCTTCCTCTGACGGCAAGTCATTCCTGTTCTTTGACTGTCCATCTAAATCCAAATCATTGAAAATCGAGGGTCTTACAAACAACAGCATCGTCATTGTTGACGGGCTCGGATACAAATATTCTTTCACAATAGGAGAATACACAAAGAGCACCTACAACGAGGCTGTGGGCGCACCACTTGAAAGGCGCATAAGGCAATGGAATCTGCAAAAAGTCACAGCCCCCAATGGCAGAACAATGGAGTTCATTTACAGCCATATATCAGACAATGGCGGATTGGATAAGTCTGAGCATAATGTCACATACACACCATCCCTTTCATATGTGTTCTCTTACTATGCTGGAACGAATGAGGGCTATGGCTCCAAAGATGCGACTATTTACGAAAGTGACAACTTCTCAACAAAACTTACAGGGATAAAGTTTTCTGACGGAACCCATGCCTGCATAGAATATGCGGACGGTGTCAAGGAACTGCGTTATGTATTGCCAAATGGCGATACGCGGGAGGCATATGGTGAAAACAAGAAAATAAGGACAATTATGGTTTATTCACCAGAGGGTAATCCTATCAAAAAAGCCGATTTCTCATACCTGACGGTGGGAGGAAACGCAAGCAAGGAAAACAGACTTACGTTCTTGAAAACTATTGATATTTCAGGACAAGGCATTTTTTCTTTTGAGTATAACCGGATGACTGCCTGCCCTCCGCTTGGGACAATAAAGAGTGACCACTGGGGATACTATAATGGTGAGTATGGAGGTTTCTCCACTAAAAAGCTCCTGTCGAATTTGACCTTTGACAGCGAATACAACGAGCTCTACACGTCAAACTTTAGACGAAGCCCCGATTTCCAGTCGGCTCTATCAGGCACGTTAAGCAAAATTTGTTATCCTACAGGAGGCTACTCAACAATCTCCTATGAGCCGCACGACTGTTCCCAAAAAGTGGTAAGGACAAGCTCCACATTGTTCTTGCCGATGCTAACCGACTTGCCGCAAAATGAGACTGTCGGCGGTGTCAGGGTGAAGCAGGTTACCACGTTTATGCCTAATGGCACCCCGTCTGACACAGTTAGATACGAGTACAAGTCTGAGAACGATCCGAGTTTAAGCAGTGGCATCCTGATCAACACGCCACGCTATGGTATTAAGTACATCACACCAAACAACAAGGCTGTTGAGCGATTCAACCTATGCAACAGCATATATGACTTCACGCAGACGCATATTGAGTATTCAAATGTGAGGGAATACCGAAGCAACGCTGGACATACTGACTATTTTTACAGTACATACAAAGACTATCCTGACGGGGCTGATGTTGAAGACGACAAAGAGAACAGGCAACCTCTTTTCGGATACTACACCCAAGGGGGACAAGATATTGTGTCATTCTTCAATAATCCCAACCATCTAGTAGAAAATCTGCTCACACCTATTGCCTCCGCCCAAACAAAAAGGGGACTGCTCACCTCTATGAAAAGGTATAGCGGCAGTGGTGACCTTGTCAGCGAGACTAAATACAGTTACCAGTTCCCGTTGGTGAAGATTGACACAGTCTTCACGTTGACCGGGGAAGTTGCCAAAGATGTGCTTTATCCAAGATATAATATTGAATTGAGCAGTGTGGAAGAATCATCATTTTTTGGCAAGGCATCCGTCGTAAATAAAAAAAGTTCAGTATTCAATTCTTATGGAATGGAGGCGGAGTCAGCATTTGTGACATCAGAGGGGAATACAATTGTTGACACATACCAGTATTCTGGCGATGTGCAAGATGCGGACGGTCTGGTAAAGGACATGCGGCTTTTCCATAACGTTAACAGTTTGCTATCGCATGAGAGGAAGGCCGTAACAAATGGAAAAGAGACTCTGATTTGGAAAAAGCGCTACAATTATTATCAGCCGGACTTGAATAATGGGGCGTTGTTCAGAGTGGCAAATGTTGAAGACTGGGATCCGTCCAAGGGCTGGATATCTAAAATATCGTATGTCCATGATGAAGGTGGGCGAATCATACAGCAAACGGACTCCAGTGGTGTGCATACATCCTATCTTTGGGGATATAAAGGCCGGCACCCTCTAATGGCTGCAAAAAACACATCTTTTCTACAACTTGCAAAAGCAGTCACAGCGCAAGGGCTCAATATCTCAGCGTTGTCAGATGCCATCAGCTATACGGATCTTACATTTGACCAGCTACTTGCATCTGCAAACAGCCTCCCGTCATCCATTGTCGACATCTATAAATTCAAACCTAATTTCGGGCTTACAGAACATACGATGCCAAACACCCTAAAGACATATTACAGTTATGACGGGTATGGGCGACTGGTGTCAGAGGCAGACTACAAGCATCGGGTTTTAAAACAAGGAGAGTATAATATTGTGTCTGTTACTTCTCTCGCAGCCACTATGTCTTGCCCCGACACTTATGTTGATGAACCAATGAATGTCATGGTTACTGCAAATGGCGGCACACATTCCTACAAATTTGCTTTTAAGATTTATGACAAGCTGAATAATGCCATCGTTTATAAAACAGCAAGCAACAATGGCGCTATAGATATAACACCTAATAAAAATGGGATTTCCAGCAACTATTATCGAGTGGAATGTGAGGTGTCGGACACCATTTCGGGTGAGAAAGATTTCTTGAGTCAAGAGTTTTTTATAAAGCCTGCCAGACTTCAATTCTCTAACATTGAAAAACAATTCACATATACATCTGGAAGCAATGAAGTCTGTATTGCCAACATCTATACGGACACCCCAACAGATGTGACCTTTGGGTTGGACTTGGTGTCAACCGAAGCTTGCACAATCGCTATAGCAAACACAACTTTCTTAACAAAAAGGGAAAAGGACAAGGAGTTTGTTGTGCGATTATTACCTGGCAATAATATTGTGAAGATGGAGTTTCCATCGTCCACCGCCATCTTTGAGGCTGATTTGTGTATGAAAGAAGCCACAAACGGGCATGAAATCGGCGCTTCTAACATCATATCGGTCACTTATTAACGACAGCTTCACATGGAATGGAGAAAGCAAATATTATCCTCGGTGGCCGTCCTGCTTGTGTGTGGCTTTGCCATGGCACAGTCAAGCCACAATTATATCCGCACAGACGTGATGCTTGACTGCGCAGGGACGTCGCGTATGACCACAGTGAAGTATTACGACGGCCTGGGGCGGCTGGAGCAGACTGTTGCAGTCGGTGCTTCGCCATCTGGCGCCGACCTTGTCACGCACAATTCCAGAGACAGGGCCGGGCGCATAGTTCAGCGGTTCGCTGCCACCCCGTCTGCCGGTGGCGGAGAGTATGTGGACGGCACAAGAATCCGCGCCCTCTCGGCGGAGGCGTATGGCGACTCCAGTCCTTACACGCTTACCAAATACGAGCAATCACCTCTCGGCAGACAAGCGGCTGTCACCGGGGCTGGCCAGGCATGGCACTCTACAGGGAAATCAACGAGAATGACGTACGCGACAAACAGCGCATCCGGTAGCGGACTGAAATGCCGGCTGTTTTCCGCCAGCGACACGCGAAGCATCACCGACACCGTGGTCACTGTGACTGCAAACGGCTTCTACCCGGCTGGCGAGCTGCTTGTTACAAGAACTGAGGATGAGGACGGCCGTGTGAGTCTTGTGTTCACCGACAAACAGGGCAGGACGGTGCTTACACGCTCACTGACCGACGGAAGACACGCCGACACTTATTATGTCTATGATATAGCCGGCAACCTCACTGCCGTTTTCCCGCCAGCCTTTTCCGCCAAGGTGGGCAGTGGAAAGATTTCTTCAACTTCTACCGATGCGAGAGACTTCGCCTACTTCTATATCTATGACTGGTTCGGGCATTGCAGGGCCAAGAAACTGCCTGGATGCGACTGGCAAATCACGGCTTACGACAGGGCTGGCAAAGCCTTGATAACGCAGGACGGAAATATGCGCAAGCGAGGCGAGGCTGTGTTCACACTGTCGGATGCGTTCGGACGCGAGTGCGTGACCGGTGTCGCTAAACAAATGCTGTCGGTGGCGGATGCGAATATGGATGTCAGTGTATTGGCGAGGCGGAGTGTCGCCACGGACTCCCTTGGAGGGTATGAGATAATGAACAACGCCATCACACTGCCCAGCGACAATCTGCTGTCGGTAACGTATTATGACGACTACAGCTTTCTTGACGGTAAAGCGTTCGGCAAAGAACTGGCCTACCTTGGCGTTGCTGGATACGACAGCCGCTATGAGTGTGCCGGATATCCTGCGCTCTCTGCCAAAGGACTGCTGACCGGGACAGCCACGCGTGTTCTCGGAGATTCCGTGATGCTGTACAAGTCTGTCTATTACGACTATCATGGCAATGTCATCCAGAGCCACGAGCAGAACGCCATGGGCGGCTACGACCACTATTATTACCGTCTCACCTTCACAGGCAAACCGATAGCTATGCTGCACAGGCACAGCACATCAGACGCAAACAACGAGTATGTCTACAGCTATACATACGACAATATGGAGCGGCTTTTATCTGTCTGCGTGACAAAAGACGGTGGCAATCCCGCCACTCTTGCCAGAAACACCTATGATGAGTTCGGGCGGCTGCAAAAACAGAGCCATGGCCAAAGTCTGGAAGGCGCCGTTCAATTTGGGTATAATGTCAGAGGATGGATATCGCGGATAACCAATCCGCATTTTAGCCAGAAGTTATACTATGAGAGCAAATTCGGAAATTCCACTCCTTGCTGGGGTGGCAATATCAGTGCCATTGAATGGATGTCAAAGGACAATTTGATTTCATCAGGCATAGTGGAGCAGGCATACAAATTCTATTACGACGGACTTGACAGACTGGTGGCTGCTGACTACGCAAGCCCTGTGGTGCCCGTCCCGGACACATCTGCTGGGTTGGTGCTTCTTAACGAACGGGACTACAGTTGCGCCTACAGCTACGACCTTAACGGCAACATCACATCACTGCGGCGAAAGGGCGTGAGTGATGTGGTTACAGCAGACGACAAGAATCTGTGGACATTCGGCGATGTCGATGACTTGACGCTTACCTACAATGGCAACCAGTTGAGAAAGGCAGTGGATCAAGTTGATGAATTGACGTATTCGGGAGCAATGGATTTCAAAGACCATGCAGACAAGGCTACAGAGTACGCCTATGATGCTAACGGAAATATGACATGTGACAAAAATAAGAGGATCTATTCCATATCCTACAATATCCTAAATCTTCTGGACGAGGTAAAGTTCTACGACGGGCACATCAACCGTTACACCTATGATGCCAATGGTACAAAACTCAAGGTGGAGTATCTGCTGAGCAATGAGCGGTTTATGGACTGGGATATGGACGGTCCGGCCGCGGAAACCGCCAATTTCTTGAGCGCAGGGTGGAACAAGGGTGTGGACATCGGCGGCATTGTCGCTCCTCCCGGCTCAGAAATAATCATGAAGCCCGTCACACTGACCACGCTGCAGTACAGCTCCGGTCACGTGTACCGTAACGGAAGGCTTGAGCGAGTGGACAACCCCTACGGATATTGGGCCAACGGCTCGTTCCATTACCACATAATCGACTACCAGGGCAGCATCCGCGTCGTAATCGACCAAAACGGCACGCTGGAGGAAATCAACCACTACTACCCGTACGGAGGACTGATGGGCGCAGCCACCATGGGCGTGCAGCCCCACAAATACGGAGCGAAAGAGCTCGACCGCGAGAACGGCCTCGACCTCTACGACAGCCATGCCAGACAATTGGATTCAACAGTGCCACACTTTATTATGCAGGACAACAAAGCTGAAAACTATTATTCTGTCAGTCCATATATGTATTGTTCCAGTAATCCATTGAAATACATAGATCCAGACGGTAATGATATAGCTGTACTTCATTACGACGGAGAACATATTGCATTACTAATATCTCAAGACAATAAATCATGGTATTATTTCTCAATCAATGGAAACAATGTCTACTCATGTGGGTCTGGAACTTCCTCCCCAAAAAGTCAAAAAAGTGGAGACTCTTCTTTTTCTGGTGGCGGAAAAACTAATGACGTTCATATAGGACCTTTTCGAAGTGTGTCTTCTTTTTTGGATAGTGAATACAATCGAGTGCGCAACGGTTACAATTATGACAAAGCATTTGTTATAAAAACGACAAGCAAGGAAGCAAAAATTGTGGAAGATAAATTTACTGGTATCTCAAAAACTAAATATTCATTGAATCCTCTTTCCCCTAATCATTGTGGTACAGCTGTTCAAAAATCTCTTGAGTCAATTGGTGTCGAAACTAAATCAACAGAATTTTATTCAATAGACCCAATGACAAACATATATGGAATAAAAAAAACGAATCCATATTTCCCAAGTTTGTTATATTACAATATTGTATCACAAAACAAAGGATATTATGTTGAACAAAAAAGACAAAAATAGCAAGTGGAGGCTAAGTAGGATGATGTATCTGATTTTTACAATGATAGCATTATTGAACATTGTTGTTTTCCCAAGCATTTCTCTATTCCCTTTTATGTGGATACCTTTATTGGGGGCAATGGTGATAAATATTTTCATCAACAAAAATTTGATAAGATGTATTACAATAATAGTTATACTTTTACTGTCAGTTTATATACTGGTTATGGATTTAATTGGCTGTTTGTTTTTTATACAAAATAATTATCTTTGTTATTCATTTGTGATTTTTTCGTTTTTTTCATTTCTAAACGTGTTGGTTAGTGTGAAATTGTTGATTGATGAATTAATTATATTTTCGCAACCAGCCCCAAACACAAATAATTACAATGAAAAAAGTGACTGACCGGGCCGACGACTTGACCTACACCGGCGCAATGGACTTCAAAGACGGGGCAGGCAAGGCGGAGGAATACACCTACGACGCAAACGGCAACATGACCAGCGACCTCAACCGAGGCATCGTCAGCATCACCTACAACCAGCTCAACCTGCCGCAGTCCGTTCTCTTCAAGGACGGGCACGAGAGCCGCTACACCTACGCTGCCGACGGGCGCGACTACTGCGGCAGCTATATCTACAAGAACGGCCGCTTGGAGCGCATGCCCACCGCTGGCGGCTACATGCAGGACGGGGAGCTGTACCTCTACATCAAGGACTATCAGGGCAATGTGCGCAAGTTGTTCAAAAAGCCCTAAATGCAGGGGGGATTAATACAACAATTTTTGAATTTTTGTATTTTGATGATTTTACTCCTACAGAAACAGTTCCATATATGCCCACAAACACATTTAGAGCTATTCGAGATAATAATCCAAAAGGAATATACATGCAAAAAAAATTATTGCTGTCTGGTAAAACTTTTATGAGCAAATAAAATCAGGGCTGACACTTCTCACGAGGTATCAGCCCTTTTGTTTATCTTTGTTTTCACAAAAATAAAACATAACCATGAGCAAAAATAGTCATTTTACCGGACAGCCGGTCTATAGTCAAGTGTTAAAGTTACTCGACAAGGAGAAAATTCTTCAAATAAGCCGTGAAACGAAAGGAAGCGAGGCTTACGTGAAGCGGTTTGATGGATACAAACATCTCGTCGTGATGTTGTTCGGCATCCTTAAACACTTTGATTCCCTGCGCGAACTCGAGATAGGCATGAAGGCTGAGGCACATAAACTCGTGCACCTTGGAATGGATTATCTGGTTAGGCGAAGTACCCTTGCTGAAGCAAATATTCGACGCCCACAGGAGTTCTTTGCCCGTGTGTATGCGTATCTGCTGGAGAAGTATGCCAAGTTTTTAGCGGACAGCCGCCCTCCCAAGAGTTATAAAGGGCAGACTCACGAGCCAAAGGACTGGGAAAAGCTACTCTATATGATGGATTCTACCACCATTACTCTCTTTGACAACATACTCAAAGGCGTTGGCCGTCATCCGAAGTCAGGCAAGAAGAAAGGCGGCATGAAGGTGCATACTGTCATGAAGTATCTTGTTGGCGTACCCATGGTTGTGCAGCTCACATCCGCTGCTAAGCATGACCACTACCTGCTCAAGGAAGTTCATCTCCCCAAGGATTCCACGCTGGCTATGGACAGGGGGTATATTGATATTGCCCAGTTCCAACGTCTCACGGAGGAAGGCGTGTGCTATGTCACGAAAATGAAGAAGAATCTCAATTACAAGGTGCTGAAATCAACCACTTACGTCAATCCAGACGGCCTTGTGACCCATATAGACCAGAAGGTGCTGTTCACCAGAGGCGAACTGACTCATGAGGCACGAAGAGTGGAAATCTTTAACGAGAAAAAGAAACCTGCCGTGTTGTTGACTAACAACTTTGAGTTCTCGGTAGAGGATATTTCCGAGATTTACCGTCTCCGTTGGGCGATAGAATCTCTGTACAAACAGCTCAAACAGAATTTTCCACTTCATTTCTTCTATGGAGATAGCGTCAATGCCATACAGATACAAACATGGGTGGTCTTGATAGCCAATCTGCTCATTACCGTACTCTCAAGAAGCATCAAAAGAAGGTGCGCATTCTCTCAGGTTGTCACTATGGTGCGCCTTACGCTTATGTACTACATTGATTTTGTCGCATTCATGGAAAATCCTGACAAGACATGGAACAATATTCTGGCCAAGGAGGGGCAAAAAGCACCACCAGAACCTTCTCTTTTCGATTAGGGGGGCTTACTTTTGGAAAAAAGAAGTCCGAAGCCTTATTTCACAGGGCTTCGGACAGGGTTATTATGCTCGTTTAAGTTTTACCGGACAGCAATAAAAAAAAATGAAACATAAATTTTTAAAACTAATCACATCTTCCTGGTTTGCTCTTCAAGCCTTGTTTACGTTCTATTGGCCCATCTATTTATACTATCAGACGGGGTTCAAGTTCTATGAGATGCTGCTCTTGGGCTGTATAATATTACCCACATCTGTTTTTTTATGATAAAGAATAAAATAATAAACAAAATAATGACTTGCTTATTGTGGATCTATTCAATTGCTTTCGCAGTTATTGGGACATTGGCAAACCTTGTGGCCAGCCCCAAACCAACGCTTGCATTAGCACTTACAATTATCATGGTCATAAATATTGCATTGCTGATAGAAAATCATTTCCACTTTATTATAAGGGAATCAACCCCCAAAAAGAAAGATGACAAACTAAAAAAACAAAGGCAGCCATAACATCAATCATACAATGCACAATATGTTTCTACCAGACTCCACCCCATATTTGCCAGCAAGTACATTTATAGCTATTCGTTATAACAACCCTAAAGGAATATACATAAGGAAAAAATGAAATACAAAATTAAACTTATTACATCTTTTTGGTTTGCTCTTCAAGGAGCGTTGATGATATTTTGGCCTCTGTATATGTATTCATATGCAGGTCTGAAGCTTACAGAAATGTTTGTTTTAGGCAGCTTTTTACTGCCAATTGCACTGCTATTCAATATTAGAAAACCAATAATTAAAAGATTATCTCTTGTCTTATTACTGTTGTATACCATTTTTGTAGCTGTTTTTGGAATGATGTTAATATTGGTTGCCAGCCCAAAAATTTGGGCTGCCTGGGTAATATTTTTTATTATTATTTCTGATTTAGCACTCATTTTATATAATTGCTTTTCACAAAAAGAATAATCAGTCTAATTCTGTCTAATTTTTTAAATCCGATTTTATCTGCAATGGTAGTTGAAAACTTCAATTTATTTGTTCGTCTATACAAACCAAAGGGACGGTTCTTCTGGTATGCTTTTGTTGCAATAAGCAAGCAATGTGTCAACGCATTTGAAATATGTCAGAGGCATTTACCTACATGATAACGCACATTCATTCCGCTTTAGCACATTTTTTACATATTAGATGCGTGGTATATGTTTGCTTTTCAATTAGATAAGGAAATACAAACCAAAAGAACCGTCCCTTTGGTTTGCTTTGGTTTGTGGGATTAGTTGGGTCGGTGCCAGGGGGTGGTGGTTCGCATTGCCAGGGTGATGGCTTCGCCCACTAATGCTAAATTTGCTAATAGATAGTGGTTTGTGTTGCAGCCGCGAATGGTGGAGCCGACTATCTCGGCGGTGGTCAGTAGGCTGCTGCGGAAGTCGGTGTCACCAAAGTAGGTGGCGGCTCCAATGGCAAACGCTGTTCCTGATGGGCTGAGGTTGAAGATGATTGGACCTGCATCAATGTCCATTCCAAACCAGCAAGAACGGTCGTAATATTCTCGGATTCCGGTCAAAAGTCCACGTTGCATGAAATGCTTTTTCAGCAACTCGTATTGCTCTTTTGCGAAGTCCTTATCCACGAAGGTGAGGTAATAGCAATTCAAGGCAGCATAGGAGCCTTTAATGGGGTCGGATAGTGGCGTGCCGTCGTCGTTCAAGAATGATTTCAAGATGCCGGTTTTCTTGTCGGTCCATTCTGTTTTTGCCTTTTTCAGCCATTCGTTGATTGTGCTTTGGTAGCGGTCGTCGCATTGCCATGTGAAATTACTTAGAGCCACTAAAGTGACCAACATATCCGGAACGTAGATAGGTTCGCCAGGATAGGTTGGCAGATTCAACGCAGGGCATTCTTTCATTCGCCTATGCAATGTGGCGCAGAGCTGATGGTAGAGCACGTCGTATTTGTCATTTCCACCTGCTGTTTTGTAACTGCTAATCATCCAGGCAAGAATGCTCAAATACGACATGTGGCTTTGGTCGCTATCCAAACTCTCCAATGGGTCCTCGTCCCACCTTGCCACGTCAAATTGCCGTAATTCGGGCGACATCACTATCTTGATAAGACTGTCGATTTGCCCAACAGATTTCTCTTTCTCGTCGGGATATAGCATACTGATATTTGCCAGCGCAGCCGACATCATGGAGCAGGAATACATGGCCCATTCTCCTTGAAACTGGGAGCCAATCGCTTCCGGCATTTCGTTGATTACCTCTTCAGGCGGCACCAGCAACTTACTGGCAAGATAATTTCTTCGGCGCAATATCTCCGTTTTTTCGCCTTCAAAGGAGCCGTGCCCCATGGTGGAAATGGTCACCCATAGCCATTTCAGAATCACGATGAGGGCTATGACGGCCGCAGTTTTCAGTATGTTGCGATATGGTTTCTTCAGTCGTCGTGCCATGATGGTGTTTTGCCCCCGAATTTGTTGCGTTCGGGGGCGTTTCGGGGAATGATTATTTGAGGTGGCGGCGGAAGAATGCCCAGATGGCTTCGGCGGTGTTCATGTCCTTGGCGTGCCAGGTGTGGGGGGCTCCCACCACTTCATCTACCCATACTTCGGTGCCGTCGGTGCCGCCTGTGAAGCGGTGCTGCACGATGTAGTGGGTGCTTGATGGGTCTTTGCTGGGAATGGTGTCGGTGGGCTCAATGTTGGTGCAACGGTTGCGTGCCACCCAGTAGCCGATGGAGATTTTCAGTGGCAGATACGCTCCCCAGCCGCCTTTGTTTTCCATGTCGCCATACCAGCTCGACGTTTTGTCGGCGGTGCCGTGAATCTCGTAGATGGAAATGGGGTGGGGTGCTTCGTATTTCTGATAAATCCAGTTGAGGGTAATGCCTGCCACTGGAGCAAGTGCGCGGAATGTGGTCTGTCCCTCGTAAGCCATGAGGTAGCACATGTCGCCGCCATTGCTCATGCCTGTGGCGAAAGCGTTCACTTTGCTAAGTTGGTAGCGCTCTTGCACTGCTTCGGTGATTTTGCAGATGTCGCTGGTTTCGTGCTTCTGCATCGAGGCTTGTGGGGGGTAGCCCACGTAGTAGCCGTAGTGGTTGGTGCTGTCGGGCAGACCATGAATGTAGCACACGGCGAATTTCTCGCGTGCAGCCACAGGGTCGAGCCCGAAGCGGTCGAAGTTTTTCACCTTCTTCTTGCTGTAGCCGTGCATAAACACCACCAGTGGGGCATCTTTCTGAATGCCCTCAGGCAGAAACATAGTGTAGGTGCGCATTTGTCCGTTGATCATCAGCGAGTCGGTGATGTGCTTTTGGGCAAATGCCGCAGTGAATGAAGCAATGAGTGCTAAAATAAGTGTTAAGCGTTTCATATAAAGAGTGATCGTTTATTTCTTCTTTTTGTAAGTGATGGTCACGACTTTCTTATCGTTGTCGATTTCCATTTTGCCGAACTTTTGGAATGCGCTTTGTCCCAGCAGCAGCGGAGCCTTTTGGTTGTGCACCACCGATGCTCGCACGTTGTTGATAATGGCGTCGCCAATTTTCACCTCTTTGAGGTTGATGACGGTGCCTTCGCTGATTTCGCCGTTAGCGTCGGAGTAGTACGACGAGCCCACGATGTCTTTTTCGCTGAGATATTCGTTTTTGAGCATAAACAGTGCCTCTATCGAACTGATGGAGATGGTAGATGCGCCCGTGTCGAAGATGAAGTGGAGTGGCAGTCCATTCACTTCGCACTTCACCTGTGTGATGCCGCCTTTCTTGGTGTAAGGCACCTCACAGGTCACTTCCTCGTATTGGTCGGCATCTTCATCATCTTTCATACTCTCCAACTTTTTTTGTAGTTGCTCCTCGTATTTGGTGATTAGCGCATTAAATTCGGGCGTTTCGCGAATGTTGTCGAAGTCCACATCGTTTCTCGCCTGGGTGAAAGCGTAGAAGCCAGTTTCAAAACATTGCTCAAGCAGTTTCAGCGCCTTGTCTTTTTCGTTCATCAAAGCGTAGGCGCACGCCTGGTTGTAGAGCTTATATGTATCGTCGGAACTTTTGCTCGCCAATGTGTCGATCTGCTGAAGTGCCGCTTCCTTATTGCCCATGAAAAACTCGGCAAACGCGTGGTGGTAAGCGTCGGCGGTGTCGGCAAGCACCACATTCAAGTCAGTCATCGCCTCGTCGTTTCTGCCCAAGAAAAGCAGGGCTCTTGCTCTGAGAAAACGGCTGTCGGTGTCGTCTTCGCCCAAGTTGATGGCTGTGTTTACGTCGGCATACGCCTTTTCGTAGTCCTTTTTGCCCATTTGGAGCGTACTTCTGAAAGCATAGAAAGCACCTTTGTCAGGGTATTCCTCAATGCACATATTCGCTGCCTCGATGGCTTTATCGTATTGCCCCATTTTGTAGAGGTAGTTGGCCTTGTTGAACACATGTTGGTAGTTTTCGGGGTCGTTTTCAATCGCCTTCTCAATGTATTTGATTGCCAGAGGGTAGTTGCCCGCCAATTGGTAGCATTCTGCAATCGAAGAATAATAGTCAGTGCTTTGGTCGTCTTTCTGTAGTTCTTTAAACAGATCGATGGCCTCATCATACTCTTGCTTGATTTTCAGAGTGGTGGCCAAAATCACTGTCCATATTTCTTCTTTCGGGTTTTTGAGGCGTTGCGCTCTCAACTTGGCAATTAGAGCATCGGGCGCTTCTTCAATGGCACTTGCCAAGCCATTGAGGGCGGCTTCATTGTCGTTGTCACCGCTGATGGCTTCAATGTAGCAGTTGATCGCATCGTTGTATTTTTTGAGTTTGAGTAGGGCATCACCTTTGTAGGCGATAACGGTGTTGTCGCCAGGCGACAGTTTCAAGGCGTAGTCGTAGCAGTCGTATGCCTCTTGTATTCTATCCAAAGCCTCCATACACATTCCCATGCGGGTGAAGCTTATAGCCAATCCGGGTTGTAGCTCAGTAGCCTTCTTATAGTCTGCAGCAGCAGTCTCAAACAGCTGTCGGTTGTAGTAGAAATCACCTCTTGATACATAGCGATCATAATTTTCCGGATCGAGCTTAATCGACTTATTGTATTCTGCCTCGGCATTTTCAATATCACCAAGATTCTCTATGATTTTTGCTTTCACATAATGGTTGTATGATTGGTTATAAGTGTCCTTTTTGGGGCAGTGCTTGATGGCGAGGTCGATGCAAGTGAGCGCATCACCATTCTCACCTTGATTGCCGTAGATTACAGCCAGCTGCTGGTATGCACGGTCGCAGTTGGGGTGCTGTTCCACTTCTGCCTTCAGATACTTGATGGCTTCGTCGTTGTCTTCGTTCTGCACGGCTTCCAAACCACGCATATAGTTGTAGCAGTTGTCGTGCTTATATTCGTCGTTTTTAGCATTAGCGATGCCGAAGGTCAAGGCACTTGCCAAAATCATAGTTAACAGTCGTCGATTCGCTTTCATTTCATTTGGTTTTGTTGTTTGAATTGTATATGGGGGTGTATGTTAAAAAAGAGTGAGTGTGTTATTTTTTCCCTTCACCGAGCAGGTGTTTTTCTGCGCTTTTGATTTTCTTGATAGCGTCGGCTGTGAGGATGCGTGTAGGGTCGTAGTCGAGTTCGCCGCTGTCGAGAAGGCTGTCGGTGGCTGCGTCCATGCCAGTGACACGGCAAACGAAGTTGAAGAGCGTGAGTTCCTTCTCATTGAGGTCGCAATCGCTGGTCATCATTTGCAGCAACATCTTCTTCACATCGGCTTTCTTCTGATTTTCCATTTTCGAGAGCACGATAAGCCCTAAGAGCGAGAAGTCGTTGTCGATGGTGGCAGTCACGTCGCACAACTCTTCATCGGAGATGCGGAGCAACTCTTGCAACTGTTCAAAATATGCGAGTTCGTTAGGGTCGATTACGCCATCGGCTTGTGCCATTGCCATGACTACCGATACAATGGCTTGTTTTTCTTTAAAATTGTATTTCATAATACTATTTGTTGGTTAAATCACTCACCTGGTCGGGTGCGAAATGTGGTGTCGCTCCTCCGACCAGTTGAGTGATATGATGATGAATGATTATTTTCTTTCGTAATCTGTCGGCGGTGGGTTAGATAGAAAGGCGGCGGAGTGTGTTGAGCAGTTCGCGGTCGATAGGCTTGTTGTTTTTGATAGCCTTGCTGAATGGAACATACACAATCTCCTCATTGTCGTCGCCAATCATCACATTGCGTTGACCTTCGAGCAGCGCATCTACTGCCGCCGCACCCATGCGTGATGCGAGAATGCGGTCTTGCGCTGTGGGCGAACCACCACGCTGGAGGTGACCGAGAATGGTGACACGCACATCGTATTCAGGGAACTCCTTGCGCACACGCTCAGCCAGTCCCATTGCGCCACCGGTCACGGGGCTTTCTGCCACGAGCACGATTGATGAGTTTTTGCTCTTGCGGAAGCCGTTTTGAATCAGTTCAGCCAACTGGTCGACCTCGGTGGAGATTTCTGGAATGATGGCAGCCTCGGCACCACTGGCGATTGCACCGTTGAGGGCAAGGAAGCCAGCGTTGCGGCCCATCACTTCAATGAAGAACAGACGCTCGTGCGAGGTGGCAGTGTCGCGAATACGGTCCACACACCACATGATGGTGTTGAGGGCGGTGTCGTAGCCGATGGTGTGGTCGGTGCCGTAGAGGTCGTTGTCGATAGTGCCTGGCAAGCCGATGATTGGGAAGTCGAACTCACTGGCAAACTGGCGTGCACCAGTGAGCGAACCGTCGCCACCAATCACCACCAATGCGTCGATGCCGTGCTTCTTAATCACGTCGAAAGCGCGGGCGCGGCCTTCCTCGGTGGTAAATTCCTTGCATCGTGCAGTTTTCAGGATAGTGCCACCCTGTTGGATAATATTTGATACGTTTTGAGTTTTGAAATCTACAATTTCGTCGTCGATAAGTCCCTTGTAGCCACGGTAAATGCCTTTCACATTGAATCCGTTGTAAATTGCCGAACGAGTGACTGAACGAATTGCGGCATTCATACCTGGAGCGTCGCCTCCTGAAGTGAGAATGCCGATAGTTTTAATTGCTCCCATAATTAATTAACCTATAATTGTATGTTTGATAATTCTTATCACAAAAGTAATCATTTTAGCGATACGAGCAACACATATTTTAAATAAAAATTCCCCAAAGGGCTTGAATTTGCCTTTTGGGGAACGATATAGCGGATTTTTTCGTGATGCTATAATTTGATGCCGGTGTAGATGCTGCACACACCGAGGGTGAGGCGGTGCACCTTGCAGTGCTTGAAACCTGACGAACGCATGATTTCGAGCATCTGCTCGCCTTGCGGCACGGCTGCGATGCTTTCGGGCAGGTAGCGGTAGGCACTTTTGTCGCCACTTTTCAGCGAACCCACAAACGGAATGATGTGCATGGCGTAGAGGTCGTAGAAGAAGCGAATGAAGCGGTTTTGCGGTGTTGACAGTTCCAGCACGCACAACATGCCGCCAGGCTTGATTACGCGATACATTTCCTCGTACCCACGGTCGATGTGCTCGAAATTGCGCACACCGAAAGCCACGGTCACCGCATCGAAACTCTCGCTGCTGAAGCGCATTTTCAGGCAGTCGCCTTGCTCGAAGGTGATTTGCTCTTGAAGCCCTTTGTCTGCCACCTTCTTGCGTGCCACCTCCAGCATACCGTTGCTCAAGTCGATGCCCTTCACGGTGCAGTGCAGGTGGTTGTGGAGTTGAATGGCAAAGTCGCCAGTGCCGGTAGCCACGTCGAGCAGACGCTTGGGGGCTACGGTAGCCACTTTCTTGCGCGCCACCTTGCGCCACCACTTGTCGATGCCAAGCGTCATGGCGCGGTTCATGAAATCGTAGGCTGGGGCAATGGAGTCGAACATGGCTTGCACCTGCTCGGTCTTGCCGTCGGCTTCGCTATAGGGCTTTATTTGTTCTACTTTATTCACGTCTTTTTTTGAGTCTACGAGTCAACATGTCTACGGGTCAACGAGCTTTTTTTTTGGGGGGGAGTCGGACTGGTCTGACTGGTCTGACTGGTCTGACGGAGATGGATCCGAAAAATAACCAGCCCCAGAGCCGAAGCAATCGTCTTAACTTCTTTAACTTCTTAACTTCTTAACTCCTGAAAAAATCTTCTGATGAGAATTACAGTGTCTTGAGATATTCGCTTACGTTCTTTTCGATGCGGGCGGCGAGGTCTTCGTCGGCGCAAGGCACGAACTTTTTGCCAGTGATGTCTTCGTAGAGCTCGATGTAGCGTTGCGATACGGTTTCGCAGTATTCATCGGTCATTTCAGGCACTTGCTGACCTTCCTTGCCCATGAATCCGTTTTCGATTAGCCATTGGCGCACGAATTCCTTGCTCAACTGCTTCTGTGGCTCGCCTTTCTCGAATTTTTCCTGATAGCCATCGGCATAGAAGTAGCGGCTGCTGTCGGGGGTGTGGATTTCGTCCATCAAAATCACCTTGCCATCGGCCTTGCCAAACTCATACTTGGTGTCGACGAGGATAAGACCCTTGCTTGCAGCGATTTCGGTGCCGCGTGCAAACAGGGCGCGGGTGTATTTCTCCACCTGCTCGTAGTCCTCTTTGCTCACGATGCCCTTGGCGATGATTTCTTCGCGAGAGATGTCTTCATCGTGTCCTTCCGCAGCCTTGGTGGTTGGGGTGATGATTGGTTCTGGGAAACGCTCGTTTTCGCGCATACCGTCGGGGAGCTTCACGCCACAAATTTCACGGCAGCCTTCCTTGTAGGCACGCCATGCGCTACCGGTGAGGTAGCCACGGATAATCATTTCAACGGCAAACCCTTCGCACTTCTTGCCCACGGTCACCATTGGGTCGGGTGTAGCGAGTTTCCAGTTAGGAACGATATCGGCAGTGGCATCGAGAAACGATGCCGCTATCTGGTTAAGAACTTGTCCTTTTGAGGGAATACCCTTTGGAAGGATTACGTCGAAAGCCGAAATACGGTCGGTTGCCACCATCACGAGAATGTCGTTGCCGATGCTGTAAACATCGCGCACTTTACCATGATACACATTTGTTTGACCTTCGAAGTTGAAGTCGGTGCGAACTAAAGTTTTAGCCATTGATTTGATATTTTATATGTTTTGAATAGAAGTTTTCATTGTTGTTGTTGGGGTGGGGTGGGTCGCTCTTCCTCGTCGTGGCGTTCGTAAGCCTCCACGATGCGCTGCACCAAGTGGTGGCGCACGATGTCTTTTTTCTCAAATTCCACCCTGCCGATGCCTTT
>OIXQ01000425.1_pt1 | contig 19906 bp, 19 predicted proteins | sample 1587791 | NCBI WGS metagenome assembly OIXQ01 (sample SAMN03283273) | human gut metagenome | biome: human-associated habitat; material: feces | host: Homo sapiens | place: Peru | collected 2012
AGCCGGCTTAAGGGGCGCTGCCGAAAAGCCGCCCCCTTAAGAATCCCCCGGCCGCCCCAACGAACTGCGTCAGAATATTTTGGGTTACTATGGGCGGCTTTATCGGAAGCCTTTGGATAGTGAGTATGATTTTTGACATGCAGTTATGTCCCCCGGTTCCTTTCGGAACCGGGGGCACTTGTTTTCCATTCAGGCAGGAAGCACCTGACGAAATGTTCTTGCATTTTTTCCCTGTTTTGGTATAATAAAAGGGAAATCTATCTCGAAAAGAGGGGAAATTATGACAAAACGCTTTCTGACGCTGCTGCTGATCCTGTCCATGGTTCTCGGCTGCCTGACGGGCTGCGAGGTCACTCCGGATGGGCCGACAAAAGCCACCGCCGCCGCAACCCAGCCCCAGACGGAGACTTCCGCCTATCGGTGGTATGACGATGCCGGTATCCGGCACGCTGCCCTTTCTCTTGGGGATATGCCTTATGAAATATACGACATCCAGGACTTTTACGATCTTGTAGACGAGCTGGAAGCGTTGGCTCATAAGCCCGGAAAGGAAGCGGCCATCACCGAGTGCTATCAGAAGCTGCTTGACGAATCCTGCCGAATCAGCACGGACTACGCCCTGGCCTATATCCGCTATATGGAGAATCTGACCTCGGATTACGCCGAGGATATGACCACCCTGGAGGACATCAGCACGCGGACTTCGGACGCCCTGGCCCTGACGTTGGCGCAGCTGCTGGAGGGCGACTATGCCGACCTTATCCGGGAGCTTCTGGGCGGTGACGATGACCTGGTGGAGGAACTGGAAGACTACACCGAAACCGATGAAGCCCTGCTCAGTCTTTCCAAGGAAGCCTCACGGAAGATTCAGCAATACAACGAGCTGACCCTGGCTCAGATCAGCGTCACCCTGGATGGGGAGACCTATACCATGGACTCCCTGAACGAAATCGAGGATGAGGCTCTGTACTGGGAGGTGGCCACGGCTCTGGCGAAAAAGGAAAATGAGCAGCTGGCTCCGATCCTGATTGACCTGATCGACCTATACAACCAAACCGCGGAGCTCAGCGGTTACGACAGCTGCCGGGAGTTTGCCTATGAGGGTTACGGCCGGGACTACACCCCGGAGGATGCCCGGGCTCTTCACGCGGCGGTGAAGGAATCCATCGTGCCGGTGTATCAGGAAATCGGGGAACTGGTGCAAAGCTACGAAAACCCGGATGTGCTGGGCGAAATCGACGCGGAAAAGCTCATGGAGATCGTAGGCAAGTATATCGGAACCATTGACGCGGATTTGGACTTGTCCTTCCGGCATATGTCCCAGGTAGGCCTTTATTCCATTGACTATTACACCGGCCGGGGGGACGGCTTTACCATCAGCCTGCCCCAGTACAATGACGCCGCCATTTTTATGGATTTGGTGGGCAACGACAGTGACCTGGAGACCCTGGTTCACGAATTCGGTCACTACAACGCCGATATGCACCGGAAGCAGCAGGCGCTGGATATGGGCTTCTGCCTGGATACCAGCGAGATTCACTCCCAGGGGTTGGAGGTGCTGTTCCTCAGCTGCGCCGACGCCATTTACGGGGAGGAAAACGCCGCCGTGAAGAAGCTGAATATCCTTTATAACCTTTTGGATTCCATTGTCCAGGGGTGCTTACAGGATGAATTCCAACAGCTGGCCTACGCCGCCGCCAAGGATCACAAGCTGACCGTGAAGGAGCTGAACGAACTTGCCTATCGGCTTTACAATGCGTACGGCCTGGAAACTCAGCCCGGAGCCAAGGAGATTTACAGCTGGGTGGAGATTCCCCACACCTATGAAAATCCCTTCTACTATATCAGCTACGCCACCTCGGCGGTAAACGCTCTGGACATTCTGAGTATTTCCCAGGAGGACTACCGGGAGGCGGTAGGCACCTATATGCGGCTGACCGCCCTGCCCATGGAGATTCCCTACCAGCAGGCCTTGGAGCAGGTGGGTCTGCACAATACCTTCGACGCCGACACCCTGCAATTCATTGGCCAGGGCGTGGCGGAATATGTGAATGATCTGTCCGGTTTCATCGACTACGCCGACGCGGCCTAAAGGAAGAAAGCCTTTCCCTCTGGAGACAGATGAGGGTCTTGCCTCTCCCTATGGGAGAGGTGCCCCTGAAAGGGGCGGAGAGGGCGAATTTTACCCTCTCAGTCGGCTTCGCCGCCAGCTCCCCCAAAGTGGGAGCCAAAGGGAAAACGGATTGTGACCGGTGGGAATCCCTGGAAGGCCATACCAGTGACATCGGTCGCCTCCTCGCAAAGACACGCATAAACTGTAGATTCTCCTGTAGGGGCGGCCATTGGCCGCCCGCTTTTTACGCAGATTTCCAAAGAAAATGGGCGGCCAATGGCCGCCCCTACTTGCTCTTTCGGTGATTCCCATACAAATACAAAAAGGCTTGCCGTCCGGAAACAGACGGCAAGCCTTTTTTGCAATTTTCAAAAGCGTCTTACTTCCACAGACCGTCGGGGTACTTGCCCGCGTCAGTCATGGCCTTCAGGGCGTTCACCACCATGGGCTTATCAGCGGCGTAGGTCACGCCGAACCAACGGTCGGGAGAGGACAGCACCCGGAAGGTGGCCTTCTTCTCCTGAATCAGCTGAGTGATGGGCAGGGGCAGGAAGAACTCACACTTGAGAGGATTGGTCTTCAGAGCTTCCTTCAGGAAAGCGGAGAACCGGCCCTCAAGCTCATCCAGGAAGCTGGGCATAAAGCCCCACATATTCATGGATACGATGGTATCCGGGGATACGTCGGTGTAAATCCCATCCTCCAGATAGCGGATGCCGCCGGGATAGGTCTCAATGTGGGTACGCTCGACGACCTCCTCCAGGTAGCCGTTGGCATTCACCTGGCAGATGCCACGAGCCACGCTGCCGTTCTCGGTGACGGTCTTGCCCAGCTCGTAGCCCACCATGCAGTAGGCGTGGGGATCGGTGGTGGCGGCCAGCTGGTCGTAGATCACCTTGAACGCGGCCTTGCCGTAGTAGTCGTCGGCATTGACCACCGCAAAGGGCGCGCCATCGATGGCCTCCCGGGCGCAGAACACCGCATGGGCGGTGCCCCAGGGCTTGACCCGGCCTTCGGGGACGGTAAAACCGGCGGGCAGATCCGTCAGCTCCTGGTAGGCGTAGCGAATCTCCACGGGAGCCTTCTCCAGACGCTTGCCGACGGTTTCCAGGAAGTCCTTCTTGATGGCTTCCTTGATGATAATCACAACGGTGTCGAAGCCGGCCTGATGGGCATCATAAATGGAATAATCCAAAATGGCCTCGCCCTGACTGCCGACCGGGTCGATCTGCTTCAATCCGCCGTAGCGGCTGCCCATACCGGCGGCCAGAACCACAAGAACAGGTTTCTTTGCCATAGAATCTTTCTCCTTTGTGTGTTGGATGTTCCTTCATTATACGCTTTCAGGCCACGGAAAGCAAGTGTATAGACAGGAAATCGTCGGTTTCCCTAAATTTTTAGGGAAATGTAACAAACAAAACCCCTCCGCTTTGTGAATAACCCTGTCACCCAGGGGGAAAATAACCGAAGGAGGGAAGAAAATGATCCTGTCGTATTTTCGTACATTGTTTTTGTACCTGGTGCTGATTTTCGCCGTCCGGCTTATGGGCAAGCGGCAGATCGGGGAAATGGAGCCGGCGGAATTTGTTGTGACCATGCTGGTGGCGAACCTGGCGGCCATTCCCATGCAGGACGGAGCTATCCCCCTGTATTCCGGACTGGTGCCCATTCTGACGGTGCTGGGCATGGAGCTGGTGCTGTCCGGGCTGATTCTGCGCAGCGTCCGGCTCCGGCAGCTGCTGTGCGGCAAGCCGGTGATTCTCATCGACAATGGGAAAATCCTGCAGGAGAATCTGAAAAGTGCCCGTATCAATCTGGATGAGCTCACCGGTCAGCTCCGGGCCAAGGACGTGCTGGACATCCGGACGGTGCAGTTTGCCATCCTGGAAACCAGCGGAGATTTGTCCGTCTTCCCCTATCCCAAGGAAAAGCCTGCCAGCGCCAAGGACGCGGGGGTGCAGGCGACCGGGCAGCATTTGCCTGTGACGGTGGTGGAGGACGGCTATCTGTCCCGGGAGAATCTGGAACGGGCGAAAAAAGACAAAGTCTGGCTGGAAAAGGTGCTTTCCCAGCACAATTGCGGAATTCAGGATACCTTTTTGCTGACGGTGGACGAAAGCGGCCAGGTGGTCTGGCTGGGAAAGGAAATAAAATGAAGCGATGCTGGTTTGGCCTGGGTCTGCTGGTAGTGCTGCTGGGCGTCAGTCTTGCCGTAAGCTGGGGCATGGATGCGGTGCACCGGCCGATTGCCGGGGAATTGCACCGGGCGGCATTCTGCGCCCAGGCAGAAGAGTCGGAGCAGGCCCAGGCGGAATTCAGAAAAGCGCAGACGGACTGGGAAAGATGGGCCCATTTCCGAGGCTGCTTTGCCGATCACACCCCCACGGAGGCGGTAGATCAGGAGCTGGCGGCGGCTCGGTGGGCAGGGGCTTTGGCGCAGTGGCCGGAGTTTGCCGCCGCCTGTGCCCGGGCGGCCAAAATGGTGGAGGCGATCGGCGCTGCCCATGCCTGCAATTGGTGGAATCTGCTGTGATGAAATGTTGTAAAATCTCCGAAATAGCGTGTAGGGGCGGCCATTGGCCGCCCGCTTTCTTTAGGAATCTCCGTTTCACGCATGTTATCAGAGAACCTTCGTACAACGTCACTGGTGCGGGAGCACCCACGGCTCCCTTGTGTAAAGGGAGCTGGCTCGCGCGTCCCTCGCAAGCGCGAGACTGAGGGATTGTCAAATTTGCATTCACAGGGAGTGCCCGGAAAGAGAAAAGTTCTGATCCCCTCAGTCATGGCCTTGCGTGAGACGGCCATGACAGCTCCCCTTGGTCAGCAAGGGGAGCCTTTGGGAAACGGATTGCGAACCAGTGTTGCGACACTGGTTCGCAATGACATTGTATTTTCAGGCGCTTTCCTTTTTTGTGAAGATATTACAAAAAATTGCGGAAAACTTTTCCCATTTCGCCCTTGCTACCATAGGAAGAATATTGTATAATCAAGAATCATGATAGGTTTTGCCTATTGATAACGCATAAATGGCACCATCTGCCCGCCATTTTCCCGTGATCGTAAGACCATTGGACACCCTGCCGGATGCCCGATGGTGTTACGATGACGAAGGGAAGGCTGGCTTCGTGCCGGAAAGGAAGGATAACATGGATAACAAGCGTATTTTTACCGACGAGGAGTTGCACTATCTGCGGCTGCTTGCCCGGCAGTACCCCACGGTGGAGGCCGCGGGCACGGAGATCATCCGGCTCAAGGCCATCCTGAATCTGCCCAAGCCCACGGAGCACTTCATGTCCGATATTCACGGCGAGCATGAGGCGTTTCTGCACATTCTCAACTCCGGCTCCGGCGAAATCAAGGAAAAGCTGGAAGAGCTCTTTGCCACCTCCATGACCCAGCGGGACAGGAACGACCTGGCGACCCTCATCTACTACCCCACCTCCAAGCTGGCGCTGGTTGCCGACGAGGAGGAGAACCTGGACGAGTGGTACCGGCTGACCATTCATCGCCTGGTGGATTTGTGCCGGTTCGTCTCCACCAAGCACACCCGCTCCAAGGTTCGCACCTACATGGATCCGGACTACGAGACCATTCTCGATGAGCTGATTCACCTGGTGGAGGAGGGGGGCTCCCGGAAGGATCAGTACGAGAACATCATCGATACCATCATCCAGATCGGTCAGGCGGCGGACGTGATCCGGGCCATCTGCCAGGTCATCAAGTCCCTGGTTGTGGATCAGCTGCACATTGTCGGCGACATTTTCGACCGGGGTCCCCGGGCGGACATCGTCATGGACAGTCTGATGTCCAGCCGGAATGTGGACATCCAGTGGGGCAACCACGATGTGCTGTGGATGGGCGCGGCCTCCGGCTCCCGGACGCTGGTGGCCACGGTGCTCAGCAATTCCATCCGCTACAATAACCTGGACGTGATCGAGACTGGCTACGGCATTTCCCTGCGGCCGCTGTCCATCTTCGCCAACGAGGTCTATAAGAATTCCAACACCGATCAGTTCAAGGTCAAGCTCACGGGCACCGATGCCGACCAGTACACGGAAAAGGACAAGCTGCTCTCTGCCCGGATGTACAAGGCCATTACCATTATCCTGTTTAAGCTGGAGGGTCAGAAGGTTCTGCGCCGTCCGGAGTTCGGCATGGCCGACCGGCTGCTGCTGGATAAGATCAACTACACCGACAAGACCATCACCCTGGGGGATAAGGTCTATCCCATGCTGGACTGTGACTTCCCCACCATTGACCCCGCCGACCCCTACACCCTGACGGAGGAGGAAAACCACGTCATCAACCAGCTGACGGACTCCTTCGAAAATTCCGAGAAGCTCCAGCGGCACATCCGCTACCTTTACTCCAAGGGCGGGCTGTACAAGGTCTGCAACGGCAATCTCCTGTTCCACGGCTGCATTCCCATGAACGACGACGGCAGTCTCATGACCTTCACCATCGGCGGCAAGGAGCGCAGCGGCAAGCGGTTCCTGGACTACGCCGAAAAGACCGCCAGAAAGGCCTACTATGACAAGCGTGGCTCGGAGGAGCGGCAGTTCGGCATGGACTTCCTCTGGTGGCTCTGGGCTGGCCGGAACAGCCCCATCTTCGGCCGGGATCGGATGACCACCTTTGAGCGGCGGTTCATCGCGGACGAGGCCACCTGGGTGGAGCCCAAGAACCCCTACTATACCTACTACCAGGATCCGGCGGTCTGCGAAGGCCTTCTGAAGGAATTCGGCCTGGAAGGCGAGCACTGCCACATCATCAACGGCCATGTGCCCGTGAAGGTGCGCAAGGGCGAAAGCCCCATCAAGGGCGGCGGCAAGCTGATTGTCATTGACGGCGGCTTCAGCCGAGCCTATCAGGCCACCTCCGGCATCGCTGGCTATACCCTGATCTACAACTCCCGGCACTACCGGATCGTGTCCCACCAGCCCTTCACCAGCAAGTGGAACGCGGTGCACAAGAACGACGACATCCGCAACGATTCGGAGATTTTCGAGAAAATGGAGACCCGGATGCGGGTGAGCCAGACCGACCAGGGCGCAGAGCTTCAGGATCGGGTGAATATGCTGATGATGCTGCTGGATGCCTACCGCACCGGCGCCGTCACCGAGGATCATAAGAAGTAAGCGGCGTGTCGCCGCTGACAGTGCGTGCCAAAGCCTTCTCCTGAGAGGAGAAGGTGGCTCGAAGAGCCGGATGAGGTCGCATACAATTTTCTGAGAATCCACGAAAGAGCAAGTAGGGGCGGCCACTGGCCGCCCGCTTTTTACGCGGATTTCCAAAGAAAATGGGCGGCCAATGGCCGCCCATTCCAGTGTGTCGAAAAAGTCCGAAAGATACGGTGTCATTCCGAACCAGTCCGCAGACTGGTGTGGGAATCCCCCGGTTGAACGTAAAAGCTACTGGTTTAGGATTGAAAATATTTGAATATCAGGGGGATTGCCACGCCAGTGTGAGCACTGGCTCGCAATGACATGGTTCTTTGACAATCTCGAGCAGATACGAAAGCATCTGCTCTTTTTTTGCGCATTTTCCCAGGCTCGAACAGGCATGGGAAGGGCGGCTCCCGCATCCTTTGCAAGCGTGAGACGGATGAGGGCTGTGCCGCTTTCTATGAAAGAATGCCCCTGAAATGGTATCATTTGAACACCCTAATTCTTAAGATTTTTTCGGATTGTTAACAAAACGGTAAACATTCACAAACGGAAAACAGGGGAAAATCGGTCAAAATCGGTTGAAACCTGTAAAATATTGCAAAATAGCCTTTTGATATGTTAAGAAATGTAAATAATTTTGTAATTTATTGTAATTTTCCTATTGACTTCTTTTCCCGGTTATGGTATCATCTGGGTAAGAAAAGAAATGCCGGACGGAGACATACCCGCCGATCTCCCGAAAGGGGATTCCCCGGCACCTGTTTCTGAACGACAAATCATTAGGAGGTTTGAACAATGAAGAACGCTATGAAAAAGCTGCTGAGCCTTACGCTTGCGGTTATGCTGCTGCTTTCTGTAGCACCTTTCCAGGCGTTTGCCGCAACCAATGCGTACGGCGAGATGGTTTTCAGCGAGGAGTTTGAGGCTCCCGCGACCAACAACAATACATCCACTTCCCAGACTGCCGAGGAGCCGCAGCCCGTAGTCGGTAACGACGGCGGTATTTCCACCTTTGCGCTGCCCTCGGATGATTATGTGATCGGCAAGACCGTTGTCAATATCTACTTCAATGTAGACGGCAGCGTCATGAAGACCGTCGCCAAGAAGGTCGGCGATGATTTCCCCGGTCTGCCCTCTGGTAAGGACGCTCTGGCTTTCTACGCCAAGGTCAATGAGAATTCCAACGGCAAGGCATTCAAGTGCTGGAGCTTCGAGGAGGATGGCGCAGCCATCTCCGCTTCCGGACTGAAGGTCGGCGGCAGCGATCACCTGACGGAGGATGATCATCTGGATTCTAAGGGCAATCCTGTATCTCCCGACGCCAAGGGCAACCTGGTCGGCAAGATGGAAGTCTATGCTGTCTTTGAGGACGTAGTTTCCACTACCAATGTGAAGCTGGATCCCAAGGGCGGCAAGTTTGCCCCCGGCGACAGCGACACCATTGCTGTCTCCCTGAATACCGATTACCCCGTGGCGAATTTCCCCACTCCCACTCGCAGCGGTTACGTCTTTGACGGCTGGTACGTCAAGGAGGATGCTTCCCATTCTGAGCGCTGCCTGGTGGATGCCGAGGGCAATCCCGGCGCTGATCTGACTGTTCTGTCCACCTCCGCCAGACCCTATGCCAAGTGGAAGAAGACCGGCATGACCGTCTCCGTCAAGTGGTACGACTTTGATAACGGTGACTGGACTGCCTTCACCGTCAACGGTGTTGCGAAATACGATGGCATGGCTGTCCCCGCTGACAGCAAGCTGAGTGCTTCCACCGGTTCTTTCCCCACCGATTCCGAGATCAACTGGCTGAAGTCCGAACTGCCCGATGGCTATACGCTGAAGGGCTGGAAGTTCCTGGAGACCGGTAAGGAGTTCAAGGCCGGTTCCTCCGCCATTACATCCGCCAACGCCAACTCCAGCAACGAGGTCGTCATCGTTCCTAAGCTTCAGCGCAGCGTCTGGCTGATCGCACAGCACCCCACCAAGAACACCCTGGCTAAGCAGAGCATCACCGTGGAGATCGGCTCCAAGATCGGTGAGCTGCCCGCACCCGCTTCCTGGGCGGAGGACAGCGACGAGACCGATGGCTATACCTTCACCCAGTGGGTTGCCGATGGCACCACCATCTCCACCCGTGAGGATCTGAAGAACACCTCCAAGCACCCTCCGTATTATCCCACTTTGAACAGCAACGATGATCACTCCTCCAGATATGAGTATCACTTCGACGCTCAGTGGGAAGTGGCCAAGGTTGTCCAGCTGTACTTCCACGTGGACGGCAAGACCAGCACCTACGCCAAGAAGGTCAGCTGCTACGACATCCCCGCCTCCGGCTCCTTCAATATGCACAGCCTGAACCTGTACAAGTACTTCCCCGATTACTCCAAGTATGACGACGGCGTGGATGTGGCCTATGGCTGGTACACCGATGCCCAGTGGAAGAACTACTGCACCGGCAAGCCCGCTGCCACCGTCTGCGACGAGCTGTGGAACGTGTCCGATACCAAGGATCTGCAGGAGCTGCACATCATGCTCATCGACAAGGGCACCGATTCCAACAAGTACAACAACAACAACAAGACCGCCGACAGGACCAACCCCAAGACCGGTGATATCATCATGGCCGCTGTGGCAATCCTGGTGGTCTCCGGAGCCGCCCTGACCGGTATCTACTACCTGACCAAGAAGAAGCGCGGTACGAAGTAATTCGGTCGGTTCTGAACGAAAGCGCATCGAAACCCAATCCCCGGCAGCACCCGCTGCCGGGGATTTCGTCTGCCCCAAAGCCTTCCACTGGGAGGGGAAGGTGGCTCGCGCGTCCCCCGCAAGCGCGAGACGGATGAGGTCGCCAGTAGTGCTTCTGAGTACTATGATAGAAGTATGTCATTGCGAACCAGTGACCGATGTCACTGGTGTGGCAATCCCCTCCGAGTGTCAGGATGCTTCCGGCGAAGCGCAAGGGGAGCCTTTTCGCTCCGCCATCAGTTCTCGGAAGTACCGGGGGATTGCCACACCAGCGTGCGCGCTGGTTCGCAATGACATGCGTCTTACAGGGCTGGTTCGCAATGACAGGTGCCCTATTTGAGTACGTTGTTTTTCTGCTATTCCCCAATATTGACAAGCCCCGGCAAATCGTATATATTGTAGGCAGTGAAAGGATACAAACCCATTGAATACAACAAGGAAAAGGTGATTTGTAATGTACATGGAGGATTATCAGCGTTGGTGCTCCGCTTCTTTGGAGGATTCCGCTCTGACCAGGGAACTGAAGGAAATCGCGGGTCAGGAGGATCAGATCAAGGAGCGGTTCGCCGTGGCGCTGAAATTCGGCACCGCAGGCCTCCGGGGAATCCTGGGCGCAGGCTCCAACCGGATGAATATTTATGTGGTGCGTCAGGCCACCCAGGGTCTTGCCAACTGGGTCAAAACCCAGGGGGGCAGTCAGCTGGTTGCCATCTCCTACGACAGCCGGATCAATTCCGACGTGTTCGCCAAGGAGGCCGCCTGTGTTCTGGCCGCCAACGGCATCAAAGTGCGCATTTATGACGCACTGATGCCTGTGCCCGCCCTGTCCTTTGCCACCCGCTATTACCATGCCAACGCCGGCATTATGATTACCGCTTCCCACAATCCTGCCAAGTACAACGGCTACAAGGCCTATGGCCCCGATGGCTGTCAGATGACGGACGATGCCGCCGCAGTGGTGTACGCCCAGATTCAGAAAACCGATATTCTCACCGGTGCTGCCTGGATGCCCTTTGAGGAAGGAAAGGCCAAGGGGCTGATTGCCTATGTGGGTGAGGACTGCAAAGAGGCCCTGTACGATGCCATCAAGGCTCGCTCTGTCCGCCCCGGCCTGTGCAGAACCGCGGGGCTGAAGCTGGTGTATTCTCCCCTGAACGGCTCCGGCCTGGTGCCCGTCACCCGGGTACTTCACGACATCGGCATTACGGACATTACCATTGTCCCCGAGCAGGAGTATCCCGACGGCAATTTCCCCACCTGCCCCTATCCCAACCCGGAGATTTTTGAGGCTCTGCGCTTGGGTCTGGAGCTGGCCGAAAAGTCCGGCGCCGACCTGATGCTGGCCACCGACCCGGATGCCGACCGGGTGGGCATTGCCATCCGCTGCCCGGACGGTACCTATGAGCTGGTCTCCGGCAACGAGGTGGGCGTTCTGCTGCTGGATTACATCTGCCAGGGACGGATTGAGAAGGGTACTATGCCTAAGAATCCTGTTGCCGTCAAGTCCCTGGTTTCCACCCCTCTGGCCGACAAGGTCGCCGCCCACTATGGCGTGGAAATGCGCAATGTCCTCACGGGCTTCAAGTGGATTGGCGATCAGATCGCCCGGCTGGAAGCGGCCGGTGAGGTTGACCGGTTTATCCTGGGCTTTGAGGAATCCTACGGCTATCTGGCCGGTTCCTATGTCCGGGATAAGGATGCCATTGTCGGCTCCATGCTGATTTGCGAAATGGCCGCCTACTACCGCTCCGTCGGCTCGTCCATCAAGCAGCGGCTGGAAGAAATCTACGCCCAGTATGGCCGGTACCTGAACAAGGTGGATTCCTTTGAGTTCCCGGGTCTGAGCGGCATGGACAAGATGGCGGGCATCATGTCCGGCCTGCGGAGTAACCCGCCCACGGAAATCGGCGGCTATAAGGTCGAGAAAGTCACGGACTACCAGAATACCGCCGAAACCGGCCTGCCTGCCGCCAACGTTCTGGTCTACGCCCTGGATGGCGGCGCTACGGTGATTGTCCGTCCCTCCGGCACCGAGCCCAAGATCAAGACCTATTTCACCACCCTGGGCAAGACCCTTGCCGAGGCGGAGGCGCAGAAAGAGGCTCTTGCCGCTGCCATCAAGCCTATTCTGGCGTAAAGGGTATCGTATAACGCATGTCATTGCGAGCCAGTGGTGCTCCGCGCAGCGAATCAAAATCCTAATGACTGCCAGTGGCAGTCATACCTTAGTGTAGCGCACACTGGCGTGGCAATCCCCCCTGATATTCAAACATTTTCGTTCCTAAACCAGTCGTTTATGCGCCTAACCGGGGGATTGCCACACCAGCGTTGCGACGCTGGTTCGCAATGACAACGTATCTTTTAGACTTTTTTGATATGCTGAAGGCTCTCCTTGAATGGCAAGGGGGGCCTTTTTGCCCTCTGCCGCAGGCTTTCATATTGCGCTTTCCGTCCGCCTGTGGTATGATGTTCCAAAGACACTTTAGGAGGCAAACCCAATGAGCTACGCAGACGAAGTATATAAGGCAACCTGCCGGAAAATCCTGGAAGAGGGCTATTCTGATGAAGGTATGGAGGTGCGCCCCCACTGGGCTGACGGTACTCCCGCCCACACCGTCAAAACCTTCGGCGTGGTGAACCGATATGATCTTTCCAAGGAATTTCCCATCATGACCCTGCGGCGCACCTACTGGAAAAGCGCGGTGGATGAGCTTCTGTGGATCTGGCAGAAAAAATCCAACCGGATTGCCGATCTGGGCAGCCACGTCTGGGACGAGTGGGCAGGGGAGGATGGCACCATCGGCAAGGCCTACGGCTACCAGCTGGGCATTCAGCACCACTACAAAGAAGGGGACTTTGACCAGGTTGACCGGGTGCTCTATGATCTGAAGCACAACCCGGCCTCCCGGCGGATTCTGACGAATATCTACAATTTTCAGGACTTGCATGAGATGAACCTGTATCCCTGCGCCTATTCCATGACCTTCAACGTCACAGGCAACAAGCTCAACGCCATTCTGAACCAGCGTTCCCAGGATATGCTCACCGCCAACAACTGGAACGTGGTGCAGTACGCGGTGCTGACTCACATGATGGCCCAGGTTTCCGGCCTTCAGGTGGGAGAGCTGGTGCATGTGATTGCCGACTGCCACATTTACGACCGGCACATTCCGGCGGTGAAGGCCATGCTGGAGCTGGATGGCTATGAGGCTCCTGCCTTCCGGGTGGATGAGACCGTGAAGGATTTCTACGCCTTTACCAAGGATTCCTTCACCCTGGAAAACTACCGATATCATCCCTTTGATTTTGAAATTCCCATGGCCATCTGAGGTGAAGCAATGGAACTGATTGTAGCGGTTTATGACGACTGGGGCATTGGCCGGGAGGGTACTCAGCCCATCGCCCTGTCTGCCGACCGGAAATTCTTCCGGGAGACCACCCGGGGAGCCACGGTCATTGTCGGACGGCGTACCATCGAGGATTTTCCGGGGAAAAAGCCCCTGCCCGGCCGGGTGAATCTGGCCATGAGCCGTTCGGAAGCAGAAATCCCCGGCTTTACGGTGTGCCACAGCCCGGAAGAGGTGCTGGCGCAGACGAAAAACGCACTCCGAGCCTTTGTCATCGGCGGGGGGAGCGTCTATCGGCAGATGCTTCCTTACTGTGACCGAGCCTATGTGACGAAGGTGCACACCACCCCGGAATCCGACACCTTTTTCCCCAATCTGGACGAAGACCCGGACTGGGCTCTCTCCCAGACTCTCCAATCCGGGGAGGAGAACGGCATTGCTTACGAAATGCTGCTGTATTGCCGGCGGTCAGCCGAAAGCGGGGAATAACTCCTGATACAGCCCCACGGCGGCGGCAACACCCAGGTTTTCGGCCTGGTCAAGAAGCGCTTTCAAGTCCTCCGGACTGCGCCAGAGGGTGAAAACCGCCGCGTTTTCCCGGAGTTCACAGCGATAATGGCAGGAAAGCCTGGAATCACGGAAGCCCTCCGCCTCCGGCTGCTCCCAGCGGGGCAGGGGCGTGCGAGCAGCCCCCGATTCTGTCAGGGCGATTTCCAGACCGTCCAAGGCCGCCTCCAGCCAGATTTCCCGGCCTTGCCAGGGAGATAAATATTCCGCCAGGGGCACATCCGCCGGAACCGGCGGGAGGAAAACGGTGCACCCGGTATTTTTTGCGTAGACTGCGGAAACAATCAGGGGAACGGAAACCGCCTGTTCCAGCCGGGAAACCAGCACTTGGACATCCGCCAGACCGGGCCGCTGAAAATCCAGCAGAACCCCGGCGCAGTCCAGACGCTTTGCGCAGCTTTCCAGCTGCCCGGCGATCTGCTCCGGGTCATGGCCGTCCATAGGCGTGCTGTCGTCCAGAATCAGCAGAGAGCCGGGAGGCAGCGCAACGGGCAGGTTGGAAAGCCCGACACCGGAGGGGGAGAAATGACAGGAAAGCCACCCTGTCCGCCGGGGAAGAACCGAAGCACCCCGGATTTCTCCTGCCGTCATGGCAAGATAAGGTTCCATGGCCATGGACAAAACTCCCTCCCTGTGATATAATTCCTGAAAGTAATTTATGAAAATACGGAGGACAATATGCCCTTTTCTCTTCTTCCCAAACGGATGACGAAGGCTCTGACGGATGTCACCCCAGAGCTGCTCAGAAGCCAGAACATCCGCCTTCTGATGCTGGATTTTGACAATACCATCGTGCCCTACACCACCGACGTTCCCACGCAGGCTATGGAGCACTGGCTGAAAAACATGAATGCCCAGGAAGATATTCAGGTGTGCATCGTCTCTAACAGCCACAACGACCGGGTGCCTGCCTTCTGCGAAAAATACGGCCTGGACTGCATCACCCACGCGAAAAAGCCCTTCTCCCGGGGCATCCGCCAGTGCCTGGAAAAATACGGAATCCCGGCAGGTCAGGCGGCTCTGGTGGGCGATCAGATTTATACCGACACCCTGGGGGCCAACTGCATGGGCGTGACCTCCATTCTGGTGAAGGCCATTGACAATCACACCTTCTGGCTGAAAGCCCGGCATGTCCTGGAGCTGCCCTTTATTTTCCTTGCCGGAAATCGGAGGCTTTCCCAATGAAAAATCTGGAAAAATACTTGTCCCTGTTGGGGGATGAGGCGGACGGCCTGCTGCTGACCAGCCGCTACAGCCGCCATTACTGCGCGGAATTTGACATCGCCGAGGGCATGGCCGTCGTATCCAAGTCCGGCTGCCGCTATTTCACCGACAGCCGCTACCTGGAATCCGCCCAGAAAAACATCCGGGATTTTACCGTGCTGGATGTGGGCACCGGTCGGGGCTATGTCCGGCGAATCAACGAGGCCATCTCCGACTTCGGAATCACCTGCCTGGGCTATGAGGAAAAATATCTGACGGCAGAGGAACTTCTGAGTTTCGAGGAGGAACTGAAAGCTCCGCTTCTGCCCATCAGCGGGAAGCTGAACGCCTTCCGGGACGTAAAGGAGCCCTGGGAGCTGGAGCGGATGAAAAAGGCGCAGGCGATCACGGACAAGGCCTTTGCGGAGATTCTGACAAAAATCCGACCCGGCATGACGGAACTGGCGCTACAGGCAGAGCTGATTTACGCCATGTACAAAAACGGCGCCACCGGCCTGGCCTTTGAACCCATTGTAATCTCCGGCCCCAACACCAGCCTGCCCCACGGAGTGGCCGGGGAGCGGGTGATTCAGCCGGGGGATTTTATCACCATGGACTTCGGGGCGGCCTGGCAGGGCTACTGCTCGGACATGACCCGCACTGTGGCGGTGGGTTCCGCGTCTGCGGAAATGCGCTATGTGTATTCCGTGGTGCTGGAGGCTCAGCAGACCGCCATCGAAGCAACGAAAGCTGGGCTCACCGGTGCGGAAATTGACGCCATTGCCCGAAATGTCATTGCCAGGGCGGGCTACGGCGGCTTCTTCGGCCACAGCTACGGCCACGGCCTGGGATTGGAAATCCACGAGGGCCCGAACCTGAGCCCCCGGTATGAAAAGCCCATTCCGGCCGGTGCGGTGTGTTCGGCGGAGCCGGGAATCTATCTGCCCGGAAAATTCGGCGTGCGTATCGAGGATGTGACCGTGATTGCCGAAAATGGCACAATCGACATGACAAAGAGCCCGAAAAATCTCATTATTGTCTAAGATTTTTTTCGGTTTCCTCTTGCATAAGCGCCGCTTTTGCGGTACAATATATGAGCTAAAGCTATGAACACAAATCGCCTCCCAAAACGGAGAGGTAGTCTTAGGAGGATAAGAACATGATTTCTGCAGGCGATATTCGCAACGGTATTACCTTTGAGCTGGATGGAAAGGTGATGCAGGTCATCGAGTTCCAGCATGTCAAGCCCGGCAAGGGTGCTGCTTTCGTCCGCGTCAAGATGAAGAACGTCATCACCGGCGGCGTGACCGAGACCAGCCTGAACCCCTCTGCCAAGTTCCCCACCGCATACATTGAGAGAAAGAAGATGGAGTACTCCTACAACGACGGCTCCCTGTACTACTTCATGGATCAGGAGACCTACGAACTGGAGCCCATTGACGGCTCCGTTCTGGACGATTCCTTCAAGTTCGTCAAGGAGAACGACATCTGCACCATCATGAGCTACAAGGGCAAGGTCTTCGGCGTGGAAGTGCCCAACTTTGTAGACCTGGTGGTCACCAAGACCGAGCCCGGCTTTGCCGGCAACACCGCTACCAACGTTACCAAGCCCGCTACCGTGGAGACCGGTGCCGAGGTGAAGGTGCCCCTGTTTGTCAACGAGGGCGACAAGATTCAGATCGATACCCGTACCGGCGAGTACCTGGGTCGTTCCAAGGTCTAAGCCATTCGCGCTTGAAGGAGAATGATTATGACGCTTTCTGAAAAGTCCGCCTATTTGAAGGGCCTGATGGAGGGCCTGAAGCTGAACACCGAGTCCAACGAGGGCAAGATGATCGCCGCCATTGTGGATTTGCTGGGTGACGTGACCAAGCGGGTCGGCGACATCGAGGAGACCACCATTGCCATCTCCGATGAGCTGGATGAAATCGAGGAAGACCTGGACGCCATCGAGGACTACATTCTCGACGATGAGGATGACGAGGACTGGGACGACGAGGATTGGGACGAGGACGACACCGACGAGCTGGACGACGAGGAGTCCGAAGAGGGCTTCGAGTTCGGCGACGAGGACACCACCATCTACGAGGTGGAGTGCGCCTGCGGCGAGGTCATCGACTTCGACGAGGAGACCCTGGAGAAGGGAAGCATCGTCTGCCCCAACTGTGGCGAAACCCTGGAGTTCTCCCTGGAAGACGACGAAGAAGAGTAATTTGCAGAGCAAGTGCCTGCCGCGGCTTTTGCCGCGGCAGGCTTCCTTTTTGTAGGTGTGTATCATGGAAGAACAAAAGAAGAACCAAAGGAAAGACCGGGGCTTCACCATTTTCTGCGCGGTCATGATCGTCCTGGTGCTGCTGAACACCTTTGTGGTGAAGCTGGCAATCGTGGACGGGCGGTCGATGTATCCCACCCTTCACGACAGGCAGCTGCTGCTGGTGCTCCGGGTGGGTCCCCAGCCCCGGCATGGGGATGTGGTGGTGATTCATACAGGCGACGGCCTTCTGGATCGGACGTATATCGTCAAGCGGGTGATCGCTACCCAGGGCGACCGGGTGAAGATCGATTATGATACCGATACAGTCACGGTGAACGAAATCCCCATTGACGAGCCCTATTTGAATCCGGAAGAACCTGACCCTATGGAACCGAGAGATGGGCAGACGGTTGTGAGCCTGACGGTGCCGGAGGGCACGGTGTTTGTCATGGGGGATAACCGGAACCACTCCGTCGACAGCCGCAGCGAAAAGTACGGCCCCATTGCCACGGAGAAAATCCTGGGAAAGGTGATTTTGCCTCAGGTCGGCGTCAGCTGAAAAAGAGCCTGGTGGTGAGGGAGGCCGCCCAGAAGCCCACAAAGTCCGCAAACAGGGCGGCGGGCAGGGTGTAGCGGGTCTTTTGAATCCCTGCCGCACTAAAATAGACGCTGATGGTGTAGAAGGTGGTTTCCGTGGAGCCAAGCATCACCGCCGCCGTTCGGCCAATCTGGGAATCTACCCCGTACCGAGCCATTAGCTCTGCGCCTACGGCCAGAGCCGCACTTCCACTGAAGGGGCGCACCAAAACCAGCAGCGCCGTTTCCGGTGGAATGCCGAAAAAAGCAAATATCGGCTTCAGCAGCCCTCCCGCGGCTTCCGCCGCCCCGGAGGACTGCATCAATTTTACCGCCGTCAGCAGCAAAATCAGGGCCGGAGCGATGGAGGCCATCAGAGAAAGGCCTTGCTTTGCCCCACCCAGCATCCGGGCATAGGCGTTCTCCCGCTTCCCCAGTGCCACTGCCATGGTGAAAAATAAGATCAGAGGCACCAGATAATCCGTCATGGCTTCCAGACCTTTCCCAGCACCCAGGCACAGGCCACCCCCAGCCCGGCAGACAGAAGACTGGTGAACCACACCGCCGGGAGAATGTCGAAGGGGCTTTGGCAGCCCAGGGCTGCCCGCACGGCGGCTACATTGGCGGGAATCAGCTGGATGGAGGCGGTATTCAGCACCACCAGTCGGCACAGCTCATCGGAGGCGGTGGGGCCGGAGGCCAGCCGCCGGGCGGCCTGGATTCCCATGGGGGTGGCGGCGTTGCCCAACCCCAGCAGATTTGCGCAGAAATTACCGCTGAGGTAGCCCGCCAGCTGAGAATCCCGGCGGGTGGATGGGAAAACCCGGTGCAAAAGGGGCCGGAACAGCCGGGAGAGCATCCCCATAATGCCGGCGGACTCCATAACCGCGGCCACGCCCGACCAGAGACACACTGCCCCGGCCATGGAAAGAACCAGGCTCACTCCGGACTGGGCACCCTGGAATACCGCCCCGGCAAGCTGGGCACCTTGCCCGTTCCAAAGGGCGCACAGAATGCTGATACCTACCATTCCCGTCCAGATCCAGCTCATCAGCATGGAATCCCCCCTTTGCCTCTAGCCTATGCGCCGCTTCTCTGCGTATGCAAAGCGCGCAGTGCCGGGACGGAACCCCCGGCACTGCGCGTTTATTCGGTTTCCGGAAAGTCCAGGCACGCCGGAGGAACCGCCCTGACCGCAAACTCATAGGAGCGGTGGGTGCTGTAAATTTTCTGATATTGGGAAAGCTTTCCGGTGTCAATCCGCACAGGGCAGAATTCTATGTCCCGGCCTGCTTCCAGAACTTTCTTGCAAAAAATAGGGAGATATGTGGGAAAAATCAGGCCTGTCCGTCAGAAAAACCAGCCCATTCGCCGTCTTCGGCCGCAGCCCCTCCCTTCGGACGGATTCCCGGCATTCTGCCGGAAACCAGTGGTACAGGGTGAGATTTTCGCCCGGTGAGAAAAGATTCTGAGCAGAAGGCCGGACGGGGAAAAGCCTGTCCGTAATGCGCCTTCCCAGAAAATAAAGGGAGAGTGCCAGAAAAAACCGGCGCCGTCCCGCCTCCGGGCTTGCTCCGGATCTGTGGAAGGCAGTGCCCAATTCCTTCCAGAATTCGCCGCCAGGCAGCCGTTTTCTCCCTTTTTCCAGGAGAGAATGATACCGCCGGTACATTACCCGAGCCTCGGCCAGGGTCAGTACAAAGCTGTCCATTTTTCTGCCTCCCACATTTGTTTTCAATATTTTAGCATACAAGCCAGAACAAAGCAAGAGGTTAGATTTGAAAGCTGCCCAGGCCTTCGGCGCAATGACAGCCTGGGAATTGTTTTCGGAAGAAAAGGGAACGGATGGGGTTTTGGTTGCATTTTGCCGGGAATATGCTATACTAATGTCTGCTGAATAAGCCGCTTTGCGGCTTATTCACGCACCGTCAGGTGCGTA
>OIXQ01000427.1_pt1 | contig 19875 bp, 26 predicted proteins | sample 1587791 | NCBI WGS metagenome assembly OIXQ01 (sample SAMN03283273) | human gut metagenome | biome: human-associated habitat; material: feces | host: Homo sapiens | place: Peru | collected 2012
GTTCCCATCCCGAACACAGAAGTTAAGCTCATGTACGCCGACAATACTTGGCGGGCGACTGCCCGGGAAGATAGGTAATGCCAACACAAACATTCCCCCTTAGCTCAGTCGGTAGAGCGACGGACTGTTAATCCGTGTGTCGTTGGTTCGAGTCCAACAGGGGGAGCCAGAAGTGATGTTCACTTTTGATCTCGGACACAAAAAGTTCGGACAAAAGTGAACATCTCTCTTTTATTTGCTATTTTAGCGCCTGTAATGTTTGAATTTTCAGGGTAAAATGTTAACACGAATTTTTGGGTTTCCATTGATCTCATCCCATCTTTGGAGCCGGTTGGAAACGGTTTTGCGAAGTTCATGCCTAGTTTGAGCAGCGCTTTTTTGATTTCCGAGGAAATCTGAAAAAGGGCGCTGATTTTGATAGTGTCAAGAGTTATGCGCAAAATTGTTTACGGCTCTGGTAGAAATCTATTACAGGGGGCGGTAACCGCCCCTTGGTTACTTTTCAGCAGGCAGGGCGCAAATGGTCAAGGGCGGCGGTACGCCGCTCGTCTTGCCCTTGACCATTTGTGACCTGACTGCTATCAGCCGACCTGCGGCTCCTGCTCCATGGTTTCCAGATGCTTCATGTTCATGTACTTCTTGCAGCCCCACTGGGTTCCGGCTACATGACGAAGCCGTGCGCAGACCAGCATCAGCGCCGAGTTCCCGTCAGGAAATGCTCCGACCATCCTTGTCCTGCGCCGGATCTCACGGTTCATCCGCTCGATTACATTGTTGGTTCGGATCTTCACCCAATGCTCTGAGGGAAAGTCACAGTAGGTCAGCGTTTCCTCGATACCCGCCTCAACCTTCTTCGCTGCCTCAGGCAGCTTCATGGCTTTCAGTTCAGAAACCACTGCGGCAGCCTTTTCCCGGGATGCCTTCTTGCTCTCCTGTGCGTGGATAGCTTTCAGCATTTTCGCCACATTTTTGACCTTGGATTTGGGCACAACGGAGAATATATTTCGGTAAAAATGCACCACACAGCGCTGGTACTTGGCCTCAGGAAACACCTCTCCCACAGCCTCCAGCATCCCCAGGCACTTGTCTCCAACAATGAGCTTAACCCCTTCAAGGCCCCGTCCACGGAGCCACTGGAAGAAGTTGACCCAGCTGGCCTTGTCCTCCTTCATGCCCTCGGCAGCACCTAAAACCTCACGATAACCATCCTTGTTGACGGCAATTGCCACCAAAACGGCCACATTTTCGTATTCGCCGCCCCAGTTTCGCTTGAGGTAGATGCCGTCTACATACACATAAGGGTACTTGCCGCCTTGCAGAGGACGGTTGCGCCAAGCCTCGATGTTGACATAGGCTTTCTTATTCAGCTCACTGATGGTGGAGGCAGACACCTTGCTGCCCCATAAAGCCTCTGTAATATCCTCTACCCGACGCACGGATACACCTGCCAGATACATCTCGATGAGGGCTTCTTCCACGCTGCTCTCCCGGCGGCGGTAGCGCTCGATGATGGCAGTCTCGAAAGAGATGCCCTTGAGACGTGGCACATGGAGTGTCACATTCCCGGAGGTGGTGGTAAGATTTCGGTCATAATGACCGCTGCGGTAGCCCTAGCGGGCCTCGCTGCGCTCGTAGCGGGCAGCCTGGGTGAGTTTTTCCGCTTCGGCTTCCAGCAGCTCGTTGAGCGTCTCCTCCACGCTGCTGCGGACTAACTCCTTGATTTGCCCCTTGATTATTTCCTCGTTGAATTGTACAATGTTGTTGGACATGGTTTGCTGTCTCCTTTCAGAATGTGTGTGTGGTAACTTCATTCTACCAGAGCCTGCAAGCTATGTCTCCTTTTTTGCTCTTCTCAATTTGCGCATCTTGTTGTACATTATCCTGATTTTATATAGAGTTTTCGGAAAGTTATCATTTGGAAGCCTGCCGGGATTTTTGTGGTGTGAAGCCATAAGAATCCCGGCTTTTTTCATTTTCAAAAAGGGCGCTGGCTCCCAGCTCCAGATTATCAGCCGTTCTCCCGTAACAAGGAGAGCGGCCTTTTTGTTTTCAGAGTCAATTACCCGCGTCTGAAAAAGGGCGCCGGAGAATATGGAGGTTAAAAGTGAAGAATCCGAATCAAACGAGTTCCAAATCTATGAGAACCGTCCCGGAATACCGTGAACATACCGGCCCTCCGGGTTTTGCAGAGAAACCCATCTGTAGGGCATCCCCACTGTGTGAGGGCTGTCCTTTTCCCGGTCACGGCTTTCTGTGTCAAGGCGGGGACGGGGAGTGTATGCGCACGCGATTGATGAAATTATCTGAGAAGGAGAAGATGAAATGAATATGCCATTTCCCAGCCGTGAGCAGGTGGAGTCTATCCGAAAGAATTATCCACCCAGCACACGTGTTATGCTGAACAACATGAATGACCCATACTCTCCAGTGGAATCTGGAACCAGAGGAACCGTGCGATATGTGGATGATGCTGGCGCCCTCGCTGTTGTATGGGACAATGGGCGCAGCCTGTCTCTCATTCCCGGTGAAGACAGCTTTCGCAAACTGACCAAGCAGGAAATTATTCAGGAGCAGGGAATGAAAATGGGGGAGATGAAGCTGTGAGTATACGGACGATCTCGACGGGTCAGCTTCGCCGTATGGGAGATCAGGAAGGCCTGATTCTTCAAGGCTGCGGCGGCGACCCACAGGAATGGGTGGATGGTATCAATGAGATTCTCGCCAAGGAAGGGATTCTCAAAAATGGCGCTGGCTTCGAAGAGGCCTATACCTTCCGGCATGACGGGCTGACCTGTATGCTGTTCCCATTCAAAGAGAATATGGAACTGAATGTGGGAAAGCTTGCCGCATGGCGGCTGGCATCCTATTCCACCTTCGGTGGAACATGGTTATCTGATTTTGTACCTAACCGACTGGGCGGTTTTATTCAGGAACGGGAAAACGTTCCCGAGCGCATCAAGCCAGACTGCCCGCTCATAGGTGAGGACGGGAACATATTCCGTATTATGGGAATTGCCTCAGAGACACTCCGGGAGAATGGAATGCAGGAACAGGCGGAGGAAATGCGCAGCAGAATCTTTCAATGCCAGAGCTATGATTCCGCCCTGAGCATTTTTGGGGATTATGTGAATATCACAGCCAAAGAGCAATCTGAAGAACTGTCCATGGAAATGAATTAAGGGGAACTTGTGAATTTCTTCCGGGTAGTAAAGAACCGTCCGGCAGAGCTGCTGCTGGAATTGGACTTGCTGCCTTTGAATTCAAGGGAGGAGTTTATAAGCTGGCTCCACTTCCACGACGGCGGCAATGAACCCACCATCCATTTGCCGGATCAGCTGGAGATCATCGACAGAACGACACCGACCCCTCTGACGGAAGAAGCAGAGAAGCTGAAAACATCACTCCGGAAGCGCTCGGACTACCGGGATGTCCGGCAGGCGGCTGCTTACCTGATGCGTGTGCGCAACAGCTATTCCAGCTCCGGACGGAGCTTCGCCTGTCAGCCATTCAGCGTGCGCACCCTGTTTACGCAGATTTGGGAGATGTCCCGGCGGCTGGAAAATGTCATTATCGAGCAGCAGAGCTTTGAGGTGCTGATTCCTCACTACGACCGGGAGGACAGCTTCTTCTACGGCGACCCGCCCTACTATGACAGCGAATATGTCTATGACGCGGAGTTTGGCTGGGATCATCATGTGCTGCTCCGGGATACGCTGGCAAAGTGCAAGGGCAAGTGGCTGGTTTCTCAGGTGGACTGCCAGGAAATCCGGTATCTTTTCAGGGAGTATCAGATTCTGGACTTCAAGCGCATTCACCCCATGGTGCAGAAGTATGCCCCCGTTAAGCAGTTTGGGGAGCTGCTCATCGGCAACTATGATCTTCTGGAACGGGAGCGGGAGGTTCCCTTACAGATGTCCCTGAATGAGCTTCTGGGAGAGACCATCCCGGTAGAACAAATTTTGAAGGAGCGAATTATACCATGCAAAAACCGAACAATGAATTTGTAGAGACTGTCCTTATGGCCATCCCGGCGGACATGCTGGAGGAAGTGGGGATTGAACCCAGTTCCACTGTCCAGATGCATGTATCCCGGGGACATATCATCATTCAGGCGGTGGACGAGGAGGTATGCGGCGGCAGCCGGTACCGCCCCTGCGACTGCTGCTGTGAGGGGTGCCGTGAATGAAGATTTTCCGGCTTATTGGCAGGGAAGGCAGGATCACCATTCCATGGGCAATCCGGCAGAAGGCTGGTTTTCAGCCGGATGATGTGGTGTCCTTCCGGCTCATGGAGGATGACAGTGTGCTGGTGCGGCGGGAGAGTACCTGCGGGAAAGAGAAGACCCCCGGCGCTGGACGGGATGCTTCTCTTATGGCATTTCTGGACAGTCTGGATGAAAAGCAGCGTTACAGCGCGCTGGTGCATCTTTCTGTACTCTGGGCGCAGAGCCATGATAAACCCAAGAGGAGGGAGCTTGAATGAACCAATACCGGGTCGTGTATGTGGAGCCGGGAAAGCCAGCTGTGGAGAAGAAGATTGGCACGAAGTTGGAAGACCTGCAGGCGGAAGTTGGCGGGCTGATCGAATGCATTTATTGCCACCGTGACGGAACCCTCGTTGTAGCAAACGATGAAGCAAAGCTGCTGGGGATGGAGGGCAACCGCCGGTTGGACGGCGGTTCCATCATTGCGGGACCTTTCTTCGTCATTGGCGACGCGGGAGAGAACTTCCGCTCGCTGACAGATGCGGAGGTTAGCCGGTATCTGCAAATGTACGCGGAACCCCAGCAGATTTCCCAGCGGGAAGTTCGGGCGGACATGGGTATGACATTCTACTGTTTCTGAGGTGTGACATGAAGATCAAAGCAAAAATCGACCGGATGGTGAACTCCGGCAATGTGAAGGCAATTGCCTCCGTCTCTTTGGATGGGATGTTTGTGGTCAAGAACCTGAAAATCATGGACGGAAAGAAAGGATTGTTCGTCTCCATGCCTCAGGAAACCTATTCCGGGAAGGACGGGCAGAAGAAGTACAGCAATCTGTTTTTCGCTCTGACCAACTCCGCGAAGCTGACCCTGCCATATTCAAGAGCAATTCCGTGAATGTGTGCGGCACATCGGGCGATATCTTCTACAACGCAGGGGAAGCCAGCGTGCCGTATTTTGCACCCAAGTATAACGCTCTGGTAGACGCAATTCAGGCGGCAAAGAAGATACCCAGCTTTACCGGTGCCTCCGTCAGCAGTGCGCCCACCATCACCCTGACAGGGGAGGAAACCGCAGTAACGGACAGCAACGGCGTCCTGTCCAACTTTTCCTTTACGGATGGGAATGGCGCGGAATTCTACAAAAGCGGGAACACGCTGTACATCACCCAGACCGGGGATATCTCCGAGTCCACAGTATATAAAGCGTCAATGCCTTTGTACCCCTCAGCGTAGTGAATACCAGCGGCTTTGACCTCCCCGCAACCGGTGACCGGGGCGTGTGGATGTATGGTCTGGCCGGTATCCTGCTCATGACCGCTTCCGCTGCCTGCATCATCATTGCCCGGAAGAGATTCAAGTAACCGGAAGAAATTCAAGGAAAGTGTACCTGCCCCGGAAAATCTTTCCGGGGCAGTGCCGCGCCAGGAGGGGAGAACATGAAGCGGGGACATTGGCAGATACTTCTGGCGGCTGTGCTGTTTCTGCTGGCATTGGGGCTGACGCTGTACCCCGTTGTCAGCAACTGGTATATCGGGCGGCATCAATCCCAGATACAGACCGAATATCAGGAGGTGCTGGAACAGACGGACACCGCCAAGTTGGAAAGCATCCGGGAAAAAGCCGTGGCGTACAACAAAATCATCACCCCCGGAGCGGCGGAGGAAGCCTACTCGCAGGCATCCATTCGGGCAGCATCGGAAGGTTATGTTAACCAGCTGAATATAAGTGGAAGCGGGATAATGGGGTATGTGGAAATACCGAAAATCGGCGCAGACCTTCCCATTTATCATGGAACGGGCGCGGATTCTCTGGACAGGGGAACGGGACATCTTCTGGGTTCCTCTTTGCCGGTGGGCGGAGAAAACACCCATGCCATCATCACCGGCCACAGCGGCATGGCTTCCCAGAAGATGTTCACGGATCTGGAGCAGCTGCGGGAGGGGGATATTTTCTATCTGCATGTTCTGGATGAAACCCTTGCCTATGAAGTGAGGGCGATTCATACGGTTCTGCCCCATGATACCACCTATCTGGGAATTGAACCCGGTGAGGATCTGTGTACGCTGGTGACCTGTACGCCCACCGGCGTAAATACCCACCGCCTGCTGGTGCAGGGAAGCCGCATCCCGTATGTCCCGGCGGAAGAAACAGAGGCTTCCGCTGTGCCGCATGAGGAAAATACGGATTCACACTGGGAGAAACAGTATTGGCTTGGTATTCGTCTGGGGCTGGCGGCGATGGTTTTCCTGACGCTGGTGGTAGGCGCGGTGCTGTATATCCGGAGAAACAGAGGAAGGGCAGTCCATAGGAAAGGAGGGCGCTATGTCAGAAAGTATGGGAAAGATCCTTTTTGTGATTTTGGCAATTTTGCTTCTGCTGTTCGGCGGCGGGACGATGCTTTATCCAGCTCTCAATGGATTATGGGTTGAGCGTACCATGCACAGGAATTCAGAAGATTTCCTGCTTCTGCTGGAGGAAGACGCGGAGAGAACAGCGGAGGAGAACTCCCATGTCATTCCGGGGGAGCCAGGTGCTCCCGAAAGTGTGGAACCACAGATGCCCTTGGAGCACACCCAACTCTGGCTGAATATGAAAGCCTACAACGAAGCCATCTTCCGGGAGGGGCAGAAAGGGCTGTCCGACCCTTCTGCTTATGAAGACGCCTGTTTCCGGCTTTCCGACTATGGTCTGGACAGTGAAGTGTTTGGCGTTCTCTCCATTCCAAAGCTGGATTTACAAATGCCAATCTTTATGGGGGCAACAAAGGAAAATATGGCAGCCGGTGCGGCGGTCATGGGGCAGACCAGTCTGCCCATAGGCGGCAGCGACACCAACTGTGTCCTTGCCGGACATCGGGGATGGAACGGCGCGGCATATTTTCTGTACATCAACCAGCTGGAACCGGGAGACACCGTCACCGTTACAAATCTCTGGGAAACCCTGAACTATCAGGTCAAGGAGACCAAGGTCATTGACCCCAATGATGTGGAAGCCATCCTCATCCAGCCGGGGCATGAATTATTAACCCTGCTCACCTGCCACCCGCCCGCATCCGGAGGAAAGCAGCGGTATCTGGTATTCTGTGAGCGCAATTACGAAAGCACCTATGGAAGCAACCCGCAACCTCTGCGCCCAGATCCCCATCTCCCTGCACGACAGGGTGAGGGAAGAAAGGGAATCGCTGGGGCAGTCCCTCAGTGAGTACGTTACCCAAATTCTCAGAGAACATTTTGAAGGAGGAAAACCCACCATGACAGCAACCAAGACACTGGCGTTTCAGATCCCGGAGGAGCTGGATCTGCGGATCAAGAAGTATCTGGCATCGGAGAAGGAGCGTACCGGGAAAAAGGTCAGTCAGAGACTGCTTGCAGACTGCCGGAATGGACGGATCGATAAGGTGCTGGTGAAGTCCATATCCCGATTCGCACGAAATACCACCGAATGCCTGGAAGCTGTCCGGGAACTGAAATCCCTTGGGATCAGCATCTTCTTTGAGGAACACAGCATCGATGGGTGTATGCGTGCAAGCTTTTGACGCTCATACCTTGGGCAGACAAGAGTTCTAACGCTCGTGCAACGGTTGCGGACAATTCAATCATTTCCGTAAGCCTCCTGTAAATTCATTGTCAGGCTTCCGCCTGCGCATCCATTATACAGGTTGGCAAGTTGCTCTCTTATTCCGAAGTTTTTGCAGATAATACCTTGAAGAACAGAGCTTTCTGCGATTACTTCGGAATAACTATTTCCCTGGCATAATCCTGATTATGCCGACATCGGAATAATCAGGATCTCTCGGTGGCTGGAGCCAGAGCCGGATTGGCCGGTGCGCGTTCCGGCCTTTTTATGGAACAGGTCAGACTTGCAAAGGAGATGAGAAATGCAGACGAATTACGAGGTGGAGCAGCTATTGCCTGTATGACGATTAAATGCTGTTTTTTGACCTTTCAATACTTGTGCTCACAGGCTGAAAAGCGCAGACTTCTAACCGACAAAAGGATCATTCCCGAAATGCCCGCAGGAATGCCTCCGCCGCTTTGCTGAATACCGCGTAGCGTTTCCAGATCAGCGCATAGTATATCTCCAACGGTGGCTCCAGCGGGCAAAAGCATACGGCTTCGTCCAATTTAGATGGCAGCAGATCCTCGGTCGTCAGGTAACAGCCGAAGCCGCTTTTCACGAACTTTTCCGGTGAACCGTTGATGACGTTATAGGTCGCGGCGATATTCAGATTTTCAATTTCTGTCTCCGCCCAATGAGAGATGATCCTTTGCAGACCGGCTCTGCGATGAAATACCAATGGGATCGCAGGCAAATCCTCTTTCCGGATAAATCCCTTTTTCGCCAGCGCATGATCGGATGGCAGCAGCAAGCCCCAGCGCGAGGAATCCGGCAGCGAAACATACTCATATTGCATGGTGTCGATTGGCTCTAAGAAAACGGAAAAATCCAGACTACCGTGTTCCAGCCGTTCCAGCACATCAATGGCGTCACTGCTGTAAAATTGAAAATGAATACCCGGATGCTCTGCCCGGAGTGCAGCGGCGGCTTTCAGTACAGAGGCGGTTGGATTGCCGCCGATGGCGACCTCGCCGCTGATCTGCGTGGCATCTGCGTTCAACTCACGCTCTGTCTTTTCCAACAGTGTGATGATCTCGTCGGCACGTTTTCGCAGCAAAACACCTTCCTCCGTCAGCGTGATCTTCCGTTTTCCCCGAATCAGCAGTTGTTTTCCAACTTCCTGTTCCAACTCCATGAGCTGCTTGGAAAGTGACGGCTGGGAGATATGCAGGCTTTCTGCGGCTCTTGTAATATTTTCTTCCCTTGCAACCGCAAGAAAATAGCGCAACAGACGAATTTCCATCTTGTCTTCACCTCTCTTACAGTATACTCCGATTTATCATTCCCGTCAACTATGATAAACTATTCTATATAAGTATTTGCTATTGTTGAGTGAAAGTAGTATACTTTTTTTGAAATATAGAAGTAGAAAGAAGCATCTGAACATGGAAACAGAAAAAGAAAAGCGGCAGCTGGATATGCTGCACGGTTCCATCTGGAACAAGCTGCCGCTGTTTGCATTCCCGGTGGCGGCAACCGCCATTCTAGAACAGCTATTCAATGCGTCCGATATTGCAGTGGTAGGTAACTTCACCGGCGCGGGAAAGACCGTAGCTGTGGCGGCGGTAGGCGCAAATAGCTCTATCATTGCGCTGATCGTCAACCTGTTTGTGGGCATCTCCCTTGGCGCGAATGTTGTCATCGCCAACGCTATTGGGCGGGATGACCGGGAAGCGGTGAAAAAAGCTGTCCATACCTCTATTGTAGTAGCGTTTCTGGGCGGCATTCTTGTGGCGGTAATCGGTGAACTTGCGGCGGCTCCACTGCTGCATTCACTCCATGTGCCGGACGATGTGTTTGATTCGGCGCTGCTCTACCTGAGAATCTACCTGCTGGGAATGCCCGTGATTTTGCTTTATAACTTTGAGGCAGCGATTTTTCGCAGCGTGGGCGAGACAAAAATCCCACTTATCGCGCTGTTCGTCTCCGGCATATTGAATGTTGCGTTGAATCTGTTCTTTGTTGCTGTCCTGCGAATGACAGTAAACGGTGTCGCAATTGCCACGGTGATTTCAAACGCGGTCAGCTCGGTGTTGCTGCTCCGTCGTCTGCGTGTCACCGGGCGGTATATTCAAGTAGAATGGCAGTCAATGCGGATCGATTGGAAAGCCTTCGGGCAGATTATGGGGGTCGGTCTGCCCGCCGGTATCCAGAGCGCCGTGTTTTCCGTTTCCAATATCGTGATCCAATCTGCTATCAACAGCCTTGGCACGGTGGTCATGGCGGCGTCCAGCGCGGCAAACAACATTGAAATCTTTGCCTATGATGTAATGAACTCATTCAGCCAAGCCTGTACGACCTTTGTCGGGCAAAATTTTGGCGCAGGGCAGATCAAGCGCTGCAAGCGAACCCTGCTTCTGTGCCTGATCGAAGACCTGATTGCTTCGGCAGCCGCAATCGCGCTGGTGCTGTTTGCCGGAAAGTATCTTCTGGCAATTTTCAATAACGATCCGGAAGTCGTTTCCATTGGCTATACACGGCTACTGATGGTGTTCTCCGCCTACACGTTCAGTATGCTCTACGAAGTGATGAGCGGCTATCTGCGCGGCTTTGGTATCTCCCTCGTTCCGGCGCTTCTGACCACCATTGGTGTCTGTGGGATCCGCATCGGTTGGATTCATTTTGTGTTCCCGCAAAACAGGACCTTCCAGACGATCATGACTGCTTATCCGGTCAGTCTGTCCGCCACGGCGCTGCTGATCCTGATCGCACTGCTTTGCTACCGTCCGTCCCACCGATTTGCCAATTTGCAGCGAAAAGAGGAAACGGCACATGAATGACGAACGCTGCCTGTCCGACAGCGGTATGCCGCCGGATCAAATCTGCACTGTAATTTCTTGTCTGCAAGCCGGAAAGAAAAAAGAAGCCGCAGCGATTTTGAAAGCATGGCGTACAGGGCTTCTGGATCAGCTTCATGTCTGCCAGAAACGGATCGACTGTCTGGATTACTTTTTACAGAATCACAAGGAGGAACTGCAATGAACGAAGAAACATTGACCTTAAATAACGGCGTTACCATGCCGAAGATCGGCTACGGCGTATTCCGCATGACAGACAGCGCCCAATGCGAAGAAGCCGTCGTACAGGCGATCCATGCGGGTTATCGGCTGATCGATACCGCTGCCGCCTATGGGAACGAAGAAGCAGTAGGACGGGCGATCCGCCGCTGCGGAGTTCCCAGAGAAGAATTGTTTGTCACCACAAAGCTGTGGATCACGGACACCAGCTATGAGGGTGCTAAGCGTGGATTTGCCCGTTCGATGGAGCATCTCGGTCTGGACTATCTGGATCTGTACCTCATTCACCAGCCATACAATGACTACTACGGCGCATGGCGTGCGCTGGAGGAGCTGTACGCTGCCGGAAAAGTCCGGGCTATCGGCGTCGATAATTTTACGCCGGACAAGCTGGCGGACTTTGTGTTCTGGAATAAAGTGAAACCGGCGGTCAATCTGGTGGAATGCAATCCGTTCTTCCAGCGGGAAGATGAACGTGCCTATATGGAAAGCCAGAATGTCCAGATGCAGGCATGGTCACCCTTGTCCGCGGGACAGGCAAATCTTTTCCAGAACAAAACGCTCTGTGCCATCGCTGAAAACCACCGGAAATCTCCCGCACAGGTGGCGCTCCGCTGGCTGACGCAGCGAGGTATCGTTCCCATTGTAAAATCAGCAAACCCGCAGCGCATGAAAGAAAACCTGAGCATTTTCGACTTCACGCTGACGGATGCCGAGATGGAGCAGATTGCAAAGCTCGACACCGGGCATACCTGCTTTGCACCCCGGCAGACCGGTCCGGCAGTGGACGAGTTTCTGGAAAAATCGTTACAGTATCAGCTGTAAATATAAGGGCTTGGGACTATCTCAAAAAACAAAAACAGGGCGTTTCGGCGGTCAGCCGGAACGCTCTGTTTTTCCGGGGTGGGTACACACCGGATTTGCTTGCTGTTCTGCAAGAAAATTCCGGTCAACCCACATCGTTTTTCGCAAGTGTATCTATACTTGCTGTTCGCTTAAATCGTATTCTTCTCTCTCCCAGCATATCAGAAAATTGTTGCAAATCCATGTTTTCACAAAGCCTATTGACTCGAACGTATGTTTCTGATATGCTGTTAGCAAGTAAATCATGTAGCTGTGCTGTGGAGCCGCTGACGAAGTGATGTCTTCCTAATGCCGCATGAACAGAAGCCCTGTGCGGGCGTCTGTTTAGTTGGTATGGGAAGATTTTTTCATATCGTCATGCGGCTCTTTTTGTGATCCTCCGTCATCCTCCGCACCAGCGGGAGGGAGTGATGAAACAAACAATTTCAGCTTGCCAATGACTGTTGGCAAAAGGCGACATCGCCGCCTTGATTACCGGCTTGCACAGTCGAACGGGACTGTCAAGGACGCGCAGCGAGGCGAAGCCGTTTCCTTGACTGACACGGGCGACTGTGCTACCCTCCATTACGAAATTACGGAGGACATACGAATATGAAAACAGATATTTTTCACAAAGAGATCCATCCTGATGCAAAGAAGAAATTGCGTCTGCCGGATCACACACTTTTGTGAGTGTCTACTTTCATTTTACAGGTGCAACTAATGAAACCGGCGCTCCTCCTGTTTATTTGATTTCCTGCTCGATGTTATCAAAGAGATCGTCATTAAAGAATTCTCTGAGGGAAATACCCAGCCCATCGCAGAGCTTTTGCAGGGAAACCACGCCGGGATTCTGACTCTTGGCGTTGAGCATGCTGTAAACGGTGGAGGGAGCCACCCCGGAACTGCTGGCAAGGGCATTGATGGCAATGCCTCGTTCATCGCATAAGGCCAGAATTCTGGCTGCGACAGCTTCTTTCGCATTCATAAAACATCATCCTTCTGTCGATATATCGTTGACTATATTTTATAAAAAGTCGGGATATATCGTGTGGGATATATCGCAATTCTGCGGCATATGTGGTAGAATATGCGATATATCGCAAAACAGGAGGAAGAGTAATATGGATATGAGAGCGAAAACCTGCTGTTTCACCGGGCATAGAAGCCTGAACGGGGCAGAAAAGTTAAAGGTGGCTGTTCGTCTACGAAAAGTTATTAAGGAGCTTGTAAAGCAGGGCGTTGTGTTTTATGGTGCGGGAGGCGCACTGGGATTCGACACTCTGGCGGCTCAGACGATTCTGGATATGAAAAAAGAATATCCCCAGCTTCGCTTGATTCTGGTGCTGCCTTGCGAAGATCAAACCAGAGGATGGCGAAGTGAGGATATTGCAGTCTATGAGAATATTAAACGCAGGAGCGACAAGGCCGTGTATGTGTCCAAGGAATATACCTCAGATTGTATGCACAGGCGGAACCGACATTTAGTGGATCATAGCGGGACATGTATCTGCTATTTGACAAGGAATTCAGGCGGAACAGCTTATACCGTTGATTATGCCCGGAGAAAAGGGCTTCGTGTTATCAATATTGCAAGATCAATTTGAATAAGGAGGGCACCCAATGAATATCCGTAAGAATATAGACTACAGCGAAATGTACGCAGAGCTTGACAAGGCAATGGCAGCAGATATACCGCAGATGGAGCTGTACTGCGAGATTGGCAAAGCCGTATGCCAAAGAACGGAAAAAGGAGCGGCGGTTGCGGCAGCTGCATATTTGAGCAGACAATACCCGGATGTTCAGGGCTTTTCCCCTCGGAACCTTCGTCGGATGAGGGACTTCTATCGGAGTTATCAGAATCAGCCTGCACTGCTGTCCTTGGCGATGGAGATTGGTTGGACCCAGAATGTTGTCATTCTGGAATCGGGGCTATCCACGGAATTACGGGAATGGTATTTGAAGGCCACCATGCAGTTTGGCTGGTCTAAGGCGGAGCTACAGGTAAATATGGTCGGCGGGTTGCATGAAAAAATCGTGCTGGATTTTGAACAGAAAGTATGCGATAATGAAGCGGTGAGGAACGATCACCCTGTGACGTATCGAGGGTGTTCCGTTGCACAGACGTTAATTTTCCATTTACATAGCTATTGGGACAGATTGAAAAGAACAATATCATATTCGGCGCTTACAAACAGACCAATTGGCTTTATGAGATGTTAACAGACTGCCATGCTGATGTGGTGTAAAGGACAAATCTGTTTCAAGAAAGTTATGGAACAATGTTAAAAATGGGGGGAGTATAAACGTGAAAGAAAAAACAATACATGGTATGTTCGAATACAATGACAAACAGTATCCGTTTTCCCTTAACGGCCGGATACTGACAATCCCCCAAATCCCTTTCCAATACAAGGATGATTTCAATGAGGTTGCACACATAGATACCCTTTATGGGGTCACTAACGGCAACCAAGGGATAGTTTTCCTCAGCTGTGAGGTTTTGAAAAGCAACACGTTTCACATTCCAATATCGGTCAGTTTTTTAGTACTTGGCTATATACTATTGCAGAGCAGCAATACATCCTTTGACCGAATAGATTTTTACTCTGCAGCCATAAATGGATTTTATTCCCCTAGAAAGGCATACGATTTTGAAACATCGGACGATCCAACGGACATTAAGGGCATTAAAATCCGTGACAGAGAGCAATACAAAAAAGCATTTAACTGTGAGGTGAATGGTGAAACTTTTGGACTTGGGGTGGATGTCTATGTTGAAATTAACCTTGCATTTGAGCAAGAGCGGCTGGGAACAGCGCGGTCAATCATAAGTATGGTATTTGGCGACAAAAAGTCACCTGACAGGGTCTTGGACTATTTCCTGTATGTGAGAGATTTTTTGGAGTTTGTAAATTTCCGAAAAGATGTTCCTGTTGAACAAATAAGGCTCTTTGGGAAAAATGAAGACAAAAAGTATGAGCGGATAGGAGATGCTGTAGTATTTCAAGCGGATTGCAGTAGCTATTCACCCACAGCTATGAAAAGCATCACATTGGACGATATGACTCCAGAATGCTTCCCGCTTTTGTTTCAACAAATTGCTGAGAAAAGAACAAAAGGTACCTATAATCCCTTCTTCTATCCAGCGAACCGCCGAGAGGATAATACTGTAGATGCGGCGAGGTGGCTCAATACCGCAATTTGTTTTGAAGGAGAATTCAATGCAGTTTTCCCGGATTACCGAGCGAAGAATGACCCGTTGTTTTACGAGGCTAAGTCATTGTTGCTTGACACAATATCTGCGGAAATCGAAAAGTCGGGGAAAGGCATTAACAATAAGGTGAATAGTGCGTTGAAAAGCTTCAAGTCTCTGGTTGATAATGCGGACACAACGATAAAGCAGAAGTTCGAGGTGTGCCAGACTACTTATGCAGCGGAGACAGCGGAGGCAATCGCTCGTGAGCGCAATGCATATGGAATCCATGAAGATGCAAATTTGGCAGAGACATACGCATTATACCGAAATATGACGGCGCACGGAACTATTCAGCGGCCAGAGCCAATCGATGTGGTAACATATAGCGTTTTGAGGTATTTTGTTTATACAATGAATTTGGAAAAAGCAAATATCCCGCCGGAAAGAATAGCTGACATAATCCGGAAGGTTTTTTAGTGTATTCTACGAAGGCAGAATTTTTAGGAAGCTATAATAGAAGTCGGTGTCGAAACTTGCGATCGAAATATGCTTGGTTTTCGTAGATTGGTGAACACAGATAACCCCAAATTCAAGAGATCAAAAGTGAACGGTACGTCCAAAGAAGATCGAGCATTCGCTCGGTCTTCTTTTTTGTTTAAAGAGATAAATTTAGGGTCTATCTGAAAACCGTCAACACGCCCAAACAGCGGGTCTTTTCCACCTGCTGGGCACCATTTTTTCTTGCAATACGCAGAGTATTCCTGCAAAAAAATGGCTTCATCAGGCGGAAAATCCCTCGCCGTTGGTCATATTTCCGGCTTTCAGATAGACCCTAAATCTTCCGCGGCTGGGCAGCGTTTTTTTCCTATCCGTGCAGCTTCAAAAGTGGGAAATATGCCGCATCCGTAAGTCAGCGCAAGCTGGCTTTCGGATGCGGCATACCTCTTGCGGGTACATACAGGATTCCACCATTTTTGAACTCTTCGGTCAGAGAAAAATCTCTTGCTCCCGGCTCTTGTCGATTTCATCAGAGGTTCCCTAGGTTTTGCCTGTGTGGGAAGCACCCGCAATCAAAATAACCATCCCGGTTTCGCCATAGAACCGTTACATGATCGTCAGCATATTGTAAAGCTTCATGAGGCGGATGTCCTCCCGGGACAGGCGCAGACTTTTTTCAAATTCCGGCGTTTCCTCCTGAATGGTCTTGGACAACAGCACTTTGGTGGAGGTGGGCATCAGGGGACGGCTGGAAATGCCAAAGGACAAGGCCCATTTCACCGGGGCATTCATGTAGGGGCTGGGGATGCCGATCTGATAGTGATCCATCTCCATATCCTGATTCTGGAGCACCAGCAGGCTCAGAGCGTCGTAGTGGGTCATGGTGCCCTCGTAGAGGTTTTCACACAGGGTATAGTGCTGAAAGTCCTTCACATTCATGTACATATGCACATGGTATACCCCAGTGCCGATTTTGGATGCCACATCGATGACGCAGCGGTTAACCTGATTGGTTCGCCCGTCAAAGTAGTACATATAAAAGTGGCTTAAATTCGTGAAGAAGGCGGGAACCGAGCCGGAGGATGCCCCGGTATACCCGGTGGGCGGAAGGTACATAAGCTGCGTCACCTTCACGTCCAGGGCACAGGCAATGTCGTACAGGGACAGGATATCCATGACGATCTGCCCGGATTCATATTTGGAGATGCTGGACTTGCTCTTGCATACCGCGTCCGCCAGCTGCTCCACCGTCATACCCTTCTTTTTTCGGTAATGGCGGATTTTTACACCGATTTCTTGGGCAATATCCACAACCGATACCCCTCCGTTTTTTAGCAGATTGTACAGTTTCTCACAACGGAAAAAAAGAAGATTTTTCCTGCACATTTTCATTATATTCTAAAAAAGCAGGAAAATCAAGCAATATTATCATTCACAGGAAACAAAATCCGGAAAATGTTTCACCACAAGAAACTCGCGCCGTTGGACAATTTTCTGAATTCGGGTATATTGGGTTTCAGCGAAGGGACAGTTCCGGCGGCCGACGGGACGTTCCGAAAGCACTGACAAAAAGAAGGAGCCGCGTATGAAATACAATTTCGATGAGGTGATTGACCGCAGCGCCAATCGTTCCTCCAAATACGATGAGCGTACCAAGAAGTTCGGCACAGCCGATGTGATCCCCCTGTGGGTGGCGGATATGGATTTCCGCACGGCCCAGCCTATCATCGATGCCTGCAAGGCCAAAGCCGAGGAGGGCATCTGGGGCTACACCTCCCGCCCCGCCAGCTACTTTGAAGCCGTTCAGGAATGGGAAGTCAAGCGCAACAACTGGAAGCCTGACATTTCCCTCATGAGCTGGAGCCTTGGCGTTGTGCCCGCCCTGTCCGCCATTGTCAAGCTGTTCAGCAAGGACGGTGACAAGGTGCTCATCCAGACCCCGGTCTACTCCGAGTTCTACGACGTGGTGGAAGCCTGGGGCAGAACCGTGGTGGAAAACCAGCTGGTGGAAGAAAACGGCCACTGGCATGTGGACTTCGATGACTTTGCTGCTAAGGTGAAGGAGTGCAGCATTTTCCTGCTGTGCAATCCCCATAACCCCCTGGGCATCGTCTGGAACCCCGCCGACCTGAAGAAAATGGCAGAGCTGTGCATCGAGAATAACACCCTGCTGGTTTCTGACGAAATTCACTCCGACCTGATTTTCCACGGCAAGCACCACACTCCCACTGCGACCCTCTCCCAGGAGATCGCCGAACATATCATTACCTGTGTTTCCGCTACCAAGACCTTCAATCTGGCTGGTTTGCAGGCAAGCACCACCATCTTCCCCAACGCGGAAATGAAGGCCGTCTTTGACAAGTTCTGGGGCGGCATGGACATCCACCGCAACAACGCCTTCAGCTCCGTTGCCATGGAAGCGGCCTACCGGGAGGGCGAGGAATGGCTGGAGCAGCTGCTGGAATACATCTCCGGCAACTTTGACTACGTCTGCGACTATTGTGCCAAGAACATCCCCCAGATCAAGCCCAACTGTCCCGACGCTACCTACCTGATGTGGCTGGACTGCCGGGAACTGGGCATGAGCAACGAGGAGCTTCGGGACTTCTTCATCCACAAGGCAAAGCTGGGGCTGAACGAGGGTTATACCTTCGGCCGCAGCCTCACGGGCTTCATGCGGCTGAACGCCGCCTGCCCCCGCTCCACCCTGGAAAAGGCCATGGCGCAGCTGAAAGAAGCGGTTGACAGCCTGTAATCATCCCCGCAATTGAAGTAAGGAGAAATAAGAAGGAGACATAATTATGAAGAAATCATTCTGGGAACAGTACAAGATGCCCATTCTGCTTTTGGGCGGCATTGCCATCGGCGCCATCATCGGCATCGTCGCTCCCGGCTTCGGCACCAAGCTGAAGCCCTTGGGAGATATTTTCCTGAACCTGATGTTCACCATCGTGGTGCCTCTGGTCTTTGCGTCCATCGCTTCCGCTGTGGGCGCCATGGTCAACATGAAGCGCTTGGGTAAGATCCTGGGCAGCACCGTTCTCACCTTCCTGGTCACCGGCATGTTTGCCGGTGTGTGCGTGCTGATCTGGGTCAACCTGTTCAGCCCCTCTGCCGGAACCACCATCCAGATGGGCACGGCGGAAATGGGCGAGATGCAGAGCGCCGGAGACATGATCGTAGGCGCGCTGACCGTCAGCGACTTTAGCCAGCTGCTCAGCAAGTCCAATATGCTGCCCCTCATTATTTTCGCTATCATCTTCGGCTTCTGCGTGTCCGCCTGCGGCGGCGAGGAAAGCCCCATGGGCAAGTGGCTGACCAACCTGAACGAGGTCATCATGAAGTTCGTGGGCGTCATCATGAAGGTTGCCCCCATCGGTCTGGGCGCTTACTTTGCCAACCTGATCGCGGTCTATGGCCCCGAGCTGATCGGTGATTACGGCCGCTCCATGGTGGTCTACTACCCTCTGTGCCTGCTGTATGTGGTTATTTTCTTCCCCCTGTACGCTTTGTTCGCCGGCGGCAAGCTGGGTCTGAAGCGGATGGGCAAGTACATCATCGCCCCCGCGATTACTGCTTTCGCAACCCAAAGCTCTGCCGCAACCCTGCCCGTCAGTAAGGAAGCCTGCAACAACATCGGTGTTCCCGAGGATGTCAGCGACCTGGTTCTGCCCATGGGCTGCACCATGCACATGGACGGTTCCGTCCTCAGTTCCATCGTGAAGATCGCCTTCCTGTTCGGCGTGTTCGGCATGGAATTCACCGGAGTCGGCACCTATGCGATGGCCATTGCCGTCGCGATCCTCAGCGCCTTCGTCCTGTCCGGCGCTCCCGGCGGCGGTCTGGTGGGCGAAATGCTGATCGTCAGCATGTTTGGTTTCCCCGCCGAGGCCTTCCCCCTGATCGCCACTCTGGGCTTCCTGTTTGACCCCGCCGCTACCTGCCTGAACGCCGCAGGCGACACCGTCGCTTCCATGATGGTCACCCGTCTGGTGGAGGGCAAGGACTGGCTGGCTGAGAAGCTGTCCGCTGACGAGCGGAAATAATGGATACCATATAAGAGGAAATTTTATTATGATCGTACTGGAAACAAAGAACGCCCCCGGCGCTATCGGCCCCTACAGCCAGGGCTTTGAAGCCAACGGCTTTGTCATCACCTCCGGCCAGATTCCCGTAGATCCTGCCACTGGCACCGTCCCCGAAGGCATCGCCGCCCAGGCGGAGCAGAGCTGCAAGAATGTAGGCGCCATTCTGGAAGCTGCCGGCACCGGCTTTGACCGGGTCATCAAGACCACCTGCTTCCTGGCGGATATGGGAGATTTCGCCGCCTTCAACGAAGTCTACGCCAAGTTCTTCACCTCCAAGCCCGCCCGTTCCTGTGTGGCGGTGAAGGATCTGCCCAAAGGTGTGGCTTGCGAAATTGAAGCCATTGCTGTAAAATAATACTATTTCTTAAGTAAAATGATTTCATCATTTTACTTAAGCCGTTTCACG
>OIXQ01000428.1_pt1 | contig 19869 bp, 19 predicted proteins | sample 1587791 | NCBI WGS metagenome assembly OIXQ01 (sample SAMN03283273) | human gut metagenome | biome: human-associated habitat; material: feces | host: Homo sapiens | place: Peru | collected 2012
AATCCCTCAGTCAAAAATCAAAGATTTTTGCCAGCTCCCTTTACACAAGGGAGCCATTGGGTGCTCCCGCACCAGTGCATTTTTCGACGCTTCTCAGAAGAACCGAAAAATTGTACCACATTCCACTGGTTCGCAATGACAACTCCTATATTAAGTGCTTCTATACGATCGCCGCGCCCGGAGGTTGTGCACCGCTACAAAAATTGCATCCAAAAATTGTGTGTTTTGCACAGGAAATCATGTGTCCTTGGCAGGAATCACCCTATTTTGCATTTTGACGAAAAAAGAATTGCAATCGCCGCTCCTTTCGTGTATAATGTCTGTATTGCGGTGCCAGGCACCCAAGCAAAGTCGTACGGAAGCACTGTCTTCCCGAAAGGAGTATTTGACCACTATGTATACTGTTAACTCGATTCGTAACATCTGTCTGCTGGGCCACAGCGGCAGCGGAAAAACCGCCCTGGCGGAAAGCTTACTGTACATGACCGGTGCCATCGACCGGATCGGCAAGAATGCCGACGGCAACACCGTTTGCGACTATGATCCGGAGGAAATCAAGCGCCAGATTTCCATCTCCACCTCCGTGGTGCCTCTGGAATACAAGAACATCCGCATTAACCTGCTGGACACCCCCGGTGCCTTTGACTTCTCCGGCGCGGTGATGGAGGCTCTCCGGGCCGCCGATGCCGCGATTCTGGTCTGCTCTGCCAAGGACGGCATCACCGTTGGCTTCGAGAAGGCCTGGAAGTACTGCGAAGAGCGCAATATGCCCCGGTTTGTCTACATCTCCAAGGTAGACGAGGATCATTCCGATTACAACGCCACCTTTGAGGCTCTGCGTGCCAAGTACGGCAACAAGATTGCCCCCGTGGTGGTTCCCATCTGGGACGGCTCCCACCGGGTCACCGGCATCATCGATGTGCTCAACAAGCGAGCCTACGAGATGCAGAAGCTGAAGCGGGTGGAAATTGAGGTTCCCGAGGACAAGCTGCCCGTTATTGAGGAATTCAATGACGCGCTGAAGGAAGCCGTTGCCGAAACCGACGAGGCGCTGATGGATCGCTTCTTCGAGGGTGACGAGTTCACCTACCGGGAAATGCTGGACGGCCTGCACAAGGGCGTGAAGGAGCTGAGCCTGTTCCCCGTGCTCTGCGGCTCCGGTGTCACCTGCCTGGGCAGCCTGATGCTCATGGATCACATCATCGACCTGCTGCCCAACCCTGCAGAGGGCAACTATCACAAGGCCACCAATGCCGACGGCGAGACCGAGGAATTCGTAGTCTCCCCCGGCGGCGTGCCCTCCGCCTTCGTCTGGAAGACCGTCTCCGACCAGTACGGCAAGTACTCCTACATCAAGGTTCTGTCCGGTGAAATCACTCCGGATACCGTTCTCGTCAACGCCCGCACCGGCGACACCGAGAAGTTGGGTCGTCTTTACACCATGTGCGGCAAGAAGGCCACCGAGGTCAAGGTTCTGGGCTGCGGCGACATCGGCGCCATCGGCAAGATGGACAAGGTCAAGACCGGCGACACCCTGTGCGACCCCAGAAAGATCGTCTCCCTGAAGCAGATTCCCTATGCCCCCGCCTGCTATTCCATGGCCATTGCTCCCAAGACCAAGGGGCAGGAGGACAAGGTAGGCGCCGGCCTGAACCGGCTGAACGAGGAGGATCCCTCCTTCCATCTGGTGAACAACGCCGAAACCAAGCAGCTGGTGCTGTCCGGTCTGGGCGATCAGCAGCTGGATGTGCTGGTTTCCAAGCTGAAGAGCCGCTTTGGCGTGGATGCTGTTCTGATGCCCGCCAAGGTTGCCTACCGGGAAAAGATCAAGAAAACCGTTCAGGCCCACGGTCGTCACAAGAAGCAGACCGGCGGCTCCGGCCAGTTCGGCGATGTGTGGATTCGCTTTGAGCCTCAGGACGAGCAGGACGGCCTGATCTTCGCCGAGGAGGTCTTCGGCGGCAGCGTGCCCCGGAACTTCTATCCCGCCGTGGAAAAGGGTCTCCAGGAAGCCGTTCAGAAGGGTCCTCTGGCGGGCTATCCCCTGGTCGGCCTGAAGGCCGTGCTGTACGACGGCTCCTACCATCCTGTGGACTCCAACGAAATGGCCTTCAAGATGGCCGCCATTCTGGCCTACAAGGAAGCCATGCCCAACGCCAACCCCACCATTCTGGAGCCCATCGGCGCACTGGCCGTCACCGTGCCCGAAGCCTATGTAGGCGATGTGATGGGCGACCTGAGCAAGCGCCGTGGCCGTCCCATGGGCATGACCCCCGATCATGACGGCAACACCGTCATCGAGGCCGAGGTTCCCATGGCGGAGATGGGCAGCTACACCATCGACCTGCGGGCTATGACCCAGGCTCGGGGCAGCTTCACCCTGGACTTCGTCCGCTACGAGGAAGTGCCCAAGGCCAACCAGGCCAAGATCATCGCCGACGCCAAGGAAGAGTAAAGCGCATATTCCTTCAGCCGCAGGGACACCCCTGCGGCTGTTTGTTTTGGGAATATCGAATTGTGATTGTGACGGACTACCGTACAGCGCATGTCATTGCGAACCAGTGGTGCTCCGCGCAGCGAATCTAAAATAACAATGACTGCCGGTGGCAGTCATACCTTAATGTAGCTCACACTGGTGTGGCCCTTTCCAAGGATTCCCTCCGGTCACAATCCCCTTCAAGCGTCCGAGAACCATTGAAAATGCACTGGTGCGGGAGCACCCCCGGCTCCCTTGTGTAAAGGGAGCTGTCATGGCCGTCTCACGCAAGGCCATGACTGAGGGATTGTCAAAATGAGTAAGTTCTGATCCCCTCAGTCAAAAATCAAAGATTTTTGCCAGCTCCCCTTGATCAGCAAGGGGAGCCTTTGCCCTCATCCGTCACGGCTGCGCCGTGCCACCTTCCCCCAAGGGAAGGCTTTGGGTGTGCATTGTCCACCACGAGCCGTGGTTAACCCGCCTGGTTTTCAAAGGCGGTGACTTCGCTGGCCGCGTCCATTTCGTAGTAGCTCAGCAGAATCTGCTCGGCAACGGGAGCCAGCCAGGAACCGTGCGCCACCTTCTCGCCGTACAGGGCGATGGCGATGTCCGGAGCGGCGGCGTCCTTCTTCTGGGCAAAGCAGATGAACGCGCCGTGGTCGGAACCCAGGGAGGCGTGCTGGGCAGTGCCGGTCTTGGCGTAGACCAGAACCTCGTCCTTCAGAGGCCACACGCCGTCGCCTTCGCCGTAGAGATCCTTGGGGCCGCCGAAGTAGGCGGTGGCGGTGCCGCCCATCTGGGTGACGACCTTGCGCATACCTGTCCAGTAGCTCTCGATGGTGGTGGAGGCCATTTCCAGACGGTTGGCGATCTCCGGCTGATTCTCCTTGATCAGAGTCCGGTAGTCAGAGGACACCACCCGGCTCAGGAAGGTGGCCTTCATCCGGGTGCCCTTGTTGGCAAGGGTGGAGGCGTAGACGCACAGCTGCAAGGGGGTGAACCGATATTCGCCCTGGCCGATGGCGCCCAGAACACGGTCGCCTGCGGAGAAGTTGCCGTTAACGCCGGAGCCGTAGACCTTTCGCTTGATCTCGGCAGTGTTCAGACGGCCGGTCTTTTCCACCAGCTCAATGCCGGTGGGCACGCCCAGACCCAGATCCTTACAGGTCTCGGACATGTTTTCCTCGTTGTTCAGGTCGCCCAGAACGTAGAAGAAGTAGTTGCAGGAATAGCACAGGGCATCGGTGGCGTCAATGCCGCCGGGGCTGCCGTCAAAGGCGGTATGGACGTAGTGACCGGAGGTCCAGGCCAGGCAGGTGGGAGCGAAGCCTTCGTACTTGGTGAATACGCCTTTATCCTCGATTTTGGTGCCGTAGGGGTAAATGAACTCACCTTTTTTATTCCGGTGCTCCATGGCGGAGATCAGGGTACACATTTTGAAGGAGGAGCCGGGAGGATACTCGGCGCCGAAGGCCCGGTTGAAGAAGGGCTTCAGAGGATCGGCCTCGATGTCCGCCCAGTCCTCGTACATGGTGGCAAGGTTGTAGGTGGGGTAGCTGGCGCAGGCCAGAATCTTGCCGGTCTGGCACTCCATGACGATGACGGCGGCGCCCTCCGCGTCCAGACCGTCACCGGCGTCGGAGGTGTTCTGCTCCGGATCCTTGATTTTGGTCATGACGCTGTCCAGAGCCTTCTCCGCCACCTCCTGAATCTTGATGTCGATGGTGGTCTCCACGCTGTTTCCGGCCACAGGCTCCTTGGTGTAGTAGGATTTTGTGGTAGCGCCGGACTTGTTGACTTCGTCATAGCGGGTGCCGTCAATGCCGTGGAGGTACTCCTCAAAGGCCAGCTCAAAGCCGGTCTGACCGACTTTCGCGTCCATGGTGTAGCCCTGATCCTTGTATTCCGCCCACTGGCTGTCGTTCATGCCGCCAAGGTAGCCCAGGATGTGGGCGGCGTACTTGGTGTGGTATTCCCGGACGGTGGAGGCCTCAACGTTCAGACCCGGAGTATTCAGCTCCAAAATGGCGGACAGCTGCTGGTCGGTGACGTCCTCCAGGAAGGTGTAGGTAGGCAGGTTGGTGATACCGCGCAGGTCAAATTCGTATCGGAAGCCGATGACTGCCCGGGCATCCTCATCGGACCAGCTGGTGGGAATGTCGTAGCGGGAACGCATCTTCTCCACCAGCAGCGGTGCGGTGATATCCGAGTCCAGACCCCGGTCTACCATGAACAGCTGGAAGTTATTCTGCCAGGTGGTGGTGAAATCCGTCAGGGTATAGACGAAGGGGCGGCTGGTGGACACGGGGAAGTGGTCGGAGTAGGGAATGCCCAGCTCCCGGCACTTCTGCACCAGGGTGTAAAGAGCCTGGTTGCAGTTGGGGTTGGACTTGGTGACGTAGTGGTTGAACACCAGGTTATAGGAAGCCCGGTTGCCCACCAGCACATTGCCGTTGCGGTCGAGAATATCGCCCCGGGCGGCACGGACGGTGGTGATGGTGCTGTAAACCTGGGTATTGTCGGTGTTGCCTTTGGTATCAATAATCTGAAGCTTGTAGAGCCTGAAAGAGTAAAGAAGCAGGATAAACGCGAACAATCCCAGAAACATACCAGCACGGAAGCGGCTTATTCTTTCCATGTATTACCTCCAATGAGACCGGTTTTGTTGATCAGGGAATAAAGGGGAATCATAATCAGACAGGTGTACAGACAGGTGAGCAGGAAGTACCGGAGCCGTCCCCAGTAGGTCAGACCCATGAGAAGGCCTGTGACAAACAGCCCCAGCTCATAGCACACAAGAGCCAGCATGGCGCTGATGGTCAGGCTGCCCCGGCTCCGGTGCCAGTACATCTGCCGCACCATAGTGGCGAAGATGCCGAAGACGGACATCAGGCCGATGCAGTAGGGGCCGGGAGCGGTGCCGGAAAAGTAGTAAAGGACGGAGGCAATCAGTATAAAAAGGCTTCCCACATCCGTGCCCTCGGTGACGGTGATGAGCAGAATGGCTGCCACCGGCAGATCGGTGGTGGCACCGAGGAGGGGCAGACGGCACATCACCGTGTCCTGAATGACGAGACACAGCACGATGATGACCACATACAGCACCCACTTGGTCAGCCGGAGCTGCTGCTGCTGGGTCAGCTTCCGGGTTTTGAACAGAGTGGCGGTGGGGGCATCGGGCTTGAATTCGTTTGCTTTTTGCCTTTTGTGCCGGCGGAACAGGTCGGTCAGGCTGCGCTGCCGGGGCCGCCGGGAGGACTTGCGCTTTTTCTTTTCAGCCATGGGCGTTCCCTCTTAGCCGAAGCCACCGTCGGGAGAGGTCTCCGTCGAGGCGGTGGGCTCGGTGGCGGCAGTGGTTTCACCGGTGGAGCCGGAAGAAGCGGTAGAAGCGCCGGAGGAGGCCACGGCCTCGGTGGTGTACTCGGTGATGATGAACACCTGCTCCAGGGAGTTGACTTCCGCGGCGGGATCCAGCAGGGCGTACTTGGCGATGCCGGTTTCCTCAAAGCCGGCGTCCACGATGTTGCCCATAATCAGCCCCCGGGGGTACACGGTGGAGCCAGAGGTCACCACCTGCTCTTTGTTCCGGATAATGGCGGCGGAGGGCAGATAGTTCATTTGCAGCAGGGTCTGGTGGCCGTTGATGTAGCCTCCCTTGACCATGCCGTTGTAGCCGGAGGAGGCGATGGTGCCGGAAATTTCCAGAGTGGAGTCCAGGATGGTGGTAACTACCGCATAGTTCAGACCCACTTTCGTGACCAGACCTACCACTTCGCCGTTTTCCGTAATGGCGCACATATTCACCTGAATGCCGGAGTTGGTGCCCCGGTTGATGGTCAGGGTATTCTCCCAGTCCGAGGAGCTCCAGCCGATGATGTAGGCATCCACCAGCTTGTAGTCCTCGTGGGTTTCCAGCAGGTTCAGACCCTTGCGCAGACGCTGGTTTTCACGGGAGACGGACTCGGCCTGCCGGGCGGTGTCTTCCATTTCCGAAAGCTGCTTTTTCAGCACCTCGTTTTCCGCGGCCAGTGCCTCATAGCGGAACATATAACCGTAGTACTTCTGCGCCATAGAGGTCAGGGCGGTGGAAGCGGCACGGAAGGGAGCCAGCGCACCCTTCACTGCCAGATCCACCACCGAGGTGTTGGACACGCCGCTGGCAATGGCCAGAGCGACGGACAGCAGGATGGCAAGCACCACAAGCACCTTTACCTTGGTGCTGAAGAGATTTCTCATTGCGTATCCTCCATGATTTCCGGGGCGATTTTCCGCAGCACCTGACCCAGGCGGCAGACGGGCAGCCCCATAACGTTATAGTAATCGCCTACCATCCGCTCACAGAACAGAGCGGCTCCGCCCTGAATGCCGTAGGCGCCGGCTTTGTCCATAGGCTCGCCGGTGGCGATGTAGCGGTCGATTTCTTTTCGGGAGAGGGGACGGAAGTGCAGATCGGTGACTTCGGTGAAAGTCTCGGCAATGCTCCCCCGAAGCACGGTGCAGCCGGTCATCACCTGGTGATCCCGGCCGGAAAGCAGGGTGAGCATTTCTCTGGCTTCCACGGTTGTGTGGGGCTTTCCCAGCACTTTCCCTTCGCAGACCACGATGGTGTCCGCGGCGATGACCAGATCGTCCTTTTCCCGGGGAACGGCCAGAGCCTTCTCCCGGCTGAGCCGGGCTACCTCGTCAAAGGCAGACCAGGCAGGATCCATGGTTTCATCGATATCTGCCGGGTGCACGGTGAAAGGAACACCGAAAAGCCCCAGCAGTTCCTTTCTCCGGGGAGACCCGGAGGCTAAAATCAGTCGCATAAAATTCCTTTCAGGTAAATGCAAAATGCAGAATGCAAAATGCAAAATTAGGTTACGGGGAGAATGCGATGGCAGAAGCCCGCAGGATACGTTGTCATTCCGAACCAGTCCACAGACTGGTGTGGGAATCCCCCGGTTAGACGTAAAAACTTCTGGTTTAGGAACGGGACTGTCTGAAAATTAGGGGGATTGCCACGCCAGTGTGAGCACTGGCTCGCAATGACATGGTTTTCCGACTGCCCCTACGAAATGCCAGAACGCAAGAAACAAATTTTGCATTTTGCATTCTGCATTTTGCATTTCCATCACTCCACGCCGCGCAGGTACAACCCTCTCGTACAGGCGCCGGGGTCGAAGGGAGCGGGATTCAGGTAATCCTCCAGAACCCGGTCAACCTCCCGGGCGTTCTCCGTGGTGAAGTACAGCCGGATGGCCCAGACCCCCAGCTTTGCCAGGTCGTCCTGCCGATCCAGCCAGCTGAGCTTCTTGCCGTTGAACAGCACACTGCGGCAGCTGTCCCCGTCCTTGAGGATGGGGAACTCCGCGCCGGTTTTGTCGGTCAGCTTGGTGTTGCCTAAGTGGCAGGTGCACTCGCCGGTGCGCCCCTGAATCAGGCACTGCTCCGTGATCATCAGGGGCATTCTGCCGTAGGCCAGAATCTCCGCGTTCACCGCCTTGCTCAAGTCCCGAATCTGGGGCAGGGTCATCTCGAAGCTGACGAGAGCCGAGCAGACTTCCAAAGAGCGCAGCACGTTCATGGATACGGAATTGTAGATGTTCAGGCCGAAGTCTCCGTGAATCCGCATTCCCGCCTCCCGGGCAGGCGCCAGCAGACCCAGATTGCCAACCAAAGCGTTCTTCACGCCGATGCTCTGAAGCAATGCCAAATCCTTTTTCAGCTTCGGCATTTCCCCATCGTGGACGATTCGGGGCAGCACCACCGCCAGCCGTCCCCGCTTGACCAGCAGGCCGGTCATCTCCGGGTCGGCGGTCAGAATGTGCAGGGGCACATAGAGCATGGCGGTTTCGGAATTGAGCAGGTTCGGGGTCAGCTGCTCCCGGGTGGTGACCTGGACGGTCAGGCCGGGCAGGTCTTTTGGCCCCCGATAGTCGGGGACGCTTTTGGGCGGGTTGATGGGGAAATCCGCCCGCCGGGCCCGCAGGGCGGTAAGCTGATTGAGCACATCCCGGCGCATGGCGTTGACGGCGGCGGCGGAGATGATAAGGCCTGGGTCAACCCGGGTGCGCACCTCCACGCAGCGGTAGGGCGTGCCGCCGGTTTTGGCTACCCGCTGGGCAAGCATTTCCCCGGTCAGGGCAATATTCCGAGCCAGCTCCGGCCGGGGGCCGTTGACGGTACAGGTGCGGCCTTCCGGGTCGGTGGCGGTCAGGGAACTGCCGTCCACAGTGACCACCGCCCGGAATTTTAGGTCAACCAGCGGGGTTTCCCCTGCCTCAAAGGACTGCCTTGCCGCCTGGAGCCACTGGGGATCGTCCCGGGTGTCCTGGCGGATGCCGAACATTTTCCGATTGACCCGGCTGGTGTAATAGCCGTCGGTGAAGCCCTGGCGGTTGAAGGCGGTCATGAGGGCGTCCATCATGGGTTTCGTGACCACGCCCTCGTCGATGGCCTTCCGGTACACGGCAGTGACGGTAGCCACATACTCGGGCTTTTTCATCCGGCCTTCCAGCTTCACGGAGGCCACGCCCATGCTTTCCAACTCTTTCAAGTAGTGCACCAGGCAGTTATCCTTCAGGCTCAGGGGATATTTTTCCTCCCAGCGGCCGTAGCCGTAGCTCTGGCGGCAGGGCTGGGCGCACCGACCTCGGTTGCCGGAGCGGCCGCCGATGGCGGCGGACAGGTAGCACTGGCCGCTGTAGCTCATGCACAGAGCCCCGTGGGCGAAAACCTCAATTTCAATGGGAGAATTTGCGCAGATGTACCGAATTTCCTCCCGGCTCAGCTCCCGGCTGAGCACCACCCGCTTCATGCCCATGGCGGCGCACAGCTGCACCCCGGGCAGGGAATGGATGGTCATCTGGGTGGAGCCGTGAATAGGAATGTGGGGCGCGATCTGGCGGCACAGCTGCACAACTCCTAAATCCTGGACGATAAAGGCATCGATATTGTACTGGGCAGCGTGGCGGATGAGCTCCGCTGCCTCCTTCATTTCCCGGTCGGAGACCAGGGTGTTCAGAGTCAGGTGCACGTCCACGCCCCGGACGTGGCAGTATTTCACCGCGTCCACCAGAGTCTGGGGGGTGAAATTCTTGGCGCTCTGGCGGGCGTTCAGATTCCCCACGCCCAGGTACACCGCGTTGGCACCGTTCTGCACCGCGGCCCGCAGGGCCTCCATGGAACCGGCGGGGGACAGTAATTCCAGCATAGTCTTCTCTCCGTTCAAAGGTTTGCATACTTCCGCATCCTATAATTGCCCACAGTATACCACAAATGCCGGGAAACTTCCACCCCTGCCGGGGAGAATTCAAGAAAAATTCAAGGGCTGTTCAGATTTATTTCCGCCCAAAATGCACAAAAAGAGGAAGCAAACCGAAATTTGCTTCCTCTTTTTGGCTATTACTCCAGCCAGAGATTGATGACCGGGCGACCAGCCTGATCGGGATAATGGGTGCGCACCCAGGCGGAAACCGCCGGGGACTGCGTGCCGTAAATCAGCAGGAAATTGGCATCGTCCGCCGACAGACTTTCCAAATCGTCCTCGGTCAGAACCTGAACGGAATTGCTTCGGAAGGTGTAGCGGGTCAGAACGTAGGTGTAGCCGCGGTCGTTGGCTGCCTCGGCGGGCAGCAGAACGCGGTAGGATTCTCCTTCCGGCAGACCGTATTCCACCCGCACCGATTCCAGCCATTGCCGCTTGGCCGGATCCTCCCGCCCCTGGAAAATGGCCTCCAGAGAGCCGAGATTCAGATAGAGGAAGGCAAACAGTGTCACTAGGAATCCTGCGGTGAGGGCCAGCGCGCGAGATTTAACGGGTGTGTCGGAAATCAGCCGGAGCATCGGAAGCATGTTCAGATAGAGAATGGCCAGAAGGACGGTTTTGGTGTACCGTTCCACGCCGCCCAAACGCAGAGCCTGCACGGTGGGCATGGAGAGCAGGTACATGCCCAGATTTCCCAGTTGATAGACAAGGTACAGCCCGGCGGAGAACAGGGCAATTCGGATAAAATCCTTGCGCATAGGCCGGTTCAAAAGGAAGACCAGCCCGCCCAGTATCCCGCAGAAGGCTATGGTCAGCCAAAGCCCCCGGTAGGTGGCGGCAAAGGTCAGAAAGGAGCGGCAGATGGTGAGAATCTCCTCGGCGGATTTTCCCTGGAGGGTGGCCTGATAGTTAGACAGGGTCATGGCGTGGGTGGTGGAGGCGGCCGCCGGGAAAACGTAGGCGCAGTGCTTCTGCCACAGCACCAGGGAAACCAGGGGAGCCAGGAGAACCGGAGCACAGGCGCCCCAGGCTTTTTGCCGATGGGCATAAGGTACAATGACCAGGACAATGGGAAGGAGGAAGAAAATGCCGGAGTTTTTAATCTGAACCAGCCAGATAGAATAGCAGGCGGCGCAGAAAAGCTCAAATTTTCCGCACCCCTCTTTGCAGTGGGTCACGGCAAAGAGCAGGGAACACATTCCCACCATGGGAAGCAGGGTATCCACCAGCAGATCGGTAATGGCGGTGTTGTAGTCAAACACAAACCAGGCAAAGCCCAGCAGAGCGGCACAGCAAAGGGGCTTCCGCCCGGTCACCCGGGAGAACAGCGGCAGGATCGCCGCGGCGATGGCGTAGGCCTGAGCGAGCATTTGCAGCGGCTCGGTGGTTCCCACCCAATGGGCGAAGTAGTAGATGTAGGCGGCACTGCCCAGGGGGTATTCCTGGAAGTGAATCAGCGTGTCCGCAAAATTGGGAAATCGATCAAAGCGGAGCATTTCCCGGACTACCAGTGCCCAGTGGGAGAAATTGTCGTATTGCAGGAACATTTTTCCCTTGACCGCGAGAGCGGAACCCATCAGGATCATCAGCAAAGCGGCATAGCCGAAATCCGCGTATTTCCGAAGAAAATCCAGGGATTTTTCCCGAATGACCAACAGAAAAAGCCCAAAGAAGCCGAGAAGGTACAGAATCCCGGCGGCCTCCGGCAGCAGATTCCACAGTCCGGCAAGAAACAGCACGCTTACCTGCACCGCAATGGTCAGGCTGGGCAGAAAGTGCGTTTGAATTCTGTCCCGGCCTGCCAGACGCAGCAGCTCGAAGGTACCCAGGGTGGAAAGCGCGAAGAAGAACAGCTTGACCAGTGTCATTGCAGCACCCCATCTTCGTATAACAAGATACCTGTATCATACCCGGATTTCCCTGTACTGTCAATCATACTATTTCTTAGGGTCTATCTGAAAACTCGTATAAAAAAACAGGGAACCGTTTGCACGGTTCCCTGAAGGGAGTACTTATTCCGCGGGGGAGAACTGATCCTTTCCCACGCCGCACAGGGGGCACTCGAAATCCTCGGGCAGATCCTCAAACTTGACGCCGGTTTCTTCCTCGTCATAGACCCAGCCGCAGACATCGCAGACATATTTCATAGGCGCTTCTCCTTTGACTTATTCTGGCAGCTTCGATTACTTCTTGAAGATGTCGCCCAGCTTGGAGGCTACGTCGGCGGCTGCGTCAACGGCCTTCTCAGCAACCTTGTTGGCCTTGGCGGCGGCCTTCTCCAGAGCGATCTCCTTGGCGAAGTACCGATCCAGCATACCCTTCAGCGCGCGGCCGTGGCGGGCCTCGTCACGGGCCATTTCGTGGACGGTGTCGTGGATGGCATCCAGACCGTTGCGCTTGGCGCAGGAGGCCAGATCGAACTTGCCCTGGGTGGCACCGAACTCGCAGTCCACACGCCAGGCAAGGTTTGCCCGGGTGGAGGCCTTCATGTTGGGCTCCAGATCCTCGCCCAGCATCTCGGCGAACTTGGCGGCGTGCTCGGCTTCCTCATAGGCGGCCTTCTCCCAGTACAGGCCGATTTCCGGATAGCCCTCCCGATGGGCGATCCGAGCCATGCACAGATACATACCCACTTCGCTGCACTCGCCCTGGAAGTTGGCCTTCAGCTGCTCGAAGATGAACTTCTTGTCCTCCTCGGAGATGTCGGGGTTGTTCTTGACGGTCTTGGCGTAGATGCCGTACTCGTGCTCGGCAGCCAGCTTACCCTCTTCCATTTCCTTGAACTTGGAGCCGTCCACATGGCACACGGGGCACTTGAAGCCTTCGGGGATGGAGTCTCCTTCGTAGACGTAGCCGCAGACGGGGCAAACAAATTTCTTCATAATAATATCCTCCCTAAATTGATTTTAATTTGTGTATCCTTTTCTGAGTTTCGCGCAGTTCCGGCAAAGACCTGTGAAGGTCAGCCGGCAGTCCTGAACCAAGCAGCCGGAGGCTTGCTCCGCTCCATTGCTCAGGCTTTGGGGTACTTCCATCTCCGGAAGATCCAGCACCGCATCGCATTGATTGCAGATGAAATGCACATGAGGCTCCGTGTTGGCGTCGAACCGCTCGATACCCCGGACGGTGGCTACGCTGGTCACAAGTCCCTGGTTCTTGAACCAGGTCAGGTTCCGGTAAACCGTCGCCAGGGAAATATCCGGATGCTCCGTTCTGAGCATTTCGTGCACCATTTCCGCAGATGGATGGCTTTTGGTGGAGCGCAGGCAGGTGAGAATGGCGTTGCGCTTTTTGAATTGCTTTGCGCCGACTTCCATAGGCACCTCCGTAAGCTCTGTTTGCAAGTGATTCTTGTTTACGAGCTGAGTATATCACGGAAGCTGCGGTTTGTCAATATGTAAATAAGAATTATTTGCAAATAAATTTTGAATGGATGCCGGCTCCCAAACCTGGGAGCCGGTGGGGCATTCAGAATGCAAATTTAAGCAATACGCCCTAGGGGCAGATGAGCTCATCGACTCCGGGGCAAAAGCCATTTAAGGGAGTTTTCTATTCCAGGGCACTCAAAGCTTTTGATATTGACACGCTCGGAAGGCTTTGCTACAATTACCTTGGTTCTTCGGAACCGGGGTGCTGCCATCCGGTGGCGGTTCTGCTTCCCTCTTGCTTCTCAGCAGGGGGTACGCACACACTTTTTCGCCCCCTGTCCTTCTGCGAAAAGGGGGTGACCAAAATGACTTTTACGGAACTATGCCAGTTTTGTTTGGTACTTATTGGTCTTGCCGGTCTCATTATCGAGATTGTAAACAAGAAAAAGTAACCGCCCAAGCCTTCCAAGCAAGCGGTTACTTTTTCTAAGTGACACAGGGGAGGCGAACCGTCTATCGGCAGCACCCTTTTCTACGCTCATTATACCATGATCCGCTCCTATCGTCAAGGGGTGGATCATGGCGTTTGTTGGCGTATCAGATACGCTTTATCCGTTGGCTTTGCCGACACCGGGCTTAGACAGCAGCTTCCTTGATGACGGCCACCCCGTCCACCAGGTTTGCCATTTCCAGAGTTCCCTCCACGGCCATCTGACGTTCCATCAGGTCGGTGAGGATGACCATGCCGTCCTTGCACTCAATGCGCATGACGTTCTTCATCATAATGGTCTCCGGGGTCAGCTTATTCTTATAAACAGTAGACAGGCACATACAAAAGCCTCCTTATTCGTGCTCCAGGCTGGTCAGGACAACGCTCAGACGCATATTGCCCTTCTCAAAATCGGAAACGGCGGTCATCACCTGCTCATAGGCGGTGTGGTTGCCGGCCTTGTCCAGCTGACCGGCCAGATCTGCCAGCTCCTTGGCGTGGGCGGCGTTGTGACCCACCATATACTTCATCAGAGCGGTCAGCTCCTCCATGGGGGTGTGCTCGCACTGGGAAGGGCAGGTGCCGCAGCTGCCCTGGCAGTCGTGGTCGTGGTGATGGTCGTGTTCGTGATCATGGACGTGCTCATGGGTATGGGTCACACCGTCATGGGTGTGCTCGTGGGTGTGAGGATGGTCATGAGGAAGACCGGTATGATCGTGATCGAGATGCATAGAAATCAATCTCCTTTCAATGTTTTCTATATTATAATACCGAATAAAGCCGGTGTCAAAACATTTATTTTTCACCGGAAATCCCCCAGGGGGGCTTGCCTTTGAGGGCTGTCCCGTGTATAATAAAACGATAGTGGAAAGAAAGGAGGGGGCGCAATGTCCGATTTTCACGAGGAAGCCCAGAAACCGGAGCACGATCACGCCTACCTCCATGCCCATGGTATTGCCCACAGCCACGGCCATGTCCATGAGAATCAGCGGGCGGTAATCAACCGCCTGAGCCGAGCCATCGGCCACCTGGAGAAGGTGAAGCGGATGGTGGAGGAGGGCTACGATTGCTCCGAGGTGCTGATTCAGCTGGCGGCGGTGCGTTCCGCTCTGGACAACACCGGCAAGGTAATCCTGAAGGATCACCTGCGCCACTGCATGGTGGACGCGGTGGCGGCAGGGGATACCGAGGCAATTGACGATCTGTGCCAGGCCATCGACAAGTTTATGAAATAGTCGGCCCGGTGCCCGGGCGGGCAATCCGTTTCCCGCAGTCTTCCTTGGCTCCCACTTTGGGGGAGCTGTCAGCGAAGCTGACTGAGAGGGTAAAACAAACCCTCTCCGCCCCTGCGGGGCACCTCTCCCATAGGGAGAGGCGAGCCCCTCATTCGTCACGGCTTTTGGATTTCAAATACATATCTTCCCCCCGATGCGGCTGCGTCGGGGGTTTTTTCTGCGAATCCGGGCGGATTTTTTCGGTTATCGTTCGATGGCGAAAGGAGCGGCCCACCGTTACAATGACCTCACGGTATCAAAGAAAACTCTGAACCGAAAATAAGGAGGTTACGCGCATGAATACGATGATTCCATTGTACGGTTTTGGCGGCGGAGGCGGCATCGGAGCGGTTTTGACGGTGAGTGCCCCGGCGGGGGCGGCGGTTACCGTTGCCAAGGGCGACAAAACGAAAACAAAAACGGCTTCTGACGGCAGGGCGGTTTTCCGGGGCCTGGAAAGCGGTATCTGGACCGTCACCATCACCAACGGCACAGACACAGCCAGCAAGACCATGGAGATCCGAGCGGATTACGAAATGGAAATTTCCTTCTTTACGGCAACCATTCAGATTGCCTATCCGGCGGGCCTGACCTGCACGGCGGTGTGCGGCGACACCCGGCTGACGGCTCCGGATACCTCCGGCAGCTGGGCCTGTACCGTGGACGGCCCGGGGATCTGGACGGTAACGGCAGGGGCCTGGAGCGCAGAGGCGGAGCTTACCGTCAGCGGCCAGACGGAGACGGCGCGGCTTGCCCAGTGGATTGTGCGAAAGGGTGCGCTGACGGATGTGGGGCTGTCCAATCCGCTGATTTCCGGCAGAACGCTGACACCCACCCAGGAGAACGGGTATCTTCAGATTCACAACACCCTGTCGAATCAGACGGCGGGCATCCTCTCCGGGGAGAAGCTGGATCTGACAAACGCGGCGAGGGTGACGGCGGATCTGGAGGTTCTTACCACCGGCGCCAATTCATCGGCAGCCAAGTTCAGCGGCATCGGCCTGGTGCTGACCCAGGCCGCAAGCTACAGCAGCCAGAGCAACGCGTCCACGGGCATTGCCCACGAGGATATTTCCAAGTCCACCGGCAGACTGACCCTGACCATCGACGCGTCGGGTATTACCGGTCAGTGGTATGTGGGCTTTGCCATGGGCACGGCCGGAAATATCAAGGTGTACAACCTGTGCCTGGAGGTGTAAGGGGATGACCAACCGGCAGAAGCAGAATCTGCTCCAGTACCTGGGCTATTACCTGGCCGTTCCCGACGGCATCTGGGGCGAAAAATCCCGGGCGGCTACCCGGGCCTTTCAGCTGGCCTGGGGTCTTCCCGTCAGCGGGGTCTTCGATGAACAGACAGAGGCGAAAATCCGGCAGGTCATCGGAGAAGGCCGGGAGCCGGAGCCTCCCGACTGGTGGCAGGAAGTCCCCCATTTCCGGCGGGCGGAATTCCGGTGCCCCTGCGGACAGTGCGGCGGCTTTCCGGCGGAGCCGGAAGAAAAGCTGGTTCGGCTTGCCGAGCGGGTGCGCACGGCCTTTGACGCACCGGTGCTGATTTCCAGCGGGGTGCGGTGCCCGGAACACAACGCCGCCGTGGGCGGGGTAAAAAACAGCCGTCACCTGCTGGGCAAGGCCATGGACTTCCGGGTGAAAAATGTGTCCGGCGAGAAGCTGCTGGCCTATGTCCGGACACTTCCCGTTCGCTATGCTTACCGGATTGACAGCAGCTTCGTCCACATGGACGTAGCCTGAGGGGAGGTGAGCGCATGGAGGCTATTCTCACCGCCCTGATCGGCGGCAGCGTGACCCTCATCGGGGTGCTGATTGCTAACTCCAAAAGTCAGGCCGTCACGGAGACAAAAATCGAGGAGCTGACTCGGGAAGTCCGGGAGCACAACAATTTCGCCAAGCGAATGCCCGTGGTAGAGGAGCAAATCAAAGTTATCAATCATAGAATTGGGGACTTGGAGGCTCTGAATACGAAGTATTAAGGAGGAAAATATGGAAAACATCACAATGCTCAATACTTGGATCAACCCGACGATTCTCGCCATCTGCCTGGTGGTGGGCTACGCGGTCAAGCATCTGCTGCCTAAGGTCAGCAATCGGCTCATTCCTGTGACCGTAGTCGTCGTGGGAATCGTCACCGCTCTCTGGATGAACCAGTGGGGCGTTCTGACACCGGACATCTTGTTGTCCGGTGCTCTCAGCGGCCTGGCATCCACCGGGCTGCATCAGCTGTTCAAGCAGTGGATCGAGGGAAAGGCGGAATAACGCAAAAGGGGCGCGGTGCTGAGCACCGCGCCCTCAATATTTCTTACAGTCCGGGTTTGGAGGCCTCGTCGAAGAGAGCCTCCACCTGTGCGCCGGGGCCCTTCTTGTCCAGAGCGGACACCAGCCAGGCGGCCAGCAGTCCCGCAAAGAAGCCGGGGACGATTTCGTAAATTCCGGTGGCGGACTTGGCCAGAATCAGCCACAGCACGTCCACACCGGCGCCCACGGCAATACCGGCCACGGTGCCGCTGAAGGTCAGTTTCTTCCAGAACAGGCTCAGCAGAATCACCGGGCCGAAGGCCGCGCCGAACACGCCCCAGGCGTTCTCCACCAGACCCATAATGGAGCCGGAATTGGGATTGGAGGCAATCAGCAGCGCCACCACCGAAATGGCCATGACCACCAGACGGCTGGCCCAGAGCATTTCCTTATCGGAGGCATTCTTGCGAATCAGGGGCTTGTAAACGTCGCTGGCAAAGGCGGAAGAAGCGGCCAGCAGCTGAGAGTCGGCGGTGGACATGGCGGCGGAGAGAATGGCGGACAGCAGCAGTCCGGACACCAGAGCCGGGAAAATCCGCCGCACCATGGTGATGAATACCGTGGAGGAATCCTGGATTTCGCCCAGGTACAGCCGGCCGGCCACGGCGGTCAGGGCGGACATGACCAGAATAATTACCGTCCAGGAAATGCCGATGACGCTGGACTTGCGCAGCTCCTTCTCACTCTTGATGGACATGAAGCGGATGATGATGTGGGGCATTCCGAAATAGCCCAGACCCCAGCCCAGGCCGGAAATCACGTCCTGGGGGGTGGTGAACAGATGGAAGAAGCCCTCAGGCAGCTGGCCATTGGCCGCGCCCTCCCCCTGGCCTACCAGTGCCAGGGCGAAAATGGGAGCCAGCAGCAGTGCCGCCAGCATAATCATGCCCTGGAAGAAGTCCGTCCAGCACACGGCGTTGAAGCCGCCGAGAAACACGTACACAAGGATGATGGCCGTGGCGATGATCATGGCCGTCTTGGCGCTCATGCCCGTGACGGTGTTGAACAGCGTGCCGCAGGCCGAAATGCTCGAGGCACTGTAAATGCAGTAGACCACGACGAACACGATCGCCGAGATGATCTGCAGGCCCTTGTTCTTCGACAGGAAGCGATTGGTGAGAAACTGCGGGATCGTGATCGAATCGTTCGCGCGGATGGAATACCGGCGCAGACGCGGCGCAACGAACACCCACGCGCAGATCGTGCCGATGACCAGACCGACGGCGATCCACACCTTGCCGATGCCGTACAGATAGATCGAGCCGGGCAGGCCCATGAGCACCCAAGCACTCATATCTGACGCGCCGGCAGACAGCGCCGCGACCCAGCCGCCCATGCTGCGGCCGCCGAGGAAATACTCTTTTTCGCCCTCCACATTGCGGTCACGGAAGAAGAAATACACACCGACGCCGATGACCAGCGCAAAGTAAAGCAGAATGGCGATCCATTCACCGCTTGAAGCAGTGCCCATACTATTTGACCCCTTTCATTAGGAAACCTTATATAGTCTCCGGAAAAACAATATGAATGTATGATACGCCAGTTTCTCTACTGTGTCAACAATTTCTTCATATTTTCAGGGGAAAATGGCATTTTTCCCGCAGCGGCAAAGAATAATCCTGTGCTTGACTTTTCGGGATCCGCGCCTATAATATAAGATAATCTTATTTTATCAGGAGTATTTCGGACAGGGAGGTGCCGTGTGTGACACTGCGGCAATACGAGGCATTTCTGAAAACGGTCGCGTGCGCGAGCGTGTCGGCGGCGGCGCGGGAGCTGGGCGTGTCCCAGTCGGCGCTGACGCAGCTGCTTGCGGGACTCGAGCGTGACTGCGGCTTTCCGCTGCTGGTGCGCAACCGCGGCGGCGTGCATCTGACGCCTGCGGGCAAGGCGCTGCTGCCGGCCGTGGAACAGGTCTGCGCGGCGGACGCGCACCTGCAGCACCGCATTCAGGAGGTGCGTGAGCGCGCCGGCGGCACGATCCGCATCGCAACGTTCAAGAGCGTCGCGGTCAACTGGCTGCCGCCGATGATCAAGGAATTTCAGGCGCAGCACCCGGAGGCGCGCTTTCGCCTGTTCGACGGGGCGTACGCCGAGGTCGACGCCTATGTGCGCAGCGGCACGGTGGACATGGGCTTCGTGTCACTGCCGAGCGAGCTGCCGGGCGAGATCGTGCCCGTGTGCAGCGACCGGCTGCTGGCCGTGCTGCCGGCGGGGCATCCGCTCGCGGCGCAGGACGCCGTTCCGATCGCAGCCTTCGGCACAGAGCCGGTTGTGAGCCTTGTCGACAGCACAAACCGCGACGCGCTGCGCGTGCTCGACGCCGCGCACGTGCACCCCGATATCCGCTTTCAGACGGCGGACGACTACGCCATGATTTCCATGGTCGAGAGCGGGCTGGGCATCTGCATCGCGCACGAACTCGTGCTGCGCTCGGACAACCACAACGTCGTCGTGCGCCCGCTCGATCCGCCGGCGCAGCGCACGATCGCCATGGCCATTCCTCCGGAGTCGGAGGACAAGCCGCTCGTGCGCACCTTTGCCGCCTTCGTGCGCACGTGGGCGCAAAAGCACCCGTGAACCGAAAAACGAAAAACAGGGGCGCTCCCGTGGGAGCGCCCCTGTTCGTATCTACGGATATTTTATGCGTTCCAGGTCTTCGTCTGCTCGCGCAGCCAGTTGGCCCACGGCTCGATGCCCTC
>OIXQ01000429.1_pt1 | contig 19852 bp, 15 predicted proteins | sample 1587791 | NCBI WGS metagenome assembly OIXQ01 (sample SAMN03283273) | human gut metagenome | biome: human-associated habitat; material: feces | host: Homo sapiens | place: Peru | collected 2012
CCAGATAAATTCACGTGAAGAGTAAGGACGCGGTTCCAAGTTGTTGGCGATCTCGTAGGTCGTGTGGTCGCAAGCCTGTAATTCCTCTTCGTCCTTCAAACTGTTGTCCTTAATCCTCTTTTGGCAATCAGGGCACTTCTTCCAGTTGGATTTTTCCACCTCGTCGCCTCCGATATGTACATATTTATAAGGGAACAGCGGGATGATTTCGGCATACACGTTTTTGCAAAACTCCAAAGCGCTCTCTTTACCCGGACAAACAGGAGAGGAGAAGGTCTTTCCCCAACCGGTTGTCGAGAAACAAGAAACACCGCTGTAGTTGCCGACCGCAGCAAGCATGTGCCCCGGCATGTCTATTTCCGGAATGATGTCGATACCTCTGACCGATGCATATTGCACCACCTCCTTTATATCCTCTTGTGTGTAGTAACCGCCATATAAAGTGTCTCCTTGGACGATTCTCAACTTCTCTTCCGGTATTTGGTAATCGGGATTGTTTTCCGCTATCGCGCGTCTCATACATTCGCGGTCTTGGGCATTGAATGCACGCCAAGCCCCTTTCTCTGTCAAATCCGGATACTTCTTGATTTCCACACGCCAACCTTGGTCGTCAGTCAAGTGCCAATGGAATTTATTCATCTTGTACAGAGCCATCAGATCCAACAGCTCTTTAACCTCTTCTTTGGTATAAAAGTGGCGTGAAACATCCAACATCAATCCTCTCCATTCAAAACGGGGAGCATCTTTGATATTGACTGCCGGAATGGTCCATGTTTTACCTTGTATGCTTTCGGTTGATTCTATATCCGGGGACAATAATTGTCTCACCGTTTCGATGCCGGAGATGATGCCGCCGTAGGAAGCTGCTGCTATTTCTACATAATCAGCTTTTACGTTGACGGTATAACTTCCCTCTTTCTCTTCCGCTTCCTGAGTCAAGATGAGCCGGATATTGCCTTGGTCGCTTTCTTCTGTGTTCAACACAAAGCCAGTGGAACGGGTCAGAAGGGAAGTCAGGTATTCTGCTGCCGATTGGATACCTTTGTCGGAGAAACTGATGGTCATGCCCTCTTTCAGGGAGAAATGGCCGTGTGCGAGTTGGATTTCATTCGGCAGAGGAATGATGTTCACGTCTGCCGGGTTGTTTGTCGGTGTGCTTGTACAAGAGGCGAAGCCGCAAAGGACTCCACCTACTATACAAGACCAAAGGAATTTCTTGTTCATGAATATTTGTGCTTTTGGTTCTTTTTGCAAAGATACGCTTTATTTTCGAATAGACATTTATAATCCTATATCCATGATGAATTAAAATGCGATGTCTATACCGCCCATGACGGTGGCTTTAGGCATCGGGAAACCGTCGTTTATGGTATAACGTGTCGCTGTCAAGTTCTCTCCTTTGACAAACAGATTCATCCCTTTCTCCTTTGTCGGGCCGAAATGGTAGGAAACTTTGGCATTCATAACTGTGTAATCTTCCTTCTTCGTGCATGCTTCATCTGTGTACAATCCGAAAATGGATTGGAGTGCTAAGTTGAAGGTGAACCTGCCGGGTGAATAGGTCGTGCCTGCATAGAACTTATGCTTGGGCGCACCGGCGATAGGGTCGCTTTGATGCAAGAAGCTATAGTTTGTATGGAAAGAGAGATTGTCCAATATCTGGTAATTGACTTCAGCTTCGATACCCTTGTTTGTAAATTCGCCTGTGTTTACGTTTTTCGGTTTCCCGTCGATTTTGGCAACCCGGATCATGTCTTTCCCGTCGATGTAGAAGAGGGATAATTCAGCGTTCAAACGCCCTTCAAGCAGTGTTTGACCGAGAGATAATTCATAGTTCATCATGTTTTCCGGCTTCAAATCGGGGTTCTTCGGCATAAACATATATAACTCGCGGATATTTGGGCTTCGGAAACCTTTGGAAAGGGATGCTTTCCACGCTGTGCCCTCCCAAGGACGGACCGTGATGCCGGCTTGCGGAACCCATTCTCCTCCGAATGCGCTGTTATGTTCGTAACGGACTCCGGCATTGATACCGAATTTCTCGAAGAAGTCTTGTTGCATGATGATATATCCTGCCGTCTCATTCACACTCTTGTCTATGATTTCTTGTTGGCTGCCATCGTTTTTGTCATTCCACGCATGACCGCCCCAGTTCTTGTAGTCGATTCCCACCGTGAAATTGTTCCCCGGGAAGAGGCGGAATGATTCATATAAAAGGACACCTAAATTGTGGTCGTCCGACCGGAAGAGGTAATCTTTCGGCTTTTCCCCGGAATAATAACCGTCGTTGATTTCGTGATTGCCCCAATTATAGAACAGGCGGACCGCTCCTTGGGATTTTTTGTAATTGTTTTCCAATCCCAATGACGTGGTACCACGGAGAATATCCATTTTATTGTCGAAAATAGGGTTCGTGATTTGTCCCGGATTCTGGAATTTGTATTTGGCAAGGCTGACATCTCCTGTGACCTTGTAGATATCATTAAACCGGTAACCCAAATTGGCAAATCCGTTGGTGATATGGAATTTGGAGTTAGGTCGGTGTCCGTCGGTTCGGTCATGGTTGATGGAGATGAAGCTGCTGAAGTTCCCTACATTATAACCATTGCTTGCCATGTACTTTTGGGTGTTGTACGAACCGTACATGATACGGGCTTGCGTACGCCTGCCTGTTTGGTGCTGGCGGCGGGTAATAATGTTGATGACACCACCCATGGCGTTAGAACCGTATAACAAAGAGCCCGGACCACGGATTACTTCCACCTTCTCGACATCGGAAGCCACGTAGGTGTCTGGCAGCGAGTGCCCGAAAATACCTGCCCATTGCGGTTGCCCGTCAAATAAAACCAACACTTTGTTTCCACTTCCCACGCCACGGATGTTGATGGTTCCGGCAGCACCCGTGGAAACTCCAAATCCGGTAATTCCCTTTTCGGTGACGAATAGTCCGGGTACTTGTTCTGACAAGACAGGCAACAAGGCGGATTCGCTGCTGCTTTCTATCTTTTCCCGGTTGATGACGGATATTGTTAATGGAACGGAGTTGCGGTTTACTTCGATGCGGTTGGCGGAAACCACCAAACTGTTGAGCCGTATCAAACTGTCTACTTCCATCGGCTCAATGGCATGTGCGGAATGGAATGCGATAACTCCAGTGATTATTAAGATGTTTCTTTTTAAATGTTTATTCATCCTTATGAGAGTTTAGTGTTACGTATTTAATGATTCGTGTTACTTCGGTTGCAAAAAAAAGGATTAATCCGCACGGCTCATCACCAATTTCCCGTGCTTGATACCCTTGATAGTCGTCAGTTTGTCCGACAACTCCGTGAGCCGGTGTGCCTCACCCATTACCGTCGCAATGTGTAAACAAAAATTCTTGTTGATGTAGTATTGGGAAGAGGAGAGAATCACCTCTTGATAGCCTTGTTCTATCAAGGTAATCTTCGCACTGATATCCTTCTTGGCTTGGTCGTACATGATGATAATCGTACCTGCAACGATATGGTTGCAAAGCCATTTCTTTTCAGCAATGTTCTTTTCTATCAGGAAACGGATGGCTTGCGACCGGTTGGGGAAACCATTGTCAATGACGTATTGATCCAATGCGTCAGACACCTCGTCATCTAATGATACTCCGAATCGTTTTAATCCCATCTCTGTTTATATTTGCTGCAAATATAGGTTATCTTTAAAACTTTTACTCGAATATTTGGTGGAAAATATGATAAAATAGTAATTTTGGAAGAAAATAACTGAATCAAAAAAGAACGAATCATGATTTGTTTTCCGAATGCTAAGATAAACTTAGGCTTAAATATTGTCCGTAAACGTCCGGACGGCTATCACGATATAGAAACTGTCTTTTATCCGATTCCGGTGAAAGACGCATTGGAAGTTACTGCGGCAGGGCAGGATGAATTTCATCCGTCCGGTATTCCGGTTGATGCTCCGATGGAGAAGAACTTGGTGATGAAGGCTTTGAACAAGTTGAGGGAATTTTACCCGGTTCCCAGATTGAATGTCGCTTTATTGAAAGCCATTCCTTTCGGGGCAGGACTTGGAGGAGGGTCAGCCGATGCCGCATTCATGTTGAAGTTGGTCAATGACTTTTGCCAGTTGCGGATTCCGGCGGAGAGGTTGGAGGAGATTGCCGCATTGATTGGGGCAGACTGCCCGTTCTTCATCCGCAATACTCCTGTTTTCGCTTCCGGCATAGGGAATGTATTTGAACCCGTCTCGGTCGATTTGCGAGGATGGCATTTGTGTTTGGTCAAGCCCGATATGTTTGTCTCTACGGCAGCAGCCTATTCCATGGTAACACCAGCCCGGCCTTCCCGTTCTTTAAAGGAGATAATCACTTTGCCGGTGGAGCAGTGGAAAGAGGCGATGGTCAATGACTTTGAAGCCAGTGTCTTTCCTGAATTCCCTGCCATACAAGCAATCAAAGAGAAGATGTATGCGTCAGGCGCTGTTTATGCTTCCATGTCCGGATCGGGTTCGTCTGTGTTCGGCTTGTTTAGGGAAACGCCCCGTTTAAAGGAATCATTTTCCGATTGTTTTGTTTGGGAAGGGGCATTGTGAAGATTTTCTATAAAGATGCTGAAAACATGGAGAAAGCAAGCGAAGGTATAATGACCAAATCTGAATACCAAAGAACTAATAATAATTAATCAATGAAAAATATGAAACATTTGTTTTTGTGTGCCCTATGTAGTTTGCTCCCAATGGTAAGTTGGGGACAAGTCGGTGGTTTGGAACGCTCTATTCCCGAAAAAGAAGGCGTGTCTTCAGAGAAAATAATCGCTTTGTTCGACTCTTTGATGGCATTCCCGGATACGGAGATTCATAGTGTGATGGTTTTGCGGAATGGAAAAGTCATAGCGGAAATGTATCCGGCTCCTTTCCGTCCGGAATACGGACATCAACTTTTCTCTTGTTCCAAAACGTTCACGTCAACAGCGGTCGGGCTTGCCATCATGGACAACCGTCTGAGATTGGATGACCGCCTTGCGGCTTTTTTCCCTGAACTGTTACCTGATTCGGTAACTACTTGGCTGGCGGATATAACAGTCCGGGATTTATTGACGATGACTTCCGGTTTTGAAGTGGATACGAAGATGCGTACTTTTGCGACGAATTGGATTGAAAGCTATTTGCATCATCCGATGGTGGCAGAGCCGGGGAAAAGATTTGCGTATGATTCCATAGACACTTATCTGTTGTCTGCTATCGTACAGCGTGTCACCGGCATGAAAATTGTCGATTATCTGAAACAACGTATTTTTGGACCGTTGGGCATCACGGAAGTCTACTGGGAGGAGAGTCCTGAAGCTATTAATACAGGAGGATGGGGGCTTTATTTGCAACCTGAATCTTTGGCGAAGTTCGGGCAATTGTTACTCAACAAAGGAAAGTGGAACGGTGTGCAGCTATTGTCTCCGGAATGGGTGAAAGAAATGGGAACTTGTCATGTGAAAAATAATCATGGAGATGATTACGGATTTCAAATGTGGATGTGCGATTATCCGGGAGCTTTCCGTGCGGATGGAGCGTATGGCCAATATATCATCATCATACCGGATAAAGATATGGTGGTAGTTATTACACAATGTTTGACTGGCGATGGAGGAAAAGAGCAGAATTATATATGGAATACGCTTTTGCCGTATGTTACGGAAGCTCCGTTGAAAGAAAAACATCCTGGACAATTGAAGAAAAGATGCCTGCAGTATGAGCTTCCTTTGCCTAAAGGGAAAGCACTATCAAGTAAATCCAAGGATTTTTTATCGAAGGCTTTCAAATTAGAAGAAAACTCTTTAGAGTGGGAAAGCGTCCGATTTGAATATATTGGTAAGGAAATGTTTATGTATGTGATGGACACCAGCGGTAAAGAGAGTAAAATGGTTTTGGGCTATAAAGAGTGGTTGACATCCCCTATTGGATTTTATCCACCCAATGCCCGGAGGACAACTTTGGGGAGTTTTAGCAATGTCCCGAAGAACTTCAAGGTGGGTGCTGGATATGCATGGACAAGTCCGGAAGTGTTGGAAGTCCGATTGCATTTTGTTAATTGGATGAGTGCGGTGAAGCTGAAGTTCCAATTTAAAGATGGAAAGATGAACATAGTGGTGGCAAAAAACTATGCAGCACCTGACATCGAAACGATACACGAATTGTAAAATAATAGAAATAGAGACCATGACAAACAGCAGACGTGATTTTATCAAAAAGACATCATTGGCAGGTGCTTCCCTTATTACAGCACCTGCTATCTTAGCCAATTGTTCTTCCCCGGAATCGGTGCAAACAGTAGGGTTGGAAACTCCTTTGATTGTCCCGAAGAACCAAGGGCTTAAGATTACAGGAACATTCTTGGATGAAATATCCCATGACATACCTCATCAAAATTGGGGAATGAAAGAGTGGGACTTGGACTTCCAATACATGAAGCGAATCGGTATTGATACGGTCATTATGATTCGTTCGGGTTATCGCAAATTCATTACTTATCCCTCTTCCTATTTATTGAAGAAAGGGTGTTATATGCCTTCGGTCGATTTGTTGGAACTCTTCTTGACACTTGCGGACAAATATGATATGAAGTTCTATTTCGGGCTTTATGATTCGGGGCATTATTGGGATACACACGATTTGAGCTATGAAATAGAGGACAATAAATATGTCATCGACGAGGTTTGGCAGACTTACGGGCATCATAAAAGTTTTGGCGGATGGTATATCAGTGGTGAGATAAGCCGTGCGACCAAAGGGGCAATCAAGGCATTTTATGAGATGGGCAAGCAGTGCAAAGAGGTTTCCAATGGTTTGCCTACATTCATATCTCCGTGGATTGATGGAAAGAAGGCTGTTGCGGCAAGCGGGGCAAACCTCACCAAAGCGGAAGCTGTTTCAGTCGAGCAGCATGAAAAGGAGTGGAATGAAATATTTGATGGCATCCATGAGGTGGTGGATGCTTGCGCCTTCCAAGATGGGCACATCGATTATGACGAACTGGATGCTTTCTTTGAAGTGAACAAGAAGTTGGCAGATAAATATGGCATGAAATGTTGGACCAATGCGGAGAGTTTCGACAGGGACATGCCTATCAAGTTCTTACCTATCAAGTTTGATAAACTACGCATGAAATTGGAGGCAGCCAAGAGGGCAGGATATGACAAAGCCATCACCTTTGAGTTTTCCCATTTCATGAGTCCTCAGTCCGCTTATCTCCAAGCCGGCCATCTTTATGACCGTTATTGCGAGTATTTTGACTTGAAAATATGATAGGGCAAGACTTTGTGTCATAATTGTAAACCGATTTGTTGCTATCGGGATTAAACCACGATTATTTACATTAGTAAACTCCTGTCGGTCTCATCCTCAGTGCCTTGCATTTTGCTAATTCAGACACACCTTAAAGGGGCTGCGTCAAAACATTTGTTTAGACACAGCCCTGAGACAACAATTTACTTATGGTTATTTACGAATGAAACGGTTGATAAATATCCATCCTCCGAATACTTGTAAAAGCATTCCTGGAATGCCGATTCGGAAGTCCTGCACTGCCAAATATAAATCTCCTTTCATCACCCATTCTCCCAATGTGCCAACGATTTGATAAGCCAGCACTACTACAAGTAGCATCCATAGGGATGCTTTATTGAAACGGGTGGCAATAATTCCTGCAAAAGCAGCCAGCAATGCCGATTTTAACAGGATTGTTGGTAAGCTGTTGGCTGCCGGCATGCCAAATAATAATGAATTTATCAACGGCGAAGCAATAGCCGTAAGAAGACCTACTCTCCAGCCATATTTGTATGCTCCTACTAAAGTAAAGAAGTAAATGGGAAGCCATATCATTCCACCTTGCGGTATGAGATGAAAGAGCTGAGGCAGGGCGATATTGCCTAATACGAATAATAGGGTTGCCAAATAGGTTTTTGCTTCAGCGTAGCCTAAAGAATAAAGTTTTACAGTCGTTGTTTGCATGTCCTTGATTGATTTAGAAGTTTATATTAAATCCGCCCATCACAGTGGCACGTGGCATGGGGTATCCGGCATTGATTTCATATTTCTGCGCCAGTAGGTTCTCTCCGCGAGTCCAAATGTCGAGCCATTTTGCAGCACGGAACGATGCCCGAATATTCCATAGCACAAAATTTTCCTTTGTGTCAGGATTGACAGAGGTGTAAAGTTCTGTTATGTATTGGAGTCCGGTCGATACGTTCCAGCGACCTTGCGAGAAAGCAACTCCTGAATACAACTTGTGAACAGGAGCAGCAATGACAGGATTCTCCATGTGTAGGAAGCTGTAGTTAGCATCCACTGACCAAAGACGGTTGATACGATATGCTGCTTGCAACTCTATGCCAGTGTTGTCAATTTTACCAGAGTTTTGATTCAACATTCCGCTGCCGTTAGGATTGGGCAGGGTCATTATCAGATTCTTGCCGTCTATATAGAATAGGTTTACACCGTAGAAAAGGCGGTCGTCCAACAATCTTTGCGAAAAAGCAAGTTCGTAATTCCAGATTGACTCTGGCTTCAGGTCGGGATTCTGTGGTGGAAACATATACATCTCTCTTAGAATGGGATAACGGAATCCTTTCGTCGCTGATGCTTTCAGCTCCATTCCCAAAGGCAGATGGAAGGCAAGACCTGTTTGTGGTACCCATTCCATGCCTATGCGCAAATGGTGGTCTATGCGCAATCCTGCATTGATAGTTACCCATGTGCCAAAGTCTTGTCGGAAGTCCACATAGCCAGCCAGTTCGTTCTCATGCTTATCTACCAAATTTCTCTCAGTGCCCGCATTCTCTCCTTTTACGAATTCCGTCCATGCTTCGCCGCCGTAACGGAACCAGTCGAAGCCCAATGTGATACGGTTACCTTTGAAGAACTGCGTGCTTTGGTAGAGTGAAATGCCCATCATATCGTCGCGTGAATTGAAACGTCCATTTTGAGGCGATTCTCCTTTACTCGGTGTGTATCCGTCGTTAATCCAGTGTTTGCCCCAGTTGTAGAAGAAGCTCAATGCTCCGGAAGTCCGTTCGTAATGGTTTTTCAAAGCGAAGGAGGTAACACCTCGGGTAATGCGTTGATCTCCTTCCAGCAGAGGAGCTGTCACCGGACCGGGATAGGAGGCGTTGAAGTGCGTCACATTCACATCAGCGTATGTATTCCAGTTATTCGTAAGATCATATCCTAATTTGCCATATCCTCCGTATTGCTCGAAAGCCATGTTCTTGCGGTGTCCGTCCGTGCTGTTGTACGAACCGCTTATGACACTGGAGAAACGCCCTTTGCGGATGCGGTTGGTCAGTTCTGTTTCCAAGGTGTTGTAAGAACCGTAGCCTGTGTGCAGATTTGTGCGTATTCCATCCTCTTGCATCTTGCGAGTAACTATGTTGATGACACCTCCCATTGCGTTGGAGCCGTAGAGTACGGATGCAGGACCGCGAAGCACCTCCACCTTGTCGGCAAGCATTGTCTGGTATGTATCTGCTATCGGATGTCCGAAAATCCCGGCATACTGCGGATGTCCGTCAATAAGTACCATCAGCCTTGCATTGCCACCGGATAGACCGCGTAGTGATATGCCTCCTGCCGCACCACCTGAGACGCCGTAACCCATCACACCACGACTGGTGGTGAACAGTCCCGGCACTTGCTCCGTCAACACAGGCAATAGCGAAGGCTGCATGGCATGCTCTATTTTTGCTCGGTTTACAATCGAAACAGTTTGGGACAAGTGGCGCACATCTGTTGCGTTGCGTGTGCCAGTCACTACTACTTCATCAATCTTGTATATCTTTCTGGAAAGTGAGTCTTGCTCACTCGTCATTTCTTGCGCTTGCCCCATATACGGAAGCACTCCTAAGAAGAGAATAGCTGTTGTAATTTGTGTTTTCGTCATTCCTTTAATTTATTCGTTTTCGTTTCTTTTATAAAAGCACAGATTTCTGCGAAGCACTCTTCAGGTGTCATACATGTCATGCAACGTGTTTCAAGAGGGCATAATCCCATGTCTGTTCTGTTTAATATATGGGGTACGGCTATTTTGTATATTACCTTTATCTCCTTAACACACAGCAAATCGAAAGCAGGTTGGCTGATGACCTCAGCATATACCTCTTTGACCTTAGCCAAAGCCATCAGTGCGGCAGCGGCCTTTCCTACAACCTTGTCCGCAATCGAAGCACCATGCATAAATCCGGAATTTCCCTTCAACAGCCGGAAAAGGTCTGAAACTCCTCTGCCGTCGAATGTGTAAATATCCCCATTGGCAACAACTAACGAATGTCCACCGTCATGTAGCAAATCAATCAAATCTTTCATCTTTGATTCTGTTTATATCTTTTTTTGTTTCAATTGTTCTACGAACTTGTCTATTCTCTGCATCTCTTGTGGAATCTGGATACGTTGTGGACAATGGATGACGCATTGCCCGCAGCCGATACAATGATTCGCTTGACGCAGCTTGGGAACGCTACGGTCGTAACCGATGAGGTAAGCATGGCGCGCCCGCTTGTAATCGGGATCCGTGCTTCCTTTGTTCGGCAGATTTCCCTCCTTGATACATTTGTTGTAATGCGAGAATATCGCAGGGATGTTGATGCCGTAGGGACATGGCATACAGTAATTGCATTCGTTGCACGGAATGGTCTTCAGGTTGTAAATATCATCCGCTATTTCCATCAAGAAGGCATTCTCTTCTTCATTTATAGGACGTAGAGGAGAAAAAGTACATAAATTTTCCTTTAGATTCTCCATGTACGTCATACCGCTAAGCACCGTCAGCACACCTTCGGGTGTCCCTGCGAAACGGAACGCCCAGCTCGCCACACTGTTCTCCGGTTCACGCTGTTTCATTTTGGCAACAATATTGTCGGGCACATTGGCAAGGCGTCCACCCAGTAATGGTTCCATGATGGTAGCCGGGATGTTCCGTTTGTGGAGCTCTCCGTATAGATAAACGGCATCTGTGTTACGACTATTAATCTCATCTGCATAGTTCCAGTCCAAGTAGTTCATTTCTATTTGGGCAAAGTCCCAGTGGTAACGCCCTTCATCGTGCCATTGCAGGGCAAGGTCGAACACTTTGATATCTCCATGATAAGAGAAGCCGAGGTTGCGAATCCGCCCTTTCTCACGTTGCTCCACCAGCCAATCGAGGATGCCGTTCTCGATGTAACGATGGAAGAAGTCCTCCATTCCGTGCTCGCCCATCCCTATGGCGTGCAGTAACAAATAGTCCACATAATCCACTTGCAACTCCTGGAGCGAGTTCTCGAACATCTCGATGGACGCTTCCCGGCTCCAAGTCGCCGGAGCGAAGTTGGACAGTTTCGTGGCGATGAAATACTCTGAACGTTTATGGCGATGCAGGGCTATGCCGGTGGCACGTTCCGAACGTCCTCTGCAATAGGCAGGAGACGTGTCTATATAATTCAGCCCGTGCTCCAAGGCATAGTCTATCTGGCGGTTCACCATCTCTTGGTCTATATCTGCATCGGGGTGGTCACGCTCGGTGCCACCGCCTTCCACTGGCAGGCGCATCATCCCATAACCGAGTATGGAAACTTTGTCTCCTGTTTTCGGATTCGTGCGGTAGGTCATTTTCCCCTTGGCGGGTTCAGACGGACTTGACGTTGGATTATTATCACTTCCTTTGCAGGCGGTCAGCAACGCAGATGTTGTCACCGTGCTTCCTCCTAATACTTTTAGGAAATTCCTTCTGTTTATATCTTTAGCCATTGTTCTGTTGTTTTATAGTTAGACAATACGGTGCATCTCGTGTCCTTCCACATAGATGGCACTAAACGGACGTGCTGGACATAGATTTTCGCAAGCACCGCAACCGATGCATCGTTCCGTGTTGATGGCAGGGACTTTCGGAGAGTCGGGATTTGTCGCATCTGATGCAATCATAGTGATGGCTCCTGTAGGACAGTGGCGAGCACAGTTTCCACATTCAACACCGTCAGTCAATGGCACACAGTTCTTCTTTATCCATACGGCGTGACCGATTTGCATTGCCGATTTATCCGAGATAGCGATTGGCTTGATAGCTCCGGCAGGGCATACTTCGCTGCATTTCGTACATTCCGGTCGGCAATAGCCCCGCTCGTATGACATAGTCGGCTGCATCAACTTCATCAAGTCGGTAGATGGTCGAAGCACTCCATTGGGACATGCTGCCACACAGAGTTGACAGGCTGTACAATGTCTGGCCATATTCTCCGCAGAGAGTGAGCCGGGAGGCGTAATAGGTGTCGTCCGTTTAGGGGCAATCTTGTCTTCGATAACAGCCAAACCTCCATCCACTTTCTTTTTCTCTTGTGCATTCAAGACCGCAGTACTTGCAAATAAAGTGGTTGCAGTCAGAAATGTTCTGCGGGCAGCATCTATTTGGTCAGAGGAAACACCTTCGTTTGTCTTGTTCGAATGTGTGGGTGCTGCTGTTTTCTTGGTACGCAAACGGTACTGGATAGCCTTATGTTTGCAAGTATCAATACAATCCATACAAACCACACAACGGCTGTAGTCTATCTTATGCTCCTTACCATTGATACATGCAGCCTTGCACTTGCGTGAGCAGAGGCCGCATTGGTTACATTTGCTTTCATCTATCGTGATACGCAACAAGGAAAACCGAGACAAGAAACCAAGTATTGTTCCTACCGGGCAAATCGTGTTGCAATAGGTGCGTCCGTTCCGCCATGCCAAGACAATCAAAACAACGAATGTGATGATGGCAATGATGAATGTGGGCAGGCTCTTTAACCATACTTCCGTTTCATAGAAAGCATAGCTATTTGCACGTTCAGCAAAGTAAGCAAACAGGTTGTTTCCCCAACGATATACTGGAACAAAAAGATTGTTGGCTATACGTCCATAAGAACTATAAGGCGCCACCAATGCCACAAACGAACCGATACCGGCGACTAAGGCGGTGATAAATAATACCAATACTCCGTATCGCAACCACCTCTTCTCTGGGGAATAGCTGAAACGGTATTTCTTCTTTTTCCTTTGACCGCTAAACCACGATACGAGATCCTGCATAATGCCTAAAGGACAAATAACGGAACAATAGATACGCCCCATAAGGAGTGTCAACAGCACAAGGAATAGTATTGCTCCAGTGTTCAAAGCCAATATGGCTGGAAGAAATTGAATCTTTGCCATCCAACCAAACCACGTATGAATTGTTCCCGTAAAGTCGAGGAACAAAGCAGTGACTGCCACAAAAAACAGCACGGCTAATGTCAATCTTATTTTTCTCAGCATAAGGCATTATTATTTTTTCGTTGTTTTTAGTTTTTCTAACCACAACCGAACCGCTTTTTGTGCCTGTTCACGTTGTTTTTGGGCTGTTGTTCCTCTGACGGCAAGACCTTCGCTGACCGTTGAACCTTTACATGTATTCCTGATGCTTTGCGGTGTCGCCGATAACCCGCTGCCCTCATGCGTGCAGAACGGAATGACAGTCTTGCCCTGCCAGTTGTGTTTCTCTATAAAGGTATAAACCGGCATGGGCATTTCACCCCACCAGTTCGGATAACCTAAAAAGATTACGTCGTAATCCTCAACAGCAATATCGCCTGTGATTTCCGGACGGGCATTGCTCTCTTTTTCCTTTTTCGCTATTTCTACACATGCTTTATATCCGTCCGGATAAGGCTTGACAGTTTCTATTTGAAACAATTCACCACCGGTTTCTTCCGCAATCATTTCGGCTATGATGTGCGTGTTCCCTTTCGTAATATGACCAACGCCATAATTCTCGCCCGTATGGGAGAAGAATGCCACAAGTACTTTCTTATTCTCTTTCATGTTGTTTGTTTGAGTTGCGCTGCTTTGTGCATAGATGGTGAATACACCAGCAAGAAGTAGCATAATGGTTGATAAAATCTGTTTCATTATTGTAGGGGTTAAATTGGTTTGTTTTTGGGTTTCAACGGTCCGTAGAAATAAGATGCCGTGGCACCACCGTCTATGAGAAAATCGGCACCTGTTATGAATGCCCCCCGATTGCTCATCAACAACTCGGCTACATCGGCAACCTCGTCTGCTGTTCCGGGACGGCCTGCGGGAGATTGAGCGAACATGTTTTTGTAGAAATCACCACGTGGACCGTTGAACTCATCCATTGCCAACGGAGTTGCGATGATACCAGGAGATATGGAGTTGATGCGTGCACCGCTTTGTCCCCATTTTACCGCTTCTGCCATGACACGTTTCTCGTTACAACGCTTCGCCATTTGGTAGGCGTGCAGGGTGTTGTGGATGTTTTCTTTTTGTAGCATTTCAAGTGAAAGCAGTTGTTCGGACGGAGTGGTGGCAAGCAATTCATCTTCCTCTGCTGTAAGGGCAGCCATGCGATGTCCAGACTGGCTGGATATGGTTACTCCTGTACCGCCAGCTTTGATTACTTTACCCACTTCTTCAAGTAACACGGCTGTGCCGTATAAATCCACTTTTAGTATAGTCTCGACAGATGCTTGGCTTGGTGACACACCCGCTGCATTGACAAGCATTGTAATATTGCCATACTGTTTCGCTTTGGCAAGCATCGCCCGTATTGACTCTCTCGATGACAAATCCATCTCTACAGCTTCCGAATCGAAACCTGCCAGGTTCATTGTATTGCGGACGGCACGGGCATTTTTCATATACCGGTCTCCGATGACTATTTTCATTCCGTGCCCCATGCGCCGGGCGATAGCCATACCGATTTGCCCCGCACCGGTCAATATCATTACATCTTTTGCCATATAATTATTCATTTTATTCATATAGGGTTGTCAGTTAATCAATAACAAGGTATGCTGCAGCCAATTCTAAACTTCTGTGCATTGGACGAATTAACGCTTTCCCCTTTGTTGGAATGTTCTGATTACAAAGGTAGATGCTCGTTTTCAAAATGAGATTAGACAAATTACTGATTGATTTACCTAAATTACTGTTTGTTTGTTTCAAGAGATTAACCCACGCAGTCTATGCGATGACATGTCTCACCAATCTATTGGAATCGTATAACCTGTACGATCAAAATCACGAGTTGATTCATTCCAAGAGGTTGAATTGTGCTGCGCTTCGACTGTACTGAAATGGTTATAAGGCAATTGGGGAATGCTCAAAGATGTTGGATTATCAGCCCCAACAAATAAGGTGTAACATCCACCGGGTAGCGTAGCTTTTTGAGGAGCTGTCAGTTCACCAGGTTCAGCAATAAGAAATCCCCTGTTTCCTTCAGAAGGCATTCTCCCTTCCGTAACAGGTCCGAGACTTTGGGTTGAGAGGACAAGGCGTAAACGATGTCCGGGCTGCAACCCATACTGGATGGGTTTAAGTGCCATTTCAAAAAGCTGTACACTATCTGGAATCAGATAAATGTCACGGTCAAGACAAGGCCAAGGCCAACGGCTGACACCGTTTTCGTCACGCCATGACATAAGCTCATTTAGTTTACTCATACTTCCCAGCATTGCTCCTTTGGATATTTGAGTAACATGGTTGTCGGAGGTTACATCATAAAGTCGTGCGAGAATCTCCATATTCGTGTTGCTCGATTTGGCATAAAGTTGTAGAGATGCCGAACCGGATATGATTAAACCTTCTGTTATTGGTTCACTGTCAAAGACAACCATACCATTGTGTTCCGTTGGTTTTCCCCATGCCAGTTTAATTTCTCCTTTCGGAACATCGCCTTGTGTGATTACTTCGTTTCCAAGCTTCCATGTAACATATCTTTTTACGGAAGGAAAAACCGAGAGATTGACCCATCTCTGTGTGCCCACTTCGAAAAGGTGTAGCGGGGTGTCTGCCTCAGCCAATCCCGTGTCAGAACCCTTCAGCCATGTATCAAACCACTCTAAATAGACTCCTATATCCATACCTATGGCGTGTCCCCAATCACCCATGATTTGTTGGTAGCATGGGGATGTTTTTTGTCCTTCTTCCATTGGTAGATATATGTCTCGTCCTGCCACCTCATTTTGAAAAGCGACATAACCTCGCAATGCTCCTGTCTCATTCAAATCCTGCCATCCGCCCCAACTTAGAACAGGAATGCCATTATCGACAATATCCTTAGCCCAAGACAGTGGGAGGCGGTCTTCCCAATATTCACCGTCATAGGCAGGCGTTTCTCCTGCCCAAAAACTACGCTCGAACTCTTTGAAATATGTTTCAGCTCCTTTATTGCCTCCCATTACTTCAGCGGCATGGCTCCCGTAGCCCATCATCAGAAAGGTCGGTAGTCCGTTGTTCGTCCATGCTTGACGGTATTGTGCCCCTAAACCTATGCTGGCTGCCAAAACAGCCTTCAGAGGAGAATTCTTGCCCACCTTTGCTGCGGTGGCTAAGGCGAGTGCTGCCGGATAAGAAGAACCAAAAAATCCTACCTTGCCATTACTTCCATCAAGATGCGATGCCCATTCCACCACTTTTACGCCATCCAACCCATCACGGCTGGTGAATTGTTCCAGAACTCCGGTTGATGAACCGGAACCACGAGGGTGGACTTGTGCAACAATGTAGCCATGTTCAACCAAGTAGGTGTGCCGCAATCTCTCTTGACCGGCACGTTTATAAGGAGTGAATTCAACCAGCACAGGAAATTTTCCATTAGCTTTACTGCCTGTCAGCGTGTCTGTGGGATATGCGACCTCCGCTTCTAACCGTATGCTGTCATCGAGTTGGATAAATATATCACGCAAGATTTCATATCCGTATTGTTTCGCTCCGGGTTGCCAACCTTTCCCGCCTGGATAGCGGTCGGTATTTGGCTGGGTTGCTTTACATGGAATGATATACGCCATTATAAATGCCAATAACATCAATTTTCTCATAATCTTACTTTTTATAATTGTCTTGTGAATATTATTTTATTGCAAAGGTACAAGGAAACATTTGGATAAGCATTAAGCGGATTACAGATTGGCTTACCGAAATTACTGGTTTTTATCATGTTCTTTTTCAGCGTATTTCTCAAACTTATACAGATTACGGTTTCTTCTACCGAAATTACATTTCATGCTTTTCTGGCAATTTGTTTTAATCAATTATTGCATACCTTTGTAAGCAAAAATAATTGGATAATAATTATGGCAAATATATTGAATGTTGAAACCGTCACGGAGTATAACGACATGCTTGGAGTAGAAACTCTGCATCCTTTGGTAAGTGTGATAGATTTGTCCGAAGCCAAACCTATGCGTCACATGCGGCATACGTTCAGTTTCTATGTGATATTTCTCAAGGAAGAGAAGAATTGTGAGTTGATTTATGGTCGTCAGCGTTATGATTATCAGAAAGGTTCTGTTGTGTGTCTTGCTCCCGGACAGGTTATCGGAGTGGAGGATACGGGAGAGATATTCCAACCGAAAGGTTATGCATTATGCTTTGATCCAGAGTTGATACGGGGCACAACTCTTGGTCGTCATATCGCTGAATACACCTACTTTTCTTATGAAGTTAACGAAGCGTTGCATCTCTCTGATCGTGAGCGGGCATTGTTTATTGATTGTTTGGAGAAAATACGGTTAGAACTGGAACATGCCATTGACAGGCTCAGTAAACGACTTATATCCACGAGCATTGAATTATTGCTGGATTATTGCCTGCGTTTTTACGAACGCCAGTTTGTTACTCGGCAAAATGTAAACAGTGATATACTGATTCGTTTCGAATCATTGTTAAATGGATATTTTACAAGTGGAATAGCTAAGCAAAAAGGATTGCCGACGGTGAAATATTGTGCTAACGAACTTTGTTTGTCGCCCAACTATTTTGGTGACCTTATCAAGAAAGAAACAGGAAAAACAGCACAGGAATATATCCAGTTCAAGGTAATGGATATTGCAAAGGAACTCATATTGAATCCGGAATACACTATCAGTCAGATTGCGTATGAATTGGGATTCCAATATCCACAGCATTTTACAAGATTGTTCAAGAAGGTGGTAAAGCAAACACCTAATGATTATAGAAAGCAGGATACGACAAAGCCATCACCTTTGAGTTTTCCCTCTTCATGAGTCCTCGGTCTGCTTATCTCCAAGCCTGTCTACCAACTCAGGTAGGAGGAAATGTTAATACACTATTAAAACACTACTTAAACGCTATTAAAATGGCATTTTAAGGGAAAAGATGTATCTTTGGGGTGTTATAAATAAAATATGACATGGGTGTAGTAATAGGAATTGATGTGGGAGGAAGTACTACTAAGGTGGTTGGAATCCGCAATAAGAAAATATGTAATCCTTTGTTTGTCCGTGCGACGGATCCGGTTGCTTCTCTTTTCGGAGCCTTCGGGAAGTATCTTTATGATAACAATATACCGTTGAAAGATGTGGAAAAGGTGGTGCTGACGGGGTTGGGAAGTGCTTATATCCACCAGCCGTTATATGGACTGCCGACTGCCACGGTAGATGAGTTTTTGGCAAACGGACTGGGGGCGCAATATATGACCCATTTGGATAAGTTGGTCGTTATCAGCATGGGCACAGGTACATCGTTTGTCAGCGTCGAAGGCGACAAGGTGAAACATATTGGCGGAATAGGCATTGGAGGAGGCACCATCTTAGGCTTGTCCCGTTTGCTGCTTAAAACACAAGACTTCAAGCAAATCATCGAATTGGCAATGAAGGGCAACATTTCAAACATCGATTTGCAGATACAGGACATCTGTAACAAGCCGCTGCCCGGACTGCCTTTGGAGGCGACCGCTTCGATATTCGGGAAAGCAGCTGCGAATGCTTCTATGGAAGATGTGGCTACCGGCATCGTCTGTATGGTGCTTCAAAGCATCGGCCAGGCAGCCATCCTCTCGGCGTTGAACACAAACGTCAATGACTTCGTTTTGATTGGCAATTTGACCCGCATGCCGCAGTGCAAAGAGGTTTTCCCCGTATTTGAAAAGATGTTCAAGAAGCATTTCATCATACCGGGATATGCGGAATACCGCACAGCGATAGGAGCAGCCCTTTCGTATATCCGTGGACGAGAGTTTAAGGAAATAGGATGAGGAGCATGAACATTGCTCCCGCAGATGTTCAAACGGAAAGAATACTAAACTGAAAAGACATGATGCAGAGTGCTGTGACAGCATTCAATAAGTTTTCATCTAAACTCATCCGACAAAAGGTTACGAGCTTTTTCCAAAAAGCATACCACCTTTTTCCAAAAAGCATACTACCTTTTTCCAAAAAGCATACCACCTTTTTGAAAAGAGGTCGGATTTATGATTTCCTGACTTCGTCATTAACGGAATCCGAAGAACCATCCCATGGAACATTTGCCTAAAAGTACCTTTTTCCTGACTTCGTCACTCAAAAATGTCAATTTTTGTAATTGATTAATAAACAACATTTTGTATCTTTGCATACCCTTAATTTGGGGTACGCAAAAGTTTTTTTAACCATGTTTGTCAAAAGAAAGAAGAATCGGTCTGGAACAACAATACTTGTTGTTCCAGAGAAAATAAAGGGCATTTACAAAGAGTTAATTACTATTGGTGTGGCCAAAGATTCAAACGAAATAGATAGTCTCGTAAATGCAGGTCATGAATGGATTTCCAAGGAAGAATCCCGGCGTCATCCACAACTCGATTTGTATGGTGAGGAGCGTGAAGCGTGTGACCGTGAACGAGAAGAAGTCCGCCGTGTTCTGTCCAATGTCAGCAACATCCTTCTCAACGGATGCGACTTGATATTGGACCGCACGTTTGACAGGATTGGTTTCAATCGTATTGACGATGATGTATTCCGCAAGCTTGTAAAGGCTCGTTTGGCATATCCAACGAGCAAGGCTGCTACGGTGGAATATCTGAAAAACCACT
>OIXQ01000430.1_pt1 | contig 19815 bp, 17 predicted proteins | sample 1587791 | NCBI WGS metagenome assembly OIXQ01 (sample SAMN03283273) | human gut metagenome | biome: human-associated habitat; material: feces | host: Homo sapiens | place: Peru | collected 2012
TATGCTTAATCCCCCTGGTTTATCGGGTGAGCCGCAATAAGCAGCTTTGGCTGGAGTTATTTAGTGACCATAAATGAGTAATATTGCCAAAACCGCCATCATCTATAGATTCTATTCAAGGATTCTTGCAACTGACCCTAATAGTTGTGGGATAATGTGATATAGATGTAAGTAGAAATGGCAAATGTGAATGGCCATACAATTTTATAATATAAATATTCCGATGAGACCACAAAGCAGCATGACTAAAATCGGATTCGTCTTCCTTACTTTCGTGAAATAAAAGGCGAAGGCAAAGAGGAGTACACTGATTGTAAACTGGTATGGACTATCTACTGGCGAACCGAAATTCTCCTTGTTCATCAATAATACTGCTGCTGCGGCTATCAGACCTATGATGGCTGGACGGAGACCGCTGAATATGTTCTGCACATCCTTGGAATCCTTGTGGCTGATTAAATATCGACTGATCAAAATCATGATGATGAAGGGTAACCACATGATTGAAAGAGAGGCGATAAATGAACCTATACAGGCTACCCAATGGGAATAGCCGGCATGAAGTACGGAGGTGTAACCTACATAAGTGGCACAGTTGATGCCTATTGGTCCTGGCGTGGACTGGCTGATGGCTACGATGTCCGTGAACTCGGCATTCGTGAGCCAGTGATTTTTTACTACTGTCTCATTGTGGATGAGCGAAAGCATGGCATAGCCTCCGCCAAAATTGAATGTTCCTATCTTTGTGAACGTGAGAAATAAATCCAGAAAAATCATACTTGCTTTTTTTATTTGTCCTTTTTGATGATTCTGCCATATAACCAACCGAGTACACCGGCAGCGATGATGACATAAATAGGGGATACGGCGAATATCGGCAATGCGATGAGCGCACAGCATACGATCGGTATCCAAAAATTGTACTTGTTGATGTTGGCTGTCTTTGCCATCTTGAAACAAGGTGCTGCTATCAGGGCTACTACGGCAGGTCTTACTCCTGCAAAAAACTTAGCCACCCAATAATTGTCCTTGAAATGCTGGAAAAACATAGCGATGATGAGGATGGCGATGATTGATGGCAAGGCGATGCCTATGGCGCCCACGATGCCTCCCCATACTCCTTTTAATTTATATCCGATATGACTGGCCATGTCGATGGCAAATATTCCTGGTGTGGTCTGCGCTACTACCATGATGTCCATAAACTCCTGTTTATCCATCCACTTGTTCTTATCCACAAATTCTCTCTCCATGATGGGAATCATGGCATAACCTCCTCCTAAGGTGAATGCCCCAATCTTGTTGCACGTCGCGAAAAAATTCAATAACATCTGTATTTCTGTTTTAATTTGGCTGCAAATTTACACATAATTTGTTAAATATTGGCCATATCGTCATGAGATTTTTTTATTTTCTTGTTTTATTTCAAGAATATTCATTATCTTTGCATAAGATAAGCTGCATCTCAGCATAATATTCAAGCAAGCTTGATATTCTGCATTCGATTTGCATTATCTTTGCATTTTATAAAACGCATTTTGAATTAAACTTAAAAAATATAATAGCATGAATTTAAAAGTACGTTTGGCAGTGATGAACTTCCTGGAGTTTGCAGTCTGGGGAGCTTATCTTACCTCTATGGGCAATTATCTTGGCAAAGCTGGCATGGGCGCAGAAATTGCCTGGTTTTACGCTATTCAGGGAATAGTGTCTATCTTTATGCCTACCTTGATGGGTATTGTTGCTGATAAATGGATTCAGCCTCAACGCCTCCTCGGGTATTGCCATCTCCTGGCTGGTGTGGGGATGTGTGCACTCTTTGCTATGGGACAGGCTGCAGCTCAACCGGACGAGGTGCTCTTTATGTCTGTCTATACCTTCAGTGTGGCTTTCTATATGCCTACGCTCGCTCTGTCAAACACGGCTGCTTTCACCATTCTCAAGGATCATGGACTGGATACCGTGAAAGATTTTCCGCCTATTCGTGTGTTCGGTACTGTGGGCTTTATCCTCATGATGTGGGTGGTGAATTGCGCAACTTGGGAAGACGGTTCTTTCTCTTTCCTCCTTACTGAAAATGCAAATAAGTTCCAATATACGCATCTGCAGTTCCTCGTGTCGGGATTGATGAGCTTTGTGCTTTTCCTTTATTGCTATTCCTTGCCTCAGTGTAAGATAGTAAAGAAGGAAGACCAGAGTATTGCGGAGATGTGGGGACTGGATGCCTTCAAACTGTTTAAGTCTAAGCAGATGGCGCTGTTCTTTATTTTCTCCTGTCTCTTAGGTATGTCTCTGCAGGTAACCAATGGTTATGCTACTCCTTTTATTACCAGTTTCAAGGGAGATCCTGCCATGATAGATACTTTCGCTGCCAATAATGCTACTCTGTTGGTTTCTATATCTCAGGTGGCAGAGGCGCTGTGTATCCTGCTGATTCCGTTCTTCCTGAAGCGTTTTGGTATCAAGGTGGTGATGTTGATTGCCATGTTTGCCTGGGTGCTCCGATTTGGTTTCTTCGGATTGGGTAATCCTGCCTTTCCGGGTGTCATCCTCTTTGTGGCTTCCTGCATCGTTTATGGTGTGGCTTTCGACTTCTTCAATGTTTCTGGTGGATTGTTTGTTGACCAGAAATGTGATCCGAAGATTAGGGCTTCTGCCCAGGGACTGTTTATGCTGATGACGAATGGTCTGGGAGCTACGATCGGTACGCTGTTGGCTGGACAGGTGATCAATCATTATTGCCAGTTCAACGAACAGGGATATCTGATGGGCGACTGGAAAAGTTGCTGGTTGATTTTTGCCGGTTATGCGCTTGTTGTAGCTGTGCTTTTTGCTTTCTTGTTTAAACCTAAGAAGCAAAACTAATGTGTGATTAAGAAAAAATAGGAGATATTTATTTATGGACTCATGTTTATTAGATGTTAAAAGTGTTTCCGAGATTTTAGGAATTGATGATGTGGCTCTGGTGTCTTTGGTTAATTCTGAAGAGACCAGGCAGCTTATCGTTGCGTGTGATCTGGAGATGCGTGACTTGATCATGAAGTATATGGCGGATAAGCCTGAGACCCAGATGCTTTTCCCAAGTGTGGTGAGTGATATCTTAGGTACGCGGGATAAGAGTTCGCTGGAGGTCAGAATCTTTGGGTTGAAAGATGGTGTTTATCAGACTGAAATTTATGATCAGTTGACGCAGAGGTCTTTCCCTATCAGATGTAGTGACGGAATCTTCTTTGCTGTTGTCTGCAAGATTCATATTTATGCTTCGGCAGAGGTGATGCGCCGTCATTCTATTCCTTACGAGACGTTTGCTACGAAGGTAGGGCTTCCTTTAACCGTACTCTCTGATAAGCTGCTCAAGGATTCTCTCCAAAAGGCGATTGAGACAGAAAACTACGAGATGGCTTCCAATTTGCGGGATGAACTCAATAAAAGACATAAAGATAAGCACGAATGAAAGAAGTAAGATATTTTTTTGTGCCTGATGCTGGCAATGTGACGGAATTGCCTCAGGAGGAGGCTAAGCATGCGCTCAAAGTGCTGCGCCTCTCCTCGGGTGATGAGATAAATCTGATGGACGGCGAGGGCAACTTCTATCGTGCGGAAGTTAGTCTCGCCTCCAGCAAGCACTGTCTCTATCAGATTTTGGAAACTTTCCCTCAGCAGCCTGCCTGGAGGGGAAAGGTGCATTTAGCTATTGCGCCTACGAAGATGATGGACCGTATCGAATGGATGGCTGAAAAGGCTACGGAAATCGGCTTTGATGAACTCTCTTTTCTCTCTGCCAAATTTTCTGAGCGCAAGACTATTCGTGTGGACCGTGTGGACAAGATTGTGGTTTCTGCCGTCAAGCAGAGTCATAAGGCTTGGAAACCTGTGGTGAATGATATGATTCCTTTTAAGGAGTTTATAGCCCAGCCTCGCACGGGGAAAAAATATATCTGCCATTGCTATGAGGAGATAGACAAGGTGGACTTGTTTGCTGAACTCCAGAAGCCTTTGGATGATGAGGGAGATGTCACGATTCTGGTGGGACCGGAAGGGGATTTCTCTATCGAAGAGGTGCAGTTGGCCTTGCAACATGGATATGTTTCGGTGAGTTTAGGTACCAGCCGATTACGTACGGAGACTGCTGGTCTGATGGCTGTGGCTATGGCTAATTTGGCTCGACGCATTTAATTTAATTTATATAATGGAACTGATGAAAAAAATGAATATCAGCATGGCACTTGCCTGGCTGATTATGGGAATGGTATTTTTCTGTTCCTGCTCAGGGTCTGACTATATCAACGCTATTCCTGCCAGCAGTTCTGCACTCATCTCCATTGATATGCAGAAAATGGCTGGGAGTAATCCGCAAGCCAGTAAGGCTGGTGTATTGAAGTCTTTGCTTCATGTGGACGATGTGGCAGAATGTGGCATTGATGTCTCTGAAAAAATGTATCTCTTTGAGACTGCTGATGGAAACTTGGGACTTTGTGCAAAGGTTTCTGATGCTGCCGATTTGGAAGATTGGTTAAACAAATTGTCGAAGGAACAGAAGCTTTGTGAAAATGTAACTGAAAAGAAAGGCTTTCATTTTTCTGTGCTCAAGAATTCCTGGTTGGTGGGTTTCTCAGATCAGGCGCTCCTCATCATGGGACCTGTTGTAGCGGATGCTCAGGCAGAACTGCAGCGCATGATGATCAAGTATCTGAAAGCTGACGAAGAACATGGCATCCAGTCTTCGCCGATGTTTGAACGTCTCGATTCGATTTCTTCCCCGATGGCTTTGGTGGCTCAGGCTCAGGCTTTGCCAGAGAAGTTTGTGGCTCCTTTCACCTTGGGTGCTCCTAAGAATGCGGATGCTTCCCAAATCGTCATTGCTGCCGAAATGAATGTTCAGAAGGGAATGCTGAGAATCAAGGGTGAGACTTTCTCCTTTAATCCTGATATCAATCAGGCTCTCCAGTCGGCGATTGCTTCTTGCCGTCCTATACAGGGTAAGTATCTGGAATCAATGCCGGATGATGCTACTGCTGGTATCTTTATGAATGTGGATGGTAAGAAATTCCTGCCGATGATGCAGACCAATAAGGGTATCCAACAGCTTTTGCTCGGCATCAATGCGGCTATTGATATGGATAATATCATCAGGAGTGTGAATGGTGATATGGCCATCGTGCTGCCTTCTTTCTCTGATGCTAATCTGAAGATGACGATGGCTGCGCAGTTGGCTCATTATAAGTGGTTGGCTGATGTGGATTACTGGAAAGAGTCGTGCCCTAAGGGCGCTTCTATTGCCGACTGGGGGAAGAATGCCTATTATTATACGGATGGGAAAACGTCTTTCTATTTCGGTGTAAGCGATGACAAACAGTTCTTCAGCGGAAGTGACGAACTGATTGCTTCCTATGCCATCAAGCGTTCTAATCATCCGGTTTCTGCGGACATCAGAAAAGAAATCAAGGGACAGAAGTTGGCGATGGTCATCAATCTCAATAAAGCCGGTAACGGTGGTGAGGCCATGGCGGCAGTTTCTTCGCTGCTGAGTCCGATTTTCGGAAATCTCAATTCCGTCGTATATACATTGAAGTAATGGTAAACTAAGTTTTTTAAAATATAAATAACTAAGTTTTTTAAATATATATCAAAGTGGAAACAATTCAGTTTCAATCTGTTCTCCCTCAGGTCTTTGCGCAGCGCACTGATCTTGATTCGGAGATCTGGCAGCAGGATGTCTCTTTTGAGAAAGGGCATCTTTATCTTGTTGAGGCAGACAGTGGAAAGGGTAAGAGTACTTTCTGCAGTTATGTTTTGGGTTATCGTCACGACTATAGCGGAAGCGTGTTGTTTGACAAGGATGTGACCGCTCATTATCAGGTGAAAGATTGGGTGGAGGTGAGAAAGCGCCATATCAGTCATCTCTTTCAGGAACTTCGTCTTTTCCCTGAACTCACGGCGATGGAGAATGTCGAAATCAAGAATAAAATCACAGGATTTCAGAAGAAAGATACCATCCTGGAATGGTTTGACAGATTGGGCATCGCGGATAAGGTGGATGCCAAGATAGGGCGTATGTCCTTCGGTCAGCAGCAGCGTGTGGCTATGATCCGTGCCCTCTGCCAGCCTTTCGATTTTATCTTGGCCGACGAGCCTATCAGTCACCTGGATGATACCAACTCTCGCATCATGGGAGACATCATGATGGAAGAAGCGGGGAGACAGGGCGCTGGGGTCATCGTCACCAGTATCGGTAAGCACATGGATCTTGCCTATGAAAAGATTGTAAGATTATAGTTTAGTTTTGGTGTTATGAATTTGGTTTGGAAATTACTTAGGCAACATATCAGTATCTCGCAGTTTGCTGGTTTTGCTTTTGCCAATCTATTTGGTATGCTGATTGTCCTTTTTGGCTTTCAGTTTTATCAGGATGTCTTGCCTGTGTTCACCCAGCAGGATAGTTTTATGAAGGCTGATTATCTTATCATGAGTAAGAAAATCGGTATGGGGAATACAATCAGTGGTAGGACTAATAGTTTTGCGGGTAGTGAGATTGATGAGATTTCATCGCAGAAGTTTGTGAAGAAAATCGGTAAATTTACTTCTACTGAATACAAGGTGGATGCTTCTATGGGCGTGAACGGCGTGAATGTGCTCAACTCGGAACTGTTCTTCGAGAGTGTTCCGGATGGCTTTGTGGATGTTCCGCTGAAAGACTGGAAGTATGAGCCTGGGGCGCATGAGGTTCCGATTATTCTGCCTCGTACCTATATTAATATGTACAATTTCGGTTTTGCCCAGAGTCATTCTCTTCCTAAAATCAGTGATGGACTGATGGGCATGATTGATTTTCAGATTTTCATCCAGGCTGGAGGTAAGAAGGAACAGTTTAAGGGTAAGGTGATCGGTTTCTCTTCCCGTCTGAATACAATCCTTGTTCCTCAGGCGTTTATGGACTGGAGTAATCAGGAATTTGCCCCTGAAAATCATAGTGATCCTACCCGCTTGATTGTGGAGGTGGGAAATCCTGCGGATGAGAATATCAGTCAATATCTCGATAATCATGGTTATGAGGTAGAAACGGATAAGTTGGATGCTGAGAAGACGACTTATTTCCTCCGTATGATTGTCATGATGGTGATGGTCATCGGTCTGGTGATTTCTGCTTTGAGCTTCTATATTCTCATGCTGAGTATCTATCTGCTGGTTCAGAAAAACTCATCCAAGTTGGAGAATCTGCTGCTTATCGGCTATAGTCCAGCGCAGGTTTCAAGACCTTATCAGATATTGACCATGGGGCTGAATGTGGCTGTGCTGGTGATTGCCTGGGTGGCTCTTTTCTTTATCCGCAACTATTACATGGATTTCATTGAGGCCTTGTATCCTGATGTGGAAGATGGCAGCATGCTGCCTGCCATAGGATTGGGAGCGGTATTGTTCCTGATAGTTTCGCTCCTCAATATTGTGGCGATTCGCAGGAAGGTAGGGAATATCTGGAAAAGAAAGGAATAACTGCTTGGATTGTCCTTAGTACGTCAAAAAAAAATATAGTATAACAAAAAGAAAAAGTCATTTGCTAGTCCTCTTGTATGGGGCTAACAAATGACTTTTTTGTGGACTCTTACTTTTAAAAGTTTTATATTGAGACTTTTTAAATATTTGAACCTTTGATAAGAGGCTTTTATTCTATCATTTCTTCAAATGCGTAAACAGGTCTTTTTTCGGCATATCTGCCATGTATTTCTGTCTCAGTTTTTCGAAGAATGCCATAGAGTCATTGGAGAAACCATGTCCCTTCCAGGTGGAGGTGTTGGTGATCAGAATCCAGCATTGTCCATCAGGATATTTCAGGATGAGAGCGGATGTTCCAGAAAGCGAACCTGTTCTAATCCAAGGTCTTCCCTTGGCAGTGAAATTCCAACCGATAGAGAAATTATGGTCAGGCTGTTCGCGGGTCATGAATTCTACGCTCTTCTTACTGAGAATGTCCTTGATATGTGGCATTCCGTCGATGCAGGCGATGAGTCTTGACAATTCTGCTGCCGAACCGCACCAGGCTCCCGCTCCTTCGAGTCTTGGAACATCGTTCTCTCCATAACAGCGAGGTACCATTCTGCCGCTATTGTTGTATTCATATACATTTTCAGAACCCTGATGCATGTAATATTTCACCTCGTTAGGGCGACGATCTTCGTAGTAGGTGCCTGCAATGTGCATATCATAGCAGCCTGCCGGATGCAATACGTATTTCTGCATGAAATCTGCATATTTCATTCCTGATTTTTTGGCGATGATTTCTGACAGGATCATATAGCCCAAATTGGAGTAGCATCTTCCTTCACCTGGAGTATAGCCGAGACGTCTTTTCAGCAGAATCTTCAGCAGTGTCTTGTGGTCGGGTGGAGTAGTGAGGTGATTTTGCATGATAATGTATCTTGTAGAGAACATCGGGTCGCCTGCTCCGTTGGTAAAACCTGCATTGTGTCTGAGCAACTGTTCTACGGTTATATCGTAGTATCTGTCGTCCTTGATGCTGTTGTTGTAGGTCGTATCATTGAGAATACCTTTCGGACCAAATACTTTGTCGCTCATCCTGACTTTCTTCATCTCCACAAGTTTCATGATGCCTGCGGCAGTGATGAGTTTAGAAACTGAGGCGAATCTCATTACCATATTGGGTTCCATCAGGATACCTTTTTCTTTATCCGCATAACCAAATCCGCGGGCATAGAGGAGGGAATCGTTGCGGGAAATGACGAGCTGTGCTCCATTGATTTCCCATCTTTTCAGATAGCGTGCCACAAGAGAGTCAAACTCCTTGTATTCCTTTCCGTCTGACATCTTATTGTTTAATACCTTGTTCAGATGTATGCTTGTCACAGAATCCTTTTTCTCCGTTTCTGTACTTGTACACTTGTTGACGCATCCTCTCAGGCAGAAAGTGATGATGGCGAGCAGGATGAGCAGGAGTGCTGCTATTCTTTTTGTCTTCAGTCTTCTTCTTTTCATTTTTCAAGGTTTATTCTTTAGAATCATTTTTTTTGTTTAATTTCTTCAACCGCTTCTGGGCTTCTGGATGTGTCGGATAGAGTTCAAGGGCTTTTTTGTAATTATTGATGGCTGCCCCTTTCATATTCTCTTTCTCACATTCTTTTCCAAGAATCACAAATTCTGTAGCCAGTTTCTTGAGATAATTTTCCAACTTGTTTCTTTCTTCTTCTTTTTGTCTGATGATTTCTTTCAGTTGGGTATTTTCATCTTTCAGACGGTTCACAATGTCCAGTTTCCTCCGGATGAACCTTTTGGCAAGCGGCTTTTCTATATCATAGCGACTATGGATGGCAAGATAGAAATTATCAAGCGCTCCCTGCATATCTCCTTTGTCGAAGGCTTTAGCCGCATCGTGATATTGCTTGTCGGCCTTGCTTTGCTGCAAGGCATTGTTGATGATGTTGTGGTCGTTGTATTGACGCGCAAACTGTTTGACTTCATTTCTTACGAATACTTCATTGTGGCGGATAGGTTCCTGAAGGCTGATTCCTTCCAAACTGGTACATCTGGAAAGTGCTACGTAAGTCTGTCCACCTGCAAATACGCCTCCTGTGAAGTCAATCTTTACCTGTTTGAAAGTGAGGCCCTGACTTTTGTGAACGGTGATGGCCCACGCCAATCTGAGTGGATATTGGGTATATCTTCCGATTTCCTCTTCTTCTATCTTTTTCTCTGTCTCATTGAAATGATAGCGCATATTGCTCCAGGCTGCCGGTTCCACCATCACATCTTCCCCGTTTTCTGTTCTTACATAGATTCGACTGTTTTCGTCGTCGTCAAATCCGATGATGGTTCCCAACGTTCCGTTTACCCATTGGTGGTCGATATCATTCTTGATGAAAATAACCTGGGCGCCAGTTTTCAGATAGAGCTCCATAGGGGTAGGAAGACTACTTTCTGGAAATTCGCCTTCGATGGTTCCCCTGAAGAGCGTAGGGGCTCCTGGGAGTTCTTTCAACTTGTTTTCATTGATGAAATCTACCGTGTCTCGTCGGGTGGATAAGGTGATTGCCAGTCGTGAGTCTCCTTCATCCAGAGTGGCTCCCACACGCTCGTTGAGTTTCATGAGGTCGCTGTTTGCCACCTGACTGGTTCGGATATGATCGAGTATGTTGATGAATACAGGATCGCTCTGCCGGTACACCTTTTTCAGTTCGATGCTGACCAACTGGAACTGGTAGAAAACTTTGGCATCAAAGAAAAAGTTGCTGGAATAAAAAGGGTTGAGCAGTTTCTTGTCGTCTTCCCTAACTACTGGTTCCAACTGGTATATATCGCCCACCAAAAGCAACTGTTTTCCTCCGAAAGGTTCGCGCATATTGCGGTTGTAAACCCTTAGGATCTTGTCTATGAAGTCTATAATGTCTGCTCTTACCATACTGATCTCATCGATGATGATGAGTTCCACTTCTCTGAGAAGTTTGATTTTCTCTGAGTTGTATTTCATGGTGTTTCTCAGGTTGCGGACACTATATTTGCTGTCGTTAGGCAGGAGGGGATAGAAGGGAAGTTTGAAAAAGCTATGTAGGGTAGAGCCTCCTGCATTAATGGCAGCAATACCCGTAGGTGCCAGCACCACGTGCTTTTTCTTCGTGTTTGCAGCGATATAGCGTAGGAATGTAGATTTACCCGTTCCTGCCTTTCCAGTAAGGAAAAGGGAGCGGTGCGTATATTGTATGATCTGCAAAGCATTTTGCAATTCTTCGTTCTGTAAATCTATATTCTCAGCCATATCGGTTATTCTTAAAAAGAGAATCGGCGGTTTCAGTTATATGACGGAAACCACCGATTGTCCTATTGTTTTGTAATCTATCTTTTAAAGTCTTGGCTTTTGGCAAGTTTACCTTTTTCAAACTTATCTTTCGAAAGCTTTTTGAAAGTTTTTCTTTTCAAGTTTTATCTTTCCAAGCCTTGTCTTTTGTCTGTTTTATAAATCGTCGAAATTGATGACTTGCTCTGCAGGTTTGGCTTTTTTCTTTTCTTTCTTTTCTTTCTTTTCGCCATTCTCTTCCTGCTTCTTTTCACCATTTGCTTTCTCCTCAGAGTTTGGAATCTCGCGGGCAACCGGGTTGCCGTTTTCATCGAGAATGATTTCCTCGTTCATGGCAGCACTGTCTATCCTTGTGGTATCCACTTTGACTTTCGGTGCATAACTTGCGCACATGTACATATCCTTGGTGATGTCGCCATCCTTCGGCTTGTCAAATTTTGCCCTATATTCCTTGAAGGCAGGATCTTTGAGTAAGGATTGCAGGAAGTAACCGCAGATAGGTAATGCCGTGCGTGAACCTTGTCCTAAAGCTCCTGTGCGGAAGTGGATGCAACGGTATTCGCCGCCTACCCAGGCACCGCAGACTAACTTTGGACTTACACACATAAACCATGCGTCTGAATGGTTGTTTGAAGTACCTGTCTTTCCTCCAAATTCTGTATCCTTATAGTCGCCTACATATCCCCACAAGCTTTGTGAAGTTCCGCCTGGCTCCAGCATACCTCCTCTGAGAAGCTGCTGCATCAGGAAGGCGCTCTTGTATGGAATCACCTGTTCGGCAGTCGAAGGACCGGTATATACTTCCTTACCGTCTCTGTCAACGATACGGGTGACGAGTACAGGATCGTGGTGCATACCGTTATTTGAGATGGTGCTATAGGCGCATGCCAATTCCAGCAGATTGACATCACTTGAACCGAGAGCCAATGATGGTTCGTCCTCCAAAGGACTGTTGATACCCATCTTCTGAGCTGTTTCTATGATGCGCTTGATGCCCATTTCCTGTCCAAGTCTTACGGCTACAGAGTTGATACTCTTGGCAAATGCACCCTTTAATGGGATGGAATCACCAGAGAAAGAACCATTGGCATTGGATGGAGTCCATTTCACCATTTCATGTTTCTTCTTGTCATATACGTCCATGGAGATGTATTCATCACGACGCTTGTCGCAAGGTGTCAATCCCTGATTCATCGCCTCTGTATAGACGAAGAGCTTGAAGGTAGAACCCGGTTGGCGTTCTGCCGTAACCTTATCATATTTCCATGCATCGAAATCGATGTCTCCTACCCATGCTTTCACTGCACCTGTCTGAGGCTCCATTGCCACAAAAGCACAGTGCATGAATGTAGTCATGTACTTGATGGAATCTTCTGAAGTCATCATCTTGGTGACTGTTCCCTTTTCATAGTCAAATACCTTGACAGGGTGAACCCATTCCTTATAATAATAGTTGACGGAATCTGGATTGTTAGGGAATTTTGCCATCAGATTCTTATAGAATGTCTGACGCTCTGCGATGCCCTGGATGAAATTTGGTATTTCCTTGTGGTTTTCGTCCTGCCAAGGATTCTGTCCCAACCATTTTCCCTCTCCAGCCTTACCTCGGTTGATGCTCCAGTGGCTGTTGAAGTTCTGCTGAACTTGCTTCATCTGTTTTATGGCAGCTTCTTCAGCATATTTCTGCATACGGGTATCGATGGTGGTGTATATTTTCAGACCGCTGGAATAGAGGTCGTATCCTTCTTCTTCGCACCATCCTTTGAGGTAGTTGGCCACGGCTTCACGGAAGTATTTAGCCTGTCCGTCGTAGTTTTCTTCAACCTTAAAGTCCAGTTTGATAGGCAATTCCTTCAGTTCGTTATATTTTTCCTCCGACAGGTCTCCGTGTCTTACCATATTATATAATACGACATTTCTGCGGGCGAGACTGTTTTCCGGATTAGAACGAGGGTTGTAGTAGGTAGTGGCTTTCAGCATACCCACTAACACTGCAGCCTGATCAGTAGTCATTTCTGTCGGAGAGGTATTGAAATAGGTCTTGGCAGCAGTCTTGATACCGTATGAATTGGAACCGAAATCCACAGTATTAGCATACATGGTGATGATTTCCTTTTTGCTATATACGGTTTCGAGTTTAGCTGCGATGATCCATTCCTTGCTCTTGATGATGAGGATGCGGAGAACAGGGATCTTGCCCAACAATCCTGTAGAGTATTGTGAGCGAACTCGGAACATGTTTTTAGCCAACTGTTGTGTGATGGTAGAAGCTCCACGAGCATCATGGTGCAAGAGTGCATCTTTTGCCGCACCAAATAAGCCGATAGGGTCTATACCCAAGTGCTTGTAGAAGCGCTCATCCTCTGTATCTACAAGGGCTTTGAAGAAATCTGGGTTGACTTCCTCGTAAGTCACAGGCGTACGATTCTCATTAAAGTATTTACCGATGAGTTTGCCGTCGGCACTATAAATTTCAGAAGCCTCGCTTGTTTGAGGATTCATAATACCAGAAAAATAGCCTGGTGATTTTCCGAAGAGCCATAGGAAGTTGATATCTACTGCGCCAAGATACAGAATGAAGGCGATGATGCAACTCACCAGTCCAATGGCGGTTTTTGTGTACCATGCTTTGCCTCGATACAGATTTCTATACCAAGGCCAGAAGCCACAGAACTTGTGCCATAACCAGGCAAAAAAAGTCTTGAGTTTTTTCATATTTTTTATTGTTGAGGGCTATTGAAGGAAGTTTTCAGAAGCTTTCTGACTTTCTGAAGTCCTTATTGAACTGAGAATCGACTTTACTTGTCTTTTCAGAAGTCTTTATTGACTGAGAATCGACTTGTGCCTGTCTATTCAGAAGTTCTTATTGACCTTAGAATCGATTTGATCTGGCTTTTCAGAAGTCTTTAGAAAGCTTTTTGAATCTTTCTTTTCCTTTTCTAACCGTTTTTACGTGCAAAAATAGCAAAATTATTTCTTTTGCAAGCAGGTATCAATATAATTTATGATTTCTTTACTGTTGTCGGGGTGAAACCAGGTGATTTCTTCATCTCTTTTAAACCATGTCAGCTGCTTTCGCATGTATTCTCTACTATGCGACTGGATTTGCCGGATGGCTTCTTGCAGGTCTATTTCCCCATCGAAGTAGGCAAACATTTCTTTATATCCTACGGTTCTGAGGGCTGTCAGTCCTTTTTGAGAATATACGTTTCTTGCTTCCTGTTCAAGTCCTTCTTCCATCATCAGGAGTACTCTCTGGTTGATTCGCTCATAGAGTTCTGCTCTATCCCGGTTGAGTCCTATTTTGATGATGCGGAATGGTCTTTCTTTCTTCTCTGCAGTACGGAAGGAAGTGTATGTCTTGCCAGTTTGATGGCAAATTTCAAGTGCATGAACTACTCTGCGTGGGTTTTTCTTATCTACGATATTATAGTGTTCTGGATCCATCTTTTGCAGTTCTTCCACCAATTTTTCCAAACCTTCCTTTTCCAGTCTTTCCTTCATCCATTGGCGGATATCGTCTCTTACTGTAGGAATATCATCAATTCCCTTGCAAACGGCATCAATATACATCATGCTACCGCCCGTGAGAAGTGCAGTATCATGGCTTTTGAATATGTCGTTCTGTAGGAGATTCATTACATCAGCTTCATACATGGCAGCGCTGTAATAATCTTCTATATTGTGATTTCCTACAAAGTAGTGGCGTATTCGCTTTTGCTGTTCTTCGGTGGGAGCGGCAGTTCCTATCGGTAGTTCTTTGAAAATCTGACGGGAATCGGCATTGATGATAGGGGTTTGCAAATGTTCTGCTATGGATAGGCAGAGCTCTGTTTTTCCTACACCAGTTGGGCCGAGAACAACAATGAGGGTCTTCATTTTATTGCTTTTAAAGTTTAAGATAATCATTCCCTTTTGGGAAAAGGAGTGCTTTCAGTTTTTCTTCTGAACCTTCTGATTCTTCGACATCATTTGACTCATTCGAATCTTCTGATTCTTGACATTTTCTGATTCATTTGGCCTTTAGATTCTTGAAATCTTCAGGTTCATTTGAGTCTTCTGTCTTTTTGTCGCCAGAATTTAAAACTGAAAACACTCCCTCTATTTTACATTTTATATTCAGAATTACTTTCTTTTCAAAAACTTTTTTCTTAAAGAAAACTCTCTCCATATTCAGAAATTCTTTCCTTCTTGAAAAAAATCCTTTCAGAAAGTCTTCTCTTTTCTTCATGGGAAATTATTCTTTCCTTTCAGAAAGATTTCTCTTTCCTTCGTGGGAAATTATTCTTTCCTTTCAGAAAGATTTCTCTTTCCTTCGTGGGAAATTTTTCTATATCCTTTCAGAAAATTATCTGATAATTCCTCGTTTTGATGTCTCTACGAAATCGATGATGTATTGAATTTCAGGAGTAACATCAAGGTTGTTCTTGATTTCCTGAATACCTTCTTTCAGCACACCCTTAGAGTAGAGGAGACGATAAGCCTCATGGATATTCTGAATGAGCTCGTTGCTGAAACCGCGACGACGGAGACCTACGAGATTCAAACCACAATACTTTGTAGGTTCCTTTCCTGCAATAATATAAGGAGGAATATCCTGAGAGAAGCGGCAACCACCCTGAATCATCACGTAGCCTGCGATATGGCAGAACTGGTGAACGAGTACATTGGCACTTACGATAGCATTATCGTCAATCACTACTTCGCCTGCAAATTTTGTTGCATTACCGATGATGCAGCCACTGCCCAACTCACAGTCGTGAGCCACGTGTACACATTCCATCAGGAGGTTATTGCTGCCCACAACGGTCTTGCCCTTAGAGGCAGTGCCACGAGAGATGGTTACGTTCTCACGGATACTATTGTTGTTGCCCACCTCGCAGATGGTTTCCTCGCCACGGAATTTGAGATCCTGTGGCTTGGTAGAGATGCTGGCACCTGGGAAAAATTCATTACCATTGCCGATGCGAGCACCTACATGTATTGTTACACTATTTTGAAGTACATTATTATCTCCTAGCACGGTGTTTTTGTCGATATAACAAAAAGGACCGATGATATTGTTGTCACCGAGTTTTGCCTCTGGATGAACAAATGCTAAAGGACTAATTTGATTCATATCTAATTCTCGTTATTATTTATTTTTTACAATCTGAGCGGTGAATGTTGCTTCTGCTACAACCTGATCGCCTACGAACATGTAACCTTTCATGCTGCTGATGCCATGACGTACTGGAGCCAACAACTCTACTCGGAAGAGCAGTGTATCGCCTGGAACTACCTTTTTGCGGAACTTCACGTCATCGAGTTTCATGAAGTAAGTACTCCAGCGCTCTGGTTCTTCCAACTGGTTGAGTACGAGTAAGCCGCCACACTGTGCCATTGCTTCTACCTGGAGTACACCTGGCATTACTGGTTCTTCAGGGAAGTGACCAGTGAAAAATGGTTCGTTGGCAGTTACGTTTTTCACACCCACAATGCTGGTAGGGCCCATAGCAATCACCTTGTCCACGAGCTGCATAGGGTAGCGGTGAGGCAAAAGCTGGCGGATGCGGATATTGTCCATGATAGGTTCCTCGTTTGGATCGTAGATAGGAGCCTGAATTTCATGCTTGCGGATTTCCTTGCGCATCAGTCGGGCAAACTTGTTGTTGACTGTGTGACCTGGGCGGGTAGCGATAATGCGTCCCTTGATAGGTTTACCGATGAGCGCCATGTCACCGATGATGTCGAGCAGTTTATGGCGTGTACACTCGTTCTCCCACTGTAATGGTTTGTGCTGGATATAGCCAAGTTTGGTAGCATCCATACGAGCCACTCCAAGATGATCGGCAAGCTGGTCGAGCTGTTCCTGTTCTACCTGACGTTCGTAGATAACGATGGCATTGTCGAGGTCTCCACCCTTGATAAGGTTGGCCTGGAGCAATGGCATGATGTCTCGTACGAAAACGAATGTGCGTGCAGAAGAAATCTCTTCAACGTATTTCTCCATTCTGTCGAGTGTAGCAAACTGGCTGTTGATGAATTTGCTTTCGAAGGAACACATGGCAGTGATACTGAAATCTTCGTCTGGCAGGATGGTGATGACGGAACCATTATCATCTTTCACTTCTATTTTGTGACGGATGATGTAGAAATCTTTTTCTGCATTCTGTTCCTGGATTCCAACACTCTGGATTTTCTCTACATACAGTGCAGCAGAGCCATCGAGAATAGGGAACTCAGGACCATTTACCTGAATCAGACAGTTGTCAATACCGAGTGCATAAAGAGCTGACATTCCGTGTTCTATAGTGCTCACACGGATATCGCCTTTGCCGAGTACTGTACCACGCTGGGTTTCAACTACGTTCTCTGCCACAGCCTGAATAATTGGTTGACCTTCGAGGTCGATGCGCTGTATCTTATAACCGGTGTTCTCTGGTGCAGGATTGAAAGTCACGGTGAGGCTCAAGCCTGTGTGCAATCCCTTTCCGCAGAGAGAGAAACTACCTTTCAGTGTCTTCTGTTTTGACATAACGATTTATTTTATTGTTTATTGTTAAATGTTAAGTGTTAACTTGTTGGGGGCATTCGCTCATTAACATTTTACACTTTACATTTAATATTGAAAAATTACTTCTTCTTTAATTCTTCGATTTGCTTCTTCAGGTCGTTCAGTTCCTTATACATGTCCGGCAAGCGACGGAAGATGGCCTGAGACTTGAAGTAAGCACGCTGCTCCATTGGAGGAGTGCCGATGAGCTGCTGACCGCTTTTGAGACTGCCTGGCACACCGCTCTGAGCTCCGAGGAATACCTTGTCGCCGATGGTGATGTGACCTGCAATTCCTACCTGACCGCCAAACATACACCACTGACCAACCTTGGTACTGCCTGCAATACCAACCTGTGAAGACATCACGGTATTTGCACCAATATCAGTATTGTGGGCAATCTGTACAAGATTATCGAGTTTCACGCCCTTACGAACGTAGGTAGAACCCATTGTAGAACGGTCGATACAGGTATTTGCACCGATTTCTACATTGTCCTCGATGGTAACGATACCAATCTGTGGTATTTTATCGTAGCCTTCAGGACCTGGAGCGAATCCGAAGCCATCAGAACCAACTACGCTACCTGCATGGAGGGTCACATTGTCGCCCAATTTGCATCCGTGATACACGGTTACGTTAGGGTAGATGAGCGCATTCTTGCCCACTTTCACTCCCTCACCGATATATGCGTGAGGATAAATCTGGCTACCTTCACCCACTTCTGCGCCATCGCTGATGTAAGCAAAAGCACCTACGTAAACACCTTCAGCCACCTTGGCTTTTGGAGAAACAAAAGCCAATGGGTCGATGCCTGTTTTCTTAGGCTTCATAGAATCATACATCTGGAGCAGTTTAGCTACACATTCGTATGCATTCTTCACGCGGATCAGCGTAGCGCTGACAGGCTTTTCCAGTTCCACGCTTTCGTCGATGAGGACGATGCTTGACTTTGTGTCGTACACGTAGTGGGTATATTTCGGGTTAGAAAGGAACGAGATTGCGCCTTCCTTACCTTCTTCGATTTTGGCGAAGGTGTTCACGGTTGCGTTCTCATCACCTTCTACCTTGCCCTGAACAAGCTGGGCAATTTGCTGAGCGGTAAATTCCATATTTATCTATTCTTTTTGATTTTAGCCAGCTTTAACCAGCCGGCTGGTTTGCTTTGCTTTTTATTTGGTGCAAATATAGTAAAAAAGTTTCGAATTCTTGTAATTATCTTATAATATTTCGCTTTTTTTCCAAACAAACCACTATTTTTTAGGCGCAAAGCCTCATTCTTGATGAAACATTGCGCCTAAAAGATACTTTTTAATCTTTCTATAGAGTCTGGTCTTACTCTTTTAGAGTTTAGCCAATTCTACAGCCATTTGCTCCTGGAGTTCCTTCGCCTTCTGACCAGCTACTTCGGCGAAGTCATCACCGTTGCTGGCATAGATGATGCCGCGAGAAGAGTTGACGAGCAGACCGCAGTCCTTGATGATGCCATACTTGCAAACCTCCTGGAGGCTGCCACCCTGGGCACCTACGCCTGGAACAAGGAGGAAGTGGTTAGGAGCTACTTTGCGGATGTCCTCGAACATCTTGCCCTGTGTAGCACCTACTACATACATCATGTTCTCATCGTTACCCCATTCCTGACTCTTTTTCAGTACTTTCTCGAAAAGTCTTTCACCTTCCTTATCCTCTGTGAGCTGGAAGTCGTGGCTACCCTTGTTGCTGGTAAGAGCCAACAGAATCACCCATTTTCCCTCATACTCGAGGAATGGCTTTACTGAATCCTCGCCCATGTAAGGAGCTACGGTTACTGAATCGAGATCGTACTCCTCGAAGAAAGTTTGGGCATACATCTTTGATGTGTTGCCGATATCGCCACGCTTTGCATCTGCGATGATGAAGTGGTGTGGATAGTGAATGTTGAGATACTTGATGGTGTTCTCGAAGGCAATCATACCATCGATGCCACGGCTCTCGTAGAAAGCCAGGTTGGGCTTGTAGGCCACACAATAAGGAGCGGTAGCGTCGATAATGGCCTTGTTGAACTTGAAGATGGCGTCGTCCTCCTCGCGCAGGTGCTCCGGGAGTTTGCGCACATCGGTATCCAGTCCTACACAAAGAAACGACTTCTTATTGAAAATCTGATTGACTAATTCTTTTCTGTTCATAATTTCTATGCTATTCTGGTGTGAGAAATGAGCGGTCGCCAACGGCCCTGGCCGTTGGCAGGCTGGCTTACAGTTCGCTCTCTTTCAGTTTCTCGGCATTCTCCGCCACGGTCAGCGCATCGATCATCGGCTGGATGTTGCCGTTGAGGAAACCCTGAAGATCGTGGGTCGTGAAACCGATACGATGGTCCGTCACGCGCCCTTGCGGGAAGTTGTAGGTGCGGATCTTGGCCGAACGGTCTCCCGTGGATACCAAGCTCTTGCGGCGGCTGGCGATGTCGTCGATATACTTCTGGTGCTCCCTGTCGTGGATG
>OIXQ01000431.1_pt1 | contig 19813 bp, 9 predicted proteins | sample 1587791 | NCBI WGS metagenome assembly OIXQ01 (sample SAMN03283273) | human gut metagenome | biome: human-associated habitat; material: feces | host: Homo sapiens | place: Peru | collected 2012
TGGTCTCTCAATGGGAGATGGTACGGCAGTGGCAAAGGAAGCAAGTGATATGACTATCCTCGATAACTCTTTCAGTACCATTGCCAATGCAGTTATGTGGGGACGTTCCCTCTATAAGAACATCAAGAGATTTATTCTGTTCCAGATGACGGTCAATGTGGCTGCATGTCTTATTGTGCTCATTGGTGCATTCATTGGAGAAGAATCGCCACTTACTGTAACTCAGATGCTTTGGGTTAACCTCATTATGGATACCTTTGCAGCTCTTGCACTTGCATCGTTACCTCCGACAAGAACTGTAATGAAAGATAAACCACGTTCTGTAAATGAACATATTCTAAAAGGAATGGGTGCCGGAATTCTTGGTGTTGGTGGATTATTTACAGCAATTCTTCTTGGAATCTGTATATTCTTCCAGCACACAGACATTACTTGTCTGACCGATGTATTCACCGGCAACTTTGTCTGGGGTACTGGTTTGGGATTATCAGATTATGAACTAGGTTTGTTCTTCACAATTTTCGTCATGCTTCAGTTCTGGAATCTCTTTAATGCGAAAGCATTCATGACGGGGGCTTCTGCATTCAAGAGCCTCAATTGGAAGAATACACGACTCTTTATTATCATTGCAGGAGTCATTCTTGGCGGTCAGATTCTGATGACTGAAATTCCTGGTTTGCAGGAGATGTTCAATGTCGCTAATGGAGGTCTGAAGGTCGTTGACTGGTTAATCATCATTGCTGGAACATCGCTTGTTCTCTGGTTTGGAGAGATAGTAAGGCTATTCAAGAGAGATAAAGCCAAAGCGTAAAAATTTGCTATCGGGGTGGGCATTTCTTTATGAAGCCCATCCCGATTCTATATTATGCCGTTTTTATGCACTTTTTGTGATACTTTCACTATTAGTGCTAATGATTTGTTATCTTCCTGTCTTTGACACTTCAATTTTAAGATATGAAGGCCCCAGAGCGCTGTAATGGCGATTCTGGGGCTTTTGCAATTGTGCAAGTATGTAATGCATTGACGGTGATTTAACGCCGACAGGCAGTCAGTCACGGCGGAACTCACTCCGCGCTGCTTCGTTCGGCCCTCCTACCGTCTCCTGCGTCCTCGCTATCGCGAGAACTTGTATCCGGCAGGCACCTCCCACTTTCCGAGGCCGTGGGCTGGCCACGTCCGCCGTGGCTGACCGCCTGTCGGCTACGCCTCGTCATTGTCCTTTTCATCCTTTGAAGTCTTGATGGAGGCTATGATGCTCTTCATGGCCTTCTTTGTGACTATCTGGGTGTCGGTTCTAAAGCCGGCTGAACCATGCAGGTGATTAGTGAGGTCGGTCCTTGTGTAGGTCGGGATGTATCCTTCTCCCGTTACTTTGAGAAAGTTCATGTCCTGTAGGGTTCCGATTATCTGGTCGGGGCTGAACCTCTCTCCGGCACGGTTGACCTTCTTCGCAAGGTACTTGTATATGATGAGCGCGAGGAAGCAGGTGAGGAAGTGTGCAGTAATGCGGTCGTCGCGTTGGAGGAAGACGGGACGGGCCTCGAATTCGGTTTTGGTAAGTCTGAAGCAGTCCTCGATTATCCAGCGCCCGCCATTCACTTTAATGATTTCCGGAGCGTCGTCCCAAAGGTCGGTGCAGATGCCGTAGAAGCCATCGAAACGGGATTCCTGATCTATCATCTCCTGATTGAGTGAGTAGCTGCTGTACTGGGCGACCTCGCCGTCAACGGTGCACTTCTCGCACTTGATGAAGCGCTTGGGGTCATTCTGGCCCTTGCCGAGTTTGCCGGCGGTGCCGTTTTTTATGCTCTGTTCGGCTCTCGCTATCTGTTTTTCTCGTATATGCCGCAGGTAGTCGCGGTATTTGAACGAGAAGGTCACGATCAGTCTCTGCTCCAGTTCTTCACCCGTCTTGCTGAGTTTTGTCTTTATCCAGCGTTCCCGACAGAAAAGCCTGTCCGCATATTCGTCAGAATTCAACTGGGTAAGGTCGTATTCTTCCTTTGACAGTGTTGGACCATTCTTGGTGCTGAAGTCAACCAGTTTCCATCCTGTCGTCTGTGTGGCCCAGTCCTGCAGGTGCCCTTCAAGTTTCTTGAGCGACTGGACGGTAATGAAAGAGCGTTCTCCGACACTGTCGTGCTTCCTGTTGTCGTACGACGACAGGCCTCCGTCAGTGCAGACGACTACTTTTGACAGACCGAATTTCTCCTTGAGCTTCTCCTCCAAAGGCTTGAGTGTGATGGTCTCGGCCGTGTTCCCGGGATTGACACAGAACGCAAGTGGAATGCCGTCCATGTCGGTAAACAGCCCCATCTGGACTATAGGGTTCGGCCTGTTCTCTTTTGAGTGACCGTATTGGCGGAGTCCGTTTTCCTCTTCCGATTCGAAGTAATAGTTGGTGCAGTCGTAGTAGATGACCTTGTCGCGTCTCTTGCCGAGTTTCAGGCTGCGCCTGTATACGTCCGCCTGGATGTCGTCGCTTTCCTCCGCGAGGATGGACAATGCCCTGTATACTTGATGGATGTCGACTTTAGGTTGCTCTATGAAGCGCTTTGCATCCTCGAGAGACGACAGCTTGGAACCGGGATAAAGTATCCTCGTGTAGAGCAGCATCTGTAGTATTTCGTCCAGGTCGTACTTGTTCCTGTGGCGCTTCTCTATCTTTCTGCATATCTTGTCCAGACCCAGTTCGTGATACACTTTCTGGAGAAAGAGATATCCGCCATTGTAACATCGCTGGGCATTCTTGTCAATGAGTGCGGCGGGATTGCACTCCAGTATTATCTTCTTCCTGTTCTCTTTTTCCTGGGCAGTAAGCTCGGCAACGTACTTTTTGGCTTCTCCGACGGGATCTTCTCCCCCGAAGCGCTTCTCCAGGTCCTCAAGAGTGCCGAGGCGCTCTACGTACTTGGTGGAAGGCTTACCGTCTTCGTTGCGGTAACTCTTCTGAACATAATAGACGGGCCGCTTGCCCATTGACGAAGTCTTTAGAATCATAGGTGAACTCTATCAAATATTTTTAACCTTTTTCGGATTCTAAAGTGTCAGACTACCGGTACTCGGCTTTTTTTCGTAAATTAGCCATTCTGAAATTTATAAAACAATCATTGAATATGAAAAACAATCTTAGCGTCAGGGCATTTGTCTTGAGCACATTGTTCGCAATTTTCGCTTGCTCCATCTGTGCAGGAGGAAATATCGGCCGCGCAAAGACTGCGGAACTGAAAGTGAAGTCGGTGAAAATCAATGGATATGTAGGCGGAAGAATCGACGACTGCATCAGTCATCGCGTTATGGAACAGGATGTCGATGCACTTGTGGAACCTTTCCGCCACAGGACTGAAACATGGCGATGGCAAAGTGAGTTCTGGGGAAAATGGACCTTGGGCGCAATCGAGACATACCGCTACACCGGCAACGCGGCACTTTATGAAAAGATTGCCGCTTCTGTCGGACAGATCATCGAAACCCAGAGCCCTGACGGCTACATCGGAAACTATGCTCCTGAAGCTCAGCTGAAAGATTGGGACATTTGGGGACGGAAATACACAATGCTGGGACTGCTCTCGTGGTACGAACTCTCAGGAGATACTCATGCTCTTGCTGCTGCATCGCGTGTAGCCGACCACCTCATCTCACAGCTCAAATCCAAGAACGTGAAGATCGTAAAATGTGGCTTATACAGGGGCATGGCAAGTTCTTCCGTGCTTGAACCAATCATGAAACTGTACAACATAAGCGGAGACAAACGCTACCTCGATTTCGCGACAGACATTGTCTCGCAGTGGGAAAGTCCGGATGGCCCGAAACTGGTGAGCCGTTCCGATGTGCCTGTGGCTCTGCGCTTTCCGCATCCTGATACAAAATGGTTTTCATACGAGAACGGCGCCAAGGCATACGAAATGATGTCCTGCTATGAAGGACTGCTCGAATACTATAAAGTGACCGGAAACGAAGCTTATTACGAGGCCGTGCGCAAGAGCGTTTCACACATAATCGAGGAAGAAATAAACATCGCTGGTTCAGGCAGTTCGATCGAGTGCTGGTACGGCGGAAAAGCTCTCCAGACCGTTCCGACTTACCACACTATGGAGACCTGCGTCGGATTCACATGGATGCAGCTTTGCAGCAGGCTTCTGAAATTCTGCGGAGATTCCCGCTATGCTGACCAGATTGAGAAGACATTCTACAATGCCATTCTCGGTTCGATGAAGTGTGACGGCAGCCAGATCGCCAAATATACCCCGCTTGAGGGCTGGAGAGTGGAAGGGGAGAAGCAGTGCCACATGGATATAAACTGCTGCAATGCCAATGGTCCACGCGCCTTCGCGATGATTCCGGCTCTCGCATATCTGACAGAAGGCGATTGCCTCAAGATAAACCATTATGGAGATTCCGAGGCGGAGATTTCCCTGGACAAGCGCAACTCCATGAGCATCAAAGTCTGTGGAAATTATCCGGTTTCCGGAAACATCTCCATAGAACTCTCTCCGGCCAAACCGGCAGAATTCACTTTGGCGCTGAGGATCCCTCAATGGAGCAAGACGACTACGGCAAAGTTGATCAGCGGCTCTGATACATTGAACATCAGTCTTGACAATCTTCCTGCCGGTGAATACGCAAAGGTGGACCGCAAATGGAAGAAGGGTGACCGCATCGAACTGTCGTTTGACCTTACGCCGCATCTGCTGGAACTTAATGGGCATCAGGCTGTTGTGCGTGGTCCTATAGTGCTTGCAAGGGATTCCCGTTTCAATGACGGTTTCGTGGATGAATGCGTGGTAATCCAATCTTCAGAGGACGGCAGCGTCGCCCTGACCCCGGCAGAAGGCAACGATTTCGCGTGGATGTCTTTTACAGCCCCGATGGTAGCCGGAGCAGATCTGGAAGGCAACGGCAAGCCACGCCAGATCCACCTCTGCGACTTCGCATCCGCAGGCAATACTTGGGACAAATCCACCCGCTATAAGGTCTGGCTCCCGAAAACCCTGAATGTTACCAAAGGCGAATACCGGGCTTACAACGACGCTCCCCATAATTAAAATAACCGTTTAAGAATACTCATATGTACAAACGCATACTCACGTTTGCATTGTCCGCTCTGTCTATCTGCGCTTCATACGCCCAGAACACTTGGACGGGCAATCCTTTCGCTTCCAAGGGAACAATTGTAGCCCCCGTATTGAGCAGTTCGCTCGTGGATGAGATTGTAATCGTCTCAGACAATCCCGGAGACTGGAAATTTACCGCATCATTGGAAAATGACGGAGGAAAAGAAATAATCAGCATTTCGATGGATGCACAGACAGAGGCACCGCCGGCAAAATTCAATGTATATTTCACTTTCCCGCAGAAAGGTGTTTTCAACTTCTGGAGTCCGGATGTCTATTGCGGAACCCATCTCGACCCGTTTTGGGGCTTAACCAATGCCGGCAGTTCACTTGCCTACAGGATGCCTCTCTATGAGTATTTTGATGACAATAATACGAATTGCCTGACAATCGCCTGCTCAGAGGTGCTCCGCAAGGTAGATGCCGTACTCGGCATAATGGAAGAAGGTTGCGCAATCTGCTCTGAACTGCGCTTCTTCAGGGAAAGTGAAGCTCCTGCCAAGCATTATGAAACTAAAATCCTGCTTGACAAGCGACCTGTATTCTGGTCGGAAAGCATCCGCGAAGCGTCCGATTGGATGGCGCAGGTGAACGGTTACGAGGCTTTCCCTGTGAACGATTCTGCGTTTGAGCCGTTGTACTCAAGCTGGTACCAGTTCCATCAGGATGTGAGCGCAGAAGCGATTGAACAGGAGTGCCGTATTGCAGCAGATCTCGGAATGAAAACCGTAATTCTTGATGACGGTTGGCAGACGACTGACGGAAACAGAGGTTATGCTTTTTGCGGAGACTGGAGACCGGCTCCCCAGAAATTTCCTGATATGGCTGCCCACGTTTCGGCAGTTCATGATCTCGGAATGAAATATCTTGTCTGGTACAGTGTCCCATACGTCGGATGGCATAGCGACGCCTACAAGAAATTTGAGGGAAAGTACCTCTACAATGACCGGGTCAGCAGCTGCGGCGTGCTTGATCCTCGTTTCCCTGAGGTCAGGAAACATCTGGTGGATTTGTATGTCAATGCCTTGAAAGACTGGAACCTGGACGGATTCAAACTCGATTTCATCGACAGCTTCAGATTCCATGGAGAGGATCCAGCGGTGAAAGAGAAATATGCCGGACGTGACATCATGAATCTGAGCGAAGCCGTGAACGTGCTGATGAAGGAAGTCTCATCCGCTCTGAGAGCCATCAAACCGGAGGTTCTCATTGAGTTCAGACAGCAGTACATAGGTCCTGCCATCAGACAGTACGGCAACATGTTCCGTGCAGCAGACTGTCCGGGTAACGCGAAAGACAACAGGATGAGAATCGCCTCTCTTAGGCTGACAAGCGGTTCTACGGCTGTTCATTCAGACATGTTGGAATGGAACATTTCCGAAACTCCGGAGAATGTGGGCAGAGCGATCATCAACTCTATTTTCGGAGTCGTACAATACTCGACAATGCTGAGGAACATTCCGCAAGAACAGCTTGACGTCATGAGAAAATGGATGAAGTTCGCTTCCGATCATCGTGAGACTCTGCTCAAGAGCGAATTCCGTCCGCATCATCCTGAACTCGGCTACCCTGTAATCGAGGCGGAGAGCGATAAGGAACTCATAATCGCCGTATATCAGGACAATGCCGTCATTGACGTGCCCCGTCGTGGAAAGAGCGTCTATATCCTGAACGCATCCGGTTCAGACAGCATTGTCGTCCGCTGCGGCAAAAAGACAAAAACCATGAAAGTCCCTTGCGGCGACTGGAAATCATTGAACTAAGATTGGGCATCGCGGACGAAGACTTCGCTGGTGGTGGCGTTCTTTTTCTTGACCTCTATCACGGTCGGGATCCTTTTCTGGAGGTCCTCTATGTGGGAGATGATGCCGACGTGCTTGCCGCTGGAGGAGTTCAGTTTCTCCAATGCAGACATCACGCTGTTGAGCCACTCCTGGCTGAGTGTTCCGAATCCTTCATCGATGAAGAGGGTGTCCACGCTGATGCTGTTCTCTGCGAGGCTGGACAGGCCCAGGGCCAATGACAATGAAATCACGAACCCTTCACCGCCTGAAAGAGTGTTTCCAGAGCGGACAACACCGTCTTCATTGTCCTCTACCAGGATGACGAGTGAGCCCGGCTGTGCTGTCAATTCATAACGCGGTGCGATCTTTCTCAGATATGCGTTTGCGTGATTGAGGATGTCCTGCATGATGTAACTCTGGGCTATCTTCTTGAATGTGAATCCGTCGGTGCCGCCGAAAAGGGTGTCCAACGTTTTCCATTGGGCATTGACCTTGCCGGCCCTGTTAAGCGCGTCAATCTTGCTTTTAAGCTCGTCCTGCTTCCTGTCATCATCCTCAATGACAGTCTTGAGCTTGCCGAGGTGCTCTGACTTGCCCAAATTGTCCGATTCGACAGTCTTCTTCAGAGCATTGACCTCTACGGCAGTCTTAGGCAGGGCTCCGTCTTCAGCATAAGCGTTTTTCAAGGTGTTCTCATTCAGTTCTTTGGACTTGCGTGCGGTGTCGATGTTCTCAAGAGCCGTTCTGATGCGGCTCTCCAATGAACCCCACTCCACGATTGCGTTGCCGGCGTATTTTTTCGGTACGATGTCCCCGGAAACGAAGTCCCCATTGGCCGCGATGATTCTTTCCCTTACATCTGATGCGGATGCGATGTCGCTTTTGAGATTCTTCATCTCTACGGTCACCTTGTCATATTCTTTCAGGGTGTCATTGTACTTTCTGGCACTCTCCTTGAGATTCGCGATGAAGCCTTTGTCATCATATTCCCATTCCTTCTTCCAGTCAGGGAAGGAGATGAGGCTCTCTGTCGCCAGAAGGGACTCCGATGCGGATTTCTCTGCCACAGAGATCATTTTCTTGGCATTGTCAATGTTGCTGCTGATTCTCTGGATCTCCAGGTTCTTCCTGTTGTAGTCGGATACGATAGGAGAGTAGATGTCGCTCTGGTATTTGTCCCTGTCTGCAGTTGCGTTGTCCACGGCCTTTTGCCTTTCATTGACAGCGGCAATTGCCTTTTCATTGGCATCCTTGCGTGTGTCCAGCGTCTTTTTGGCCTCCTCGAGCTTTTCCCTGATGTTTTCTTCATTGACTTTTAAGCCCAGTGAAGAGAAATTCTTGGCGAACGCTTCCTTGAGTCCTGCCAAGGTCTTTTCGTCGTTGCCGAGCCTGCTTTTGGAATTGTCGAGCTCTTTAAGTCTGGTGTTGAACGCTGTACTTGCTTTGACTGATGCCTCATCTGCTTTCCGTTTCTCCGTTTCCGCCTTTTCCAATGCCTCTTTTGCGGGTTTGAGAAGATCGTTCTGCTCCTGTTCCGAGATGAGCGATGTTATTTTCGCATGACATACGGGACAGATGTCGCTGCCTGTCTCACGGAGCCAGTTCCTGAGACGGATGGATGCCCGGTCTATTGCCATAGCCTGCGTCTCATATAATTCACGACTTTTCTCGTAGGTGTCATCGGCTGTCTTCGACTTGTCCTTCAGTTCGTTGAGCGCAACACGCTCTGCCTCAATCTCTTCTACTGCCTTTTTGTGGTCGGACTTCCCGGTAGCGAGGTTCTCTTCTTTCTGCTGGATGACAGCGTAGGCAGTGCCTGCATCGCCGATGAGTTTCAGTGCCTTGCCAATGTCGAGTCTCTCTTTCTCCACATCTTCAGGCATGAGCGCCATCTTGGCCTCAATGGCCTCCGTTACAGCCTCTCTCTTGCTGTCAAGAGTCTTTTCCGCATCGGCTTTCTTCGTTTCCAGTTCGGCGAAAAGTGCCCGGGATGCTTCAAGAGCGTTCTTCTCATTCTCGAGAACTACTTTCTGTTTCTTGCAGTAGTTTCCCTGCTTCGTGACATTCACGAGATGCGATTCGATGGTCTGGACATTCGCGAACATGTCGGCGTGAACTTTCTGAGCCTCAATGTCTTTCGCCAGATCTCCGGCAATGTCGTTTTTCTTGTCGAGCTCGGCTTTGCCATAGGCAATGTCATTGGTGAGGACAGAGAACTTCGACTTCGCCGATACCAGAGTCTCTTCAGATGTCTTTATGGACTTTTCGGCAGCTTCGACAGCCTCAAACGCCTTCAGCAGGCTTCCGAGCAGGGTCAATGCGGACTTGTTCTTTTCAATGTCGTCTTCAGTCTGTTTTATTTCTTTGACAAGAGCGCTCTTTTCCTCTGCCGAGAGAAGAACGACAGAATCGACGTCCTTTTTCGCCTCTTTGTAGGCATTATCCGCGTCGATTGAGTTCTTATGGATGCGGGTGCCGATTATCGCATAAATCTCAGTGCCGGTAATTTTCTCAAGAATCTCCGACTTCTCCTTGCTTTCGGCTTTCAGAAACTGGGTGAACTGCCCCTGGGCGAGCATTGACGTGCGGCAGAACTCATCATAGTCCAGGCCGATGATTTCGGTCATCTTGTCAATGCGTGCCTTGCCCCTTTTGTTATTCGTATTGCCTTTGCTGTCGGTTATGGACCAGTCTTCGTCTTCCAGTTTTCCATTGCGGTTTACACGGCATTTCCACTCGGCAGTGTAGTCGGAGCCGTCCGCCCCCTCGAACAGGAGTGTTATTCCGCCTTCCTTCTCTCCTTTCTTGAGCAGCTGGTTTACAGACACTATGCTGATTTCCTGTCCGCCCTCTTTGTAGGACGTTTCAACTGTCTTGTTGCCGTTCGTCAGACGCGGGGTCTTGTTGTACAGGGCAAGGCATATGGCGTCCAGGATGGTGGATTTTCCGCTCCCGGTCTCGCCGCAGATGAGGAAAATAGGGGAGTCCGACAGCGGTGCGGACGTGAAGTCGATGCTCGCGGAAGAGATCGACGCTATGTTGGTGATGTCCAGTTTCTTCAGTTTCATGGTATCAGTCGTGTTTTTCAGGGTTCATAACTTCGTCAATGGTTTCTTTCAGCAGGGCGAGGATATTCTCGTCAATGCCTTCTTGTCCCGTTTCCTTCAGGTAGAGTTCAGCCACGGAGTAAGGCCCCATCTTTCCGAGTTCTGCGGTGCTGATATTTATCTTCCCGGAGGAGTTTATGTCCTGGTCATTGACCTTCTTCACCCTGTTTATCAGGCAGAACTTCGCCTTCAGATGGCATTGCTCCGGAACTTTGGCGGCCTTGTCTTTAGCCTCGACCGGAATGGTCCCGTCGTCAGTGACATTGAGCCGCACATAGCAGGCCTTTTCCGGGTCCATTTTCTTGAACTCCTCGTATGCCTCATCCCACTTGAGGGACTTCACTTCGCTGCGTCTGGTCCCGTCCTGCTCCGGTATGGTAATGACCGGCATCGCATTGTCAATGTCGATTGTCTCTACCTCCGGTGTGTCGCCGTGTGCGCCTATGGTCACGATCGAAACGCTGTGGTGGAAGTCCTCGTCGAAAGATACAGGCAGGGGAGAGCCGCTGTAGCGGATCCTGTCTGAGATGTTCTGCGGATTGTGTATATGGCCGAGTGCAATGTAGTCGTAACCTGTGCCGAAAACATCTGCATTGACCATATCGATTCCTCCTATGATGTCGAGGTCCTGGCCGACGGCGTCGGGTTTCTCTCCTGAGATCCGGTTTACTGCCGTATGGGCCATCACGACCACCGGAAGCCCGTTTTTATTGCGTTTTTCGACTTCTCCAAGCAGGAGGGCTATGAATTCCTTCATTCTCTCTTCTCTCGGAAGTCCTGCCTTTACGGCCGGGAAATTGCCCGGGTAGCAGTGCGGTATGGCGACAATGTAGCCGACGGTGCTGCCGTCCCTCACGATGGGGAAGATATGGCGTTCGAAAAGCTGCCTGTGAAATTCATCGCTGTCTTCTCCTTGGAGAATGTTGCGTTTTATGGATGCCACGATGGACACTCCCACGAGGTTCCACAGCGGGTCGGTGATCTCTATCTTGTTGCTGTCGTGGTTGCCGGCTGTCACGATGACCTTCATTGACGGTGCAATCTCATGGACTGTCATGAGATGATGCATGAACATCTCCTGCGCTGACGTCTGGGGTGATGTCGTGTGATAGACATCGCCGCTGATGACGTATGCGTCCGGCTTCTGTTCCTTGATGATGTTTTCTATCTGGGCGAGGCAGCCGGTCTGCTCGACTGTCCTGTCATACGAATATAACGTATGTCCCAGATGCAGGTCTGATGTATGTAGAATCTTCATATTTGTATTATATGTCAATGTCGTTCTTGTGCCAATGTCATTTGCCTGTATTATTTACATCATAAGGCGGCAAATCTTACATAAAAATAGTGAAATTTTCTGTAGAAAGCATAATGACGTGATATTCAACAGTCTGTAATAATGTAATGTCCCGATGCGGTTATCCGCATCGGGACATTAAGCTTTCTAGTTGAATGCCAGATCTTTGGCTGTCGCAGGGCTACCTTCTGCTGCCTACAGGTCTTTCCTTGGTGAAGCCAGGGAACACCCTGACGAGAACCACTCCGTGCGGAGGTACATCAGCATCAAAACGATCCCTGTCGTTGGTCATCTCGGCGACATCTTTCTGCCTCCAGACATCCCGGACGATGATTTTGTCCCCGATAATTCCGATGGCTCTCGGCTTGAAACCGATCTTCTGGGTTGTCTCGCTGAGGTTGAACATGGCGATTGCCAGCGAACCGTCCTCCAAAGGCTTGAAATATGTGGCATAGGAACTGTTGCCGTAAATCTTTGTGGCCGCGTAACCGAGCGGATCCTGGTTGATGTCGATCACCTCGTTGTTGCACAGAAGGCTCTTTGTGAATTTGTCGGCGACCGCCATGTCGCAGCCGATCAGGAGCGGGGACGCCTGCATTGCCCAAAGGGTGACGTGGGTATATTGCTCGTCCGGAGTCAGGTTGGTGTAGTGGTATTTCCTGCCCCAGCCGACGTTTCCGATGACCATCATGTCTCCGTCAGGCCAATGTCCAGGGCCTGAATATGGCGCCCAGCTGCTGTTCCTGCCGAAACCGATGCCGGAGATGCTTTTCCAGTTGTCGCGGATGTCCCCGGTCGTCCTCCAACAGTTGGCGTATTTGACATATTCACCGGCCAAAGGAAGGAGGGCGGAGTTGGAAAGGCTATAGACGATGTCCCTTCCGCATTTCTCCAGCTCGTCGTGCATCTCTTTCATGCTGTACCAGTCGTGCGGGTTCCAGTCGTATTTGAGATAGTCGAAGCCCCATTCTGCCCACTGGCGCGCGTCCTGGGCGGCGAATGAATATTTCCCGCTGTACCAAAGCTTCTCTCTGGTCAGCTCGCCGGACGGATCCACCATCCTGTAGTTCTCGTTGACGAGCCCTTTCTTGACCCATTCGTAGGTGCCGTCGGCGTTGTCGCACTGTGTTCCGATGTGTGCCGCATAGGTCGCAACCCACGGACCGGAATAGATGCCGACCTTGAATCCCATGGTGTGCAGCGAGTCCACAAGACCTTTCATGTCAGGGAATTTCACGTTCGGCTGGATCGCGTTCTCCTTTCCGCCGCGGAGTCCCTGCCAGCCATCGTCTATGTTGATGTACGACCAACCATAGTCCGCCAGTCCACTTTCAAGAATCGCCTTCGCGGAAGCCATCACTTTCTCATGGCTTACCGTGTTGCCCCAGCAGTTCCAGCTGTTCCAACCCATCGGGGGAGTCAGCGCGATCTTCTCTCCGATGACGATCCTGAACTCCCTTTTCGCCTCGCCGAGGCTGTTGGCGGCCTTCAGCGTGACATTGTAGGTGCCGGCTTTCTTGACCTTTCCGGTGATCACACCTGTTCCGGAGTCGATTTTCAGGCCTTTGGGCAGGTTCTCGGCCGAGAATGTCATCGGTCTGTCACCTGTCGCCGCCACCTTGTACAAGAAATCTGAGCCTGGACGGGCGCCATAGATCTTGGCTCCGTTGATCCGGGGAGTGTGTGGAGCCTCCGGAGTAAGGATATAGCCGGAATAGTCCGGAACCTTCACCTCATCCGATGGCTCTGATTGGGCTGATGCTGTGGCACTTGCCAGAATGGCCAGCGCGCCTGTCAGCAGAAAGGGAATTTTTCTCATGATCTGAATTTTGTGTTATTAGTATTGAATATCCTGCATTATAAAACGCAGCGACTCCGATTTACCCTACCTCGCATGATTCCGGAATATGTATGATTGCGTCCGAAAAGTCACTTCGTGCAAAAAAATACGTACCGATCATCGCGGAGCAAGAGGCAGTGGAATCTTTTGAAATATTCATTTGAAAACAAAGGTAGGGTAAAAGTCCGGTTAAACGTTAAAATTAATATGAAATAATTAAAGTCATTATGAGTAAAGACGACAGAAGGATTTCAGATGATCGGATCAAAGAGAAATGCTTCAGATATTTCCGTGGCGAATCCACTTACGAGGATGAGGTTTCCATCCGCGAGAACCTTTCGGACGGTAAGCTGTCGATGGATGATTTCAGGACGATGGAGAAGGATTGGTGTGACAGCGAGAGGCCGACTGCGGGGCAGAGGATGGCCTACGCCAGGCTTACGGGAAAAATCAAGGCACGCCGGTGGAAACGCTTGCTGCTGAGGATTTCCGTCCCGGCGGCAGCGGCGGTGGCCGTCATCGTGGCGTTGTTCTTCAATCTGTTCAATGACAAGGAAAATCCGGTCTCCACTTTCTCGACAGCCTATCTGGAGACGAGACTGGTCGTGCTTCCGGACTCGTCCAAAGTTTGGCTGAACTCAGCTACGACCCTGACCTACGATTCGGATTTCAACAAGAAGGGCAGGGAAGTGACGCTGTCCGGAGAGGCCTTCTTCGATGTCACGAAGAATCCGTCCAAGCCATTCATTGTCAGAATGGACGATGCCAGCATCACTGTCAAAGGCACCTCGTTCAACGTCTCTGCCTACAACGGTGAGAACGGAATCCAGGCGGCCCTCCTCACGGGACAGATCCAGTTCCAGACCGGTAAGGACTACATTTATCTCAGCCCGGGCGAGGTCATCTCCTACAACCGTATCGACCGTTCCATGAGCAAGTCCAGGCGGGATGTGAGCCAGTACCGCTCATGGCTTGACGGCAAGCTGGACTGCGAGTCAGTCACGCTTGACTGGCTGTTTTCCAGACTGACATCCTTGTACGGAACGCGGATTCATTACAATCCGGTGAAATACAGGAACAAGACTTTCCGTGTCATACTCGACACCCGTGAGTCCATCGATGATGTGCTTGGGGCGGTGGCCGTAATTGTGCCGATCTCGTGGGCATGGCAGGATGACAGCAGCATCGCGATCACAGAAAAATGACAGACAATCAAAACTAATAACGTTAACTAAACCCACTGTTCAACAAAAATGAAGAGACAACTTGTTTTCAAGAGCGCGCTTCTTGTTTTGCTTCTCGTGATGACCGGGCAGTTCATCTCCGCCCAGTCGTTCACAAAGCGGTTCAAGAACGAGCCTCTGACTGGTGTCATCAAGGAACTTGAGCGCCAGACCGGCTATTCTTTCATCTACGAGACAGGAATTCTTCGGGATGCTCCGGCTGTCACGGCCGACTTCAACTCGGCGTCCGTGCAGACTGTCTTGCGGCAGATAGTCAAACCACCTTTCAAGTATGAGCTGAAAGGCAAGATCATCACGATCACCAAAACCGAGGCAAAGACCTCAGGCAAGACAACCGGCGATGACAAATCTACTGAGGTCAGCGGAACCGTCAAGGACGCCAAGACCGGCGAGCCGCTTGTCGGAGTGGCGGTTTGGGTCAAGGACACTCCGATTGGAGTCTCCACCGACCTTGATGGCCGCTATAACCTTTCATTCAAAGGCAATTACGGCTACATCAGCGTGTCCTGCATAGGCTATGTGGCCCAGGATGTCCAGATAAAGAAGGGATCACAGGTCATCAACGTGGCCCTTGAGCAGGATGGAAACACTTTGGAGGAGGCTGTGGCTGTCGGCTACGGCCACCAGAAGAAGGCCAGTATCGTGGGCGCCATCGCCACAATCGCTCCGGACGCGGTGAAGATTCCGGTGTCCAAGATCAGCAACGCTCTCGCCGGAAGGCTTTCCGGAGTCGTGTCGGTGCAGAGGAGCGGCGAGCCTGGCGCGGGATCCACTTTCTGGATCCGAGGCATCAGCACCTTCGGAGCCAACGCCAACCCTCTCGTCCTGATCGACGGAGTCGAGCGTGAGCTTGACCTTGTGGATGTCGAGGACATCAAGGAATTCTCCGTCCTCAAGGACGCCGCCGCGACGGCCGTTTACGGAGTGCGAGGAGCCAACGGCGTGGTGCTCATCACGACACGCAGCGGAGAGGAGGGCAAACCAAAGGTCAGCATCAAATTCGAGAACGGTGTGACCAGCCCAGTCAAGGTGCCGGAGATGGCGAGCGCGACACAGTACATGGAAATGTACAATGTGGCTTCCGGGACTGAATATTTCGATGCGGAGAGGGTACGCAAGACCTTGAGCGGAGAGGATCCGGACCTTTACCCTAATGTCGATTGGGTCAACAGCATATTCAAGAACCTCAGCAACAACACCAGGGCGAACGTCAACGTCTCCGGTGGAACCAGCTCCGTGAAATATTACATCTCCGGAGGTTTCTACAACGAGAACGGGCTCTTCAAGACTGATCCTACGGCCGATTACAACACGGGAATATATTACCGCCGCTTCAATTTCAGGGCGAACGTGGATGTGAAACTCACTCGCCACACGTCCATGAACGTCAATCTCGCCACGACTTTCGAGCAGAAGAACGAGAGCGGAACGAGCAGCAGCTCGATCTGGTCGGCCGCGCTGAAGACACCGTCTGTGATCTTCCCGATGGTCTATTCGGACGGCCATTATCCAGGACCGGGTACTAACATGGGCTACAACCCGTACGCCCTTCTGACACAGACCGGTTACAAGCAGGCGTTCTATAACACGGCTCAGTCTCTCGTGTCCCTCACCCACGATTTCTCGTGGCTCACCGATGGACTTACAGCCACAGTCAAAGGCTCTTTCGACGCCAAGAACAACGCTTACCAGAACCGCACCAGGACTCCTGAGCAATACGGTCAGGCGTACAGGGACGAGAACGGAGAACTGCACCTTACTGAGCTTGTGCAGGGCTCGCAGACACTGGATTTCTCATATTCCAACACCGGATGGCGTTCCCTCTATCTGGAGGCCAGCCTGAACTACGCAAGGTCGTTCGGAAACCACAGCGTCACAGGTCTCCTTCTCTATCAGCAGTCACAGAAGAACTATATCGGATCCAGTGCCACCTCCAGCAACGCGGCCCTGCCGTACAGGCATCAGGGAGTGGCCTTCAGGGCTACCTACAATTATGACTCACGGTATTTCGCCGAGTTCAACGCCGGCTACAACGGCTCCGAGAACTTCTCGCCTGGACACAGGTTCGGATTCTTCCCGTCAGTGGCGGGAGGCTGGCTGGTCTCCAACGAGAAATTCTGGACAGGACGCCTGGCTGATGTCATCAGCTTGCTGAAAATCAAGGGCTCCTATGGAATTGTCGGAAACGACCAGATCGGAGGCAACCGTCGTTTCATCTACCTGGAGACAATCAACTCCGGTGATAAGTGGAGTTTCGGCGAGACGGTGACCTCCTACCCGTCCTACCGGCGCGGCGAATGGGCCAACGACAATGTCGGCTGGGAAAAATCACGCAAACTGGATGTCGGCGTGGATGTCTCGTTCTTCGACAAACTCCGCGTGCAGGTGGACTGGTTCAAGGAAAAGCGTTCGGGAATATTCCTTCAGAGGTTTTCCATTCCTGAATATATCGGAATCACCACGAAGCCTTACGTCAACATCGGCCGGATGAGGAACTCCGGATGGGACAGCTCCCTGCAGTACGACCAGAAGATCGGCCAGGTGAACTTCTCGGCGATGGGTAACTTCACTTTCGCCCGTAACGTCATCGAGGATCAGGACCAGCCGGACTACATCGAGAAGTACATGAACCGTACCGGCCAGGCCAGATGGCAGACATTCGGCTATGTGTCCGACGGACTGTTCAAGGACGAGGCTGACATCGCCACGTCTCCGGACCAGAGCGCTCTCGGCGAGGTACGTCCTGGCGACATCAAGTACAAGGATCTCAACAACGACGGTGTGATCGACAGCAAGGACGTCAAGGCCATAGGGTACACCGACGTGCCTGAGATCGTGTACGGTTTCGGTGTGTCCGCCCAATGGAAGGGATTCGATGTGTCGGTTTTCTTCCAGGGCAACGCCCACGTAAGTTTCTCGATAAACTCCTCTATGGTACGCGGATTCACCGAGCCGAAGATGGCCGCGAACAACGTGTTCTCCGACATCTACGGGAACTACTGGACCGAAAGCAATACCGACGCGAAATACCCGCGTCTTACCACGACCGAGGCGACGAACAACAACCAGTCATCTGACTTCTGGCTCGTCAACGGCCGCTACATCAGGCTCAAGAACGCTGAGTTCGGCTACACTTTCCCTAAGAGGTTGATCCAGAAGATGCGCCTGAGCCAGCTGCGTGTCTTCGTGTCCGGAACGAATCTGCTTACCTTCGCTCCGTTCAAGCTCTGGGATCCGGATCTCCAGACGGGAGCGTCGAACTACCCTAACACCAGAGTGGCCAACATCGGTCTGAACATCGGTTTCTAATAATCAAGAAGTACTATGAAGAAGAATATATCAGCAATAATCCTGATGATTGCGCTGGCGGTCTGCGGCTGTGACAGTTACCTGGACAGGCAGCCTGACGACCAGCTGACCTCAAAGAACATATTCGACAAGAAGACGACCACGCTGCAATATCTTGTCAATGTCTATACCTACATTCCAAGCGAATGGTCCCCGGAAGGTTACGGTTCCACATCCGGCATCGCGATCACTGCCAGCGACGAGGCTTCCTGCGCCTACACCGGCTCCCGTTTCTTCGCTTTGCTGAACCATAACCAGCTTTCCCCTCTGTCAACCCACGGCGGTTACCGTCATGCGGTTTACAGACTTTTGTATCAGGGAATAAGCGAGGCGACATATTTCATGTCCAAGGTCCAGGACTGCCCTCAGCTCACGGATGATGAGAAAGTGATGTGGCGGGGCGAGGCCCGTTTCCTCAGGGCGTTCTACTATACCGAGCTGCTCAAATGGAACGGCCCTGTCATCTGGCTCGGGGACAGGCAGTCGGACTATTCCGACCCGAATGTGTCAAAGGTGGACAGGTCCCCTTGGAGCACGATAGTCGATTGGCTTTGCGATGAATATGACCAAGCGGCCACCGAACTCCCTGACACGAGAAGCTCCTACGAGATCGGACGCGCCACGAAAGGCTCTTCCCTTGCGATGAAGGCCAGGCTCCTCATGTTCAACGCCAGCCCTCTTTTCAACGGGCAGAACGGCACCGGCATTTATGACGGCATCGTGAACAAGGACGGTGAGAAGCTCTTCAACACTGAATATGACGAAAACCGTTGGAGACAGGCGGCCGAGGCGGCGAAGGCTGTCATAGACATGAACACGTACAATCTTGTGGATGACGAGAACGCCACTCCGCTTGAGAATATTCATAACGCTGCGGTGCTGCTCAATTCCCCTGAGAACATATTCACGGTGCAGTGCGGCGGACGCAGCTGGAGAGTCGGGGAGACTCCGGTCTCGGCGAGCGGATACGGCGGAATCGGTCTGACCCAGAAGCTTGTGGACGCTTTCGCGATGAACAACGGCTACTATCCGATCACCAACATGGATGACGAGTCCTACGACAACGGCGCGGGCGCGATCGAGGTGGATCCACGTTCCGGCTACACTGAGACCGGCTCGCAGAAGTTCGTCAACCCGTTCTTCTCCACCATCCCTAAGAACCTGAAGTCCAACGACGAGCCCATCGTGGTGACCGTCTACCCCGGCGGCAACGGCGAGTTCTCGATGTATGAGGACAACGGCAACGACAAGGCTTATGCCACCGCCTTTGCCCGCACCCGCATGACCCAGGAGGTCGAGGGCAACAAGCTCACCGTGAAGATAGGTCGTCGCGAGGGTAGCTATGAGGGCATGCCCGAGGCACGCAAGTACAGTGTGAAGATAGTAGCACGGGCTGTGCCAGAGCAGGTTGTGGTCAACGGCAAGCCCGCGGCGTTCGACTATGACGGCAACACGCTCACCGCCACCATAGCCATAGCCGACAGCGATCCCAACATCGAGAAGACAGTAGAGGTGACCTATGCCCCCGACGCCATCGATGTGGCCGACGGACTGATGGGCCAGATGCGCCGTATAGGGCAGAACAACTACAGGCTGAAGCGCCAGAAGGCCGGCATCGTCTTCGGCGAGGAACTCGGCACGATGGAGTCGACCGGTCGCGCCATCAGTTACTATCCCGACAGGATGAATGAACTCGTGGCTGCCTTCCGTGCCAACTATCAGCGGCTGCCCCAGCTGCTCGACGCCAATGGCGTGACTGAGAAACAACGTGAAATCTATCTTCGCGCCACTTATTAGGAGTGAGCGTTTGATTTATCATAATTTTCAAGGTGGAAACTACAATTTCCACCTTGTTTATTTAAGTAATAGAGGATATTTTCGTAATTTTGCACGTAGTATCTAAAGCAACAAACAATTATGGCAGAAACAAGACAAATCAAGACAGCCCTCATCTCAGTGTTCCACAAAGACGGCCTGGATGAACTGTTGAAGAAACTCAATGAAGAAGGTGTGAAATTCTTGTCGACTGGCGGCACTCAGCAGTTCATCGAATCGCTGGGTTACGAGTGTGAGAAGGTA
>OIXQ01000432.1_pt1 | contig 19809 bp, 20 predicted proteins | sample 1587791 | NCBI WGS metagenome assembly OIXQ01 (sample SAMN03283273) | human gut metagenome | biome: human-associated habitat; material: feces | host: Homo sapiens | place: Peru | collected 2012
AACGCTACAAAGATAGTGTTTTTTCTTGTTACAACCAAGTAAATGGACGATTTTTATGCAAAAAGTACAGAATGGCTTTACGTTTATAACGAACGACCCAGATGTGGACATGGACCTCAATGAAGGTTGGGAAAGCATTGCCTTTGACGGAGTTTGGCCTGATGGCACAGCACGAACAAGTTTATATGACTTTACTGTAATGTTTAAGTCACGACCTATTATGGAATTCTCATGGTGTGATTATAGAGGCGGTGCAATAATGGACCGTTCTACAGAACAAGATGCAAATGATCTTCATAACAGAATTTCCGATTCGGAGTGTCTCGTTATTTGCATTGGTGCAGATACAATAAAGGCTATTCTTGCTGGTGAAAACAGAAAAGGAAGAGAACTTGTGCGCTTGAATAATTTGATTTCACGTTATGCTGCAACTATGCAAAGACGAATTCCTGTAATTTTTGCATTAACAAAAGCAGATTTATATACAGTGGAAGAACAGAAACAACTATTAGGCGTAATTAGAGAATATTTCAGTGCGTTATATGAATCTGGAGCAGGTTGGCTATTAGCCATTGTCCCTGTTTCATTAGGGCAATTTGAAGATTCTTGTGATGGAGACAATAGCATACAAGGTGTTGTTGCACCCAAAAATATCCACATACCTGTTATGTTTTTTCTTCATTCCATATTAAAGGAAAGAATACGTGGTATTCAAAACAAACTTAATGGTATAGCATCGGACAGAAATAAATACAGACAAGAAATAAGTCGTAACCAAGGTCGTTCATGGTGGGATAAACTATGGAATGGAGATAACACTAAGTCTTTAAATACAAGAATTAGTGGTCTGAATGACGAAGAAAAGAATATTTCTTCACAACTTACTGAATTAGATCAGGCATTTGGTAATATGAAGGAAATGTTTAATGTTTGTAAGATTTTTTACGAAGGTCAGCCCGTAACATTTTAACAACATGAAATACAAGGTTTACATATATGGACGAACCCTAAAAATTGATTTTAGGGAAATCTGTTCTCCACAGGAAGGATTGTCGATTAAAACAGTTTCCTTAGTAAAAGAACTAATAAATACAGATGTTCTCTCTAATGGAGACATAACCAGACCTCGTTATCTTTTTGTGAGAGATTCTGGGAGAATATTATTTGGTATAGGATTTAACCATCGACAATATCTTAAGAGTGAATTGCAAACAGATTTTTCGAGAAAAAGAGGATTAAGGTCATTTGTTGGCATTGTTGTAGAAGAAAGTGAATTTAATAATCTTATATCAATTCCTACAGATCCAGATTTCTTTATTCGCTTATATTTGAATAATATTTCAACTGTTTGGGATTTAGAAGATCGCCCTAAGAATAGAAAGATTATTATAAGTGATTCCATCGAGGAAGAGTCAAAGGAAGATTGGTGCAAATTAGACGGAAGCATATCTTTCAACTCAGATTTTGACAGATGTAGATTTTTTGAGTCTTCAGAGGAAGAAAAAATATTGAGCTCTATCAAAAAATGCCCTTCTAATATAGCCATAGGATTAAATGTTGAAAGCCATGTTCTCACATCCTTCCGACGATTTAATGTCAATATTTCAAATGCACTATGCATAGACACTCAGGTTAGTCATGATTATGAATTCGTAAAGAACAATCAAACAGTTACAGTTCAACGTCCAGCTTCTCAGCATAAAAAGAATGATCTGCAATCGAGTAAGGCGAAATTGACGGCACAGGAGTCTACTCCAACTCATAAAGGCATGACTTCGGATAGTAAATTGGCTATATTATCTTCTCTAAAAGAAAAAAAAGAAGGAATGTCTGAACATGGAGAAAGTTTCACTTCAAATAATACAAACCTTATGAGCATCAATTGGGGAGAAGAAAAGATTGATAATCTACCCAAAACGAGTGAAAGTGCTTCTTTAAACTTGGGAAATGAAGACAGCTTGAATATTAGTAGCTCACACAACGAAAGTATTCAAGATTACGACCACCAAATGGAATCTGATAATGATGAAATTTCTGACGAGAAAGAATTAAAAAAAGGATACAGCCTGAAGCTGTTGATTATGGGAGGTATAGCGGTATTAGCGGTACTCGCCTTTATGGTTGGTCGTTGCAGCAAGAGCAATCAGACGAACCCCCAAAAATCAGCTTCGGGCGATCCGGTTCAGGTAATGAAAACAATGCACAAAAAATAGACAATGATATTTCAGAATTGTTAGATGTTCTATCACGTTTTATTAAAGAATACGGCATAGACTATGTGATAAAAAAGATGAAAGGTCTTATGTAAAAGTTTGGTGGGTGCATTATTCGTATTGATTATACGAATAAGGTACCCATCTTTTTTCTAAATATGTCTCATCTGGTGGTAGATAAATTGAAAATGTAAACTCTATAAAAAGAAAAAGTGTAAAATGGAGAAACAAAACATAACAACCCAAATATACGAGTTGCTTGATGAGACAACGTCGTATATAGAAAGTACAGCATTGCGTAACAAATATTCGCTTGCGCTGAAGAGTTTGCAAGAAGAGATAAAAGCACCTTGTGTATTAGCTGTGGCAGGAAAAGTAAAAGCTGGAAAAAGTTTTCTGGTTAATGCTTTGCTTGGTGTGGACATGGCTATGACAGGAACGACTGAAACAACGGCAACTATAAACATTTTTAAGAAAGGTGCTCCACCATCTAAAGAGAGACCTATTCTATGTGTCTTTATTGATGGACATAAGGAGTGGGTGTCGAAGGATTTTTTAGATTCGCTTCAAGGAACGAACAAAGACGCGTTGGAGAAAACCGCTCAGATAGACAAACTGATTATGTATATTGATGATAATCCGTTGTTGGAATATGTAACATTGGTCGATACGCCAGGAATTGGTGCAGAGGTCGGTGAAGATGGCGATTCTCATCAAATTCAGACAGATGCTTATTTCAATTTACGCTCTCGTCATCAACAAGAAACTATCAATTTGTCAAATACGGCAGATGCCATAATTTATCTGTTTAATACAGTCCCAACGGAAACTGATAAGAATTTCTTGGCTTCATTGTATAATGGTGGGCATGGAATTACATCACTTAATGGTATAGGTGTTTTGTCTAAAGTAGACAAAGATTTGACACAAATAGAAAATATATCTCATTTCTGTAAAGAGTTTGAACAGAATTTGTTTACAATTGTGCCAACTTCTGCTGCTATTGAAAAATATATGCCTTCAGAAGAAACAGCAATCTGTTTACGTGATAAATTAAAAACGGGATTCCCTGTAGAAAAAGGTTTCATACTTGCTATGGGGTCAGAAACTGCTTTCCTTCACGAGAAGCTACCATTTTGCAACATATCTGTAGAAGAAAGAAAACTTATCCTAAAAAGTTTTGCAGAGCATGATTTGGCATGGACATCATTTGCTCTCATAGCCAAAGAACTTTACTATACGGATAATGTCGCTAATGCATTGGAAAAACTAAAGGGCATAGGCGGAATTCAAGATTTGCACAATTTAATATTTAATCATTTCTTTGAACGGAGTCATATGCTCAGAGGAAATAAAATAGTAGAAAATTTGCACAGTATTATAAATGACATAATGTATGATGAATCATTCGTTTTTGCTGAAGATTACGCTAAGATGAAAGAAGAATGTATTAGTTCTTGTCAAAATCTACCGTCAAGAACCAGAAACATGGTTATAGATTTAATCAAGACTAATATACCATCATTAGAACAGGTCCAGAACGATAAAAAACGCTTGCTATATATAAAAGGAAAAATTGAACGGATACAAGCAGAATTACGTACAGCAAATGAAAAGTATTTAATGTACTTGAAACTTGTTGATGCCAAGGACCAGTTTTCGCAAGTAGAATTCGCTGAATTGTGTTCGTTGTTCTCTGGTCAAGCGGTAGATGGCGAACCTCATAAGAGATATAAATATTGGTCGTCTATTTGTAATATGTCATTGGCTAATAGCATCAGACAAAATGCTGCTATACTTGCCAAAAGAATATACTCAGAATTATTAAAAGCGTAAACTATGCAATTATTTAACGATTTTCTAAAAAAGAGTAAGGCTCTGTGTGACCAACTTTGGGCCTCTATGTTTGATTCGAATAACACAGAAACAGCTGTCGAACAGTTACTAAAGTCAACAGAAATAAACACTAGCGCATTTAGAGAAGAGAATAAGCATTTGGTTGATAATCAACCTCTATATAATGCGCCTAATGACGATTATTATATGGAATTACAGGACACTAAAACACTCCAAGAACCTGAAGAATCCAAAATGGAAATTCACAGTATCACGGAAGATGTTGTTCAAAATGACAATTGTGATAATAAATTGATTCTCGAAATATCTAATCTTCTTGAGGAGTTGAAACAATTAAGCCAACAAACCGAAGATGCTAATGCGGTGTCAGCAATCACTTTTTGTGAGAATAGAATCATAGAGATTCTTCTTTCGTGTGGTTGTAAATCGATAGATATGGATTCTGTTTTTGATAATTCACGACATGTTCCACAACCGTTTTCTTTTGTGCAAAATGGGTGTGCTATAAACAAAATCATAAAACCAGGACTAAGTTATAAGAACAAAGTTTTGGTAAAGGCAATAGTTGAATGTGAAAAGTAATAATTCAGTTTTGTATTTTCAAAAAAGTAGGTAGAAGACTACACTAACAACAATACTATAACATCTGGAACAAGACAAGAAAAATATATTTCAAGAAATTTTTGACCATATACAGAATGTATGGCAAAATACCAATAGTATGGAAATGTGTTAGTTGATTATTATGGCAATCCACAAACTATAACATGTGGTAATTGTGGCGGTAGTGGACAAGTAATTGTTTATCAATAAGATTGTTTCAATGAAGAAAATATTGGTATCTGCCATAGGAAAAATGGAAAATAATAATACAAGCAAAAGCATTATAGGCTGCTACCTTTACGACGACCTGAGCATATCAAACTGTCTCAACAAAGACAAACATGCGATAGGACTAATTTTTGATGTTGACAAGACGAATGGTAATGTATGGGTGATGGCTCTTAAAGACAGCGACTGTATTGGCGTACATACACCCAACGAACTACCTAAGACGGATGCTGACTTCGAAAAACCTGGCTATAACAGACTTGAATGGACTGTTGCAGAGTGCAGACATTGGGAGAAACTGCTTATCAATGTGTGCGGATGTTGCTTAGAAGAAATTGTTGACGGCTTTGAGGAACACTGCAGAGGTTATTCGTTTGATACGGACAAGGCGAACGAAACACTTTCCACATTAAGAACGTCCACAAAGGAATGAAGAGAAAGAACCCGTCTTCGAGGACATTTGGGTGCGACCGTTGCAAGAAGCCAGACTGCTGGGCTACTTGAAAGAACGAGGCATTGATACCGATATTGCCATTCCCAACTGCGAGGAGGTTCGATACCGTGTGCATGGCAAACGGTACTATGCCATCGGCTTTCGTAACGAGGCAAGAGGAATGGAATTGCGTAATCGCTTTTTCAAAGGCTGTATCCCGCCGAAGGATATTTCCTTGAAACGTAACGGCTCGGACGTATGTTCCGTCTTCGAGGGCTTTATGGATTACCTCTCCGCTATGCAAATGGGCATCATCGCTTCGGATTGGCTTGTCCTTAATTCCGTTTCCAACGTGGAGAAAGCACTGAAAGTGCTGGGCGTTTATCGCAGGATAGAATGCTATCTCGATAATGATGATGCGGGGCGGAGAACATTGGAAAGGCTGAGGGCAGACTTCGGAGAGAAGGTCATCGATTGTTCCTCCCTGTATGCCGACCATAAGGATTTGAATGAGTTTCTGCTTTCCAAGAATGCAGGGAACAATGTATAACGAACAAAACGATAACAAACAATGAAGAAGAAAATTATAAACACAATATGGGTAATGGGAGTGCTTGCCCTCGCCGGGTTTTGTTTATCTGCTTGTGATCACGAGCTGGATATTCAGCAGGCGTACCCGTTCATGGTAGAAACGATGCCGGTGCAGAAGCACATCGTCAAGGGACAGACGGCGGAGATACGCTGTACATTGAAAAGGGAGGGCAACTTTGCCGACACCCGCTATACCATCAGGTACTTTCAGCCCGATGGAAAGGGACGGCTGAAGATGGACGACGGCACGGTCTTCAAGCCCAATGACCGTTACCCGCTTACGAAAGAGGAATTCAGGCTATACTACACCTCTGCATCCACCGACCAGCAGAGCATTGATGTGTATGTGGAGGATAATTTCGGACAGACGGTAAAACTCTCGTTTGAGTTCAACAGTCAAAGGGACGAGGAAAAGGAGAAACCGAATGAGGACAAGAAGTAAACTTCTCGTTTTATCGTTCTGCCTTGTTTGCTTATCCTGTATCCGCCTTTCCGCTCAGGAGGGCGGAAAGACACTCTTCTCACTACCGCCGTTCGAGCGTGCCATTATCTGCATCATACACTTCGAGGGCTTACATACTTGGAAAGACTATCCCTATGTGGGTTACGGACATCGTTATCCTAACTTTAATATTATCCTAACTTTTTATTGCAAATACTTGAAATATAATGGGTAAATGATTCTATAGTTGTGATATTTTCTGTACTTTTTACGGTAGCTGAGCACTAACGCTCAACTACCGTAATTATGGATATAAGAAAATTAAAACAAGAGTATCCCATTTTGCTTGATTATATGTGGCAGCAGGGATATGGAAAAGTCGCTATTGGCGGGATTCAAGCGAGGCTAAAAGAGCTTTTTGAACAAGAAGGTAACTATGTGTCTTATAGTGATTTTTATGAAAAGCTTTTAAAAAAGAAAGGTATTGGCAGAGACGATAAGCGTTCGAAGTACTATCGACTTTCTGTACGAAGTATTGAGGCATTTGATGAATATGGTCATCTGCCTAATCGCTTTGCTTTTACACCTACCTTACAACGAAAAAGTTCAATGAGCCAATTAAAAGGTATATTTAAAACTATAATAGAACATTACAAAGAGGTATCAGTACAAGCAGGGAAAAGAGCAAGCTCAATAATGATGGAGTCTAACTATGCTGCTGCATTTTTCGCTTATATGCAAAGCAAAGGAGCATATACCTTGACAGATGTAACAGAACCCCTAATCCTTTCTTATTTTTATGATAGAGGGAAACAACTTCGGGGATATACTTGTCAAAAAAGTATTATTAGAGTACTACGTTCTTCTAAAGGGTTACTTTGCCAAAAAGAATGTGAATACCTTTGCGATATAATGCCTCCATTGAAAAATGTACGAAAGAATTTTGCAATTCTGTCTGATGATGATACTGCTATAATAGCTTCTACATTGGAAAATGACAATTCCAATTTCTCACTTCGTGATAAAGCTGTCATTTCTATTGCCATGTATACAGGCTTGCGTGGTAGTGACATTGCAAAAATGACAGTTGATACCATTGATTTTGAGCGTGATCTTATCACTCTTGAGCAATCCAAAACACATCAGAAGTTGGTTCTTCCATTAAGGGCTGTTGTGGGAAATGCAGTAATGGAATATCTAAAAAAGGAGAGACCGAAAGAGGTGAAAATTCAGAGATTATTCACACACCTATATGATCCGGAAAAACCGATAAACCCGAGTGTCATTGGGAAAATTGCCCGACGTTTCTTTAATAAAATCGGAATTAGAAAAGGAGAATGCCAAAATGGTATCAGGCTTTTTCGTCGTTATTTGGCCACCAAACTTTTAAGAAATGGAGTAACTCCACGTTACATCAGCGAGATAATGGGGCATATTTCACCAGAGTCACTCAATCCATACATAGATGCTGATATTGTACATTTACGTGAATGCGGCATTGACATTTCGAAGTATCCTGTCGGAGAGGAGGTGTTTGACGTATGATTGACTTAATTAAACTTGAGCTTCTTTATCGAAAATACCGGAACGGATTAAGGGGTGATGGGAAGTCCTACAAATTCACCCGCTTAAAGACTTTCATTTCTTTTTGCACAAAAAGAGGATGTAATTATTTATCAAAGGATTTGATAGATGAATGGTGCATAAAGCATCCAACCGAAAGTATTAACTCTGCCAACCATCGAATTGCGGAATTGCAGAATTTTATTGCATACTCTAACAAACAACGATATACGAGCATTCCTTTACCACTATTATTACCTGAGGTAAGGAAACAAAGAAAGGGAATACCTATGACAGAAATGCCCATTCAAAATTCTGTTGTATCTGAAATGCTTGAAAAATATATTCTATATTTAAAAACACTTGCTCCAAGAATATGTGATACTACACATAAGAACCTTATCCGTTTTAATAATTTTTGTGCCCAGTTTTATCCTGAAGCTAAAGATCTGACTGAGGAAATCGTCAATTCTTGGTGCGACAGAAGACCTTTTGAGAAAAGCAAATCAAGGAATACAAGAGTGCTTCCCATATCTCAATTTTTGAGATATGCAATCAGACATCATTGGACTAAAGTGAGTGTTCCCCCCTCTTTACCCAAAGGAGGAAACAAACCACGCATACCCCATATTTTCACAGAAGACGAACTTGCCGTTTTTTTCAATGCGACCATATTGGTTCGCAAGCCTGTTAATATCTCAGATTTCGATTTTAAGCTAAGAAGAATGCAAATACCTGTTTTCTTCAGACTGTTGCTTAGTACAGGTATGCGTACCAATGAAGCACGTTTACTTGATTGTGAGGATGTTGATCTTAAAAATGGCATAATTGACATCAGGCATACCAAAGGATGGACGCAACATCAAGTAGCCCTACATCCATCTATTTGGGAACTTCTTAAGCGATACGACCATGCTGTAGAAAAGTTATTACCGAAGAGAAAAGTATTTTTCCCCACTTCGGATGGCAAGTATCATGATATGAAATGGCAGGGATATGCGTTTAGTGAAATATGGCAGAGAATATCAAGGACAAATGCTCGTCCATACGATTTTCGTTCCAATTATGCAGTCAAGAATATAAATCGTTGGAATTATGATGGTACAGAATGGTTTGATAAACTTCTCGTTCTGGGACGTAGCATGGGGCATAAAACTCTGCAAAGTACTTGCTATTACTATCAATTGGCACCAATGTTTCCTGATATGTTGGAGACAGTTTCCGGTTCTTATCTACATGACATTTTACCTAATCTTGAAGATTTTTATAATGATGAAACTTAAGTCTGAATCAACCGTTATATCCCAAGCCGTAAATGAATGGTTTACAAGTTATCTTCCTATCGCAAGAGGATGTAGCAGCCATACACAACGTTCTTATTTTACGGCTTTATCTCAATATATGCAGTTTTTGCAAGAAGAAAAAAAAGTCACGCCCAACACTCTTTCGGCAGAATCTTATTCCGAAAGCAATCTTAATGACTGGTTACTATGGTTAAAGAAAACCCGTAAGTGCAGTAATTCAACATGCAATGACCGTTTGTCTGGGGCAAAAAGCTTCATTAAATTTTTAAGCATAAAAGATATAAGATTTAATGCCGTATATATATCTTCAAAAGAAATAAAGCCTATGCGTACGGCCAAAGTGATTCATGAGGAAATTACACAAAAGGCTATCAAATCCCTTTTTAGTACCGTCAGAACAGATACTCGAACAGGAAAGAGAGACTTGGCTATCTTTTATCTTATGTATAGCATAGGTGCACGCATAGACGAGATTCTATCCGTCAAAATATGTGATTTGCATCTTCATGAGTATCCTAATCCGAATTATTTGACGATTATAGGCAAAGGATATAAATGCAGGACACCTCCCATATTGAAGGATGTGACTAAAATTCTTTTACGATACATAGAGGTGTTCCATAACAATGATTTTGGTTCTCATAGTTATTTATTCTATTCCTTTTATAATGGAGAGAAGAAAAAAATGTCCCAAGAGGCCATCAACAAACGTTTGAAGATGTATGCGGCTAAAGCAAATGAGATTGACGAATGTGTACCTCGCAATCTTCATTGCCATAGTCTTAGACATGCACGTGCCAGCCATTGGCTGGAACAAGGACTGAATATTATTGCTATACAAAGGCTAATGGGACACGCGGATATAAGAACCACTATGCGGTATATCTTTGTTTCTGTTGAACAAAAGAATAAGGCTTTGGCCACTTTAGAAAGTAAATCAACTCTAAAACTTGAAAAGAAATGGAAGAAACTTCCAAAAGGAAAATCTCTTTTGGAATATGTAGGGCTAAAGAAATAATTTGAGTGTAACAATAATTTAGCAAATATGCGACTGAAACATAAGGCTTTAGTCGCATAAAAGTATAGAGGAATAAAATAAAGTGAAGAGTATGTTTACTTACAGCTCTTCATCCTATCAAATACAATACACCCCATGTAATTATATATTTAAATCAACTAATCAATATATTTTTTACATAATAATTCGTTTACATGCCTATTATTGTAAGTCGGAAAACAATAAATCATCATTGCCATCAAAAACTAAAGCCTCTTTATTGTGCACCAATTCAACAGCAGCCATCGGATCAGTTATATCCAATGCAGCTATTTGAGTGTCATATGTAGTAATCATTTTTTCTTTCGCAACTTTTAACGTATCTCCATTCAAAAAACTTTTTAAACCAGCTATGGCACTATTTATAAAAGGTTCATGTTCACCTCTTACATTAAACGTGTTGTTATAGCCGACAAAAAATCGTAAATCATGAGCCTTTAAATGTGGACGAAGCTTTTGAGCGCAAGAACAAGCAACACAATAAAGACCTTTATTCTTGAAATTGTAGTTGGTTGTATGTATTGAGACCACAGCTTCTTCGGCCTCATTATAAATTCCATCTGTATCACCATGACCGGAAAAAAAACAAAGTTGGTGTTCAGGCATGATACCAATAACATTCTGTTCACTCAAATTTGGAGGGTAAACAGGAGAGTATTCAATACTATTATCAGCACATATTTGTTTAGCCTCGTCCGCACATGATTCTAAGAAATCATGAAGTACGGTGGTAGAATCGTTATTACATGCTATCAATATTTTGCCCATATTTATTTTTTAGAACGATTTAGTTGATAGATATAATACTCATTAAGCTTTTGTTCAAAAGATTTGCCTATAGGCGTTTGTTGTCTCAACTCAACAAGGATGTCAGCCCAAGTAAATGTTTTACCAGTGGAGACTTCGCTAAAGGCTTCTTTGTTGTTATCTTCTGGATGACGGAGAAGCCATTGTTCAAGGACGCAGTCGAATTTTGTACTCCACTGAGAACGAACCCTGTTAATGATGGAAATGACAGAGTCAAAGTCATCATTGCTCCTGTCTAAATAGAAGAAATTCTCTTCGTTCATCATTTCAACGATGGATTCAAGAGGAATATCAGTCCTTAACTGGTTGGCCGACATTATCACAATATAAAGCAAAGACGTTTTTTTGCGAATCTCCTGTAACAAATCAATGCCTTTTTTGTGGTGACCACTGAAATTCCAGTCAATGAATACTATCATTTTACTATTCAAATTCTCCAACACGTATTCCAAACCTTTGTCTGGATTTTGAAAAACATGGTTACAGTCGGCATCTTTGTAATGCTTTCTTATATTTTGAACAAACGGCTCTTTCTCCGACATATTATCGTCAATAAAGACTATCTTAAAATCCATAATTATTTACTTTTTAAAAGGTATTGTTATTTTTATTGTCGTTCCTATTTCACCAAATTCACTGTCAACGACAGCGACAGAGCCTCCAAGAGACTGAACACGAGTTTTCACAATATACAATCCAATGCCAGCACCTCCTTGCAACTCGGTCGTTGTATAATACAACGCAAAAATTTGTTCATGGTCTTCTTGAGGAATACCTATGCCTGTGTCTGAAACAAGTATCTCTAACATATCGTTTTGAACCTCGTAAGAGCAACGAATCACTTTGGGTTTTGAGTTGTCCATTGCTTTCACGGAATTGTCTATTAGGTTCTGCAGAATATCCCTAAAAAATTGTCGATTTGCATTCAGAACAATCTTATCGGGGAAATCTGTCTGTAAGGATATCCCTTCACGTGAGAAGACATCATCGTATTCACCCAATATTTCCTCAAACGTAGTTTTTAAATCAACTTCCTCAGGAGTCAAGTTCGATTGTGAATAACTGAGCATATAGTTAATCACACGGTTGAGTACTTTGAAGCGTTCATACATCTCTTTAGAATAGAGCATGAATAATTCTTCCTCTTCAGGATCGGGATAATATCGATAGAAGAACTCCACCCTATCACGTATCTGATTAAGTGTGGTACGAACAGCATGAGTGATATTAATCGCAAACTGTTGTAGGGACATAATACTCATATAGATGTTCTCCTTACGAGTAAAATCCTCTAAAGCCTTTTTTTGTTCGCTAATAGCCGTCTTTACACTACGCCCTGTCTTACGAACTTGTTTGATAAGAGGCTCTACCGTCTGCTTCAATTCTGGCTTTTTGGCGACAATATCATTAAAGGCTTCTACTAAAGAACTGATGTCATCTGATGCAGCTTTTAGACCCTCCTGAGCATTGTCTCGTTTTGCTTGACGCATTTCCACCTTGTAATCTTGAAGAGCATTAAGTTGAGTGATGATGAATTTCTTCATCTCTCGATACTCGTCATTGTCCACAAAGTCTTGGCGATTGGTCGCATCTATTATTTGAGGATTTCCATTTTTGGTGATGTCAATGACCCCTAAAAACTCACGTGTACTTATTCTATTGAATATATCTTGATATACTCTTTTATCAATTCCTAAAATGTCACGTTTCAAATCTTGAATTTCGTTAGTTTCTGCAAAAGGCGTGGCAATGATACCATCACGATAGACCTTAAATCCATCTATAGGGTCATTAGGAAAGGCTTTTCGGTAGTTTCTACGAGCAGATTCGTCAAAGAAAAAAATCTTAATTCTTATTCCTCCAAAAGATTTGAGTGGAATAAGATGGTAATTAAAAATATTCTTTTCCTTATCGTAGAAAATGCTTTGCTGAAGCTTTTTATTCTTGTCAAAATCTATATTCAGGGAAATGGTCGCATTATTAAAGTCTTCTAATGTTCTGATAGACTCTTGGTCTATATTAAATTCAGGCGCAATTACCCGAACTTTGAATGGGTAACTCAAATTTGCAAATGGTGAGACGATTTTTGAGATTTCACGCATTAAATGCTCAATTTCCTTCTTGGTCCAAGGCTCTCTGATGGAAGTGATTATCAATTTCGTTCCTGATGAATCTGGATTTTCGGCATCATCATACGAATAACCATTCTCAACATCGGTAAATAGACGAATATCTGTCTCTTCTTCGGTCTCTGTATAATAGGAAGTCCAGTCAATATCAACCCTTAGCCACTTTTCAGTGCCTTCTTTTTTGGTGATAACGGAAACTTTATCTCCAAGCTTATCTACAGCAAAACGCCCGATACCTTTTTCTCCAACACATCTTCTATTGAAAGGTTCAGGAGAATATGGACGAGCGCGTTTGCTCGAAGTTCCAATGACCATCCATTTGTCTCGGATATCTTCAAACGACATTCCATATCCATCATCTTCTACTCGTATAATTGCCTGTTTTTTTCCTGCTCCAACATTTTCAAAAATGACATTTACATTTTGGGCATTTGCATCATAACAGTTTTTTACTAATTCGAATAACGCAGTAACTCGATCTGTTATCAAATCACGTCCGATTAGCCGGAATGTGCTAACGTCAAAACGCCATTTTAGTTTACGATTATCATCCATATTATTTGTGAGTTCTAATATGTTTCTTAATACTCTCTGCAATTACTTCACCCAATCTTGGGGGGACGGCATTTCCTATATAACGAGAGGCCTTAGTCAAAGACACTTCTTGCTCATTAGAAAAGAATTTATATGTTGTGGGAAAAGTCTGGAACAATGCAGCTTCACGTGCGGAAATAGCTCTATTCTGAACAGGATGTCCGAAACGTCCGTTACCGATACCTGTACAGAGCGTGGTCATCGTTGGAGCAGGTTCTTCCCAAGTCATACGACCATAAACACTACCAAAACTCTTACCTCCCTCTTTCTTATGGCAATTCAACAAAAGTTCCTCAGGCCAGTCTCTCCAGCCTCCACCATATGGCGTAGCCTCCATTCTTCTCATATTCAGAGCTGATAAGGCCCGGCAGCGGTGTAACTTATCGGTAGGACATTCTTCGCCGGCTTGAAGAGGGGGAAGGTTACTAATTACATCACGGACGGTCACATAATTATCTTTTCGATGTGTTGGAGGAATCAATTCTATCTCACCTAATTTTGAGGCTAACAATACTAATCGCTTGCGTGTCTGCGGAATACCGTAATCGGGACAATAAACCACTTGGTAAGATACATAATATCCTTCTAACTCAAGCGTTCCAACAAAGTCTCCTAAAACTGACTGAAGTTTGAATGAAGCTATAGCTGGAACATTCTCCATTGTAACGATGTCTGGCTGGATGTCTTTAACAAGACGTCCAAATTCATAAAGAAGGTTATATTTTTTTTCATCTTTATTCTTGTTTTTAAATGCATATGATGAAAAAGGCTGACAAGGAGCGCAGCCTGCCAAAACCTTTATTGATTTCTTGGAATAGAAGGGTATTATATCCTCTTTTTGAACTGTCCTAATATCCTTAAAAATAAACTTTGCTTCGTTATTGGTTTCATATGCATACAAACAAGTCCAATCCAAATCGAAACCGGCTTTTATCTTGAGCCCTTTTGACTTCATTCCATAACTCAGTCCGCCTATTCCGCAAAATAGGTCAACCACCTCTATTGAAGGTAGTTTCCCACGTCGTTTATGTATTTTACTTTTAGGCATATCTATTCTGTGATAAGTTCTCGTTTTTCACATCCTAGCAAATCGGCAATCTTAGCTAACGTCTGTAAGTCCGGCTGGTGCATATTGGTACACCATTTACTTACTGTAACAGTTGATACGCCCAATTGTTCTGCCAGCCATTTGCTTGTTCTCTGTTTCTCCACAAGAACCACTTTAAGCCGATTAAGAGGCCTTACATTCATCTTTATTTAATTAAAATCAGATGCAAATATAATAAAAACAGGCAATATTACCAAATACTTTATAGAAATATTTCCATAGTTATGGTAGTTGAGCGTTGGTGATCAACTACTATAAAGGTATAGAAAAATATCACAACTATGAAAATATTTATATGCTGTATTTCAACCATTTGCAATATAAAGTTAGGATAATATCAAGGTTAGGATAACGATGTTTATCCGAAAATTCGGATAAACATCGGCTTCTGCCCGGAGAGCGGTTCACGGCGGCGATGACGGAACGGCAGGCGGATTCTCTGCTTCGGGCTGACCTGATGAAGCGTTTTGCTTCGTTCCAAAGGTTTGGTAAAGATGCGCTCCTGCTCACCGTTCTATCCTACAATGTAGGCGAGTATCACCTCTTGGGAAATGGCAAGCGACCGAAGAGTATCCTTGTCCGAAAATTGGAGTTGGGAGATAGGGATATTTACCGTGAATATGTCTCGTTCTGCCGATACAAGGGTAAAGTCCTCAGAGGTCTTATCAAACGGAGAAAGGTGGAATTTACCCTGTTTCATGTACCCTGATTTCACAAAGTATGCCCCTTGCAAGTTTTATCGGCTTGCAAGGGGCGTTTTCTGTCTGTTTTATTCGTCCTTCTCACTATGAATGAGTATCTTTGTAGATTAAATATCAAAGAATATGGGAATAGAGAAACTTACGACATTGGCTTTTTCGATGTATTCAAATAAGGGAGCGTATGCCCTGTTACTCGGTTCTGGCATCTCGCGTTCAGCTCATATCCCTTCAGGATGGGAAGTGGAAGAGAAACTTATTCAGAAACTTGGGGTATCACAAGGTGTCACAGAGTCTGATGATTGGCATCAATGGTATAAAGACAAATACCAGCAACCTGCATCTTATACCTCTCTTCTTGGAGAAATTGTAAAAAAACCAACAGAACGGGTGCAGTTGATGAAATCTTTTTTTGAGCCAACAGATGAAGAAAAAGAAGTAGGTTGGAAGACCCCAACCAAAGCACATCTTTCCATTGCAAGATTGGCAAAGAAGGGATATGTTCGTGTTATCTTGACAACAAACTTTGACCGCCTTCTTGAAAAAGCATTTGAATTGGAAGGTATTACTCCACAGGTTATCAGTCATGAAGGAGCAATATCACAAACAACACCTCTCGTACACAGCAAAATACCAACTATCATCAAGATAAATGGAGACTATATAGATTGTCAATTCAGAAATACGACGAAAGAACTGGATGAATACCCAGAACAGATGAAATTGTACCTGTACCGTATTTTTGAGGAATATGGCTTGGTCACTTGCGGTTGGTCTGGAGAATGGGATAAAGGTTTAGTCAGTATAATCAATAATGCAACGCATTCTCGCTATAATTCTTTTTTTGCTTATATCGGAGAAGCAAAGAATAGCATAATGTCTCTGTCTCGAGATCGTATGGGAGAACTTATGCCAATAGAAAGCGCCGATAATTTGTTCTCAGAACTCCACGAGCAAATTATGGCTTTGGAAAAATATGATGTGAATGCCAATATGAACCATGAAATGATGATGGCGCGAGTAAAAAAATATCTCTCATTAAAGCAATATGACATAGAGTTCGCAGACATAATAGAAAAATGGGGAGCAGGAGCATATGATCAGATTACGGAAGTTGCTCATTATAATTTCCAACTTAGCAAAGAAGCCTTTGAACGCTATTTAGAAATTCATCTCCGTGCAATAACTCCATTATTAGATGCTGCAATACTCACAGCAAGATGGGGAAAAGAGTGGCATATTAAACTCTTTGGAGAGATATTGATAAAACTCTGTACCAAACCAATGAGAAATGGAGAAACAACAACAGAGGGTACTCAATACCTGCATGCTTTAGCTCCGATGTTGTTATTGAATACTATTGGTATTGCTTGTGTAAAATATGGGCGTTTCAAGGAGTTAAATTCTATTCTAAAGCTTTCTGTACCTGTAGGTAATTTCATGGGATTTTATCGAGAACCTTTACTTTCTTTACTTGGTGAAACGCATTGGAGTGATGAGACGTGGACCAGTTTGATGGGAGCCAGCTATTACTATCCATTTAGCTTGTTCTTTCTTTGGCAATTGGAGGCTGTTTTCAAAGATTATTTCATCACAAAATCAGAATATGAAAATGTCTTCTATATGTGGGAACATCTAAAATCTCTTATGTATGGTTACAACAAATGCTACCTGAGAGAGTTTAGTGTACCGATGGGTAATTTCTTTCGCCAAAGAATTGAATATAAAATGAGGCACAAAGAGGTGGAGCCTTACACTTTGTTTTTTGAGGAAGCCGATAAATTGAAGAATAATTGGGAACCCATAAAACAAGGAATGTTTGGAGGTAGTTACGATAACTACAAACAGACTTTTGAGCAGGTAGAAGCATATTATCAACAATATAGAAAATATTAGTTATGGAAGAACAAGTTTCAATTATAATAACTATCCTCGCAGCATTATTAACTGGGGGCTTTCTGATGATATTTATAGAAAGTCAGCAGGTTGCGAATAATATGGCAGAACGTTTCCATTTTATAATGCGCCCTTTCTTTCATAGTTTCACCAACTATGCAAGGTTTATATCCTCATTCAAAACCTGTTTCAGTTTCAGAGGGATAGAATCAGAAGGATATATGAAAAGATTAAAGGATGACTTAGAACAAATTTCAAGGATAGGCGGGAAATCTATAATCGCTGGACAAGAGTATCCATCAGATTATTTCACGGCAAAACAATTAGGCTCAATCTGTGAGACCATAAATGATGTATGGTATTGCATAGATAAGGATTATCATGGCTTTCAGAAAGTCGAATTTGATACTCATCATGCTGAAATGTTTAGTGAACATACAATTGGTTATTTAGGAGAAATCTCCCCTAAATACAAAGGCATAGAATTAACAAAAGATTTACTTGGGAAAGTATCAGGAGATTTTTATGTCGATTTCTATCAACCGATAGAACATATCTTGCCTCACTATGAATATTGGTCGAAGAAAGAAAAAGAATTTAAGACAATAGCTATGATAACTATTATCATAACCTTACTTACGATGTTGCTTCTTCTCCTGTTGCGTTGCTATATTCCGATATGTGTATTAACTTCATTATGTGTCTTATGTTGTGGGTTATTGCTTTTTGAACTGTACAAGTTAATGCAATTAGAAGACCTTACAAAGAAAATTATGCGATAACATACAATCAATAAAAGAGAATTTAGCACGATGGCTTTTTGTTACTTTTGAGCCGTCTCAACTCACTGTCAAAAGTAACGAGGTGTTTTTCATTGGGTTTCTTTGCTCCTTTCTTTTTCCGCCCGAAGCTCACGAAAGAAAGGAGCGGTCGGCAAATCTGCCGACCGCTTTACTCCGTCCGTTCTTCTTGAATGGTTATTTGTCCCGTCTTTACATCGGGGTGCGTGGAGAAAGCCCAATTGATTTCCTCATCGTGCAGAGAGCTGTGAATGCTTCCACCCATCACCAATCCGCAATCCAGAATGACCTTGTGCCGTGCTTCCTCCTCGCTTTCGGCAACGACTTCAAACACTCCCTCGAAAACATACTGCGTCCGTACTCTGTAAACTCTCTTTTTCATATTCTCAAAATTCAGCAATTAGTAATCTGTGTTCTTTTGGCTCTCCATTGGATAACCTGCGGTGGGTAAGCCAAAAATGATGTGTGCCGTAACCATAGGCAAAGAACTTGTCGAGTTCCGTTTCTTCGGCTATCCGCTTGACGGCTGCCCTCAGTTCCTCCTCATTGGCGGATAAGGTAATGGCATTGATTACTCTTACAAGGATATGGGGTATCTCGTCCGCCCAGTTGCATACGATGCTTTCTATTTCTGCTTTCATATCTGCGATGTTTTGGTGATTGTTGCTTATGCTGTCGCTCTCATTCTCTGCCTAATCAATTTGCGATTGGCATTGACAAGGCTCACTATTTGGTCGTGATATTCCGTATTCTTGTTGCACACGCCACGACTTTGCACCACTTTGAGCGTGTCCAAATTAACCTCAATCGTTTCTATCCGTCTACCCTCAATGGTCGCCGAAAGGATAAGCGAGTTTTCTTTGAGATAGTAGGCATTGTCGAACACACAATGGTGCATTGCCACACCCTCATCCAAATGTTCCTGCACGCTCTCCAAAACGTGGACTTGGATTGTGCCATCCGTGAATGAGATACCGAAGAACTTTGATTTGAGTTCGTGGAAACGCTTTTCATCCTCCATTGCCTTTTTGCGTTTCTTCTCCTTTTCTTCCTTTTCCCTTTGTCTGCGGAGTTCGTTTTGTCTTAGGTCGTGTTCCCTATGCAGGTCGATGGGGCAAACATACTTGGGGCTGTGTATGTCCTTGCCCAATCTGCGGAGCATATCCACATAGTCGCACCAAATTGAAATGTCCTCTATGTCATAGCCGTTGCGAGTGGCGACTTTATAGGATTGCCAACAAGCGTCAAATGCCCTCGAATTGTCAAGAAAGTATTTCATATGCTCGGTTCTGCCTGCTTTAATCAATGTTTCCGCACGGCTGTCGGACAATAGGGCTGGAATGAGAACAGTTGGTGCGATGTCGTGAAAATCATTCTTAAATCCATTCCTGCGGAATGCTTCCGTTGCCTTGAACTTCGGATATATTGGAGTGTAATAAGCAAATTTTAAATCGACAATTTTCGGAAAAGTAAAATCGACATATTA
>OIXQ01000434.1_pt1 | contig 19727 bp, 15 predicted proteins | sample 1587791 | NCBI WGS metagenome assembly OIXQ01 (sample SAMN03283273) | human gut metagenome | biome: human-associated habitat; material: feces | host: Homo sapiens | place: Peru | collected 2012
CCGAACCGGAAATAACTGCCACCAATTACGCAACCTCTTGTGATACAGAAAACAAAATCTTTTTGTCTCGATATCCATGCCCCTGTAACGTGGGGAAACGGCTCAACTACTCGCCTTACGCTTTCACCTTGCATCTAACGAATCCATTCCATGACAAACTATCCTGCCGGCTCACACCTGCCGCCGGCTCTCTGAAAGGAATCATCTGCTGTACTTACCTTCGCTCAATGATTTTATTTCTCTTTGATTTATTAACAGTTTAATACACTACAGTGTGTCTGTCAACCAAAATTTTAACTTTCAGGAAAATTTCATTTTAGGATACAATCACCTTGCGGAATTTTATATTTTCTTTTTCACTCATTCTCTTTCCGAATTTGTCTTCTCACACAAACAAACCTGAACCCAACCGAGAGATGCACCTGCATCTCATAAGAAACGATGATGTTCCGTTGTTGTTCTCACATCACAAACTGGTATTATTCTAGCATATTTCAGAACTCGACGCAAGCGGTTTTCCGGAGGGAAGCGGACGGTCAATTCTCCGCAATTTCAAAGCCGGTTTCCAGGGCTTCGGAGCTCATGCAGTAATATTCTCCCTCCGGGATCCGGACGACAATCTGATCTTCCACGACCTCTACAATTTCCAGAATGGTTCCTGTCTTTAATTCTACATCCTCTGCCTGAATGTCACAGATCGCGCGAATTTTCTTCATAGTCAGCCTCCCGAGCGTTACTCCGTACACACCGAAAGCGGTGCGTTCCGGGCCTTCTTCATGATATGGCCTTTCGCCGCCAAAGTCAACCACTATTCCGGGAACGCACAAAAAGAATGAATTTTCTGGGGAGATTTCTGAGGTTTCTTGAATCGCAAGCGAATCTATGCTATGATGGAAACAAATCATACTGAACTCCAATTAAAATCTTTAGAAAAGATTTTAATCAGGAAATAGTATCACAAACGTCAGCGGGGGAATTGTATGCCGATTCCGGATAACTGCCTGGTTATTGTAAAAGGCAAAGACAAGACCGATTCTATCGAATCCTATACCTTTCGGGGAAATAAATGCGACATCCGATACCGGGGCAGTCCCAAGGTGTTCTGCTACAACAGCAGCAACGTCCGACTGCTGCAACAGATTGGAATCATTGACCCTCGTTCCGTGATCTTCCGGGTAAACGGACGGGTCATCTCTGACATTGAAAGAATTCAGTATTTCGGAGAATGCTATAGAGTCACTCGCTCCAATGGAGCTGTACGGACGATTCCCAAATCAGAGGTCATCCTGGAAGCGAACTGTCTTTATGATGGGAATGCGCGGGCTCTTTTTGACTATTTTAAGGAGACGGCCAGTGCGCTCAGCCTGAAAACCGATGGCGGTGCCAATATTTTGCAGCTCCAATATGACCGGATTTCAGCGGTTCCGGAGAGTACTATCCTTGCAAAATATCTGAATCCAAAGCTTCCGGTGCGCCCTGCGGAGAAGCCAGCGGCCTTGATCTACCCCTTCGGACTGAACCAGAGCCAGAAGCAGGCAGTGGAAAACGCCTTTTCTGCGCCGATCAGCCTGATTCAAGGCCCGCCCGGTACCGGCAAAACTCAGACAATTCTGAACATTCTTGCCAACGCCGTCCGAATGGGAAAAACAGTGGCGATCGTGTCTAACAACAATTCTGCCACCCAGAATGTGGCAGAAAAGCTGGCAAAATACGATCTTGGATTCCTGACGGCCTTTCTGGGAAGTCTTGCCAACAAGGAGCGATTCTTGACGGGCCAGACCGGAAGTTATCCAGATATGGGCAGCTGGATTCTGGAAAAAAGTGTTCAGGAAACACTGCTGCGTCAGGTGCGGAGCCTGTCTGAGGAATTAACAGCAATGCTGGAGGCCAGAAATCGAGCGGCGCAGGTCGATCGGGAATTGCTGGAGCTGAAACCGGAGCAGTTCTACTTCGGAAAATATTATGAGGCAAAGGGCAGCAGTGGCTTCAATACCGAAACTTTTCCCAGGCTGTCATCCGAAAAGTTCATGTCCCTTTGGCTGGAATATGAGGCGAAGGGACAGAAAAAGCCAGGCTTTTTCCGAAGAATTCTGCTTGCGCTTCGATTCGGCCGGGGAGCACTGTCCTTATTCGATCAGACACCGGAGGCGGCTATTCCCTTCCTGCAAAAGCAGTTCTACCAAGCAAGACTTCGGGAATTGCGGGCGGAGAAAGAGAGGCTGGAGCAGAAGCTGCGGGCGTACCGCTTTGACGCCAAAATAGAAGAGCTGCGGGAAGAATCCATGAAGCTATTCAAAGCAGAGCTGGCGGAACGTTATCCTTGGCGCTCTCCCAGGCAGACTTTTGAGCAAAAGGATTTCCGGGGGGCTTCCGAGGCCTTTTCGGCGGAATACCCGGTGATTCTCAGCACCACTTATGCGATCAAAGGAACCCTTTCCACGGACTTTTTCTATGACTATCTAATCGTGGACGAGGCTTCTCAGGTGGATCTGGCCACCGGTGTGCTGGCATTCTCCTGTGCCAGAAATATTGTGATTGTCGGAGATCAGAAGCAGCTGCCAAATGTGCTGACGCAGGAGGATATCCGGATTGCAGACGAGATCTGGAACCGTCACCGTTTTGATGAACGCTATCACTTTGCTACCCACAGCATGCTGGCCTCTGCTGCCGAAATCTGGCGGGACGCACCTTCCGTACTGCTGCGGGAGCACTACCGATGCCATCCGAAAATCGCCGAATTTTTCAATCAGAAGTTTTACAATGGAGAATTGATCGTCCTGACGGAGGATCACGGCGAGAAGAATGTGCTGTCCATGTACCGCACGCCGCCGGGAAATCATGCCAGGGGGCATCTGAATCAGCGCCAGATCGATATCATCCGGGAGGAAGTGCTCCCGGTATTGACTCGGCAGGGATTTACGGATATCGGCATGATTACGCCTTATCGGGATCAGGCGGCGGCTATCCGAAAGCAGCTGGGAGACAACTGGGAGGTGGCGACGGTTCATAAATTCCAGGGTCGGGAAAAGGAAGCCATTGTGCTTACCTCGGTGGACAATGTGATCGGAGATTTCACGGACGATCCCAATCTGCTGAATGTGGCGGTTTCTCGGGCGGTGAAGTCGCTGACGGTCGTTATTTCGGACAGCGAGGAGAATCGGAAAACCAACTATGGAGACCTGGCAAGATATATGGAGTATCAAAACTGCCAGATTGTTGACAGTAAGGTGTACTCCGTATTTGACATGCTCTACAAATGCTACGATGCCCAGCGCAGACGATATCTGAAGGCCCATAAGCGCGTGTCGGAATACGATTCGGAAAACCTGATGTATTCGGTCATTGAGAAGGTACTTGCCGTGCCGGACTTTACAGAGCTGGATTGTGTTGTCCACTCTTCACTGGCAACCCTGGTGAAGGCCAGCGATGCGCTTACCGAGAAGGAACGGCAGTATGCTGCCAATCCGCTGACCCATCTGGACTTTCTTCTGTTCAACAGGATGGATAAGTCCCCGGTTCTGGTTATTGAGGTGGACGGAACGAAATATCATATGGCAGGCAGCCGACAGGCAGAGCGGGATGCCAGAAAGGACAGCATTTTGGAAAAATGCGGCGTGCCCATCCTGCGCCTGCGCACAGACGGCAGTGGCGAGGAAAGAAAAATCGTCGAGAAGCTTCATGAATTGCTGTGAATTTCCGCTGCCTACCATAGTTGCCCCTTGACAATTGTGTATTCGTGATGTATAGTATCGATAAACAGATATCGGTATACAACTACTGATTAAAAAGGAAAAGGATGGTTAACTATGGAAAAACAATACGCTCCCGTCACCAACCCTCAGGAACTGACAGATGCCCTTTCCCGGTGCCGTGCTGCCCAGAAGAAGTATGCCGAGTACACCCAGGAGCAGGTGGATAAGATTTTTCTGGCCGCTGCCACTGCCGCCAATCAGCTGCGGATTCCCCTGGCAAAGCTTGCCGTGGAGGAAACCGGCATGGGCGTAGTGGAGGACAAGGTCATCAAGAACCACTTTGCCTCCGAGTACATTTATAATGCCTACCGGGACACCAAGACCTGCGGCATCATCGAAGAGGACACCGCCTATGGTATCCGCCGGATTGCCGAGCCCATCGGCGTCATCGCCGCGGTGATTCCCACCACCAATCCCACCTCTACCGCCATTTTCAAGGCCCTGATCTGCCTGAAAACCCGAAACGGTATCATCATCAGTCCCCATCCCAGAGCCAAGGGCTGCACCATTGCGGCGGCAAAGGCCGTCCTGGAGGCGGCGGTGGCAGCGGGCGCTCCCGAGGACATCATCGGCTGGATTGACCAGCCCAGTCTGGAGCTGACCAATCAGCTGATGGGACAGGCCGACCTGATTCTCGCCACCGGCGGCCCCGGTATGGTGAAGGCCGCCTATTCCTCCGGAAAGCCCGCCCTGGGCGTTGGCCCCGGCAACACCCCTGCCGTCATCGACGACACTGCGGACATTCTGCTGGCGGTTTCCTCCGTCATCCACTCCAAGACCTTCGACAACGGCATGATCTGCGCCTCCGAGCAGAGCGTGGTGGTGCTGGACGGGGTTTATGAGGCCGTCAAGGCCGAATTTGTCCGCCGGGGCTGCTATATTCTGAATGCGGATGAGGCGCAGAAGGTTCGGGATACCATCCTTCCCGGCGGCAGACTGAATGCGAAAATTGTGGGTCAGCCGGCTGCTAAAATTGCCGAAATGGCCGGAATCCAGGTGCCGGAGAAGACCAAGATCCTCATCGGCGAAGTGGAATCCACCGACCTGAGCGAAGCCTTCGCCCATGAGAAGCTTTCTCCCGTGCTGGCCATGTACCGGGCTTCCGATTTTGCCGATGCCCTGGAAAAGGCGGAGACCCTGGTGCGGGACGGCGGCTTCGGCCACACCGCTTCCGTCTACCTGGACGAGGTGAATTGCCCGGAGAAGCTGGATGCCTTTGCCCACACCATGAAGGCCTGTCGGATTCTGGTGAACACCCCCTCCTCCCAGGGCGGTATCGGCGACCTGTATAACTTCAAGCTGGCCCCCTCCCTGACCCTGGGCTGCGGCAGCTGGGGCGGCAACTCCGTGTCCGAGAATGTGGGAGTCAAGCACCTGCTGAACATCAAAACCGTTGCCATCCGGAGGGAGAATATGCTGTGGTTCCGCGCGCCTGAAAAGGTCTATTTCAAGAAGGGCTGCCTGCCCGTTGCTCTGTCCGAGCTGAAAGAACACAAGAAGGCCTTCATCGTCACCGATTCCTTCCTGTATCAGAACGGCTACACCAAGCCCATCGAGGACAAGCTGGACGAAATGGGCGTGCGCCATACCACCTTCTATAATGTGGCTCCCGATCCTACCCTGGCCTGCGCCCGGGAGGGTGCGGCTCAGATGACCGCCTTCCAGCCTGACCTGATTCTCGCCATCGGCGGCGGCTCCGCCATGGACGCGGGCAAAATTATGTGGGTTCTCTACGAGCATCCTGAGGCGGACTTCCAGGACATGGCCATGCGGTTCTGCGATATCCGCAAGCGTGTTTACACCTTCCCCAAAATGGGGGAAAAGGCCTATTTTGTGGCCATCCCCACCTCTGCCGGCACCGGCTCCGAGGTGACTCCCTTCGCGGTCATCACCGACGAGCAGACCGGGGTCAAGTATCCTCTGGCGGACTATGAGCTGCTGCCCAAGATGGCCATCGTGGATGCGGACATGATGATGAACGCCCCCAGAGGCCTCACCGCCGCCTCCGGCATTGATGCCGTGACCCACGCACTGGAAGCCTACGCCTCCGTCATGGCTACCGACTATACCGACGGCCTGGCTTTGCGGAGCCTGAAGCTGATCTTTGAGAACCTGCCCAAGGCTTACGAGGGCGGCGCTAAGGAACCCCGTGCCCGGGAGAATATGGCTCACGCCGCCTGCATGGCGGGTATGGCCTTCGCCAACGCCTTCCTGGGTGTGTGCCACTCCATGGCTCACAAGCTGGGTGCCTTCCATCATCTGCCCCACGGCGTGGCCAACGCTCTGATGATCGACGAGGTGCTGCGCTTCAACGCCGCCGAGGTTCCCGTGAAGATGGGCACCTTCCCCCAGTACGACCATCCCCACACCCTGGCTCGGTATGCGGAGGTTGCGGATTATCTCAAGCTGGGAGGCCGTACGGATGAGGAGAAGCTGAAGAATCTGATTGCCGCCATCGATACGCTGAAAGAGCGGGTGGGCATCAAGAAGACCATCCGGGACTACGGTATCGACGAGCAGGATTTCCTGAACCGGCTGGATGCCATGGTGGAGCAGGCCTTTGACGACCAGTGCACCGGTGCCAACCCCCGGTACCCCCTGATGAGCGAAATCAAGCAGATGTACCTGAACGCCTACTACGGCACCCACGAAACGGTGTAACTCCGGCGCGCCGGAAATGATAAAAAAGCCCCTCCCTGGGGATGAAAACCCGGGGAGGGGCTTTTCCTGCTGCGGAAGGGGTCAGCTGGTACCGGCACCGGATACCAGCCCCTTTTCCAGTAGGGACTTCTGCCAGGCGGAAAGGGTCTTCGGGGAAACGCAGTGATCTGAGCAGCTTTGACACCGATAAGGTTCAGAGCATGAGCGCCATGTTCGCCGGGTGCAGGAGTCTGACCAGCCTGAATCTGTCCGGCTTCACCACGAAGAAAAATCCTACCCTGTACAAAATGTTCCAGGGCGTGGGCCGGCTGAATACCTTCGTGTGCAGCGACGAGGCAATCGTGAGAGCTTACCGGAACGGCTGATGAATAACAGGAAGCGGATGGCCGATGGCCATCCGCTTCTTTGATAGACTGAAAACGGTTTTTAATACTATTTCTTGATTAAAATCTTTAATTTTAATCAAGAAGGCACTGCCTTGTGGCATTGCCGAATCTGTGATTTTTGGGATAGAAAATCACAGATTCCCGTCTCATATGATTCTCTAATTAAAAACTTTAATCCGAATTGATTAAAGTTTTTAAAAGAGAATCAGTATAACCGTTTTATTGAAATCAGGTGGAAGAGTACACTCAGCACATGATTTCCTTGATCATGCGGCTGAAGATTTCCCGGTTGGCGCTCAGGGCAACCTTGACATTGGGCTTCCGATCGGGGTAACGCTTATCCAGATCGCAGATGCTCATGCCGTCGGCGGCACCGCCGGCGATGTCGATATCCATGTAGGTTTCCCGGACATCTTCCAGCACATCCTCGTTCAGCACGGCACAGACGGCCAGAGCGTCGTGGATGGGTACGGTGTCGATATCAGCCATGGGCTGCCAGATTTTGTAGCCAGCCTGACGGTGACGGATGAAGCTGGCGGTGGCGATGGCGGCCTTCTTGCCGCTGGCTTCCAGCTCGTCCGCATCCTTCAGGGACATGACGGCCTTGTGGGTGGCATCCAGGGGAACGATAACGATCTCACAGCCGCTGTCTACGACAATCTTGGCGGCTTCTGGGTCAACCCAGAAATTGAACTCCGCGGTGGGGGTGATATTGACTTCCTTGTAGCCGCCGCCCATAATGACGATCTTCTTGATCTTCTGAGCGATGCGGGGCTCAATACGCAGAGCCATGGCAATGTTGGTCAGCGGGCCAACGGGAATCAGAATGATGTCGCCGTCAGAGGCCATCAAGGTGTCAATGAGCCAGAACACCGCATGCTCCTTCTGGGGCTGGATGGTGGAAGGGGGAAGCTCCACGTAGTCGCCATGGATGTTGTTTTTATCCATGCTGCCGGTGCAGGGGATGCCGGGACGGCGGCCTTCTGCCAGAGTGGACACCATAGGCAGACTGCATCCTTTGTAGACGGGAATCTTGTCTGCCAGGCCCAAATATTCAACGACCCGCAGAGAGTTCTCGGTGGTGAATTCCAGACCCCGGTTGCCGTTTACAGAGCAAACGCCCAGCAGGTCCAAATCCTTGGACAGTGCGGCCAGCATAATGGCAACCGCGTCATCCGTACCGGTATCCACATCCAGAATAACTTTTTGCTTTTCCATGTTCATAACCTCTTTCTATTACTTGTTGACCGGCTGAGCGGCCTGCTTTTTATGACGGACACTGTTGATGTAAAGGGCGACCAGAACCGCCGCGTAGGGCAGCATATCGGTGATCTGATTGGGGATGTTGAACTGCTGCAGCGACAGCCCCATGCCTTCGGTGATGCCGAAGATGATGCAGGTCAGGAAGGCAATCAGGGGATTGCCGTCGGACAGGATGATGATTGCCAGACTGATCCAGCCCCGGCCGTTGGACATGCCCTCGGTGAACATCCGCATAATGCCCAGGGATAGGAAGGAGCCACCAATGCCGCACAGGGCACCGCAGATCAGAATGGAAATGAACTTCAGTTTACTTGCCTTGATGCCGACGGAATCAATGACCTTGGCATCATAGCCGCAGGCTCTCAGCCGCAGGCCAAAGGCGGTTTTGTAAATGATGAAGAACACCAGAGGAACAATCACCAGGAAGGTGATGTACAGCGGGAAGGCGTGACCGCTGAGGATGCGCCCCAGCACGGGAATGTCCTGAATGACGGGAATGTTCCACTTGGGCAGAGCCACAATCCGGGGATTGATCAGGGAGCCCTTGACATTGAACATCTGGCGCAGGAAATAGGTGGTCGCGCCGGTGGCGAAGGAGTTGATGGCAATGCCCGTAATGAACTCGCCGGTGCCGATCTTCAGGACGAAGAAGGCGAAGATCAGCGATACCAGCAGGCTGCCGAGGATTCCGAACAGAATACCCATGGCCCAGGACTCGAAGAAGTAGCTGCCCATGACCGCCGTAAAGGCACTGGTCAGAAGCATACCTTCCATAGAAATGTTGAAGATGTTGGCATGCCAGGTAAACAATCCGCCCAGAGCTGCCAGCAGGATGGGAACGGCAGCGGGAAGGGCCTGTTTCAGAATTTCACCGATTAAGTTCATTTTGCACCCTCCTCCAGCTTGAGAATTTTTCTTCTTGCGATCATCTTATTGATGAAGGTGTTGGCGTAGGCCCGGAAGGCAACCACGGACAGAACCGTAATGGCAATCAGCATGGTGGTGAACTCCGAGGGAACACCGGTGTCCAGCTGCATACCGGTGGAACCGGACTGCAGAATGGAGAAGAGAATTGCGTAGACAAACACGCCGGAAATATCGTTGCCGGCAACGATGGAGAGCATCAGGCCGTTGTCCGGGTAGCTGCCCACGAGACCGGAGATAACTCGGTGCTGCTGGGTTCCGCCGATGATGAGCATGACACCCAGAAGGCCGGCCAGCGCGCCGCTGAGCAGCATGGCAACGAAGAAGTTCTTTCCGGTTTCGCAGCCGCCGACCTTGGCGAACAGGGAATTCTGACCCATGACCCGCAGTTCATAGCCCAGACGGCTCTTCTTGAAGAAGTAGACCATTGCCGCGTAGACCACCAGCATGATGAGGGCTGCGGAATCGATCTTGCCCCACACCGGCAGGATGCCGTCCCGGGCGATGACGTAGGTGGCGGGCCACTGAGTGCCCGGATCCTTGAAGGGGGTGGCAATCAGATACTCCACCAGGAAATTCGCCAGGAAGTTCAGCATCAGGGTGGTGATAAATTCATTCATGCCCAGGTAACGCTTTGCCAGTGCGGCAATGCCCGCATACAGGGCACCGGCGATTATGCCGACGAGAATCATCAGGGGAACCAGCACAATACCAGGAGCCGGCACATAAATACCGGTCAGAGCAGCGGCAAAGGCACCCATAAGAATCTGTCCCTGCTGGCCTAGGTTGGAAACGCCGGAGCCCAGGGCAACCGCCGCGGAGGCGCCTGCCAGGGTCAGAAACACAAACCGGTTAATGGTATTGGCACGGCCCACTGCCGTTCCCAGACTGTATTGCAGAATGCTTCCGTAGCTTTCCATCGGGGAGGCACCCTGGGCTGCCAGCATGAGCATACCAATGAGGATGGCAGTGAGCACGCCCAGCAGCACGGTAACTTTGTTTTTCATTTTCATATTACGCGCCTCCAGCTCCAAGCATATAGGCACCGACCTGTTCTCTGGACGTGGCAGCGGCCTCGCTTTCGAACACGGCCCGGCCATTGTACATGACGACGATCCTGTCCGACAGACTGAACAGCTCGTCCAGATCCGCGGAAACCAGCAGCACAGCCTCACCTTCGTCCCGCTTCTGAACGATCCGCTTGTGAATGTACTCAATGGAGCCCACATCCAGGCCACGCACCGGCTGATCCACTACCAGCAGACTGCTTTCCAGCTCAAATTCCCGGCCGACGATGACCTTCTGCTGGTTGCCGCCGGACAGCTCGCCAATTCGCATTTCCGCACTCTGGCAGCTGACCTGATAATCGGTGATGATCTTCTGGGTCAGACTCTGAATCCGGCTCCGCCGGAGAATACCGAACTTTGTGGAGAAGTCCTGATCTGCGTAGTGATGGGTCATAATACTGTTAGTGGTCAGAGAATCGTTTTGGGAGCTGCCGTTGTTCTTCCGATCCTGAGGCACATAGGCAATCAGGCGGCGGCGATCCTTGACGGACATATCCGTAATGTCCTGACCGTTGATGCTTATGCGTCCGCTGGGCCGCATAAGACCCACCACAGACTGAATGAGTTCATATTGTCCGTTGCCCTCCACACCGGCAATACCGACGATTTCACCGCCACGGATGGACAGACACACATCGTCCAGGTGCTTTTTGTGGGCCGCGCCAGGGGAGGGCATATCCAAATGCGCCAGCTCCAGAACGACCTGACCGGGCTTGGCGGGACCCTTTTCCACGGTGAGCATGACCTTCCGGCCAACCATGGCGTCGGCAAGGTCTGCTTTGGTCAGTCCCTTGTTCTCCTTCGTCCAGATGTATTCGCCGCCTCGCATGACGGTGATGCGATCGGAGATATCCAGCACCTCGTTGAGCTTATGGCTGATGAAGATAATGGTTTTTCCCTGGGTGCGGAGTTTGCGCAGAAGGGCAAACAGCTCATCCACCTCCTGGGGGGCCAGAACGGCGGTGGGCTCATCCAGGATCAGGGTTTCCACATCCCGGTAAAGCAGCTTGACGATTTCCACCTTCTGCTGGGCAGCGATGGAAATATTTTTGATTTTTTCGTCAAGCGAAATGTCAAATTTGAATTCTGTCAGGATCTGATTCAGTTTTTCCCGGCAGGCCTGCAGATCCAGACGGCCATGACGGGTGGGCTCATTGCCCAATACGATATTTTCCAGAACCGTATACTGGCTGATCAGCATAAACTCCTGGTGCACCATGCCGATGCCCTGCCGGACGGCCTCCTGAGGGGTGGTAATGTCCACCTTCTGACCGCGCAGCCAGATGGTGCCTTCGTCTGCCTTCTCCAGACCATACAGCACCTTCATGAGCGTAGACTTACCCGCACCGTTTTCTCCGATGATGGAGTGAATCTCGCCCTTGTGAATATCCAGCGTCACCTTGTTCAGAGCAATTTTGTTCGGAGGATATACTTTTACGATCTGATCCAATCGAATGTAGTCTTGTTCTTTCATTTTGCCTCCTCGACACAGCTTCGGAAACCCCGAAATCCCAAAGCAACGATGGAAGATGGATTCAGTGTTTCTCTCTTGTGATATGCTGTGCCGGGGGCCAAAGGGACAGCCCCCGGCACACAGAATGTTTAGCCTTCAGTGTAACGCTCGACCTTGATCTCACCGGAAACGATCTTGTCCATGGTATCGTTGATCTTGTCAATCATATCCTGGGAAAGGATCTCCTTGGAGAATTCATCAATGGCCAGATACACGCCGCTGGCACCGGCACCCTTCTCGTAGACGTGGTTCTTCTCATAGGTGCCGTTTTCAATCATGGCAAACAAATCATACACGGCACCGTCCAGGTCCTTGACCATAGAAGTGGCAACGTGACCGGGATACAGATTATTCTGGTTGGAGTCTACACCAATGGCGTAACGGTTTTCTTCGCTGGAAGCTTCCAGAACGCCCTGACCGGTGGTACCGGCGGCCTGGAAGACGATGTCGGCACCCTGAGCGTAGAGCTGCTTGGCAGCGGTCTTGCCCTTGACAGGATCGAAGAAGTCGCCGACATAGGTGGACAGAATTTCAATTTCGGGATCGATGTAGTGGACACCCTGTTCAAAGCCCTTGTAGAAGCCGCGGATGACGGGAATATCGTTGCCGCCGACAAAGCCGACAATCTTTTCGGGATTGGCCAAATCCAGATTGCTCTCGGTGACCAGCGCCGCGCAGACACCGGCCAGGAAGCAGCCTTCCTCGTTGATGAACACATAGCTGCTCATGGTCTTGGAGGGGTTCTCCAGGGTAAAGTCCAGGCAGACTACAGTGGTGTCGGGATAGTTTTCCGCATACTGGGTGTACAGTTCCTCATAGCCGTAGGGTTCGGAGAACACGACGTCGGGCTGCCACTGGAAGCAGGCCTCCAGGGACTCGGCGTACTTGGACGCGTCGTTGTTATTTTCGATGATGGTGGTCTTTGCGCCGTAGTCCTGCTCGATGCGGGCCAGGCCCCGAGCCACAGAGTCGCAGAAACCGTTGTCGCCCGTTGCGCCGGGGGTCACATAAGCGACTCTCCAGGTTTTCCCGGAATCGCTCTTTCCGCTGTCAGCGGCAGAAGCGGCGGGGGCTTCCTTCTTAGCACCACAGCCGCTCAGCACCATAGAGGCTGCCAGCACAGCTGCTAATGCACCGGACCAAAACTTGCTTTTCATTGTTTTTCCTCCCACATTATAAAATATTGAGCAACATATCTGCAAAGCGTTCTGGATCTGCTCCCAGAGCGACCTTTACATTCTTTTTCCGATCCTTGTACCGATTGTCCAGGTCAAAGATACTCATGCCGTCGGCGGCTCCCTTGCCGATGTCCACATCGGCATAGGTTTCCACAACCGGTCCCAGAACACTTTCGTCCAGCACCGCACATACGGCCAGTGCGTCATGAACGGGAACGGAGTTGATGTCCGCCATGGGCTGCCAGTGCTTGTAGGCGTTTTGCCGCTGGCGGATAATCCGGGCTGTGAGGGTGGCGGGCTTGGTGCCCTTGCGCTCCAGAGCTTCCGCCGTCCGGATGGACACCGCCGCCGCGTGAGTCGCGTCCAGGGGAACTACCAGGATATCGCAGCCGCAGTCAAAGACAATCTTCGCGGCCTCTGGGTCGATCCAGAAGTTGAATTCCGCAGTGGGGGTGATGTTCACTTCCCGGCAGCCGCCGCCCATAATGACGATTCGCTTGATCTTCTGAGCGATGCGGGGCTCAATACGCAGAGCCATGGCAATGTTGGTCAGCGGGCCCACGGGAATCAGGGTGATGTCTCCCTCGGAGGCCATCAGGGTGTCCACCAGCCAGCGAACGGCGGACACGGGCTGCTCCTGAATGGTGGCCGGGGGAAGGTCAATGTAATCGCCGTGGACATTGTCCTGAGGATCCTTTGGACCCTTGTAGGGAATGTCCTCCCGCCGTCCTTCCGTCAGGCTCACCACCATGGGGAGGGAGCATCCGCGGAAGACCGGAATATCCTTTCCCAGGTATTCGACCACCCGCAGGGTGTTCTCGGTGGTGAAGTCGATACCGCGATTTCCGTTGACCGCGCAGACACCCAGAACCTCCAGATTCTCCGACATGACCGCCGTCATAATGGCAATGGCGTCATCTGTGCCGGTATCTACATCCAGAATGACTTTTTTCTTTTCCATAATGTCGTCCTTTCGCTATGTTTGTTATGGCAGTTCGGAATCCAGGAACTGTCGAACCTCCTGATCGGTGGGGATGCTGGCGGAGGCACCCCGGCGGCTTACGGAGATGGCTGCCGCCGCTGTCGCCCGGCGCATGGCCTGCTTGGCGTCGCAGCCCTGGGTCATGCCTGCCAGGAAGAAACCGGTAAAGGTATCGCCCGCCCCGGTGCTGTCCACGGATTTTACCCGGAAGGTGTCCTGGAAAACGGTGGTATGCGCATCCTGATAGTAGGCACCGGCTGTGCCCAGGGTCAGCACGCAGGCCGCCTGGGGATAGCGTTTGCGGAGATGTTCCAGAATTTGCGCGGGCTCCAAAGCGGAGCAGCCGGTCATCTGCTGGCCTTCCACTTCGTTGAGAATCAGCCAGCTGACCTTGTGCAAGTCGCAGTCCAGAAGCCTTTCATCAAAGGGGGAGGGATTCAGCGCTACTCGCATTCCCTGGCGAGCAGCCGCCTGGATTGCGTAGTCAATATTGGAAATTTCATTTTGCAGCAGCAGCACGTCACCGCAGTCAAAATTGGCGATTACCTGATCGATGTATTCTGTGGTCACACAGGTGTTGGCACCGCCGTAAATCACGATGCTGTTCTGCCCCTTTTCATCCACCTGGATAATGGCGTGTCCGGAGGGCTCATCGACCTGCTCCAAGAAACGGATATCCACACCGGCGTTGCGAAGCATAGCGCTGAGCATCTCGCCGTCTCTTCCGATACAGCCGGCATGATAGACCTGTGCGCCGGCCTTGGCGAGGGCAATGGACTGATTCAGTCCCTTGCCTCCGCAGAACCGCTCCCGGCGGGAGGCTTTTATGGTTTCGCCGGGTGCAACAACGTGATCCACCAGGTAGGTGATATCCACGTTCAGAGAACCCAAATTCAATATTTTCACGTTATCCCTCCAACGAAATAGTTTTCCGAAACAGTTTTCTTTAGCGATAATATACAACGGACTTTCCAATCTGTCAATATCCAACTTTGAATAATTGGACTTTTTGGTGACTATGACCATTTGACCATTGATTTTATCGGGATCGTGAATTATAATATTGTCGATATTGAACGAGAGCGAGGAGCAGCAATGAACATTCGGGATCTGGCAAGACTGGCGGGAGTATCTCCCTCAACGGTTTCCAAGGTCATCAATGGAAAGGATGACAGCATCAGCGCGGCCACCCGGGAACGGGTTCTGAACCTGGTGAAGGAATACAATTATCAGGCCTATTCCGCCGCAATGGACAGCGGCTCCAAATCCTTCATTCTCGGCGTACTGCTCAAGAGCTTCGAGCAATGCGGTGATTTTCTGGAGGGTTTTTCCCGACAGGCACAGCTTATGGGCTATTCCATCATTCCGCGATTCAGCGGAGAAGACCCGGTGCTGGAGGAGAAGAACCTTGCCATTCTCACGTCTCATCATATTGACGGCCTTCTATGGGAGCCGGTGGACGAGGAAAGCCTGCGCCATCTGCCGGCCCTGGCCCGGGAGGAAATCCCGGTCTATCTCTACAATGCCCCCCATGCGGATAGCTTTCGAATGGGTTTAGAGTCCTTTGGCTATGCCATGACAGATGCCCTGGTCAAACTGGGGCACAGTCATATTGCCTGCGTGGATTCCGACGCTGAGAGCTTTCTGGAGGGCTACCGGAAGTGCTTGTTTGAAAATCACATTCTGGCGGATCCGTCTCTCGTTTATCGGGAGCCATCCAACGCATTGCTTCAAAAAATCGTTTCCCATGATATCAGTGCCGTTATTACAGCAAGTTACAGCACTGGAATCGAAATGTACAAAGCCGCCGGAGATCGGAATATTTCCATTCCCACGGAGCTGTCTCTTCTGACCTTGTGCGCGCAAAGTGATCCGGTAGAAGCCCTGGGTTCTCTGTCTGCCGTGCCGGTGCCGATGGCGGACTACGGAAGCTATCTTTGCCACCGACTTGTGAGGGAGATTGAGAAACAGGAGGGAGATTTCCCGGAGTTTGTGCCGGAAATCTCGATAACAGGCAATGGCTCTCTGGGCGTTCCGTACAGGGAGCTGCCCAGGCGCATTCTGGTTGTCGGAAGTATCAATATTGATAACTACCTGAAGATGGACAAGCTGCCCCGCACCGGCAAAACCGTTGTGTCTTCTTCTACGGCCTTCCATCCCGGCGGAAAGGCTCTCAACGAGGCAGTGGGGCTTGCCAAGCTGGGCTTCCGCACTTCGGTGATTGGCTGCGTGGGAAGCGACTCCGACTCCGGTGTGGTGTTCGATACGCTGAATCAGTACCATATTAACCGAGCAGGAGTCCGAAGGGTCATCGGGGAAAAAACCGGTCAGGCCTATATTTTCGTCCAGAAGGACGGCGAGAGCATGATCACCATCATGTCCGGGGCCAACGCCCACCTGTCTGGCGAGGACGTGGCGGAAATGGCTCCGCTTTTCGAGGATGCGGCATTTTGCCTGATTCAGACGGAGATTCCCATGGAGGCGGTGATACAGGCCTGCCGCATGGCCAAAGATCATCAGATTCCCACGATTCTGAAGCCTTCGGCCTGTGGCCCATTGCCGCCGGAGCTGCTGCAAAAGGTGGATATCATTGCCCCCAACCGGGAGGAGCTGAATGAAATCTGCCCGGATATTCAGGGAATCGATGAGCAGGCTGATTTTCTTTTGCGCCAGGGCGTGGGAACGGTTGTGGTCACCCTGGGAGCCAAGGGCTGCTATATCCGCAAGGACGGTCAATCCCGCTATTTCCCGGCAGTTACTTTTCCGGTGTTCGATGCCTCCGGTGCGGCGGACGCTTTTCTCAGTGCGCTGACGGCTTATTTGTACCGGGGCGTGGAAATTTCCAAGGCGGTAGAAATTGCCAATTACGCCGCGGGCTACAGCGTTTCCAAAGAGGGCGTAATCCCTTCCCTGATCAGCCGTCAGGAGCTGGACGGCTATGTTCAGTCTCTTTCCCGAAAAAACGGGCAATAACCGGTTTGCCCCAAAATGAGAAAACCATAAGAATCTGCTGCCCGCCGCTTTGTGCGGTCTTGCGGAAAGCAAAGAAAAATGTTAAACTTGAAAAAAAGGAGGCAGACCTAAATGACAGAACTGGAAACCATGCAGCGTGCGAAGATGTATCTGGACAAGCTGGCCCAGGGGATCAAGCCCATTACGGATGAGGAGGTGCCCGAGGACTCGGTACTCAATAACGTCCGACTGGCCCGGTGCTTTTTCTATGTATCCGGGGTGTTGGATCAGCTGATTGCCAACGGCGGCAAGGTGAATAAGTCCGCTAAGGGAGATTTTTACATCACCGAGGAGGAGCTTCGCCGGGTGAAGCCGTCTCAGGAGCCCATTCTCATCAGCCAGTTCCTGGAGCTGGTGATGAATGCCATCGGAGACACGGAACGGAAGCGGCTCAGCCACACGACTATCACAAACTGGCTGATTTTGAAGGGCTTTTTGCAAAAGCAGGAGGGCCCGGATGGAAAATCCAAGCGTCTGCCCACCCCGGCGGGAGAGCAGCTGGGTCTGACGGTCCGAACCCGGGAGGGCCAGTACGGCACCTACCAGGCGGTCTACTACTCTCAGGGCGCCCAGCAGTTCATCCTGGATCATTTGCAGGACATCCTGCACCCGGGCAAATAGGAACTACGGGGAGATTAGGCAGCTTTTTGGCCATATCCGGATGGATTCTTCCGGACAAAAGCGCTACAATCGGAAAACATATGCCGGAAAGGAGAAATCGCCATGCTCATTGCCTCCGCAGCCCAAAAGATGATCGAATTTTACCGGGGCAGCTGCCACGACATCAATCATTTCCTCAAGGTCTGGGCTTTCGCCAAAACCATCGGCGAACTGGAGGGTCTGGACAGCCATACCCAGACGGTTCTGGAGCTGACGGCGGTGGTTCACGACATCGCCTGCCCACTGTGCCGGGAAAAGTACGGCAATACCGACGGCAAAAACCAGGAGCGGGAAAGCCCGCCGCTGGTGACGGAATTTTTCCGGGAGCTGCCTGTGGCCAAGGAGGACGTGACCCGGATTTCCTGGCTGGTTGCCCACCATCACACCTATACCGGTGTGGAGGGCATGGACTATCAGATTTTGCTGGAGGCGGATTTCCTGGTCAACGCGGACGAAAGCGGCTATACAAAGTCTGCCATCCGCAGCTTCCGGGAGCGGGTTTTCCGCACCGCCGCGGGCATCCGGCTTTTGAACAGTATCTATCAGCTGAATGAGCAAGCTCTGTGAGAAACGAGAAAAGAGAATGGGAATTTCGGAACCCGGCAGGTGATACGCCCCTGCCGGGTTCTTTGGCTGGCCGGAGTGCGGTAAAAATGGGTAAGCGGTATGTAAAATTTTCACGGCGGCTTGACAAGGAAAAGGCCGGGTGCTAAAATGCTCGGGAACGGAAGAAAACCCCCAAAAACAGAAAGGAAGAGGTGGCTGTCGTGGATCCATACAGTAGAAAATCCAATCTTTATCCAAACAGAAAACTTGCGTCGGCAGCCTCTTTCGATCGGCCTTGATTGGTTCCGCCGGATTGGGACTGCCCCCAAATTAAGGAGGCACGAATATGGCACAGATTCAAAACGTTACTCTGAAAAATATTTTGGAAAGTCTGGACGATGCCAGAAAGTATCACAGCCTGCAGGATCTTCTGCGGAACATCCCGGCAGTGGATCTGGCGGCGGTTTTTGAGGAGCTGCCCAAAGAAAAAATGCCCATTCTCTTCCGGCTTTGCCAGAAGGATCAGGCGGCAGAGCTGTTTGCCGAGCTCTCCGCCCCCACCCAGAAGAATCTGATCGACGGCCTGGGGGACACGGAACTGAAGGATGTAATCGAGGCGTTGTTTGCAGATGACGCGGCAGATTTAGTAGAGGAAATGCCGGCAGACGTGGTTCAGCGGATTCTGGCGCAGGCGGAGCCGGAGACCCGGCGGATGATTAACGAGCTGCTGAAATACCCGGAGGATTCCGCCGGCGGCATCATGACCACGGAGTTCATGGAGCTGAGGCCGGATATGAACACCCAGCAGGCTCTGGCGGCCATCCGGGAAAGCGGAATTGATAAAGCTACCATTGACAACTGCTATGTGACCACTCCGGATCACAAGCTCCTGGGCGTGGTGTCCCTGCGGGCGCTGGTGCTGGAAAAGGAGCAGGACAAGCTTCTGGCTCAGATAATGGAAACACCTGTGATCTCCGTCCAGACCCAGGAGGATCAGGAGGACGTTTCCCGGCTGTTTGAAAAGTATGGCGTTCTGGCTCTGCCCGTTGTGGACGGCGGGGGAGAACTGGTGGGTATTGTCACCGTGGACGATGCCATCAGCATCCTGCGTTCCGAAAACAGCGAGGATATGGCCATTATGAACGCAATGGGCCCTTCCGAGAAGCCCTATTTCCGGCAGAGTATGTGGGATCTGTACAAAAGCCGGGCACCCTGGCTGCTGTTTCTGATGGTCAGTGCCACCTTCTCCAGCCTGGTCATCCGCAGCTACGAAAGCGCCCTGGCGGCAGTGGCGGTGCTGACGGCCTACATCCCCATGCTCACCGATGCCGGCGGCAACGCCGGAAGCCAGAGCACCTCCACCATCATCTGCGGCATGGCCACAGGGGATATCAAGCCTAGGGATCTGCTCCGGATTCTCTGGCGGGAATCCAGAGTGGCGCTGCTCTGCGGCGGCACCCTGGCAGTGTGTAATTTGGCAAAGCTGGTTTTTCTGGATCGGGTGGGCTTCAGCGTGGCGCTGGTTGTAAGCCTGACGCTGGTGTGCACGGTGCTGCTGTCCCAGCTCATCGGCGGTGCGCTGCCCCTGATCGCCAAGAAGCTGAAGCTGGATCCGGCGGTGATGGCTTCGCCTCTGATTACCACCATCGTTGATACCACCACGCTGCTGATTTACTTCAATATCGCAAAGCTTTTGCTGCATCTGTGACAATCATACTGAACTCCAATTAGGGTCTATCTGAAAACCGGGAATATGACCAACGGCGAGGGATTTTCCGCCTGA
>OIXQ01000440.1_pt1 | contig 19538 bp, 19 predicted proteins | sample 1587791 | NCBI WGS metagenome assembly OIXQ01 (sample SAMN03283273) | human gut metagenome | biome: human-associated habitat; material: feces | host: Homo sapiens | place: Peru | collected 2012
CTTTTGACGAATTAACTATATCACAAGGATATCTCGCTTTTCATGTTTTCAATGTTGTAACACATGTATTGTAATCCTACACTATGGTGGTTCCAAACCGTCTCTTTCTACTGTATTCTCCATGGTAAACATGCTATAATAATAAGACGTTTCATTTGAATACATCGGACAGAGACAGGGGCTGCGCTTCAGGATGCGCCGCGGATTTTCGCTGTATCTCACAGGTCTTTGACCGTGGGGAGCTCTGTACCGGCCTTTATATATCGTGAGGGTTTACCATGAAAATGTTTCGAGGACTATCGAACTGGATCGGTATGGACATGGGCTCGTCCCAAGTCCGTATCTACCGGGAGAATAAAGTGATCCTTGCCGAAGCGAGTACGGTCGCGGTGGATAACATCGACGGCCATGTACTGGGCTTTGGCACGGAGGCGCTCATTCATTACCACAAGGCGCCGGAGAATATTTCTCTGGAGTGGCCGGTACAGAATGGCGTCATCGCTGATTATGATATGACGAAGGCGATGCTTCGTTTTTTTATCCGCAAATCGCTTCATCATGCGGTGTCGCGTCCGACGGTGATGATCTCCATTCCGGGCGAGACGAGCTCGGTCACGCGGCATGCGCTGGTGGATGCTTTGATCCACGCCGGCGCGCAGCATGTGTACCTTCTTCCTTCGCCGGCGGCTGCGGCTATCGGGGCGGGGAAGGATATGCTGGCACCGTCTGTGATCTTTTCTCTTGTCATCGGGCGTGATGTCGCTGATGCGGGGCTTTACAGCTGCGGAGGGATCGTCACGCAGGAGGGGATCCCTTTCGGCGGGCATCATATCGATAAGGGGATCTGCCAGTATCTGCAGGAAAAGTATCAGATCATGATCGGGCTGGATCAGGCGGAGAAGCTGAAGAGTGAAGTGATCTCTCTCAAAGCGGCGGATGGGCAGGCGACATTCACTATCCGCGGGCGCAGGATCCGTGATGGCGTGGAAGTGGTGGTGGAGCTTTCCACGGAGGAATTAAGACCGGTGATGCAGCGTATCCTGCAGCCCGTCTTGAAGCTCATCCGCCGTGTCCTTCGCGAGGCGAAACCGGAGATGGCGGGCGATCTTCTGAAGAATGGTCTGCTTCTTTCCGGCGGCAGTGCGCTTCTGGACGGGCTGAAGGACTGGCTCGCCGGAGAGCTTCATATGCCGGTCTTCGTACCGGCTCTGCCGGGGGAGGTATTGGCTATGGGCTGCTATCAGGCTCTTGGCATGTATAAGGATCTGCCGCTTCTCATCGAGAACGGTGAAAAATATTACGGAGGCGCTTGATCGTGATTTTCTTTGGCAGAAAAAAGATGGCCGCCGCGGTCGCCCTCTTTGTTTTCATGGGCGCATGCGGCTGGTTCTGGCGGCATAGGGAGTACATCCCTTTCATTTCGCAGCCGCTCTCTATCGGTGCAGCTCCTTTCAACTATACCGCGAGCAGGACGGCGCTTTCTTTCACACAGGGGCTTGACTTGCTTTCGGGCGTGTGGGAGAACTGGAACGAGCTGGATGCGCTCCGGAAGGAAAATGAAAGTCTTCGCGCGGAGCAGGCTCAGTACAGCGAGATCCTTGCGGAGAATATCCGACTGAAGAGTCTCCTTTCGTTCAAGCAGGGCTATAAACAGTACCACCTGACGGGGGCTTCTGTCATCACCCGCGACTACGGGGGATGGACACAGACGCTGGTCGTGGACCGCGGCAGTGACAGCGGCATCAAGAAGTATATGCCTGTCATCGTCCCGACGGGTCTTGTGGGCTTTGTGAGTGAAGTGTATGAGAATTCCGCACGTGTGCAGCTCCTTCTGGATCCGCGTACATCGGTGGGCGGTATCGTTGCGCGTCCGGCCTCGCGCGTGGTGGCGATGGTTTCCGGAAACAGCAGTGAGCCGGGCAAGCTCTCTTTCGTGAATCTGCCGCGTGAGGCTGATGTCATTAAGGGGGATACCATCGTGGCATCCGGCTATGGTGGGGTGTATCCGAAGGGGATGGTCATCGGCACCGTCGAGCAGGTGGATGTTGACTCCATCGGCGGCACGCAGGTGGCACGCATTGTTCCGGCGGCTGATTTCTCTCATCTGGAAGAGGTCTTCATCATCACGGACCATATCCAGAGGGCGACGCCAGAGAGTATCCTGGTGAAGCCGCCGAAGAAGGAACCGCCGATGAATCCCAATAAACATCAGGCAGGTGAGAAGGAATGAGTGGCTATGCACTGGCTTTTTTGAGCTTTCTCGTTTTTCTTGTGCAGTCCTCGGTGATGCCATTCTTTTTCTCGGGGCTGCATCAGCCGGATCTGTGGCTGGTCGTCATCGTCCTTGCGACATTGATCTTTGACAACAAGACGGCGATGACGCTTGCGCTCGTGGGCGGGCTCCTTACGGATCTTGTGACGGGAAATCTTTTCGGACTGCACCTCCTGCCATACCTGGCGATCGCAGCGCTGTATCTCGCTTTGGGCAGGAAGCGCTACAACCGTCACTGGTATATTTCGCTTTTTGCGATGACGCTGGCATCGCTCCTTTATGCACTGCTGTCATGGCTGGTGCTTTTGGCAGCCGGCAGCCATGTCTTCTCGATTTCTTATATCCTGTACTTTGTGATGAGCACCACCTTCATGAATGGAGCAGCCGTGCTCTTTCTTCACAGGCCGCTATGGGCCATGAAACGGGAGGGAGAACCGAAGTGGTGAATAAGCATGTGCCCTCGATTCTCAGTGGGCTTTTGAAAAATACCGAGGAGTCCCGCTATGCGCGTATGATCTATGCGGCGATCTTCCTCCTGCTCGTCCTGGGACTGCGTCTTTTCTATATGCAGGTCATTCAGGGCGGGTATTATAAAGAAGAAGCGGATGGGAACCGCATTCGCTATCTTCCCATGCAGGCGATGCGTGGTGTCATGTATGACAGAAATGGCTTGATCCTTGCGGGCTCGCGCTCGGCATACAGCGTCGTCATGCCGGTCGATCGCAAGGGGAATACGCTGTCGGATGAGGCGCTCAACCGCCTGTCGCAGCTTCTTCATGTGCCGACTGCCGATATCAAGAAAAAGATCGAAGACAATAAGCTGGCTTTCGGAGCGATCTATTTGGCAAACGATGTCGGCATCGATGTCGCGACGCAGATCGAAGAGAAGAAGGATGAATTCCCCGGCATCGAAATCGAAGTGAATCCGCTGCGCGTGTATCCGCTGGGGAATGCGGGGGCGCAGGTCCTTGGCTATGTCGGCGAAGCGGGGCCGGATGACAGGGACGCGGAAGGAAATCCGTACAAGACCACGACACTGATCGGTCGTGCGGGCCTTGAGCACCGCTATAACAATTATCTCGAAGGCAAGAATGGCTCGAAGACGGTCGAGGTCAATGCATCGGGGCAGCCTGTCCGCTATGTGGGCGGTACGCCGTCTGTCACAGGGAACAGTGTGCGTCTGACGCTGGATGCGAATCTGCAGAAAGCGGCAGAGGACGCGATGGAAGCACAGGTGAAGACGCTCGTCCATGGCGGTGTCATGCCGACGGGGGCTTCCGCGGTGGCTGTCGATCCGAATAGCGGAGCGATCCTCGCAATGGCTAGCTGGCCGAGCTATGATCCGAACCGCTTCAGCAAGGGGATCTCTTCGAAAGACTGGAATGAGATCGTCAATAATAAGAATCATCCGATGCAGAACCGCACGATCCAGTCGATGTATCCGCCCGGATCGCTCTTCAAAGTCATCACGGGTGCGGCAGCACTCGAAGCGAAGGTGACGACACCGGAGGAACGCATTTTTGATAACGGCAAGCACTGGCTCGTCGATAAGAGAAACTCTGAGGGCGAAGCTTTCGGATGGATCAATTTCTATGAAGCGATCGAAAAGTCGGACAATGTCTATTTCTATGAAATGGGACGCCGTGCAGGCATCGACCGCATCTCCCGTATGGCGGAGGAATTCGGCCTTGGGAAAACGACAGGCATCGACCTTGCCGGTGAATCGGACGGCAATATCGCAAGCGAAGCCTACAAGATGAAAGTTTTCAAGCAGGACTGGTACCTCGGGGAGACGATGGATGCCGCGATCGGGCAGAGCTTCACGCTGACGACGCCGCTGCAGATGGCGATGGTATACTCGGCGATCGCCAATGGCGGCTTCCGCTACCAGCCATACCTTGTGAACCGCATCGATCAGCTGGATGGGACACCGCTCAAGATCTTCTCACCGGAGAAGGTGGGGACGCTTCCGGTATCTAAGGATACGCTTGATGCGATCCACAAAGGACTTCGGATGGTCATGAGCAAGGATGGGACAGGCGGACAGATCTTCGAACATTATCCGATCTCGATCGCCGGTAAGTCTGGTACGGCGGAAACGAATGGTCTCGATAACGGCTGGTTCGTGGCATATGCGCCTTTCGACAAGCCGGAGGTCGTGATCCTGTGCATGTTCGAGCACAGCGGCTTCGGCTCGGAGTCCGCGGCACCGGTCGTCAAGAAGATGATGGATGCCTATTTCCATATCGGAGATTATTCGCCGGCAAAGCTGAAGGCAGCGGATGAGGCAAAGGCAGGAGGCAAAAAGAATGGCTGAGATCGTATCCTTTGCTTCCGGTAAGGGCGGCGTGGGGAAGACGCTCCTCACCGCTGCTCTGGGGATCTTCCTCTCTCGGAAGGGGAAGAAGGTACTCCTCATCGATGGGGATATGGGCATGAGAAATATGGATCTCGTGCTGGGGCTGGAAAATGAGTGCTTCTATCATGTGATGGATCTGGCGGAAGGCCGCTGCTTTGCGAAGGATGTCATCCTGGAAGTGAATGACCATTTGGATTTCCTGCCGGCGGCGCAGAATGATACATGGGAGACCGTCTTTCCTGCGGCGATGGATACCGTGCTCGAAGACGTGGAGGACAAGTATGACTACATCCTTCTCGACTGTCCGGCGGGGCGAGGAGAGGGCATCCGCTTTGCGGAGCATCTCTCGGATCATATGTTTCTCGTCGTGGCGCCGTCCTGGGCCTCGAAGCGGAATGCAGAGCGTCTCATGACGGGACCGCGCAAGCGGTACATGACCTATGTGCTGAACCAGTTCTCCCTCTCGGGGGATACGCAGATCTCCTTGACGGATATGCTAGAGACACTCGATGAAGAGTCCGTCTCTGCCATCATCCCGTATACGGAGGAGGCAGACCGTCTCGCGCATCAGGGAGAGCTTTCGGATTTTTCCGAAAAAGGGGCGCTCGGAGAAGCACTCGCTCTTTTCTGGAAATCGTACAAAGAAGAGAAACAGATTCCGCTTCCGCGCTGGAAGAAGCTGCTTCGGAGAGCAGAGGCGGAGAATGCGCGGGAGAAGGCACCTGTGAAGACGGCGCCGGCCGGCCTTTCGTGGCACTCGGGCAGCCGCTCGTATAAATGGCAGAGGAGGAGATAGCAGAATGAATCTCATTCGATATTGGCGGCGCATCGACAGCACGCTGCTGATGGCTGTCCTGGGCCTTGGCGTCATCTGTCTTCTGATCATTGCGAGTGCCACTCATGCGAATATGGATGGACAACCGGGGCAGTATGACTTCGTCATGAAGCAGGGGATCTTCTTTGTCGGCGGTCTTATCATCGCCGGGGGCTCGCTCTATTTTGACTACAGGAAACTCTATCGCTTCGTACCCATCCTTTATGGCATCAATGCGATCCTGCTTCTGGTCGTCAAATTCGCCGGGACGAGTGCGCTCGGGGCGCAGCGCTGGATCCAGCTCGGCCCTTTCACGCTGCAGCCTTCCGAATTTGCAAAAATCATCATGATCATCTGTCTTGCAAGGCTCATGGCGCATGACAGATCCGGCTTCCAGACATGGAAGAGTCTTCTGCCTGTCGCAGGGATGATGGCACTTCCGACACTTTTGATCTTCATCCAGCCGGACCTTGGTACGAGCCTTGTCTTCGCAGCCATTACCTTCGGCATGCTTTATATTTCCGGGCTCAAGATGCAGCTCGTGAAACGCGCTTTCCTTGCATTCGTCGTGGTCTTCCCGTTCATCTGGTTCTTTGTCCTGCACAGCTACCAGAAGATGCGTATCCTCGTCCTTTTCAATCCGGACGTCGATCCGTATGGCTCCGGTTACCATGTCATCCAGTCGAAGATTTCCATCGGCAGCGGCGGTTTCATCGGGCAGGGCCTTTTCGAAGGCACGCAGAGCCAGCTGAATTTCCTCCCGGAAAATCATACTGACTTCATCTTCTCCGTCATTGGGGAAGAGCTGGGCTTCGTCGGAGCCATTTTCGTTCTCTTTTTATTCTTCGTTCTTTTATACAGGACACTTATGATTTCCCGCTCTTCGGGGGATGCCTTCGGCAGCCTGCTCGCCTGTGGGATCTTTTCCATGTGGCTCTTCCAGATCTTCATCAATGTCGGCATGACCCTCGGCATTATGCCTGTCACCGGCATCCCGCTGCCTTTCATGAGCTACGGCGGCTCGGCTCTCCTCATGAATCTTCTCTGCGTCGGGCTTTTGATGAATATCTATTTAAGAAGAAAGAAATTGATGTTTGATTGACTGGGGATTAGGGATTAGTGGCTAGGGATTAGGAGTCTCGAGTGACTAGTGACTGGTGACTTAAATGCCACTTTGGGGCATCGCCCTATTTATACTCCGCGGCGCATTTCGTCATCCTGAGCGGAGTGAAATGTCGGATGTTCGAAAATGTAAAGGCGGAACAGTGAGAACTGAGTCGAAGGATCTGGCGCCGCACCAACCCTGTTGAACCTTCCGAACCCTTAGAACCTGTTGAACCCTCCAACCCGAACCCCGAACCCGCCAACCTTCCTCTATTCTTTCTTTGAAATGGACGAAAAAATTTTATATAATAAGACTTTGGAATATAAGCAATCAACAAGGGCAGGAGAAGAGCTCCTGCGAGGCAAAGAAAGAAGGATACCATGTATCTCATTGATACGTATGATGTGATCGTCGTCGGCGCAGGCCATGCAGGCTGCGAGGCGGCACTTGCGGCAGCGCGCATGGGGATGAAGACGCTGCTCACCACGATCTCTCTGGAAAATGTCGCCATGATGCCATGCAATCCGGCGATCGGCGGACCGGGGAAGAGCCATCTTGTAAAGGAGATCGATGCACTGGGCGGCGAGATGGGCATCGCAGCCGATGCGACAGCCATCCAGATGCGCATGCTGAATCTCGGCAAGGGGCCGGCGGTCTACGCTCTCCGCGCGCAGTCGGACAAGAACAAGTACCACACCTATATGAAGAAGGTGGTGGAAAATACAGAGAATCTCGACCTGAAGCAGGTGCAGGTGATGGATATCCTCGTGGAAGACGGGGCATGCGTCGGCATCACGACCGAGCTTCATGAAGAGTACCGCGCGAAGGCGGTCATTCTGGCGACGGGGACATACCTCGACAGCGAGATCATCATCGGGGAGACGATGTACTCCGGCGGCCCGAATGGCATGCGTCCCTCGGTCGGTCTGTCAGAGAATCTGAAGAAGCACGGGCTAAAGATCCTCCGCTTCAAGACCGGCACGCCGAGCCGTGTCGATATCAGAAGCCTGCATCTGGATCATATGGCGCTCGAAAAGGGCGATCCGATGAACCATGCCTTCTCTTTCATGAATGAACGGGAGGACAGAAATCAGCGAAACTGCTGGCTCACCTATACCAATGAGGAAACGCACCAGATCATCCGTGATAACCTGATGCGTGCCCCGAAGTATGCGGGCAAGATCCACGGTGTCGGTGCGCGCTACTGCCCGTCCATCGAGGATAAGGTCGTCCGCTTTGCCGATAAGAAGCGTCACCAGCTCTTCATCGAGCCGGAAGGTCTTGACACGAATGAAATGTACGTCCAGGGCATGTCGACGTCCATGCCGATCGACGTGCAGTACGCCTTCCTGCGCACCATCCCGGGGCTCGAGGATGTGAAGCTCATGCGTCCGGCCTATGCGATCGAGTATGACCTCTTAGACCCGCTCCAGCTCTATCCGACGCTCGAGGTGAAGAAGCTCCCCGGCCTCTACTCCGCAGGACAGGCCAATGGCACGAGCGGCTATGAGGAAGCCGCGGCACAGGGGCTCATGGCCGGCATCAATGCGGCGCTCAAGATCAAGGGAAAAGAGCCCTTCATCCTCGCCCGCCACGAAGCCTACATCGGTGCGCTCATCGATGACCTCGTCACGAAGGGGACGAATGAACCGTACCGCATGATGACCAGTCGCAGCGAGTACCGCCTGATCCTCCGTCAGGACAATGCGGATCTTCGCCTCACCGAGAAGGGCCATGACATCGGCCTTGTGACAGAAGAGCGCTACGCGCATTTCCTTTCCCGCAAAAAGGCCTATGAGGAAGCGATGGCCTATATCCATGCGAAGCGCTTCACGCCCAAGGCGGCTGTCAATGCAGCGCTTGCAAGCGTAGGCTCTGCTCCGCTCACGACAGGCATCGGCGCGGATAAGATCTTAAAGCGTCCTGAGATGACCTACCAGACCATGGTCGATGTCCTTGGCTGCCCCGTCTTCGATCCGGAGGCCGTCGAGGAGATGGAGATCACGGTGAAGTACGAGGGCTATATCGCCCGTCAGGAAGCCGCCGTCCAAAAGGCAGCGCGCATGGAAAAGGAAAAGATGCCTGAAGATATCGACTATCTCCATCTGGACGGCATCTCCATCGAAGCCCGCCAGAAGCTCGATCAGATCCGCCCGCTCTCTCTGGGGCAGGCCTCCCGCATCTCCGGCGTCTCTCCGGCGGATATGTCAGTCCTGATGGTCTACGTGAAGCGAATGAAGGGAAATCAGTGACTGGTGACTAGGCTGATGCTGCATCTACCCCCTTCCTCAGGAAGGGGGATGCCCGAAGGGCAGGGGGTTGGCCGAGGAAGGCGGGATTCGCGGTTTGCATACCGCAAGCGAGCATCGCCCTATTTATACTTCGCGGCGCTTCTGATTTTTATGCGCCGCACCACCACTCCTAACTCCTAACTAGAGTGAGCGAGAGGCTTTCAAGCGCAATCAAGGGACGCCCCGCCCCACGAGCTAACCCTGAACCCTAAATCCTGAACCTTGAACCCTAAACCCATATATCACCATTCTCAAGTAATTTTGAAAGGGAAATCAAAATGACAGTTGCAGAAATGATGGAAGCTCTGGGTCTCGCAGCGAATGAGGACGCGGCGAGAAAAATGACAGAGTATAATGCCATGCTGATGGTCATGAATAAGAAAGTGAATCTCACCGGCATCAAAGACGGGGAAGAGAGTCTCATCAAGAACATTTATGACTCCATGACCGTCTATGACCCGGCATATTTTCCGCAGAATGGCCGCGTACTTGACCTTGGGACAGGCGCCGGATTTCCCGGCGTGCCGCTCGCGATCCTGCGTCCCGACATGTACGTGGTGCTCGTGGACTCCATCCAGAAGAAGCTCACCTTCATCGAGGATGCCTGCCGCGAGCTGGGCATTCGGAATGTGAAGTGCGTCCACATCCGTGCAGAAGAGGGCGGCCGCCGCAGAAAGACCCGTGAGTCCTTCGACGTTGTCACCGCTAGGGCCGTGAAGGCGATGCCCGTGATCTCAGAGTGGGCGATGCCCTTCGTCAAGGTCGGCGGCGTCTTCTGTGCCATGAAAGGCCCCGGCGCGGAAGAGGAGCTAAAGCAGGCAGGCCGTATCCTGCGTGAGCTCCATGGCACGCTCGAGGAAAAGAAGGAGCTCACCCTCCCCGCCGGCGACAAGCGCGTGATCCTCTATATCAGAAAGACCGCGCCCTGTCCAAAGACCTATCCCAGAAAAGTAGGCATCGCAGAAAAAAAGCCGATCATCGGAGAATAAACAAGGAGCTGTGAAGAAATGAGGATTCATTTCTTCACGGCTCCTTTTGGGTGGAGTGGCCGGCAGAGAGAAGGATGGGGTCTGCCGTCCGGGGTCATCGCTGCCTCCCACGTAAAATCTCATAGTGACTGCAAGTCTAACTAGACCTTGCATTAAATCGAGGAATTTTGTATTTTTTGAATGAAACTGGGATTAAAAACTGCACTTTTTCAATGTTTTTTGTCCTATTCAAGCTATTTTTTGCACCACAAAAAAGCGCTTCTAAATCGATTTTTTTAGAAACACTGTAAAATTGCATGCAGTTAATTCGAGAAATCCTGACGCTCTTTTTCTTAAAATAACAGTGAAAACTTTGTGATACATTTGGACAAGTTGACATTTCGCCGACGAAATTTGTTTTTTCACTGCCGCTCCATCCAGTGCAAGGACTTTAGTCCTTGCACTGGATGGAGCGGCAGTGAAACAGACTCCCTTATAGCGTTTTAGCCCGTAATATTCAGAAGCTTAAGCAATCTTTTGCTTTGGATAACTTTGTCAGCGGGAACTTCGCGTATTTCCAGTAAATCAGCCATCTCTTTCCCGTGATATAAGCAGAATAACTGGTAAGGCGTTTTGCCGTTGTATTGCTTTCTGGCGGTGCTGTTCATGTGCGAGAATATGATGTTTAGCTACGACTGTGTCATTTGATCGAAGCTGGTTCCTTTGGGGCAAATATCCCGCAGCAACGTATGGTTTTTCTCAACACGTGGCTTTTGGCACGATTTCATTGCATCACAGAAAAACGGATGCGTCTCTCTAGTGCCAGCTGCGTTGCACTCTATAGAGTGAATATTTGCAAATTCTCCGCCGTTATCTGTCAGGATCAGCGGGAATAGCTGGTCAAAGGGAGTTTGAGCTGCTGCAAATTTTTCACGAAGGTGTCTAAATTCCTGCGAAACCGCAAGTGCGGATTTGGAGTCAAGTAAAATGCCTACCATGAAATTACAGATGGTAAAGAGCAGCGTCAGAATGACTTTTCCGCCCTGACGGCCTATAACGGTATCCATCTCTACCCAGTTAGGTATTTCGTGAGTTTCAATGTATTGAAGGAAATCCGCGTAAGTGCGCCCTTTTTTGACAGCAGGTGGAACGTAGGGCATTCTTTTCTTCTTGCGGGATTTAAACTTCACCTTTCTGGGAAGATCTAGGCTGGTAAATGAGAAGTAACCTTTATCTGCGTATTTGTATGCGGTGGATACGGCTATTTCTACACCGGTAGATTGAAGAGCTTGATACATATGCTGTCCGCTCTGGATGGCAGCAGAAAGCTTTGCATCCATGTCGTAAAACTCAGCTTTATTCAAAGGAATGCCTTCACGTGAATCACGAAGCATGTTCCTGTATTGCTCATGTGCTTTGCGTGAAACGTAAAGATAACGCTTTAATCGACAGCTGTGGCGCTTCTTGCAGGCGTTACAAACGTAGGGCGGCCTTTCGAGCTTAGGGCAAGATTCATTAATGACGTTATTCTGTTCATCGTAATTAGTGAACCTATTGGCTACAAGGGTTCGATGTTTACGGACTTCGCGTGAGATCGTGCAGGCATCTTTGCCAGGTGCTGCGGCGATGGTCTGGAAAGTGGTAGCGTTTTGTAACATTATCTCGAGAATGTTTCGATCATCCTGGGTAAGGTGTTTGTACCTTTTATTGCCTTTGTTGACAATCATTTGAATGCAACCTCCTTCATGCGCAAGATTTCTCTATCTAAAGTCTAGCAAAAGGTGGTTCTACATGTAAGTGCTACTTTTACCGCTAATCCGGCACTTACTTTGAGAATTAACGCAAATTAGAAAATAAAATTAGTTAGGATTAAGTCTATTTACAAATTAGATTAATGGGTGTAAAATTTGAACAAATTCGCATGTTAATTTAAATGAAGTAGCGAATGGAGAATTTTTATCCGGAAATATATTCACAGAAGACGGACAGCTGGGAGTAGATTTATCAGGATATGGGTATGAAAGGAGTACTGTCGGCCGATTTGAATTAGGGAAATAAAATCGGTTTTCTGTATTTGAATGGTTTCATTAGAAAAGAGGATATGAAATGAAAAAGCAATATGCAGCAGAATTGGCAGCTTTATTAATAATAACCGGGGGGGGTAGCACAGAGTGTTATAGCGGCTGATAGTAATTACCAGATGGATGAAGTTGTTGTGGAAGGAGAGAGAGACAAATGGGGAGTTACTCCACAGCCACTGTCTGGTGGATATGTGTATGATACCGCAACACAAGGATTTCTTGGAAGCAAAAGCGTCATGGATATTCCAAATCAACAAATTAGTTTAACGCAAAAGACAATAAAAGATTTTGCAATTCCAGGGCGCGAAGTGGATAGTGTGGTCATCATGGATCCTGCGGTTAGAGAAACTGGTAATGAGATGTCAGACATTATGATTAGAGGCGTTGGTCAAAATGGATACGCTTTTAGAATTAATGGAATTCCTGGTATGCTCATTCAGAATAATATGACGCCGACTAGCTTTGCAGATCATATTGATATCACTGCTGGTCCTGGAATGGGAACTCGAGGCTCCGCATCTCGTTCAGGATCTCCGGGTGGTGTTGTAGATATTATTTCTAAGGTAGCACCGAAAGATCACAATGTATTGAATTATACTCAAACTTTTTCCGGAAGAGGCTCATTCCGTGAAAGTGTCGATGCAAGTACACGCTTTGGCGAAAATAATACTTGGGGTGTTCGTGTCAATGGTGCTTTTCAAGATGGAGAGCAAGTTGTTCCCGATGAAAAAAATCGCGTAAAAGATATTTATGTCAACATCGATCATGAAGATAACAGAAGTAAGACTAATATTTTAACTGGCATTAGTGATGGGCATCGTTGGAAAGAGACACGAATGTTCAACTTTGCTAATTATACCGGAACAAAATTACTTAAAACTCCGTCTATTGATAAAAATTATGCATATCCGGATAACGAATGGGGAGTAAGAACCTTTTTGTTTACAATGAACCATCAACAAAAATTGACGGATCACATGGAGTTATTTGCAAATTATGGCTACGCTTATAATAAAGGGTATGCTTATACGGTTAAAGGTAGCTGGTCCGTTCTTGATGAGGAAGGCAATTTTGCGTCTTCTAAATCAAGTTCTGCACCTTATGCATTAAGAAATCGTTTTTTGCAGGGCGGCTTAAAAGCAGACTTTAATATTGGAGAAACTAATCATGAATTGGTTGTTGCTTATGATACTTCAAGTATGGATGGGTTATGGGATAATGAAACTCGTGATGGTAAACCTATCAAACTGCCGGGAGGTAATATTTATGATTTCCCAGATATGCCTAGTGGCGTAATTCCAAATCATGGAGTCAAATTAACAGGAAGCACAAATAGCTATGGAATTTCGGCTGTTGATACGATCACATTCAATAAGTGGATTCTTGTCGGTGGTGTTCACCATCATCGTATGTCTTATGGTGAGTTTGGCGGCGATAGAGTTGTAAGTAAAGCCACGAGTCCATTGTGGGGGGTAGTTTATAAATCTAATGAAAATCTGATGTTTTATGGAAATCATTCAGAATTTTTTGACAAAGGGACATTTTTGTCTGATAAGCAATATGTAAATCCTGGTATACTGCCTCCAGCAAAGACGAAACAAAATGAATTCGGCGTTAAGTATATGAAAAATAGATTTCTTACAACGCTGAGCTTCTTTGATATTCAGACAGAGCGTACTTTCACCTATGATCTTGGAAGAGAGGATGAAAAAAAGCTGGCAGTTAAAGATGGCTGGAATAAATATCGAGGAGTTGAATGGACTGTTAATGGAAAAATAGCACCCAAATGGGATGTAATTGGTGGTATCAGTTATTTGACGACAGAACAAAAGTCTCAGGATTTTTATAATGGAAAAGCCTTAAATGGTACGCCTAAGTGGAATGCTGTGCTGGGGTTGATTTACAAGCCAAATGAAGATGTGTCTCTAATTGGACGTATGCAATTCGTGGGAGCTACTTCGTTCTATACGAATAATCATGTCTCTATTGATGTACCGTCCTTTACTGTTTGGGATTTTGGGGCTCAGTACAAGACAAAGGCATTCAATACACCCGTCACTTTCTCGGCAATGTGCCACAATGCTTTTAATAGAGCATATTGGAATTTCAATGGGAGCAATGGGTTCCTGAGTCGTCCGCGTACGTTTGTACTTTCTGCATCTTTTGATTTCTGATTGTGATTTATTATTGAAACTAAGATGCTTTTTTTTAAGACATACCAAATACGTAGAGCTACATTTTGGGAATGCGAATTATTTCTGTGTGCTATAGTCATGGCAAGTACTGGTTGTGGAAATACGACGAATGTATCGGGAATTCCGAATGTAACCAGCGTAGAATCCGCTAATACTTCATATTATCCAGTCACGGTACAGACTTTCGACACCGAAGGAAAATCAGTAGAAATGACTTTTTCGAAAATTCCGAAGAGAGTTGTGGCTGATCGTGTTAACACATTGGCAGTACTGCTTGCACTAGGTCAAGGCGATAAAGTGATTGCTACGTCTGCTGGAGAAAGTCCTCTCAGTTATGCGAGATTAAAGGAAAAATATCCAGAAGAGATAAAAAAGGTCCAAGGTAACTATGGGTTCGATTTGGATTTGGAAACAGTTGTATCTTTGCAGCCTGATTTTATTATGGGATGGAAGTCATCTTTTGCCAAAAATAGGTTTCGATCTACGGAATGGTGGAATAGCCAAGGTGTAAATACTTATATCTTAGGAACGTCGAATCACGTCATACCGCAGGGAAAAATTGAAGATGAATGTCAGTTTATTTTGGACATGGGGCGGATTTTTCATGCGGAAGACAAAGCTAATGGCTATGTAGAAGAAATTCACCGCGAAATTAGTCGCGCGCAGATGTATGCAAAGGGAAAGCCACCACAGTTAGCAATGATGCTCGAAGTAGGAGGACGTAACATTTTTAATTATGATGATGGTTGGATTATTGGCGATATGATTCGACAGATGGGAGGCGTGATGCCGGTAAAAGCAAGAAAACTTAGTAGCGAACAGCTCATTGAATATGATCCAGATGTCATTTTTGTGGATTATTTCATGGAAGGCCAAAAGGCGAATATACAAAAGTTTTTCGATGCACCGGAATACAATTCTCTCAAAGCTGTGAAAAATCACAGAATATATCTGATTCCTTTTGATTATATGTACGCACCTGGCATCAATACCATTGATGGCATACGTATAGTGCGTGATGGATTGTATCCAGATCTAGCCGGAACATAGAATCTGAAATTTTCCAAAACAAAACCACCTGGTTCTTCATATATTCATGAAGAACCAGGTGGTTTTTATATTGTGAGCGTCAGGCACGCATTTCGTCGATGCTGTTTACGTTCTGCAGCTTTTTAGCGAGGTACTTGGCAATGAATGGAGTGAGGCAGATGGTCGGGATGTCTGCGATGCCGATCCAGAAGACGCCCCACCAGAAGTCGAAGATGCCGAGGATGGCAAGGCTGCCGCAGGAAATGATGATCATGATGACGCCGGCCAAGACGCTCCAGAGGAGGGATTTCCACATGATGTTCTTCTTTTCTGCGATGTCAGCAAGGCTGTACTTGGCGCCGACCATCATCGCCGGGATGAGGCCGGTGAAACCTACGCCGATGCCGTCACCGATGAGGGAGTGGATCGGAATGAAGGTGCCAGCCAGAAGGCCCCATACGACGGTGCCGATGTAGCCGGAGAAGAAGCCTGCTTTCATGCCGAAGATGATGCCGACTACCGGCGGGATGAAGGAGAAGAGACGGAGGTGAATCATTCCAGGGATGATCGGTACTGGATTCAGGTAAGACCAGAGTACGCCGGTGAGTACGCCGAAGACGACGCCATAGATAATGCTTTTCAAAAGGGAGCTGCTGGATTTGTTTTCGCTCATGTGAATATCCTTCTTTCAATGTTTATAGGGAATGAATGAGAAAGGGAAGTGCCGTGGCTACGGCGTAGAAAAGAATGTGTCCTGTGAGGAATACCGTATCAGTGGTGCTGCTCTGAATGTTTTTGAGAGAGGAGCGAGGCGTTTTGAAATTGAGACGGTAGATGTACATGGACAAGGTCATGTTCTGTGCAGTGCCAAGGACGCGGATGAAGAGGGGGACAAGGATGAGGCAGTAGTTGCCTGCGCGGCGGATCAGGCTGCCTTTGTCGGTTTCAAGGACCCGTGAACGCTGGGCGTCGATGATGGTATGGAACTCCCGCACAATGTTTGGAATCACCTGAAAGACGAGCCCCACGCCGAAAGCAGCCGGATAGGGGCAGGTTCTAAGCTCATCCAGTGCTCTAAAGAAGGGAAAATTGTTTTTGGCTATATATAGGAATAAATTATTTTCCTCTACGAGGATATGCTAGTGGATTTTATGACTGATTTAGCACTATAGGCTTTTATTACAATGCTTGAAACATCTATACCCATGCAGAAAAAGTATACCCTATGCGGCGTATTGACAGGGCGCTATATGCGGGCGCAGCCCATTATATTTTCAGAAATCGGCATTCTATTACATTAAGGGAACCTCTAAAAACTCGAATTTCTATGATTACCATCTTCCTTTGGTTTTCGATCTTTGACCCAGGGAAGAAACATGCATATGGATTTGGGGGAATCGTTTATAGAGGCACTTTTGCTGTTCGTCCCTTGAACCTTCCCTGCATTCCGTGTAAAATAAATGAGATTATGCATTTGGGAGGATATTTCAATGAATGAACGTGATAGCTTCAAATCCCGTCTGGGCTTTCTGCTGGTCAGTGCAGGGTGCGCGATCGGGATCGGGAATGTATGGAAATTCCCCTATGTGACAGGCGAATACGGCGGCGCGGTATTCGTCCTCTTTTATCTGCTCTTTCTGGTGCTGATGGGCATTCCCGTCATGACGATGGAGCTGGCTGTGGGCCGCGCGAGCAGAAAAAGCGCAGTCAAGGGCTACGCTGCGCTGGAGAGACCTGGCTCGAAGTGGCATATCCATGGATGGTTCTGCGTCCTTGGCTGCTACCTGCTCATGATGTACTATACGACGGTATCCGGCTGGATGCTTGCTTATTTCTGGAAATTCGTCAATGGCACTTTCGCCTTGGCAAAGGCGGACGGGGTCGGTGAGGTCTTCGGCGCGATGCTGGCAAGTCCCTGGGAAATGGGCTTTTTCATGGCGATGACGGTCGTCGGCGGATTCCTTGTCTGCGGGCTGGGGCTCCAGAGCGGTGTAGAGCGCATCACGAAGATCATGATGCTCTGCCTTCTTGCGCTCATCGTCGTGCTTGCCGTGCATAGTGCATTCCTCGAAGGCGGCGGGCCGGGACTCTCCTTTTACCTGCTTCCGGACTGGGAACGTGCGGCAGAAGCCGGTATCGGCAATGTGGCATCCGCCGCGATGAATCAGGCCTTCTTCACGCTGTCCCTCGGCATCGCCGCGATCGAGATCTTCGGAAGCTACATGTCGGATGATTTTACGCTGGGGGGAGAGGCCGTGCGCATCGCGATGCTCGATACCTTCGTCGCTATCATGGCAGGGCTCATCATTTTCCCGGCGTGCTTCGCCTATGATGTGCAGCCGGATCAGGGGCCGTCGCTCATTTTTATCACCCTTCCGAAGATCTTCAGCCACATGTCCATGGGCCAGCTCTGGGGAGCGCTCTTCTTTGTATTCATGACCTTTGCGAGCTTCTCGACGGTCACGGCAGTCTTTGAGAATCTCATCGCAAGCAGCATGGATAATTTCGGATGGAGCCGCAGAAAAGCGGTTCTGCTGAATCTGGCGATCATTTTCGTCTTCTCCATCCCCTGCGTTCTCGGCTACAATGTGCTCTCCGGCGTGCATTTCCTCGGAGACCGCGATGTCCTGGACAGTGAAGACTTCCTCGTGAGCAATATCCTGCTCCCGGCAGGCTCTCTCATCTACCTGCTCTTCTGTACGACCAAGTGGGGCTGGGGCTTTGACAAGTACCTGGCCGAGGCCAACCGGGGCGATCCTGCCCCCAAGAAAAAAGCCCCCGACCGGGGCGACCGATAGGAGGATCGAAATGGAAGAAAGATATAATCCCATGAAAAGCGCGGAGATTGCCGCCGAGCATAACTACAACATGATCGACGGTGTTCTGGACAACCAGCTCCCGGCTCTGCCCCCGGAACAGGAAAAGGAGCTGGATAAGGTGAAAGAGCCGCCCAACAAGCGCCGCAGCCGGGAGCGCGAGGAACGATGACAAAAAAGCGCATCCGCTGTATGCCGATCTATGTATGGGTGCGCCCCGACGAGATGGAGGCTATTCAAGGGCGCATGGCCGAGGCCGGGATCAGCAATCTAAGCGCCTATGTCCGCAAGATGGCCCTCAATGGGTATGTGCTCCATGTTGACCTCTCAGACATCCGGGAACTGGTGTCCTTACAGCGGCGGTGTGCAAATAACCTCAATCAAGTGGCGATACAGGCCAATACCTACGGGGGCATCTATCCCGAGGAAATTACCCAGCTTCAAAAGGACTATGCGGCTTTGTGGGAGCCGCTGTCCGATCTGCTCAAAAAACTCTCCGCTGTGACGGCGTTCTGAATGTCCGGGGGATGGCCTTGTGCCATCCCCCGGTTTTCTCGACTTCGGGACAAAGTGTCCCGAGGTCGAGAAAGCCAAAGGCATCCTTGTTGTCCCATTTTTACGGAGTTATAATGGTATTGTAGAGGATAACAACAACTTTTTAAGGAGGTTTCAAGCTATGCGGTTCGTTCTGAAAATCTTTGCCGCGCCCTTTGTTCTGGCGCTGTCCCTCGCAGTCGGGGTGCTGTCATTCGTCTTTTCGCTGGCATCTTGGGCGTTTAGCATCCTGTCTCTGATCTGCGCCGTGACCGCCCTGTTTGCGTGGTTCGTTGGCGGCGATGCCTTTTGGGGAGTCCGGGGGCTGATCATCGCGTTCTGCGTTTCGCCCTTTGGTCTGCCTGCCGTGGCCGAGTGGCTGATCGGCAAGCTGGACAAGGGCAAGAACAGCGAATACTATAAGCTGGGCACCGTGGAAACGCCCGATGGGTACGAGCTGACGGACGAAAAGCTGACCGGCACCTCCTCTACCCCCAATTATAAAACCGAGCTGGTGTATAAGCCCCTGGAAGATAACGGCGTGAGCAACCTGTATATCACCACCGTTGGCAGAGGCGTGGACGATATGATTGACTACGTATACGATACCTTCTCCAAGATGGTTACCAGCGATGAGGAAAACCCTTGCACCATCTCCGAAGTGAAGGAGCTGGATACCGCCAGCGGCACCGCGCGCTATTTCTCCTATGCCTATTCCTATCAGAACGATACCGAAAACGGCGGCACCGAAACCAAGTACTCCCAGTGCCTGGTGTGCTACGTTCCCGCCAATGTGAAGAACTCCTGCGTGCTGGTATCCGTCAACGTTTCTCCGGATTCCGCCGAGGGCTTCCTGAGCGAGGATGTGCTGGTGGCCGAGGCCCAGAAGGGCATCGCTGTTGTGAACATCGACAAATAATAACGCGTAATAAAATTAGATAATTTAAGCGACGCAGCAAAAGCTGCGTCGTTTTTCGTTATGCTGCCTGTCGCTTCTGCATACGCTTCCAATTCCCAAAGCCGTATAGATCGTTGACTTCAAAGGCCGCCATGGGCATTGTCATGCCAAGGAAT
>OIXQ01000444.1_pt1 | contig 19460 bp, 24 predicted proteins | sample 1587791 | NCBI WGS metagenome assembly OIXQ01 (sample SAMN03283273) | human gut metagenome | biome: human-associated habitat; material: feces | host: Homo sapiens | place: Peru | collected 2012
AATGACAATTAGAGAATTATATAACAGTACGTTATTAAATATTTACAATAATGCTATAGAGTCCATTAAGGTTGTAAATGAAGATGAATTTAAAAAAGAGTTAGTCGTTAACTATATTAAGTCAATGAATATTATTTTATTGAATGCATTAAAAGACGACGATGTAACAATTAGTGATTTTAATTATTTAGTTTTACAGTTTACTGATCTATCAGATGAATTACTTAAGTATGTTAACGGTGAAATTATATTTAACTGGATGTAATGTAGACAATGAAACATTATAGTATTAGAAACATTTTTATTGATGTATTATATCAATTAGGTGATGATTTGGGGGTTATATCGTTATGAGTAGAATTTACAAACACTCACATAATCCAAGTGAGTTAACTATGGATAATATTAACAGAATCGTTGATATTATAGAGACGTATTTATGTGATTATAAACTTGGTTTTCATTTAGTCTACCAACGTAGGCATTTAATAAGAATGGATATTCGTAAATTATATTCAAAGAGTGTAATAGCTAGTTATTCTTTTCGCTATAGTACTATGACGTTATTTAAACGGAAGGTGTTACAAGGCGCTGTATCACTTGAGGATATGATTAAAGAAAACGAGAGACGCGGTTATGAGTATTTATAATAATTTAATACTTGCAAGTTTTATAATTTGGGTGTTATTATCTGTGTATCAAATTTATCAGCATTGCAAAGGTAATTTTAAGTATTATAACGTATCAAACAGATACATAAATTTCATTATAATGATGATTATAATGCTAGTTATGTGGTTTGTGTTAATAAATATGAAATATGATGAATTAATGGAGGTGTGTCATGTAAAATATTAAAGTGTTATGTCTTCACTAAAAAGCGAGGTAGGTTGTAAATTGTTATGCTAGTTACAAAATTAGACAACTTGAAATAAATTAATTGAAAAAGCAATATTTAAATTAAAAGGAGAAAATTAAAAATGGAAAATTTAGGAAATGAAGTAATGGCAATGGAAAATACAGGTTTAGTTGTGACTGACGACATGACTTATGAGCAACGTGTTAACTTATTCAACGCGGTAAATAATGCGGAAGGTTTAAGCGATCAAGTAGGTAAGGATTTGTATTTGACGGGTTACATCGTGCAAGATGTAGAAAAGGAAAATGAAAAAACAGGTGAGATTATTTGTAGTAAACTAATTACTGTAATTGATAAAGAAGGTAAAGCATATGCTACTAATAGTAAACCTTTCTTACAATCTTTGAAACAGTTAAAGCAAGTATTCAACTATGATTGGACAAAACAACCAATTCACGTTGTGATTATTCAAAAGAAATCTAATTCAAGTTCAAATAAATATTTAAGCATGGCTGTTAAATAGCCTAATAAATAAGGGTGTTAGCCAAACACCCTTTTATTTTTGACTTAAAAGGGGGTGTTTAAAATGGCTAAAATGCGAAAAAGTACGAAAGATGTTAAGCGGTTAAGAAATGCTATAGCAAGCGCTAAACGAACTGCTACAAAAGCGCAAAATTTAGGACAGGATGTTGTGTTTACAGACATCCGAACCATTAAAGATTTTAACGACCGTAAGGAATTCAACAAATATTTAAAATCAATTGAACGATTCAATAAGGAAAATAGGTATATTGAAAATCAATACGGTGTTGTTTTTAATAGGAATGATCTTGAAAAAGCGAATAAATTAATAGATAAACAAAACCGACAGAGAAGAGGTCTAGCAAGAAGTGTTGGACTAACAAAACTAAAAGAAACAAAAGGCGGTATAACCACAAATGTAAGTGTTAAACAGGCATTATCTGTATTAAAAGATGATAGAGGCGGTTTTTTTGAGCCAGTCCATCATGTTAATATTCAATCGTATAGATATCCTAAACAACTAGATAATCGAATTGAAAGTTTAAAAGAAAATACGAAAAAGAAGCCAAAGAAAATTAGAACGTTGAGAAAAAATTATAAAAAAGCAATATTCGAACAAATAGAAGGTATGAATATCACAGAAGAAGAAGGAAAACAAATATTAGAAGATATTAATTCTTTAACTGATAGTGATTTAATTAAATGGTTTTACCAGGAACGAAAAGCGATAAATACTTTTAAATATTTGGATTTAAGTCGTGAGTATACAGAAAATCAAAAGTTTGTGAATGAACAATTAAGTAAAAGTATTCAAACTGATTTAAAAGATGTAAAAGATAGTTTAGCTGTATTTACCGGACGCGCCTATGTTAGTGACGGTATGGTTAAGTATAAATAATGTAAAGGGGGTTGTAGTATGACAAAGAAAAAAGAGCCTAAAGAAATTTGGGCTTGCGACTTTGAGACTACAACCGACCCTTTGGACTGTAGAGTCTGGGCATGGGGAGCGAGTTTTGTTGAAGATTCGAGTGTAAAAGAATATGGAAATAGCATATATGGCTTTTTTGAGTGGTGTCAACAGAAAACACGTAAATTATATTTTCATAATCTAGCTTTTGATGGTGAGTTTATTGTGAGTTGGTTGTTAAGTAATGGTTATGAGTATTCGGACAAGCCTAAAACAGGTTGTTTTAAAACAATTATATCGAATACAGGTTTGTGGTACTCTATTGAAATATGGTGGAAATATTCAATTTATAGATCAACAAAAACTACAATATGGGATAGTTTTAAATTAATTCCATTTAGTATCGAGAAAATCGCGCATGATTTTAACTTACCAATACGTAAATTGAAATTAGATTATAAGACTAAACGTGAGGTAGGTCATGAACTCACACCACATGAAGTGGATTATCTTTTTAATGATATCGATATTGAAGGTATGGCATTAAATGAATGTTTTAAATTAGGATTTAATAAAATGACAGCCACTAGCTGTAGTTTTGAAGCTTTTAAGAAAACGTTGCCTATGTCGTTTGAAAAGATATTTCCACCTTTAGAAATGAATGTTGATAGTGATTTAAGACCTGCTTACAGTGGTGGTTTTGTTTGGGCAAACCCGGAACTAAAAGAAAAAGAGATCGGACAAGGTATTGTATTTGACGTAAATTCACTTTTTCCGAGTCGTATGTATTATGAATTGTTGCCATACGATACACCTATTTATTTTGATGGTGAATATCAACAGGATGATGAATACCCTTTATGGGTTGGTGTTGTAAGTTTTGCTTTTGATGTTAAAAAAGATCATATACCTTGTATTAGTCTAGATAAGTTTAGTCGATTTTTTGGGAGTAAAAAATATGTGGACAGCTCAAACGGTGATATTGTGAGAATGACTGTCACAAGTGTTGATTGGGAGTTATTCAATGAACAATATGATATTTATGATGTGGAGTTCATTAACGGATATAAATTTAGAGGTTGTGTAGGCATTGCAAGACAGTTTATTGACGAGCAAATGGAAGTTAAAAAGAATTCTAAAGGTGCTCAAAGATTTATTGCCAAAAGACAATTAAATTCAGTTTATGGCAAGTTCGCAACGAACCCAAATGTAACACCTAAAATTCCATTTATTGATAAGGATGATGGTGTATTAAGGTTACACGATCCTATGTTTACAACGTATGAAGATGGAGAAGTGAAACAGGTTATTGATGAGCAATTTCGTGATCCTATTTATTTGCCTTACGGAGAATTTGTTACCGCATATGCACGTAAATATACAATTAGTACTGCTCAAAAGGTAGGTATACATAGAGTCGCATATATTGACACGGATTCAATACATCTAGTGGGTACACAAGTTCCGGACGCAATAAAAGATATTATTGATGATAAGGAATTAGGTTATTGGGGTTTAGAATCTGTATTTACACGATCTTATTTTATTGGGGCTAAGTCTTATGTGGAAGAAATTGAAATTAGTTATAAGGATTATGTGGAGCACCAACAAGAATTTATTAGTGAGAATGATTGCAAAGATAATTTGTATTATATTCGTGAGGGTGTTTGTTATTATCTAAATGTTAAGTGTGCTGGTATGACACAGAGAGCTAAACAGAATGTAACATATGATAATTTTAGAGTTGGAAATGTAATTAATGATTGCCTAAAGAAAACACATGTACCTGGTGGTATTGTGTTAGTTGATAGACAATTCAGCATTAAAAGTAGATAGGAAGGTGGTAAAGTGATAAGTGTTTTAACAAATATATTGTATTATTTATTCATGGCATTTTGTTGTTTGAGCGTAACATTTCTATTTGTTGTGTATATTATAGGAATGGTATTAATGATTATTTGGATTATAAAGGAGTAGAAAAATGGATTTTATGTTTTTAATGATATTAATGTGTATTATTGTGTTAGCAGTTTTTTGTTTGGTTATATATTGTAAATATGAGTCATTGATTGATAATCATAAATATTTGAATAAGGAAGTTGATAGTTTAGCACATGAAGTTTATCATCATGGTGACGCAATATTTAAAAAGTGTGATAAAACTCTAAAAGAATTTAACGAAATCATGTTCGGAAGCCCACCGCTCAAAAATAAAGTGGTGGTTGTGAGAAGTATAAAGGATTATGATTATACCGCTTATCGAAAAGATATTGATATGTTAAACCAATATTTAGAAAATGGCTGGAGTATTGTAAACCATGATACAAGTGATTTTGTACACACCTATATATTAGGCATGCCGTTAGTATGGCAGGATGAAAAAGATGATGTAAAAGGATGTGATGACGATGATGAGTGAGAAGTCGAAAGAAAATAGAAATAAATGGTATCGAGAACATGTTAATAAATATTGCGTTTGTGTTAACAAAGATGAAGTTGAAGTTGTTGATTATATTGAAGATTTATTGAAAAAGAAAAAGTTTAGTCAATATGTTAAAGATAAAGTTAAAGAAGATTTGGCAAAAAGTAAATAATATGCTAGTATTTAAACGTAAGGAATAAAGAACGGAAATCAGACATGTATATCAGAATTACTCGCGGTGAAACGTGCTGATAACATAATTAGGCATAGTAATCTAGCTGGTAACACTTTAAACTTTACAACCTATATTTATGAAACCCTCGTAAAAGAGGGTTTTATTTTTATTGACTTTACAATATTAATATCATATATTTATAAATAGAAGGGATGTGTAAAAATGGAACGTGATGAACTTAGAAACAAGTTTACGGAAGTGTTAACGGTTGAAGATCAAGCGGAACGCTCAACTATGCTGAATGATATGCGTGCTGAAGTCGAAAAAACTTATACAGAATTAGACAATTTGAAAGCCGAAAACACAAAATTAGTTGAAAAGAATACCTCGTTGACAGAGGCAAACTCTAAACTATTTATGCAAATTGGTGTCGAAAAATCGGGCGGAGAAAAACCAAAACATGAGGCGCCAATGGATTTAAGAAAATTAGGTATTTAATGAAAGAGGTGATTTAGATGTCAAAAACAACAGGAAAAGACGTAACTAAAACGTTACAAAATGATTTAGGTATGGACCATGAACCAACCGGGCAAGAAGTCGCGAGTGCAATGTATGCAATGAGTTCAAGTAACTTTAAAAGTACAATTGGAGATCCTAATGAAGTTTCATCATTAGAATTTATGAACGGTTTATTAGAATATCCGGATACTTTAGGTGTTGAGTTCATGAATTTAGCAACTCGTATTGGTAAAGTGATTGCACACCGAAATATTTTAACAAACAAGTTAGCGCCTTTCAAAATGGAGAATATGCCACTTGGTTATACTATGGAAGAGTATTTCGTTGAGTGCGCCAAAGAGCACGCTTACGACCAAGCGGACGCTGAAAACACTCTGTTTAAGAGAAGTTTACCGGATATTAAAACAGCTTTCTACGTAGTAAATAGAAAGTCATATTATCCAGCAACTATTACTGATGATGATTTACGTAAATATTTCGTTACATGGGATGGTGTAAACAGTTTGATTGCTCGTATTGTTGACTCTATGTATAATGGTGATAATAAAGACGATTATAATTACATGAAATCCGCTTTAGTCACTCATTATGAAAATGGACATATGAAGATCGTAAATACGAACGCTGTAACAGATACGGAAACTGCTAAAGAATTAGCTCGTAAAATTACAGAATACGTATCATACTTAACTGAGCCAACAAATGAATATAACGCTATGGCAGTTACTAAACAAAATGAATATGATGATATCTATGTTATTTTGAATGGTAAAACAAATAGTTACTTAAACATTGATTGGTTAGCTCAAACATTCCAATTAGAGTTTGCTCAATTCAAAACACATGTATTAGTATTACCGACTTTACCAAGCACGGCGCAAGGTACTATTGAAGCTATCGTGTGTGACTCAGAAATTTATCGTGTATTTGACCAAAAGTATAGTGTAGGCGTTGCTTATAACGCTAAGGGCTTATATTGGAATTATTTTCTACACCACTGGGAAGGAATCGCGACGAGTCGTTTTGCAAACGCAATCGCATTTGTATCCGGAAATGTGGAGGAAAAAGTTACGGCAATTTATTCAAACCCTCAAGTCGTTGAAGTTCGTAAAGGTGCAAGTATTACCGTACCATTTACAGTTCAAACAAGTGGTTTAAATGCTAAGTATAGTTTGACTGCTACATCTAGTGTAGATGATAAAGTTAAAGCTACAATCGAAAGTGATTTAAAACACGTTAAGATTGAAGGTTTAGACGCTATTGACGCGGAAGGTTTAGCAACTGTAACAATTAAAGATACAGTTTCAGATGTAACTTGTGATGTTAAGGTTGTATATAACGTATAGTTATGTTATAATATCGGTGTCATGAGTAGGACATGACACCCCTCCTTTCTATTATTTAGGCAAATTGCAAGCTAGAAAAAGAGTTATTAATTTAACTCTTTTTCTTTTATTTTTAATTGTTTTGTATTAGTATGTATTTGAAGGTGGTGAGATCATGTTAAGAAAAACTAAAAAGAAACAATCAGCAAGTCAAACAATTAAAGAACAGTTTGAGCAAAACAAAGAGATCAAAATAGATATTGATAATTTTTTGCCTAAGTTTGACGAGGTAAAGTTAAGCGGTAAAAATTTAGCTCAAAACTATGTGAGTGAATTTAATACGGGTATGAATATTTACCAATGTTTAAATTACTTACAAGGTTATATTGGTTGGCTGGTTAAGGCTGTTAACGATGTTGTTAAAAAATGGAATAAAAATATTGAGGAAATGATTAAATATTGTATTGAGCTGTCTAAAAGTGAATTCGATAAGCACTGGGCTGAGTTAAAACCTCAAGTTATTGAGTTGACGAAACAAACAACGATCGAGCAATTCAATGAGAAATGGGAAGAATTAAAACCTCAAGTTATTGAATTGACGAAACAAACAACAATCAATCAATTCAATGAGTCATGGGAAGAATTAAAGCCTCAAGTGATTGAGTTGACGAAACAAACAACAATCAATCAATTCAATCAGTCATGGGAAGAATTAAAACCGGAGTTAACGCAATATGTAAATAATACGATCAATCAATATATTGATAATCAAGATTCTAAAATTGGTAAAATGTACGATGATTTATCAATCTTGTTAACGAACTTGAAAAACAGTGGCGCTTGGACACAAACGGGTGCTACGATTTTCGATGGTCATATGACAGATGGTAGAAACATCGCAACCGGTAATATTAATATCTTTGGTGGAAGTGTTGACGGTGGTTCATACATTCGTACAAATAGCGGAAGTACTGAAAACGATTTGGCTGGTGGTGTATAATGGCATGGCAATATTTTTATGGTGCATATGACAACACCGGACCCTATGCGAATGTTGTTTTAGGTGGCACACCGGACAATACAGGACCGTTTGGAGCACCATTAGCAACGGCGCACGCGTCCGGATATGGTAAAGGTATTAACTTCTCAGATAATGGAAATTATGGCGTAACGTTTATTTTAGATTTAGTCGGTTATGCTATAACAGACGCTCAGCAGTATGTGGCGGATGGGTATTATGTTGGTGATACTTCAACATCGTATAATTATTTTATTATTGTATCTAAGTCAACAGACAATCAAGCCTCATGGACAGAATTATTAAGAGAAAAGATATTTACACATACAGGTCAAATGCCTTTAAATTATCTACAAGGATGGGATGGAACAGCAAGAGCGAGCCAATGGAGTAAATTTATCCAATTATCAAATGACACAACACATGTTAAAATTGAATTACAAGGTGAGGATGTAACTTTTCCACACTCTAATATTTACAGTATTCAACAGGTCATTCCGGATTTTCGACCTTGGGGTATTCGTAAAAGTGGTGTGTTAAAATCATTGAATAAAGACAGTGGATTTTTAAAGATACGAAAATCAAACTCATGGAAGGACATCGCAAAATATAGTTATGATAAAGTAGGAAAAGAAAACCAAGGTACGAGCCGAATTCGTAAAAATGGAAAATGGTTAGGACAAGGAAAAATAGGCAGTTAAAAATAGTTGAACATTCAACTATTTTTTTATATTATAGAAAATGAAAGAGGTGATTAATATGAAAATTATTTTAGTGGCATTGGTTTTTAATGGTTTGGATTTAGTAACAGGTATCGTTGGAGCTTTACGAGAAGGTGAACAAATCAAGTCAAATAAGCTTAGAGACGGACTTTTTAAAAAAGTTGGTTTTATATTTTGTTATACTTTAGGTATTGCTATTAACTACGCTGAAACTTATTTAACTTTACCGTTTGGAGTTGATTTAGTACCGGTGATTTGTACATATGCAATTATTACAGAGGTGGTTAGTATTATCGAAAACATTTATAAAATTAATAGTGACATCCTACCGGATAAACTAAAAGCCCTAATTGGGTATAAAGAAGGTGAATAGTATGGATTTTGATAAAATAAAACAAAATGTTTTAAATTCAAGTGAAACATCTACGAGCGAAAGCGAAAGTATTTCAAGTTTAGAACTCCATGAAGAATTTGAGATCAATAACTTTTTACCGGAGTTCGAGCCTTTAAAGTTAAGCGGTAAAAATTTAGCTCAGCAATATGTGAGTGCATTCAACACAGGTATGAATGTATACCAATGTTTAAACTATTTACAAGGATACGTTTACACACTCGTAACCGCTATGAATGAAACGATTGAGGCATGGAATACGGTAGTTCCTTTATTAGAGCAGGCAACCAAGGAATGGACAGACGAGGAATTTGACTATAAATGGTCGATTTTAAAACCCCAAGTTATTGAGCTTGTTACAAATTTAACACTTGAAACATTCAATAAAGCGTGGGAAGATTTAAAACCGGTTGTTATTAAATTGGCACAGGACACAACAGACGCCGAATTTAAAAAACAATGGGATATTTTAAAACCACAAGTTATTACACTGGTGGAAGAAACAACAACGAATAAATTTAATGAGGAATGGGAAAAATTAAGACCTACGATCATCCAATTATCAACAGATACAACAATTGAACAATTTAATAGATCATGGGAAGAATTAAAACCGAAAGTTATTGAATTATCACAAACTACAACAAGTAATAAATTTGATGAGAAATGGGAAGAGTTACGACCTCAAGTGATTGAATTAGCACAAACTACAACAAGTAATAAATTCGATGAAAAATGGGACGCACTACAACCAACATTAACAGAAACGGTTACTAATTTAGTCAACACAAATTTAGAAACATTTAAAAGTACATTGTGGCAGGAAGTCACTAAAAATGAGAGTTTCCCTTTCTTATTACCGGAAAATTTCGGAGCTGTGGGGGATGGTACAACAGATGATTCAACAGCATTTAACGCATGTATTGCAAAAGCAAGTGAAACATATAAATACATCTTATTAAGTAATAAAATATATTTCATTGGTAATAAATTAATTAATTTCGGTGAAATATATATTATTGGTGTTAACGCAAATATTTTATTAAATGACAATTTATTTAGTGAACAAATTGACGGTTGTTACATTTATGGGGTAGTATTTTCGCGTAACACTACAAATATAACTAAGTTTTTGTGTGAAAAAATGTATAATACAACATTTTATAATTGTGGTTTTATTAACATGTATTATTTATGTTCAGAGCTAAGACCTAACTATAATATTAATGCTAATACACATGTTTTACTAAATGGATGTTATTTAATAAATACTGGAATTTGTAAAATAAATACATTTACTAATCATAATAAATATATTATAAACAATTCTAAAATTATATTTAATACAAATTTAACAACACAAATAAGTGTGTTATATGGGGTAGAAGATGAAATATTTATTTTTAATGACACGGAAATACAACAAGATAACTTTGATAATTTTAGTTCATTATTTTATGTAATTGGAGATTTAACATTTAATAATTGTTATATATCATCTATCTATAAAACAAATGCGGTTATACAAATAAATAAAAATATAAATCCATGCGTTATTACATTTAATAATTGTAATGTTGAGCTTAATGAAAAACCGTTAGTTAGCACAAATAATAATTTAACAAATATTTACACTGTTGTTAATGTATGTAACTCAAATATAGATATAAATACGTTATTAAATACTGATTATGAGTTTAGTTTATGGCTTGAAAACAATACTATGGTAACAAAACCTATTATCAACAGTGGTACAGGTAAAGTTAATTTAGTTGAAATTCAACAAAAGTATAGTGATACAAGCGAAAACATTTTCCCTTGGACAACAGAGCCTACACCAACCGTTGAAAATAATGTTTCACTTAATAAAATAGGAAAAGACCAATATTATATTTTAACAGAAAGCAAAGATAAAAATATTAAAAAATTAGATTATTATTTTACATATAATTTTGATTATTTACCAACTGTTCCTTATTATACCAACAACATTTTTTTTAGGAATTTAGACTTAGAAGGTTATACAGTTAAGAGATCATTTTTAAGTGATAACACATGTAAATTAAAAAACAAAAGTACAGGTGAATTAATAGATTATGTTTATTTGATTCTAGATGATAATGTAACAGTCACAACCTCAAAAGATGACCCACAATTTATATATACTACAATAGCGATGAAATATTTGCCATATTTCGCTAAGCTTAAAACAGATACGCCTGCTGCAGGGCATTTGTATGTTGACGCATGTATTTCAATTATTTTAGAAAAAACTAGCTCATAAGCTAGTTTTATTTTATTATATAAATGAGGTGGTAAATATGAATAAAAAAGAATGTGAATTATCAAGTATATATAAGATGAAAAAACCGGAAGATATTCCCTATAGTTTACCGGAAGGTTTAAGTGTTTATTTCTACATCGAGTTTTACATGCAAGCCATGCATATACTAAAGGATGTGGATTATGAAAGATATAATATCTGTAAAGATAAGTTAAGAGAATTAGTAGAAATAGAGGAGGAATTAAACTTATGAAACCAGGTCAAAAGTTAGTGCATGATGATCATGAGGTTTGCCTTTTTCCTATGGAAACCATGAATATTACACAATGGTCAAGTCCCACAGCCGAGTCACACTGCTGTGGACATCCTTTTGATAATGCGATTAATGGACAGGTCCGTGTACCCGTGTATGCTCCATTTAGTTGTCATTTATGCTATAGCGATAACCAAGGTAATACGCGCGCCTATAGTTCAGACAATCCCGTATGGACACCAAACGGATTAAGCTATGTTACTGTAAGCTTTACTCATGACCCAAACCCACCAGCAGCAACACAATATAAACAAGGTGATCTAATTTATCATACGGGTACGGCTGGAATGGCTACCGGTGACCACTGTCATATCGACCAAACTTTTACACAAAACGCTGGATTAGTTTATTATGGTGTTACATGTAGATATGGAAATCAATGCTACGCTTTAAGTGGTTCAGAGTTACCGAATAATGTTTTTTATGTAAATGATACAAATATCGTGAATGGTTACGGTCAAGAGTGGAAAACATTTGAGGGTGGTCAACCTCCAACACCGGAACCATCCTATAAATACACTAAACATTATTTCATGTTAGACGGTCTAGGAATTGATTTTGGATTTTATAAAACAAAAGAAGAGATCAAACCCGAACCGCCAACACCAACAAGTAAATGGTTTATTCCTGGTGATATTAATAGCACGCGCCCACTTACAGAAGATGAATCTAAACAAAATTGGGTTGCTTTTTGGCAATTTTTCAAGGCTAAAGGTTGGACCGCAAATGCGGTTGCTGGTATATTAGGAAACTCTTATTTTGAAAGTACTGTAAACCCGAACCGGTGGGAGGGTGATATACCTTTTGCACAACCGGTAGCAAGTCGTGGATATGGGCTAGTTCAGTGGACACCGTGGACGAAAATAATTGACTGGCTAAAAGAAAAAGGATATTACCCGGATGTATCAAAGTTTGGAGTCGGTGAATGTGAACGAATTCAATGGGAAATGGAAAACAACCAGCAATGGATAGCAACGACAACCTATCCCGAAAGTTTCGCGAGCTTTTCAAAATCGACTGCTGACCCGTACACACTAGCGATTGAATTTTTAGCAAATTATGAAAGACCAGCCGACCCGAACCAACCACAAAGAGGAACTAAGGCACGTGAAATTTATGATTATATCAAAGACAAATAAAATAGTTGAACATTCAACTATTTTTTAATAAGATAAAATAAAAGGAGATGATTAAGATGAGTATAGGAGTTGTAAACAGTCAATTTACACCGCAATCAAAAATTTATTTATTGAAGGGTTTAGAAATTGACGCAATGAATAACACTTTTTGGGGTGCATTCGATACCCCCGAAAAACAATTTAATTTCTTTATTACTAACTACGATCATATTGTTTTTGAAAATTACACGTATCAAAGAAAAGATGGAACGGTAGTCGTACCAGGTGTTTATGATGATCTACGTTTATACAATTATTTGATTTATCAAAATGGAAATACAGGAAATAAAGCAAAATGGATTTACTGCTTTATCACAAGTTTAGGATACTTAAACGACAACGCAACAAGTATTAGTTTTGAAACAGATGTAATACAAACATGGCGTTTTGAAATTGAAAGTAATTTTATGGAGTCATACATCGCATACGAGCATAGACCACAATTTTATACACAAGATAATCAATATTACCCATGTATTAATACACAACCCGAAAATTTAGAGATTGGAACGGATTTAATTAGTGAAAACAACATTAGATTAGACCCAAACCAAGATAGAAGTTATGCGATTATTGGTATGACTTGTACAATGGACGGAAAAGACACATACACACATGGAACGCTAGGGAGTCCATCACAAATTAATTATTATATTTTTCCTTTTTCACGAATTACAGGCGGTGATATAAAAACATTGAAAATAGGCTCAACATCCGGAGCGGTTGTGACTATTAATGGTTTAAGTGAAATTATGAACGCAATACGATCAGATGAGAAATTAGTTGGTAAATGTGTTTCTATTGTTGTAACGAATTCAATTCCCGGTTTAGTGGTAGAAGATAACCAAATTATTATAAAAAGAGATTGCTTTGAGAGTAAAATAGAAGGTGACTATCAAATACTAACTTATAAGCCCTATGTTATGTCAAGTATGTATGACTCTAGTTCAGACCAGTTCGCAAAATCACGATTTATAGACGCTATGAGTTATTTAGGTATTGGAGCAAGTGACAACACTAAAATGCTATGGTATCCTTACAGTTATTTTGTGTTAAGCGATAGCAATGGAACAACAAAATTATTTAAAAATGAGTTATGGGAAAATATACATAAAATGCAATTCGCTTTTGTAGGTTCACCAAATTCATCTAAAATGAATGTTGTACCAATTAATTATAAAGTGAAAAAAAATTCTATTGGTAATAATATCATGTTAAACTTAGATAACTCTTTTGAGTCTCAATATGAATCAAGTTTACCTATTATTAGTGATACAACCGCTTTAATGCTACAATCCTCACGTAACTCTATGAACGTTGGATTATCCAACATTAGAAGATCAAACGAAACAAATTCAGCTATAGCAAGCGCAACCGGTAATGCGTTGAGCGCTCAAACAAGCTTACAAAATAATTTGAATTTAAGTGTAACCGCACGTAATACTAATTTAGCTAGTAACTTGAACGATCTACACAATAAGTCGAACATGATAAACGCTAGTATAAGTGCTATAGGCGGTTTAAGCGGTGGTATTGCCAGCGCGTTAACCGGTAATATTGGAGGTGCTGCTGGTAGTTTGGTTGGAGCTGGTTTAGGCATTGGACAAACCGCCATGCAAAACCAAATCAATACAAAACAAACCAATTTACAAAACGCAAACGCACTTGCAAACGCAAATGCACAGGCAAGTGCTAATAGTCAATCTACCGCAATTGGTAACCAATTAAGACAGTTAACAACACAGTACCAAAATCAAACAAACATCCAAAATGCTATGGATAGTTACAATGCACGTATTCACGATGCACAGGCAACTGCTGATAGTATTGTAACCGGTTCAAATGATTTACTACGACAAACGGCTTTAGATTTGAATACATTAATATTGTTTGCATATAAACCAACTGAAGAATATCGAAATAAATTAAATCAAATATGGAACATGCGCGGATATGCTACAAATGCAATTGACTATCCGAATTTACATTCTAAATCAGCATGGAATTATATACAGACCGTAAAATGTAATATTAAAGGAACGAATATCGACCCAAGCGACCTAGAAAAAATTAAACGCGTATTTGATAATGGTATTACACTATGGCATGATAAAGATGTAGGAAATTATGACCGTAAAAACACTGAAAGATACCAACATGAAAATATTGATAAATTCGGTAACTACTTAAATAGAAAAGTGCATTAAATGGAAAAAGGTTGACGGTTCAACCTTTTTTATTTAACATATAATTAAAAGGAGATGATTAAAAATGGATTTATTGAATGATACGAGTTCGTTCACAGATTATTGTAGAAATGCGGTTGATGTTGCTACTATGAATAACGGAGAGGCTGACTTTATTTATTACACATACTTACAAATGTTAAGTTTGAATATGTTTAAATATAAAGGTTTACCGGAGTCCATTAATACATTCTATTTAGAATATGTTTTACAAACACGTGGTTACATTGGCTTTTATGATGATGAAAGATTAGGATTAATTTGTAGTGAAATTACATTAGGCGGTAAGCTTAACCACTATCAAATGCCAACCGAATACCATACAGTTTCAACAAGTCAACTTGTGAAAAAGAATTTATCAAGTAATGAATGTGTGGTTATGAAAAACAGTCCTTTATATGTTGGTATCTTCCCATACTTAAACTTTTTCGCTAAAAAACTAGCTTTAACAAGTCGCACAATGGACCAAAATTTGACAATGCAATGGACACCATACATCATTACAGGTGATAAACGTATGTTACAACAATTCAAAGTGTTTATGAAAAAGATTTTACAAGGTGTTCAAACGATCTTCACTTCAAAAGGATTCAGAACAGAAGACGTTAACGTATTACAGACAAATGCACCTTTTATTGCGGATGAATTGCACGGCATGAAACAAGCGATTTTGCGTGAGTGTATGACTCTATTAGGCATTGAAAACGCAAACATGGATAAAAAAGAAAGATTAGTTGCGGATGAGGTCAACGCCAACAATCAACAAGTTATTGCGTCTCGTAATATTTGGCTAAGTGAGCGTAAAAAAGCGATTAAAGAATTGAATAAGAAATTTAATTTAAACGCTAGTGTTGAGTTTGCACCATATGAGGACTTTGAGGACATCTTAAAATTGATTGAATTAGATGGTAATACAAGTATTTCAGACTTTAAAGATGATCTAACAATTAAAAAAGAAGGTGATTAATATGTTTAAAAAATTAAAAGTACCTAATTATTTGTTGACTTTACAAAGTCCGGTCCTAGCTGAAAATACTGAAACAATGTGCGGCGTATGTCACAACCTAGCATTCACAGAGTTAATTGACGCTCAATATGAATTAAGCGATATGGAAGTGCTAGAGATCGCTAGAAAAAAGATTTTCGATTTTAATTATCCTTTCTATGATGATGTTAAAAAAAGAAAAGCTTTTGAAACCGGAATTTTAAAGCACTTTTGGTTTGACGAGATTGGACAAGAAACCTATGCGTATTGGAAATTTGAGCTTCAACACTGGTTTGAAGTCAATATGGATAGATATTATACTTTGTTTAAAACTATCCCATTCCAAGATCAAGACGACCCAACCGCAAACACGAACTATACAGAAACTTATACACGTGATAGTCAAGGGAATACTCAAGCAAGTGGAGAAGATACGAGCATTGCTTTACAGTCTGTAACTCCGGAAGGACGTGTGGACATTGAAACAAACGACTATGTTAATAACATCGCTAAAACAATTACCAAACCAAAAAGCGCGAACGATACGACAGGTCATGAAGAGTACAACTTTAAGCGTAAAGGTAATATCGGTATCCAAACACTAGCGGAAGTATTACAAGGCTCAAGACGTGCGGTTATTACAATCGAAAACGAGTTATACGCGGAATTACAAGAATATGGATTATTTTTTAATATATTCTAGGAGGTAGCAAATATGAATATTAATGTAAATAAATATTATGATTATAGGAAAAAAGTACTAGGTACATATGTAGATCGTGATGGTGCTTACGGTTCCCAATGTTGGGATTTATATTTTGACTGGTGCGAAAAGAACGGATTTAATGGTGCTAATTGTACATCTAGCGGATATGTTAAAGATATTTGGCTAAACCGACAAACAAATGGAATGACATACAATTGCGTTGAAATTACAGAACTACAACCAGGTGCAATTGTTGTATTTAAAGAAGTGCCAAATATTACTCCATGGTCACATGTCGCCATTTTCGATAGTGATATAAACGGTGTATACGGTCGCTTTTTAGGTGCAAACCAAGGCGATAAGAACGGTTTAGTGAATATTGTTTCACTACCATATTCAGCTACATTCGATACGGCTTTCATGCCTAAAGCTATGATTTTAAGCAATGAAAAAAGTGAAAAGGTATTAAATGAAATTCCAAGTGATTTTATTAAGGAATATGGTACTTTCTACCCAAATTGTACAATTAAAATCAGAGAAGCACCAAGCCAAAAAGGTAATGACACAGGTTTATATTATACAAATGGTATGAGTGTACGATATGATGGTTATGTTAAGCGTGATGGCTATGTATGGATTAGTTGGATTGGTGGTAGTGGTAAACGTCGCTGGATGGCTGGCGGTGAACTAAATTCAAAAGGTATTAATTACCTACCTTATGGAGTGTTCAAATGACAAAGTCAATTGATTGGTACAGCCCAACTAACATAAAATCATATAACAAATTTTTAAATTTCATCATCGGTGGTCGTGGTATCGGTAAAACATATGGATTCAAAAAAGACTGTATCAGCAGATACAAGAAAAAAGGAAAACAATTCCTTTATTTAAGACGTTACAAAACAGACCTAAAGAAAATAAAAACATTTTTAAACGATCAATTTGAAAATTTTAAAGATGATGAATTTAAAATTACAGGTGGTAGCAACTTTACCACCTTTTATATAAATGGCTGTGAAATGGGTTACGCAACATCTTTAACAGCATTCGCAAGTTTAAAATCAACGAGTTATGTGGATATCGATACAATTATTGTTGACGAATTTATACCCGAAAAAGCTGGATTCAATGCATATATCCCGAATGAAGTTGAAATATTATTAAATATCATTGACTCTATATTTAGACAGCGAGAAGGACACGTATATTTACTAGCAAATAACGCGAGTATCGTTAACCCTTATTTTAGTTATTTTGGTATCACACCCGACCCAACCAAAGAATTTAACACATTTAAAGGTAGTGAATCCGTTGAGCAAATTGTTGTACAAATATGTCAAAATGAATATAAAAAAGGAAATCAAGAAAAATCGAAATTCCATAAATTAATATCGGGGACGACGTACGGAGAGTATAACGCCGGTAAGTTTGCTTATGATACGAATGACTTTATAAAAAAGAAAACAAATGTTTGTAATTATTTATGTACGTTATACTATGATGATATTTACTATGGTGTTTGGGTTGATATGAATACAGGATATATTTACATTAACCAACAGATAAATAAAGAATACGGATATTGTTATTCCATTGGAAGTAATAACCGTGAGAATATGATGATCGCGAAATTATGGCGTAAAGACCAACGTTTAAACATGTTAATACGATCATACCGAGACGGTTGCGTTTATTACAACAATCAAGAAACAAAAAGATTATTAAGCTATATTCTTAGTAAATATTAAAATAAAAAGAGTGCCATTAATGCACTCTTTAAGTTTAATATTTTAAATTATATTTACCAACAGTATATAAATAATATTCATGTTCATCACCGTACTTTATATAATACTTATTATACACATCTTGAACAATTTTATAGTCTGTAGAATGTACAACAATCAAATCGTCAAATGTAAAATAAAATTCTAAGCTAATAGGCGTATCAACTAATAACATTATTTATCACCTTAACTTTCTTTAAAAATAAAGTTCTAATCTTATTATGATTTGAATAAATTAAATTAATTAATTCAACACGCTTTTTACACCTAAGTGCATACTCAAGATCGTTCAAATAACTATCGCTTGTAAAACAAAATGTGTTATAAATCTTTTCTAGATCATCTAATTTATTCGTTTCATTTATTTTATCAACAGTATTGTCATATAGTTCAGTAATCCATCTTTCATATAAATAAAATCTTTGTGGAATCATAAATATCACCTACCAATTCTCACTATACATAGATACGAATGTATTATTAATATATTCATGTCTTCTAACACTAACCAATAATAAATAATATTGCCTATAACTAATCAAACCTTGATTATAATAAGAATGAATAAGATTTTCACGCTCGATGTCACTTATGACGCCGAGCGTTCTATTTAATTCAGAACATAAACGGTTAAGACTAGTATAATTACTCATACGCTATCCCTTCTTTACAATTCTACAAACTTCTCTAAGCTTGTAATTAATCATTTCATTCAACTCAAGATAAGATAGATAATCAATATCTTTATCGTTATAAATATCCTCAGTCATATCAATGCAATAACTAATATAATCAGATAAAGATTTTAACACGTTAGCTAGCTCATGCCATCCGTTAACTTGTTCTAAAACATAATCATATTGTTTTTGAATGTGCTCTTTATATTTTTCCTTAGTCATATTATTTGTTTCCTCCCATTCTATTAATAACCTCATCACCACAAATTTTTTTAATTCGATTTTCATAGTCTAAACGCTTTTGTAAATCTTTATAATTCGGATTGTCTCTAACTAGTTTTCTATAACGCTCGGACTCAATACAAGCAAATTGATATTCTAACAACAAATCAATATTAGTTAACTCTTGTAAATCTTCTTTGTA
>OIXQ01000447.1_pt1 | contig 19416 bp, 15 predicted proteins | sample 1587791 | NCBI WGS metagenome assembly OIXQ01 (sample SAMN03283273) | human gut metagenome | biome: human-associated habitat; material: feces | host: Homo sapiens | place: Peru | collected 2012
TTATGCGCAACTTTTTATACATGAATCTTTTATCAATTTAATTCCGCCAAGGGGTTACTATTTCTTTTTTCTAAGTCCTTTCCTTATTATACCTGAAACACTCAGTACCGGAAGGTAGATGAAAATACCGATTACCGACATTACCAATCCGCCTATTGTTCCTGCAGCAAGAGGAAACCAGAACGGTGTCTTGTCGCCTATCATAAACGGTACGAACCCAAGGATGGTAGACATGACGGTAAGGAAGATGGGGATAATCTTCACATTCCATGCCTTTGTATAGGCTCTCAACGGAGAAAGTCTCGGAAAGTCCCTTCTTATGGCATTATATTCGTTTAGGATATAGATACTTGCATTCACCGTAATACCGCAAAGCAGCACAAAGGATGCAAAACCTCCCTGGTCGAAATTAAGCCCGAACAGATAGAAAGTCAAGAATACCCCAATATACGATACCGGTATCACAAAAATTATGGCAAGCGGCTGGCTCAGCGAATTAAAGAGAATAGCCGATATGAAGAAGATAATGGAAATGACAACCAATAACAGTAGATACTGGCTATTGTCATCCTCACCCCAATTCCAATAGGCATTCTCATTTTGTACTGTATAGCCCATGGGCAGACGCTTCTTCAGAAGCTCGATGTCTTTCTCCAGCAATTTTCTTCCTTGTTCTGACGACCCTATATACTCATATTGTAGGCATAGACGATATTGCTGGTTTTCTTTTGCCACCTGTTTCGGAACTTGTCCCTTTGCCATCACCGCAAAATCTGAAAGCTTGTACTGCTTGCCGTTCACCACAAACGGAGCGGCCATAAACGCCCACACATCATAGTCACTGCTCTGTATGGAAGAAAGGCGAAGATACTCCAGACTGTTGTTGTAAATGATACTTCCAGCCAATTGGTTTCGCATGAATACCGGACGCAATACGGCAAAAAGACCGTATGCCGTAAGATTTTCCTTTGCCATCTTGCGTTTGTCGAACTCAAGATAGAACTCCGTATAATCATCCTTCCACCATGAAAACTCTGAGTTTATTGTCACTTCCTTTATACGGCGATGGGCAAGCAGCTGTTTCTTCATTTCTTCTGCCCAATATTCCAATTCGTCATAGTTATATCCGTACATCTTTACACGGAAACTTCCCGCTGATTCACGCACATCATTGCTGAATCCCTGGTCTTGCAGTCCGTAAACCGACCAACTTCCACCGCCAAGAGAGAGGGACTTGCTGATTACATTAGATTTCAGTACATAAGGGAATCCGGTATGGCTATGTTCTTCCTTGAAATATACCTGAATACTTGCCCTGCGTGCATTGTACACTGAAGTCTGAAACTGGCGTATTTCCTTAAATTCACTGAGGTAGGTCTCCATTCTCTTAATCAGCACGTTCATCTGCTCCAATGTACTGCCGTTCGGAAGTGTGGCATTGATAGACAACACGACCTCACTCTCGTCACGGTTGAAGTAGCTGTCATCATACACCTTTTCCACAAACAGACGGAGAGAACCACCCAAAGCCTTGTCCACTATCGGTTTTATGTCTTCTCTATAAATTGTATTGTCGAATACCTTGTTGTACCATTCCGCCCATCCGCCTTTGGCCTCCGCATCCTCTATCTTGTTTGGAAGCATGAATACTGGAAGTCCGAAGCCAAGCACAAGCAGTATGAAAGCAATGACACGATAGCGGCAGAGCAGTACTATCATGCCGCGGTAGAAACGTGTGAAATACACCGCGCCACGCTTTACCCACATACGAGCGCGACGAGGTCTGCCGGCGGCCAGTCCGATTTTCTCTATCAAAGGAGGCACGAAGAAAAGCGCCACCAACAGCGAAATACCAAGATTGATAATGACAACTGCTGCAAAGTCCTGAAGGTTCAGCCGTATCTTCTCGTCAAGGAAGAAGATTATGACGAGTGCCCCGACAGTAGTCAGGGTTGCGGCCAGTATCGACATGAAGGCTTTCAGATTGCATCTTCTCAGAATATGGTCGGTCATCACGATGATATTGTCTATCACAAGGTTCAGCGAGATTGTTATACCGGCAAGCGAATAAAGCTGGATCTCAAGTCCCAGTACATAGTACAGGATTGCCGCAACCGCAATATTTACGGTCAGTCCCGTAACGATCAGAAACAGATAACGCATATTGCGTGTGATAAGTGCTACGAAAAGCAGCAGTATCAACACGGTAATGCCTGTGCGGAAATAAATGGTATCCAGTTCCTTAGAGATATATTCGGTTGCATCATAACCGGTATGGATTTCATATCCGGGAGGCATCACGGCTTCCGCTTCGGCTATGATTTTCTTCACCTCCTTTGCCAATGCAAGCTGGTTGGCGGTTTCTGATGCCGTAATTGAAATATAGACAGAATTAAGACCGTTGATACGATAATAAGAGGTCGGTTCCTGCTCTGTGCGTGTTACCTTTACCAGACGATCAAGCGGAATCATGCTTCCGTCTCTCGTCTTCACGGTTATTTCGGAAGGCACGAAACCGTCAGTGCCGCCCTCTGTGGTACGCACGAGCCTTATCCACTCCGAACCGCCACTTCTCTCAAGTTCGCATATACCAAGAAACTCTCTGCCATATCGTTCCGCAATGGCAGAAAGAATATCCTGTACCGATATTCCGATATGTTCCAGCTGAACAATGTCATACACTATGCGCCACTCCATAGGTGTCGCACCGCTGAGTTCCACCTTATACACCCCGTTCAATGCCGAGAGCATGGGCTTGATACGTTCCTCACCGTACTTCTGTATTATAACAGGAGTGGCGGGAGCATTCAGCGTATATGTCATAAACGGACGCGAAGCCTTGTCGTCACTGCGCCGTGTGGAAATTTGGGGATAGCTCACCCCGTCAGGAAGCTGCGACCACAACTGCCTTATCAGCGTAGAGACCTCAAAGCGTGTAGCGTCCATATCCGTATGCTTGTCAAGCCCAATACTGATATAACCGCCATCGTTGTCGGAAACGGAAGTGATATTCTTTATCCCGCTTACCCTCGACAGCATCCCTTCCAGACGGCTTGTCACTTCTGTTTCTACAACCCTGGCGGAATTTCCGGGCATGGAGAAGGAAACGGAAAGTCCGGGCATGTCATGCGATGGCGAGAGTTTTACAGGAAGCAGCGGCACAAGTGCAAGCCCTACAAGCGACAGACACACGAATGTCACGATGAGAGTAAATGACGACCATATAAGAGGCCGCCCTTCGGTCTTATCTTTCATGTTGCTCATTACAAGATCATCTCAAATGGTTATCAAAATCGAAACGGTCAGCAAGTGACATGCCCGACTCAAAGTCATGCAATGTCAGCTTACGTATCTTGTAGTAGTTCAGCCAATAATTCTGCAACGCCTGAATATAGTTTTTCCGAGCCTCCTGCTGACGGTTCAGTGCAAGCGTAAGGCTGTTTATGTCCGCCTTGCCTATTATGAATCTCCTGCGTGTCTGGTCGTATGCAAGGTCGGCAAGGTCGAGCGCTTCCTCCGCGCTTGCTATCATGTCCTGCTGCACGCTGAAGTCGCTTACCGTCATCATCACATCCTCTTCCAGGCTTATTTCCTCCTGACGGGCCGCAATCTTCACCACGTTAAGGTTGTTCTTCGCCATATTGTACTTGCCCTTCCGCACACCCCAGTCCACGAGCGGAATCGATACTGTAAACGACACCAGATCCTGTTGCAGCATATTGCGGTAAGCCGCACTGATATTGTCCGCCACCTGATTGAATCCCATGCTGGCGTTGAAGCTGGCATTGAAGCGTGCCTCCTTTTTCGTACGGTCCACCTCGCGTTCCGCCTCAAGTACGTTCTGACGCTGTTCCACATATTTAGGATTGTTCTCATGAGCAAGCGCAATGGCACGGTCGGCAGGAATATCGATATGACGCGGACGGGCCGGCAAATCCACCTCTATATACGAGTTGCGGTCCATATTAAGGAATGTGGCAAGTGCCGACATTGCACGCTTTCTGGATATCTCCGCATTTTTCAGAGTATTGCGAGCGTTCACCTTGTCCAGCTTCAAGGTAAGAAGGTCAGCCTGTGAAATGGAAGCGATCTTCTGCCTCTGCTCGCCTATGGCGTAAAGAGTATCAGTTGTAGCCACATTATCCTGAGCCAGTCTGTATTCAGCCTGCGCCATGGCAAGTGAAAAGAAGTAGTTCACCGCCTCTTCCGACACGCTCTCCGCATTATAGAGATACTGTTTCTTTACCTTCTCAAACTTGAGTGGCTCAATCTTCCTGTCCCAGCGGAAAGGATTAAACCCGAGCAAATTCTGCTGATACCCTATGCGGAAAGGTATAGTGGAGAACTGGTTCGACTTTGACTCCCCGAAGTTTCTCATATAATCAAGCTGTGTATCCACATAGAATGTTCCGCCCAGAAGGTCGAAGTTCTGCGCAAGATTCAGTCCAGCCCCGGCACTGAACATCTGCTGTTCACGATAAACATCAATATCCTGTCCGGAATCATAACGGCGAGTAATGTTCCTGTAATACTGTGCCGGAGTCATGTTCAGCTTAAGACTCGGCAGTCGCGCAGCCTTATAGCTCCTGTACTCCCAATATCCGGAAAGATACATGTTCTGAAAGCGGAATGCCGACAGCGAGCTGTCGTTCGCCATTGTTATGGTCTTCTCAAGGTCAAGCTTCAGGACTGTCTGGGCGTATATTTCCATACAGAAGAGAGCGAACAGGAGCAGTATGTTAGTTTTTCTTAGTTTCATGTTTTCTATATATAAACCAGTAAATAAGAGGAATTACAAAAAGACTGACGACAAGCCCTACCATCATGGTACCTATCATCGCAACCGAAAGCGGACGCTGTATTTCCGAACCCATGTCGGAAGTGAACAGCAGCGGAACCATGGCAAACACGGTAGTCAGCGTGGTCATGATAATCGCCCTCAGTCTACGGTGTCCAGCCGTATGTATCGCATCAAGCAGAGGCATGCCGTCCTTGCGCAGTTCGTTTATGGAGTCCAGCTTCAGGATAGAGTCGTTTACCACAATACCGCACGAAACAATTATGCCGATAGCCGACATGAGGTTCATGGTATGCCCTGTAGCCCATAGCAGTACAAGGCCGAAAGCTATGTCAATGGGGATTTCAGCAAGCACTATAAGCGGCTGGACGAAGCTTTCGAACTGGGCGCACAGGATAAAGTACATAAGCAGTACGGATATAAGCAGGATGACGGTCAGTTCGCCCATCATTTTCTTGTTGGAGAAGAAACTGCCTCCGAACGACACGTCCCAACGGCTATCCTTGTCTACCGCACGGCGTACACCATCCATCACCTGAGGCACGTTATCCACCTCATGGAAGTTCACGGGGATGTATTCACCGTTGCGTCCCGCTGTGATTTCCTTCAAATCCTCGTCAGGAAAGACACGTACCAGCTCACGCAAAGGAATGTAATTCCTTTCCTTCGTAACCGCATCAGCGTTGGTTTCCACAAGTGTCTCGGCAAGAATACGGTTAACGCTCATCTCCCTTCCGGCTATGCCGACAGGCAGATACTGCTGATATGACCGCAAGGTGGATACCTGATTGTCCTTCAAGGCTGTACGCAGCACCCTTACCACTTCGTCATAGCCCACATTATATATAAGCAGACGGTTACGGTCTACCTCCAGGTTCAACTGGCTGCGGAACGGAGTACTGTATGGCGTATAGCCTGTCTCCTTGGCGATGTCTGTTTCTATCTTCCTCACATCGGAAGCTTCAAGAGTGGAAGTGCGGTCGGAAGTACGCAACTGAGCCACAAGGTCAGGCTCTCCTGTCACGAAGAGTTTCTCGAATATGGTTACAGGCGGCGAGAAAGTCACCGTGGCAGCCGGATATTCCCTTCGTAACCTGTCGCCGAGCATTTCTGTAAGTACGGGTATCCGGGACGGTTCCGCCGTGCGGAAATAAAGTTCCGCCTCGGCAGCGGAGAGTCCGTTCTCCGTACCTAGCAGATAGTCCTGCATACCCACGTATGCCGTATGCTCCTCTACAATGGAATCGGTCATGGCGAGTATGGCATTTACCCTCCTGTTGTTCTCATCCACATGGATGTTCTCATTCCATTCTATGCTCACCACCGTTTCATTCTGGTCGATTTTGGGCATTCGCTCCTTTCCGATCACCCTGAACATCAGTACACATAGCGGAAGTGACAGGAACGCAAACGCCATAACCGGCTTCTTATGCGCGAATACCCACTCGATGCCGGCATCATAGAAACGTGTAAGCCATTCGTTCTTAAGCAAGTTCCTGAAGTTGGCGGTAAACCAATTATGTTTTCTCATGCCGATACTGTATAACAGTACATACAGTACAGGCAGCAACATGATGCCGGTGAAATAGGAAACCATCAGTCCTGAAGTTATCGAGAACGCCTCGTCCATAAAGATGGCTCCGGCTATACCGCTCATAAACACCAGAGGCACAAACACCGCGATGGTAGTGAGAGACGAACTCAGCATCGGGGTAATCATTTCCGATGTTCCCGTCACGACCGCACGCTTCAGCGAATATCCCTTCTCACGATACTGTGATACGTTCTCCGTCACTATTATGGAATTGTCTATCATCATACCAACCGCAAGAATCAGTCCCGAAAGCGAGATCACATTGAGCGAAATACCGCATATATAGAAAAAGAAGAAGGTTATGATAACCGACGTAATCATGGTTATGCCTATGACCAGCGGTGAGCGTACATCGCCGATGAAAAACACCGCCACTATGAATATGAAAAGGAATCCCAAAGTAAAGTTCTGCTGCAGGTTTGAGATGGTATAGTCAAGCAGTTCAGTCTGATTGCGTGTGATGCTGAACTCAATGCCGGGATATATCCTTGAAAAATAATCCGTAGTCTCTTTCAGCTCATTGCGCAGATTGTCCATATTCTCTTCTCCATGCTTTATGATGGCAAGAGTCACGGCACGTTTGCCTCCGGCAAGCGAACGGCCTGTTTCGTTACGTGTAACGGTCTTTACACTACAAATGTCCTTGAGCTGCATGACAAGCCCGTTACGTTTGAAGTATATATTCTCCACATCCTCATGCGTACGGAGAATGGAAGCGAAACGGATGTTGTATTCATAGTATCCGTCACGCACAAGCATGCTTCCCGGCTCCACATTGTTTGACGAGAGTATACCTTCAAGGTCGGCAATGCCCATGCCAAGACTCTCCATCCTGCCCATGTCCGGCACAATACGGAGCATTTTCTGAGGCACACCGGTCATGTCAGCCATTGCCACCTGAGGCAACTGCTCTATACGGCGTTTCACCACATTTTCCGCCAGCGTACACATTTCAAGAAAAGCGTCACCGTTTGTTTCCTGATACGGAACCGCATCCTTCAGAGTCATGTTCAGATAGAATACAGGTATATCAGTGGCGCTTGCCTTTATAGCCTTCGGGCGCACCGCATCTCTGGGCAGACTGTTCATCGCGGCATCAATCTTCTCGTTCACCTCTATGAAGGCAAGGTCTGTATTCGTGCCGAAATCGAACGACAACCGGATGATACCCGCCCCGTCGCGTGTCTCGCTCCTCATTTCGGTAAGCCCGGACACCTGCATGAGCTGCCTTCTGACGGGAGCCACCATCGTATTCTCCAGTTCGCGTGCGGAGGAGTTCTCGCCGCTTACCTGCACGGTAATCTGCGGTATGTCTATATCGGGAAGCAACGATACCGGCAATGAGAAATAAGTCACCAGCCCCACTATGAAGCAGGCGGTGAAAGCCATGAGTACCGCTATCGGTCTTTTTATAAGAAATTTCACCATAATACGGAAGGTTTTAAGGTATCACTTCCACGGGGGCTTCATGCGCAAGGTTCACATTGCCGGTTACGATAACCTGCGCACCGTCCTTTATGCCGTCGCCCTCCCACCGTGACAAGGTATATTCGGTCATGTTCTCCAGCCCGGTAGTCACGTAGTTCCACATGGCCTTGCCGTCCTTAAGGGTGAATATCACCTGCTTGCCCGTACGCAGCACCACGGCTGTCTTCGGCACCACGTATTGGTTCGATACGGAACGTTTCACGCTTACACGCACGTTCATGCCATCAAACAGTTTCACGTCACCGTTCACCTTTGCCCTTACACTCACCAGTCCGTTCTCATCTACAAACGGATTTATTTCCGACACTGTTCCACCGCATTTTCCGGCAGTCCCGGCAAACGGAGCAACCTCTACCATGTCGCCCCTATTCACAAGCGGAAGTTCACTTTCAAGCACCTTGAAAGATATTTCCATGCCACCGGTTCCTATCACACGGCAGAAAGGCTTCGAACCGTCAGGGCGGTTGAAGCTGCGCGATTCAAGATTAGCCACAACCCCGTCAAACGGAGCTGTTATCACGGCATGTTCAAGTTCATATTTTGCCAGCTCGTATGCGGCACGGCTCTGGGCATAACCGCTCTTCACCTCTGCTAGTTGAACTATATCTTCAGGTATTCCCTGCATACGGTCGGAAGCATATCCCTGACCTATCAGAACATCCTTCATCTCCAGTTCCGACTGACGTAGCGCAATTTCCGCTTTCTCCAGACTGTTCTTCAGAGTGAACAGGTCGAGTTCTGCTATCTTCTGTCCTTTCCTTACTTTGTCACCGTTCTTCACATATATGTGCGCCACAGGCTCAGAAGTTACCCTGAAGGAAAGGTCGGCATATTGTGATGCCGTCACCTTGCCGTTGCTCACCAACTCATGGCTGAACGCTGTCTTCTCCAGTGTCATTACCTTAACCTCATTTGCCTGTGAGGGCAAAACTGTTTCTACACCTTCCTTTCGGGAGGTATCATCTGTTTTATCGCTGCAGCCAGCCAACATTCCGGCGGCAAGCAGCACATATACGTAGTGTCTTCTCATATTTATCTCATTCAAATGCGACTTTTATTATTACAAATTATCTGCCTTATGACTCCTTATACAGAATACATGTACTTAAACTTATGTTATAATTCTTACATAGAGAATATTACAATAAATCATGTAAATTCAAATACCCAAACTGAAATTCGTCATCAAAAGAAAATATCAAGCGATTGTTCTGCTTGTCATAACACATACCAAGTATGGGATGATTCAAAATCATGGTTTTAACATAATTACCATCTGTATCAAAGACAAGCAGTTTATCAGGATATATTGACTTTATGGACTTACCGTTTTCTTTAAGACGAAGGTCTCCCAAATAAGACACAACCAACCTGTCTCCACAGAAAAGAACATTCTCAAAGTATCTCATCTTATTAGAGGTCTGATTATCCCATTTCGAACCATAGGAAGTAAACTTCAATTCACCTTCTAATGTACACCAGGTTATCAAATCATGATGATGATAGATCTCAACATACATATTATGTTCTTTTGATATAGCTAAAGATGTGCGCTTGCGCTCAATTTCCGGATGACCGGTGTAAGACATAAAACTTATTTCCCCCGTTTTCATGTTCCATCTGGCAGGTACAGGCTTATAATCACCGATTCCATTAAACTGGGTGAATAAGGCATAGGACACAGAATCATTCAGAAACTCGAAAGACAAAGGCACCTGACGCTTGTTGATTTTGCCGGCCTTCTGAGGTACATATTGGGGATTTACCAATATACTGTCAATAGGACACTCTAGCGCCACATCCTTACCATAGTCTATTATATAAAATGCGTTCTTACCCTCGTTGACAGCAAGACTTACCAGATTCGAAATCTCTCCAGGTCCGTTACCCTGACTGCTAAAACAGCATTTATACTCGAATGTATTCTTATCAAATACAGATATAAGGTTATCAACCAGTTTGTTGTCACTCATTACCAGATACTGATTAACGATATAAGGTTTTGCCCACGTCGAAAAAAAGCGCTCCTTAAAATCTATATGAACGATTTTATCCTTAACATTCACGACCTCTGATCCTGCATCATAATTTCTGACTCCCTTATCATCAGATTTACAACTTGCTAATAAAAATAGTATTAACAAACTAAACAATATATTTTTCATTTCGCATATGTAGTATAGAAGATATATTATAATTCAAATCCAGTTCAAATATAATATATCTTTCTGGTTAATAGAAAGTTACTTCCATCTCTTTTCTTCGTATGGATGGTATCCATAGCAGAAGCAGTGTCCTGGCATATCCAAACAGCCATTAGGGCAATCTAACATACCATCACCTTCATTCTGTGCTAAAGCTTCGACATTAGCCATTGCCAAATCCGACATCTCAGCTTTCTGCTGTGTTGAATATACACAGTAACCTGCTACTAAAGCAAATGTAGCCACAAATAATGTCTTGATAATTTTCATAAAATTTCGTTTTTAATATTGTTATAATTATTACATTAGAGGGAAATAATCCTCCATTCTTTCAATTCTGATTTAAAGACTCACATTCCATTGGACACACCTCCTTTCTGCAATAATATTCATTTATATATTATTGCTATTTTTTACAACACATTTTATCTTCCAATATTTTCTTCACCTCCTGCCGCATTTCCCTTATAGCAGTAGAATTCACCTTAGGCTCAGCATTAAGCACACACTCTGCCTCTCTGATTAACTTTATCCTGTCAAAATACCCAGATTCTGCATAAAGCTTAACCAACAGATAGTGGGGATATACACGCTCCGGCAATCTGCGAGTTGAACGTAGCAGATACTTCTCTGCTTTTCCATACTCACCGCTTTCCTGTGCATTGCGTCCTAACATATTCAATATCATCGGATCTCCGCTCACCTCCATGGCTTTAAGCAGAACCTCTTCTGCCTTGCCGTAACTTCCGGCTTTGTATAATGCCCTTCCGTATTCAAAACAGAAATCTTTATTCCAGGACATTTTATCATACAGCTTTCCATATTCTTCGGCAGCCGCATTAAATGCTCCGGAATGATAAAAAACTCTGACAGGCATCCACTCACGAACAGCCCGGGTGCGTTCGGAGTATATACCATACATATCCATCGAAGCTGTTAATCCGGCTACAACAACCGGCAGCAGGACTGCTACAGCATTCCTTTTACGTTTTATCATAACCAGACCCTCGCCACAAAGCACCATTAACGTCAACAACCATACAGAAACAATAGCCGGGATATGGAGCGGATAGGAAAAGCATGCAAATACCATAAGTGATACAAGACATCCGTCAATTCCCGCAAGTTGTTTACGGCTCCCAGCTATCATTGACAACACAAGTAATACAGTTACAAGCAAAACGGATACCCACACACCATATTCAACTGCTATCTGCAGATATTCGTTGAAGGCAAAATCGGGTGTTCCGGCCACCCATGCCTCCGATTCTGAATATTCACAATTAGTGAAGTATCTTTCCTGAGCGTCACCGTAAATGGCGGAAAAAGTCCTTCCGTTTTCTTCCCCACACGGACTGCTGGCAATGGCTTGGGAAGTAATCTTCCATATCAGCAAACGACCGTCTGCCGAGTCACGTTTCATGAAATACGCACTGGAGGCAAGCAGTGCGCCGACTATAAGCACACCCGATACGGCATATCTGTGTTTCGATACAAACGACTTTACTTTCACACGGTAAACCCTGAGAACCACATATCCGCACGAAATCAGGGAAGCAAACCATGCCGCACGGCTCATACCCGCCGGAAGCACACAGCATATTAGCAACAGTACACACATCGAGAAATAATACTGCGCGACAGAAAGGCGGTCTTTCTTTCCGTTCGATACTAACATCCTGTGCAGAGCTATCGGAAGAACTGCTGCCAGATAGCCTGAATATGGACCCGGGTTATAGAATGTTCCCGTAAGGACAAAAAGCGAATGGTTTGACGGATATATACCTGCAATCTGACCCAGACCATGCAGAGCTTCCATTGCTCCGAATCCCATCAGCACCCACTGCACCGATTCCGACACTATACGGACAGTCCGCTGTGGATTCACAATATATCCGGCAAGCCACAAAGGTAACACAACAGTCATCACGACAGAAAGCCACACCCACTGCGTTCCCTGCAGGTCGGACGGTAAACTTCCGTCTGTCACCAGTACAGTTACACACACAAGTCCTGTAAGCAGTATCCCTACTAGCCACGGAATGACTCTGTATAACCATTTCCTTAGTTCAACATTCATAACATGCATAGTCCACTCAAAAAAGTTCCATATTCCTTTTTATTCAATCTTCTTCCATACCCTGTCCCAGCAAATATCACCCGTATAGCTGTCCACCGATTTCCAAATTCTTGAAGCCACTCCTACAATATACTCTTCTGGAAGCAGGCCCCAATAACGTGAATCCTGTGAGTTTTCCCCACAGTCTCCCGCCACGAAATAATAGTTCTTACGGAATTGGTAAGAAGTTATCACACTGTCATTCAGCAGTACTGTGTCTCCTTTCACATACATCTCCTTCCCTTGTTCCCATTCGATGAGCTTGCGATACAATACACCACCTGTACGGTTCATCTTTACCACATTCCCCTCTCCGGGAACAAACAGAGGTCCGAACTCCTTTATGTTCCAGTCCAGCATGGAGTCATATGGGAAGCACTTGTATACTCCCTCAGGAAAATCCTCAGGACGCATCAATCCTATGCGCTTCTGTGAGGCAACATTCCCCAAAGGTATGTCTACACCTTGCACTTTGAACATCCCCTTCCTTATGGATACCGTATCTCCAGGTAACCCGATACAACGCTTGATATAATACTTCATTATGTGCATCTCTATATGGTTCCAATCGTTTGGATGTGGGAAATTGAGTACTATCACATCATTGCGCTTTATCTTCCTGAATCCTGGCAGACGGTATATTTCTGTTTGTTCCATATTGAGTGATTTGTTCAGGTTGAACAACCGTGCCCCAACGACCGATTTCCACACCAAAACAAAATCGCCCTCTCGGAGTTCCGGTGACATGGAGTCACTTGGTATCCGGAAGGATGCAAACACAAACACTTGTGCCAGAATCCATAATAGAAAAAGGCATGTACACACAAAAGCGATATTCGTTATTATATCAAACAATCTCTTCATAATCTCACAACCATGATTCACTATTGAACACACCATCCACCGCAATCCCTACGGATGTGTTGTACTTTATTCCGTCGGTAACGTCCAGCAGCAAGGAATTTCCCGGAACATTGCCATAGACCCTTACACTGTCATTCTCGAATATACATGGAACACTCCTGAAACATCCGCTGCCGTTATCCCAATAGTACAGTGAACGAGAGCTTATGCCATCATTCCGCATGCATCTGACGGAGACACGCCTTTCCATGTCAGGAACGAGAAATCTCACGATCCCGTCTCCTTCAGTAAAAAACGGGTCGCTGATAAAATCCAGTGCGCCGGATCCGTCGGCTTCTGCAACGACCAGAAGGTTCCTTCCAGCCACATTCCTGAAAGTGCTTACACCATCCCTTCTCCTTCCCATGGCTACAGGAACCCACTTGCCCATATTGTAGTTGCATAAATACGTGATGTGTCCATGGCCGGAAGATCCGTTCCGGTCGGGGATCCGCAGGTCATACACTTCCATCTCCTGTTCGTTCGTTACATCTTCCAGCAGCGGGTTCTTAAGATATGTTACAAATCCGTCATCTTTTTCCGGCAGTACGGACATGTCCGGTTCAAAATGCCTTCTGTACACCTTTGCCGGCATCAGATGTTTTACGGTTGCCAGCACATGCCTGTACTCTCCGGGCTGCACATCCCCTGGTGAGAAGTCGTGGAATGTCCCTTCATGAAGCACGGCACACCACACATGCCCCCTGTCCATCCTTGTCCATACCGTCTGCTGCACCGCAACCGGCACACCCGCCGCCCGCATCACCATTGTGGTGTAGTTGCACAGTGCGTCGCATGTACCCCTTCCCGAAGCCTCCGTCTCCTCTACCGTAGGTCCGAGCGGATTCCCCGTCTCGCAATATTTCATCTCCTCCTTCAGTCTTGCATTTATAATCCTGCACGCCTCCATCGCATTTCTCGCCCCAGCAGAGTCTAGCAGGGCAGTATATCGCTCCATGAGCCTCTCCCTTGCATACGACAGCGGCTCATTCTGCGAGCGGTATGGAAGTATGTACCTGCAGAAGTCCCCGAATGAAACCTCCGAAGCCCACGGCTTTTCCAATGCCCTGAATGCCAGTTCTATGTTCCTTATCATGAATTCCGCATCCACGCACCTTATGTCATACTCCGTCCTCCTGTCTATATTCCATCCCGCAGCCATCAGCGAGTCGCAGTGCCTCTCCACGGAAGCCGCCCCTCCAAAGCGTGTTATGTCCGGATAGTATGATTTCCCTTTTTTTGAAACGAATCTCTCGTTTACCGAGAAATGATACTGCATGTTTTCTATGAGGAACCATGCCGCACGCAGCTTCAGGCTGTCCCCCCTGTAGTGTTCCATCACCTTTTCCAGTTCCGCGCGGTTTGTCCCCGCCATTTTGAGTGCCTTCTCCATCCGTCTTTCCCCGTTGTCCGAGCAGCTGCACAAAACACAGGAAACGCATAGGGTACCCAAAATCATCTTTACGTAAATACGCAGTATTGAATCATTCATATTCCTCTTTATGTAGAAATGATTGTATATGTTGCACAATCTTTACCATCACAAATCTTTATTCTTCATTCTGGCAGAATGTATGTAATTTTAGTCCGATGGATTCTTATACCAGATATAAACTCTACCGCCAATAAGAACCTCATTTTATCAATCCATCCAAATTCAGATATGCAAACTGGATTTCATCATTCAAACTCATGTAAAGGCGATTAGTCTTGTTATCATACCTCATACTGTTTATTTTGCACCCTACTTCAAGTGTTTTAATGTATTCACCATCCAATCCAAAGACCAATAGGCAGGTAGGATAATATGCATCCGTATTATTGTCACCACCTGAGAATGAAACAATCAGATGATTGTTATTATCAAAAAAGCCATCACCATAATAATGATTATGTTGCGTATTTCCCCATGCTGGGCCGTAAACATTGCATTTTAATTTTCCGTTGAAATCACTTATGGTCAACAAATCATAATTATTATACAATTCTGCAATCAATCCGTATTGTTGTGATGAAGCACAAGTAGTGCGCTTTTTCTTTATATTCGGATGATTATAAGAAATCGATAACATGTTACCAGTCTGCATATTCCAGCGAGAAATAGATGGCATATAGTCATTAACACCTTTAGGAAGTATTGTGCGAGCAATACACAAGGTGTCATTGATATATTCATACTCAGAAGGGAAATTTGTCTTGTCCATAACCAGTTTTACACTTGGTGTATAATCCGGATCAGCCAATACACTGTCTATATCATAGCTGAATATCTTATTCTTGCCATGGTCACTCACATAAAACTTACCTCGCTTCTCGTCCGCTGCTATAGCTCCCAACACCGTAATTTCAGTCGGTCCCTGACCCAGAGGAGCTGTACTTGCCAGATGCCGGAAACTATTTTTATCAAATACATGAATCTGCTTGTCATATCCCCTATGGTCGGCAATCAGCAGATAATTATCCATTATATATATGCGGGCATTGTTACCGATAAGAATAGAATCAGTTTCAAATTCTTTAATACAGTCATGAACATTTTCTACACTATTACGGTCAGTCTGATATTTTTCTGTTGATGAATTTCTTGTACAACTGAAAATTATAAATCCTAATATTATTACTGATAAATTTTTCATAGAACCATTCTTATTTTATTTATGGGATGGAATTGTTTTCCACCCCATAAAGGATTTCTTTAATGAATATTATAGTATTCATTAATTATATACTTCGCGTTTACATGGATACCACAAACCGTTATAACATCCATTCCCATTGTTAGGACAATCTACATCGCTACCTTCATTTTGGGCTAATGCCTCAATATTAGCTAAAGCCAATTCAGATATAGGTTCATTCTTCATTCGCATTGAAATATATGTAATTGTCCCAATAGCTAAAAAGAGGTGAAAATTAAAATAATATTTTTCATTGAGCTTCTCGATAAGTAGGATACCATTGATAACAATAACATCCTGTACCGTTATCAAAACATCCATTAGGACACAAAGGATTTTCTTCATTATTAGCCAATGCTTCTACATTAACTAGAATAAAATCTGACATTGTTTTTTCCTGCTGTGATGTATATACACTATAACCAGCCATTAAAGCGAATGCTGCAACGAATGCAGTTCTAATAATATTCTTTTTCATAAAATTCTAAATCTTGTTTATGATATAAAATTGTTTATTCACACACAAAGCAACAAATCTAACCATGACTGTTTGTTTTTACAATATTTTTTATATTCCAGAGTGTACATAAATCATAAAAGCACTACAATACAAGAGATTACAACACGAAAAATGTCAGTTTGTTACCGATGTCATACCAGCAGTTCCATCCATGTTTCTATTGGATAAAGGTAATATGAGATGGTAACAACCATTGCCATCTTTATACAAAGGGCCGATAAGACTTTCCTGATAAAATTTAAACATGCTATTATATTTGGCTCATTTCAAACGAACACACATCAATATTGGATTATCATCGGGAGAGGCATTTTGTAAAAGAGATTCAAGCTTCTTGTGAAAAAACACCCCTTGGGATTTTTCTTCCAACAAATCAGATACCATCAATGGGAAAACACTATATTCATTGAGAAAACCAGACAAGAGATAGTTCATTTTACCGGTATCTAAATATTTCTGTAGTTCTTTAATCGTAAACAAATAAGACCTACCAGTCATTTTATCAAAAAAACCTATAAACCTTTCATTGTTCACTATGTATAAGACACAATAGTAATCAGCAAATTCCCTAATGGTATAATATGATACATAATCTGAATTTTCCAATTCACTGAAATAAGGCTTGCTTCCGCCTTCACTTTTCTCCATAAGAAAAGAAACTGGAGGTGCGGAATGATTATCCAAATCAAACCGAACTACCTTTTTTATACTATCAGCTCCTATTTCCCAAAGACTTAAATCAAAAGGGGAATAAGCATAAGTTTTTCCGCCAAAAGCATAGACATTACGCGAGTCGCCCATCTGATAACCACTTTTAAACAGCTTGTCTGCCGCTGTTTGAACAACTTTAAAATCTTTGTCTGTCAAGACAAAATAATTATCCCCTATGCTTCCAGAAGCATAGCCGGTACTATTCCAAAGCATATTTCCGTTTTCCGCAACAGCACAGCAAGTAGTCTCAAAAGGCAAATCTGTTTCAGATTGGTATAACAAGTTATTCATTCGATAATATATGACCTTTTGCCTGCCTATATCTATAATACCTACACTCTTACGTGACTTGTCTATAAAAAAAGAAGTCGGGATTAGGTACTCTCCAGGTCCTCCGCCTTTTGCCCCTATACAACACAAATATTTACCGTCTTGGTTAAAAGCATATAAAAGTTTATTCCCGATGTCCAAAACTAACAGCAAAGAGTCGGACACCATTCCCATCTGCCCCATGGTTTTCAGTAGGCAATTGTCATTTGTTTCCAATTTTATATACCTTACGTCAAACAAGCTATCTTGCCTGTCTGGATTGTCACTTGAAAACGATATTATGGTATTCGCTTCATCATATTGATGTACACTCGTACATGCAACCATACATATACAGAATATAAAAAAAGCATTTCTCATTGTATTTATATTTTAAAGAAAAGGTACACTATTATTTTAAAAGTAATTACTTAAAATATGATAGTGCACCTTTTAAAACTATTAGTTCATTGTGCAACAAAGAGAACCATTTCCTGAACAATCCAAAGTATTGGTTGACTGATCCTTATTAACACGAGAAAAAGTACATGTTGCACTTTCCCCACTTGCCAATGCTTCCACATTAGCCAATGCCAAAGCAGACATTTCTGTTTCCTGCTGTGATGTATATACACAATAACCAGCAACGAATGCAAATGCCGCAACGAATGCAGCTCTGATAATATTTTTACTCATAAATTTCTTTTTATTGTTGTTGATTTAAAAACTTTTAATCTCGCTACGAAGCTACAAATCCCCGATTTGTAGTACTTCGAAATAATCATTACTTTTGCATTGGTTACACCTCCTTTATTTTAATTGGTTTAACATTGAGTGGGATATGAATACAAACATTTTGCACATATAGATTTCATATCTCCACTCTTTTTTATCTCTCACTTTCTGACGGTCCCCCAGAAATCCAGCGTAACGGACTCGCCTGTGACATTTCCGTATATTGTTATGGTTCGCCAGAAATCGCCCGGCTCTTCCGCCTTGTATTCAACCGTCATTGCAGCTTTCCCTCCGGGTGGAATCTCATCCCAGTCGTATTCCGCAGTCATGCAGTCGCATGATGTTGTTGTTCCCTTTATCTGGAACACTTCCTTTCCGGTGTTCTTCAGGATAATCTTCCTGCTTGCCGTCATGTTTTCTCCTACCACGCCATAGTGATATTCCGCAGAATCTGCCTGAATCGTGGTAACTGGCAGTGAAACCGCTTCAATTCCCGCTATTTCCTTCAGGTAAAGGTCCTTTACGGACAGGTTGTGGATTGGATTTCCTATCACCTTCACACGGTTTTCAGAGTCAACCAGAAATGTCTGGAACATCATTTCCCCGGGAAATCGGTTCAGCTTATAGAAACTGTCTTCCGTGTCTATACATACAGGATGCAAAAAATTGTCGCGTCTCAAGATGTATCTCAGTTCACGTACATCCTTTGTTTGGAAGAAGAATACAAACGGTACATTTCCGTCACTAAGCGAATTCACCTCGTGCATGAATTCCTTCCATTTTGGAAGCTGGAGCTTGCAACTAATACCACTACCTTGTAGTCGGTCTTGGGAATCCTGTAAGGAACCGTATCTGTTACGTAGCGCGTGAATACAGGATTGCTGGGAAATAGAATTTCTTTACCATCCCACCTTTTTACCAAATGCAAGATACGGGCTTTATCAGTATCTTGGCAAGAGTATAAAATACAAGCCATAAACAATAAGCTGCAAATTTTACTTAACAAATTCATACGCAAATCTATTTAAATCAGAACAAACCGGTTTATCCCATTTAAACGTTTGTTCCATTTTTAAACCTTAATTATAATATTACGTCTATTTCCAAGTTATAGCTCATAATATCTATCAGAAGATATAGCTAATCTATGTTTGTCAACTTTTACACTGTTGTAACTTTCACTCTATTACTCCTACTTCTTATACGCTTTTCGGTTACGCGCCTTTACAGTCTGGTCTGCTGATAGTCTATCCCAGATATCATCTTATATGAATTCGGCAACAAATATAACACGATATTTTGTAACAATAGTTCGTTAATAATTCAATAATGTGCTAAGCAGCTATACGCTGTAAGC
>OIXQ01000450.1_pt1 | contig 19348 bp, 21 predicted proteins | sample 1587791 | NCBI WGS metagenome assembly OIXQ01 (sample SAMN03283273) | human gut metagenome | biome: human-associated habitat; material: feces | host: Homo sapiens | place: Peru | collected 2012
CTGCGCCGACGATAGTTGCCGGGCGACTGGCTGTGAAAATAGGTAACGCCAACATTTATATTCCCCCTTAGCTCAGTCGGTAGAGCAACGGACTGTTAATCCGTGTGTCGTTGGTTCGAGTCCAACAGGGGGAGCCAGTGAAAACTCCTTTGTCCGTCGACAAAGGAGTTTTCTTTATACTCTTTTGCACAAGGAGTTTTCTTTATACTCTTTTGCACAATGTCAGGAGTAATGCCTAAAATCGATCGAAAAAGATTGCATTTGCGAGCGCTGTGTGGTAAAATTCTACAAGATACGTGGAAGGAATGCGGCATCGGGGGAACAGTTTGCCGCTGCGCGGAGCATGGACCGCTGAAAAACGGAACGAAAAGTGGGACGAGAGGAATACAGCAATGTTTTTAAATCTCATGTATATCACAAATGACCCGGCGGTGGCCGTCATTGCGGAGAAGAACGGCGTCGAGCGCGTCTGGGTCGACCTCGAAACGCGCGGCAAGGCCGAGCGTCAGTGCGGAAGAAACACGGTGCTCTCGCGGCACACGGTCTCGGACGTTGCGCGCCTGTCAAGGGTTCTGACCAAATCGGAGCTTCTGGTTCGGGTGAATCCGCTTGATTCCGACTCCGAGCGCGAGATCGAGCAGGTGCTCGAGGCGGGCGCGGATGTGATCATGCTGCCGATGTGGCGCACGCCGGACGAGGTTCGCACCTTCCTGCGGCTTGTGAACGGGCGGGCGAAGACCGTTTTACTGCTCGAGACAAGGCAGGCCGTGGAGTGTGTCGACGAGGTGCTTGCTGCGGGCGGCTTTGACGAGATCCATATCGGCCTGAACGACCTGCATTTGAGCTACCGGCTGACTTTTTTATTTGAGCTTCTGACCAACGGCGTTGTGGAGCGCCTCTGCGAAAAATTCCGCCGTGCGGGTATCCCTTATGGCTTCGGCGGCGTTGCCGCGATCGGCGAGGGGCTGCTGCCTGCCGAACGGATCGTGATGGAGCATTACCGCCTCGGCTCGACGCGCGTGATCCTCTCGAGAAGCTTTTGCAGCTGCGCACCGGAGCAGCCGATCGAGGAGTTTGACCGCCGCTTCACGGAGAACATCCGGCGGCTGCAAGCCTTTGAGGACAGCCTGCCGCTCCTTCCGCCGGAGCGCTTTGAGGAAAACCGGCGCGAGATCGGGCGGATCGTCGACGAGATCGTCAAAAATGCGCAGCGTTGCTGTTGATGCCGATTTTTCAACCTTATAAATTCAAAGTGCGAGCGCCTCGCACACCGCCCTGCTCGGGCGGCCGGAGCCAGCAGAGAAAAACAGGGGGAACATGCATATGAACCGATACGCGCGGGTTTGGAAACGGGCGCTTGATCTGGCGCTTTCGGCGGTGGCGCTCGTGGTGCTTTCGCCGGTCATGGCGCTTGCGGCGCTGGCCGTGAAGCTCGACAGCAGCGGCCCGGTCATTTTTAAGCAGACGCGCCTCGGCCGCGGCGGAGCGCCGTTTCAGATGTATAAATTCCGCTCCATGTGCGTCGGCGCGGAGAAAACGGGCACGGGTCAGTATTCCTTCAAAAACGACCCGCGCGTGACCAAGGTCGGGCGCTTCCTGCGCGCGACGAGCATCGACGAGCTGCCGCAGCTTGTGAACATTCTCAAGGGGGACATGTCGCTGATCGGCTTTCGCCCGCCGCTTACATACCATCCGTGGCCGATCGGGGAGTACACACCGGAGCAGCGGCGCATGTTCGAGCTGCGCCCCGGTATCACCGGCTGGGCTCAGGTGCACGGCCGCAAGGGTGTGGACTGGGACGAGCGCATCCGCATGAGCGTGTATTACGTCGACCATGTTTCTTTCCTGCTCGACGTGAAAATCTTTTTTATGACCATCTGGAAGGTCTTTTCCAATGCGGATAACGAAAATGTCGGAACGACGGTAAAGAGCGCTGCGGCGCAGGAGCAGCCGGTTGAGCCGGTGGGGAAGCGGTAGGATGGAGCGATTTCAGATTGAACCGCTGCGCAGCGGCCTGACGGAGCTGCTGGCGGCGCACGGCGTGCCGCAGAAACAGGCGCGCACGCTGCTCGACAGTATGCTTGCAGCCGATCTGCGCGGCGTGCACACGCACGGTCTGGCAGTGCTCCCTGCCTATCTTTCCAAAATTGACCGGGGAGGCTTTGCGCTCGGCGAAAAAACGGAGGTGCTCCGCCAGACGGCGGCCTTTGCCGTTGTTGACGCCAAGGGGCAGCTCGGCGCGGTCTCCGCAAGCGACTGCATGGCGCTTGCGCTTGAGGGAGCACGCAGGAGCGGCCTGTTCGCCGTCTTCTGCCGCAATGCAAACACCTTCGGCCCCGCCTTTTATTACGCAAAAATGGCGGCGGATCGCGGCCTGATCGGCGCCTGCTGCTGCAACAGTCCAACGGCTATGCCCGCATGGGGCGGCACAAAAAAGCTGCTGGGCACCAATCCCTTTTCCGTGGCCGTTCCGGCGCGCAGCTTCGCGCCGATCGTGGTCGACATGGCCACGAGCGTCGTGGCGAAATCCAAGATCAACGAGATCCGCAAGCAGGGCGGAACCATTCCGGAGGGCTGGGCGGTGGACGCGCGCGGCGTGCCGACGACCGATCCGGCTGCCGCCATAGAGGGAATGGTGCTGCCGATGGCTGCGCATAAGGGCTCGGCCATTGCCATGGCGATCGACCTGCTTGCGGGCGTGCTCTCCGGCGCGGGCTATCAGAACCGCGTGAATCGCTTTTATTCCGAAGAAAACCGCTGCATGAACGTGGGACAGTGCTTTGCCGCGCTCGACCCGACGCTGATCGCGGACGACTCGTTTTATGACACGGTGGACGACTATATTCTTGCGCTGCACGCATCCGGCGAGGCGGTGCTCTACCCGGGCGAACGCGAGCAGGCCGCCTATGAGGAGGCTATGCGCGGCGGCGTTGCGCTCTCGGAGGAGACTGCTGCTGCGCTGCGGGGCATCTGCGGCGCGGAGCACCGAATGGGGGTTTTGGTGAAGCATGGAGCATGAACGCTATCCCTGCATCAGCTTTTTGCAGGTGCTCGGGCCGATCCTTGTGATCCTCGGCCACTCCGCCAATGGGCTGACCGTTTCGGCCGGGTGGTATGCGTTCACCAAGGAATGGATCTATCTGTTCCATATGCCGCTGTTTTTTCTGATAAGCGGCTATCTCCTTGCGCACCGGGGCTACCTGCACGGGCGCAGCTACCGGACGTTCGTTCTGGAAAAAAGCAAGCGGCTGCTACTGCCGTATCTGTTTTGGAACCTGCTGTTCTGGGCGCCGAAGCTTCTGGCGAGCGCCTACATCGCCGACGCCGCACCCCTGAGCATTCCGGCGCTGCTGGAGGATTTTGCCTTTCCGCGTCGGAACATTTGGGGGCATACCTGGTTTTTGGTCGGACTGTTTGAGCTTTACCTGCTCTGCCCGGTGCTCGAGCGGATGTTCGCGAGCAGAAAACGGGTCACTGCCGCGCTTGCGCTTGCGCTCGGCGTGGCGCTGTATATGCTGCCGATCCGCAGCGAGCTGCTTGCCTTCAGCGACCTGCATAAGGAGCTTCTGTTCTTCCTGCTCGGCTGCCTGCTTGGACAGCTCGAGACGGAGCGCTTCCTTGCCCTGATGAAGAAGCTGCGCTGGCCGATGATCGCGCTGGCGGCCGTGAGCTCTGCGGCGGCGCTGGTGTTTTATGACCGGCTGTCTGCGCTGTTCTGGATCCCGTGCGGCAGCATTCTGCTTGCGCTGCTTTCGGTCGGCGCGGCGCTTCGCCGCGTTCCGCCGCGCATGGAGCGCCTGGCGGCAGACTCGTTCACCGTTTATATTCTGCATTGGCCGGTGATGCTCGGCGTCCGCATCGTTCTGAGGCAGCTGCTGGGGCTTTCCGTGCCTCTGACGGTTGCGGCCATGTGCGCTGCGGGCTGGCTCGTGCCGGTCGCGGCGGCGATGCTTCTGCGCAGACTGCCGCTGAAGCGGCTGCGCAGGCCGGTGAAATACCTGTTAGGAGGTTGAACATGCCGGATGTTGTGATGATCTCAAATTACTGGCATTTCCCGTGGGAAAAGTCAAGCAGCCGCTATCACACCGCGGCGGCGGAGCTGGCCGGGGCGGGGATGACGGTCGAGGTCGTGACCTCGTCGTTTTACCACACGCGCAAGCGGCAGCATGAGCCGGTGTCGGAACCGCTGCCCTACAGGGCGACGCTGCTGCACGAGCGCGGCTATGCAAAAAACGTCTCGCCGGCGCGCGTCTTTTCGCACCGCGCCTTTGCACGGCGCGTGGTCGACTATCTGAAAAAACGCGAGCGGCCGGACGCGATCTATCTGTTCGTGCCGCCGACGGGGCTTGCCAAGCGCGTGGTGCAATTTGCAAAGCGGAACGGCATCCCGGTGGTGATCGACGTGCTCGATCTCTGGCCGGAGGCCTTCGACATGGTGCTGCCGCACGCGGTGGCGCAGGTGGCGCTGCGGCCGATGAAGCGGGCGGTGGAATATGCCTACGCCAACGCCGACGCGATCGTCGCCGTCTCGCAGACCTATGTGCAGCGCGCGCTGCGCTGCAATGACAGATGCGCGGGCGGCCGCTGCGTCTTTATCGGCACGGAGCTGGCGGGCTTTGACCGCGCGGCTGCCGGTGCGCCGGAGCTGACGGGCAGGCTGCGCCCCGTTACCATGGCCTACATCGGGATGCTGGGGCACAGCTATGACCTCTGCGGCGTGATGGATGCCATGGCGCTGCTGCGCGAGCAGGGCTTCGACGAAACGGAGCTGCTCGTGATGGGCGACGGCCCCCTGCGCGAGAAATTTGAGCGCTGCGCCGCAGAAAAAGACCTGCCCGTGCGCTTCACCGGGCGCCTGCCCTATCCACAGATGGTGAAAAAGCTCGTGCGCTGCGACATCGGGCTGAATGTTTTGGTCGGGAACGCGGCGCAGAGCATCATCAACAAGCACGCGGACTATCTCGCCGCCGGACTGCCCGTCATCAACGTGCAGAAGCTGCCGGAATTCGGCGAGCTGCTGGAAGCCTATCATGCGGGCATGAGCTGCGCGCCTGGGGACACCGAGGCGCTGGCTGCGTGCATCCGCGCGCTTGCCTCGGACGCGGCGCAGCGCCGCGAGCTGGGCAAAAACAGCCGCCGACTGGCCGAGGAGCAATTCGACCGCGCCAAGACCTACGGCGCGCTTGTCGAGGCGGTGCGAGAGGTGGCCAAATGACGCTTGAGCTTTTGATCTCCACGATGCATCAGACGGATCATGCGCTGCTTGACCGGATGCAGGTGCAGAGCAACGCTGTGGTCGTCAACCAATGCGACCGCGAGGGCGAGACGATCCTCGAGCATCGGGGGCACCGCGTCGTTTGGATCGACACGCGCGAGCGCGGCCTGAGCCGGAGCCGCAACATGGCGCTGGCGCACGCGACGGCCGAGCTTTGTATGCTGGCCGACGACGATATGATCTACCGTCCCGGCTATGCCGAGACGGTTCAAGCCGCATTCGGACGGCTCGACGCCGAGCTGATCCGCTTCCGCGTGGAGGGGATCGAAAAGCCCTTTAAGACCTACCCCGAGACGGAGCGGAGACTGCGCTTTTTCGGCTCGATGCGGGCGGCCTCGGTCGAGCTGGCGTTCCGCCGGACGGCGCTGACCGCGCGCGGCCTGCGCTTCGACGAGCGGATCGGCGCGGGGACGGAGTTCCTGATGGGCGAGGAGAACGCGCTGCTGGCGCACTGCCTGCGCGCGGGGCTGCGCCTTTGCTTCGTGCCGGAGACGGTCGCCGACCTGCACATGGGCGACTCAACGTGGCTCAACGGGCACGACGCGCGGTTTTTCCGCGGCAAGGGCGCGGCCTTCGCCGCAATGGAAGCGCCGTTCACGGCGCTTCTGATCCTGCAATTTGCCCTGCGCAAGCGGGCGCTTTACCGGAACGAGCTTTCGACCGGCGAGGCGCTCCGGCAGATGCGCCGGGGCGCGCGGCTCTACCGGGAACGGAGGCGGGAGCATGATTCCTAAAACAATACACTACTGCTGGTTCGGCGGCAAGCCGCTGCCGGAGCTTGCGCTGCGCTGCATCGCGAGCTGGAAAAAATTCTGCCCGGACTGCGAGATCATCGAGTGGAACGAGTCGAATTTTGACGTCAACGCCTGCGCCTATACGCGCGAGGCTTATCAGGCGAAAAAATGGGCGTTCGTGAGCGATTACGCCCGGTTTCAGATCCTATATGAGCACGGCGGGCTTTATTTCGACACGGATGTCGAGCTGATCCGTCCGCTGGACGACCTGCTCGCGCGCGGCGCGTTTATGGGGCGCGAGTACGGGGAACGGCTGCTGGTCAACCCCGGCCTCGGCCTCGCCGCAGAGCCGGGGATGGCGTTTTACCGCGAGATGCTCGAGGGCTACCGCGCGCGGCATTATCTGCTGCCCGACGGCACGCCGGACGGCAAGACCGTCGTGGACTACACGACCGAGGCGCTCGAGCGGCACGGCCTGCAAAAGGACGGCGCGCTGCTGCGCGCGGCCGGGGTGACGGTCTATCCGGCGGCGTATTTCTGCCCCATGGACTACGACACCGGCGCGCTGCATATCACGGACGAGACGCGCTCGATCCACCACTATTGCGCAAGCTGGCATAACGAGGCGCAGCAATATGCGCTGGAGCTGAAGCGCAAAATGGCGCGCTTCCTGCCGAGAAGGCCGGCGGCCGTTCTCGCAACGGCCGTGGCAAAGACCAAATTCGAGGGCTTCGGCGCCTGTATGCGCTGGGTGTTCAAGCGGAGATAAAGAGGAGGGAACGGAATGCTGACGATCATGACGCCGACCTATAACCGCGCGTATATCCTGCCCGAGGCGTACCGTTCCCTGCGGGAGCAGAGCTGCTTTGATTTCGAGTGGATCGTCGTCGACGACGGCTCGCAGGATGAGACGGAGCAGCTCGTGCGCGGCTGGGCGGCGCAGTGCGCGGATTTCCCGATCCGCTATTGCAGACAGCCCAACGGCGGCAAGCACCGCGCGGTCAACCGCGGCGTGCAGCTGGCGCGCGGCGCATGGTTTTTGATCTTGGACAGCGACGATTCCCTTCTGCCCTGCGCCGTCGAGCGCATTGCTGCGTGGACGGCCGAGGTGGCCGGGCGCGACGATCTTGCCGGCGTGGCCGGGCTGAAGCAGACGCAGGGAAAGCCGGTCGGCGGCGCGCCGCGTGCGCCCTATGTGGAGGCGAGCAACGCCGAGCGCAGGCGCTTCGGCCTGCTGGGCGACAAGGCGGAGGCCTATCGCACGGAGCTGATGCGGCGCTACCCATTTCCGGAGTTTGAGGGCGAGAATTTCATCCGCGAGTCGGTCGTCTGGGATCGCATCGCCTGCGAGGGCTACCGCCTGCGCTGGTATAATGAAGCCATTTATCGCTGCAATTATATTGCCGACGGCCTGACCCAAAACACCAACGCGGAGACCTATCGCAAAAATTTCCGGGGCTATACCGCCTGCTGCCGGGTCTTCCTCGAGGCGTACAGCGGCATCTGGGCGCTGCACAAATGCGGCGAATTTCACGCAGTCGCGAAGCCCAAGGGGCTTCGCCGCAGAGACGAGGCCAAGCTGCTGGGCGTCTCCCGGCTCTATTATGCGGCCGGGATCGTCGTTTTTCAGGGAAAAACCGCGCTGAAAAGGGCGCTTAGGAGAGAAAAAAGTTGAATCGAATCCGTGAAAGAAACAGACAGCTCCTTGTGTTCATCTGGATCGTGCTGATCCTCCCGTTTTTGAGCGTCCAGGGCATCCGGAGCGCGATGGGCACATCGGTCTACCAGGGATGGCAGTTTTTTTCGATGCTCGTGACCGGCGCGCTGGTGGTCTATATGGCAGAGGAGATCCGGATCAACCTTTACAGCGTGCTGTTCACACTGTTTCAGGGACTTGTTTTCGTGAATACGGCGGTGCACAGCGGCATCAGCCTCGGCATCCTGGTCGTGATGCTGATGTCGGTCTTCCTCTTTCTGCTGCTGCAAACGGACTTTTATTCGCAGCTCCTGCAGGCGCTGGCCGTGCTGGTCATCGCGCTCGTGCTGATCAATCTGCCGGGGCTGTTTCTGCGCAGCGGGGACGAGAACGAGATGTTTTTTATCAGCGGCAAGAACGGACTCAGCATTTTCCTGATCCCCGGCGCGTTTTTCATCCTGTTTCAGGCGATCGAGCGATACGGAAAACTCCGCTGGACGAGCACCGTCGGGTTGGGGCTGTGCCTGCTCTCGGTGATCGTCGGCTCGAGCGGAACGGGCGTCGTGGTCACGGCGGTCGCGGCGATCCTGCTGCTGCTGGCCGTGAAATTCAAGCCGCCCAAGTGGGTCTATATTGCGGTGATCCTCGCGCTCTATGCCATTTTGATCCTGTTTTCGGAGACGCTGCTGGAATCGAAATTCTGGCTGAGCTTTACCGAGCTGCTTGGCAAGGACGGCACGCTGACCTCCCGCATGTCGATCTGGAAGACTGTCAAGCGCTACATCGGGCGCTATTGGCTGATCGGCGTCGGGCGCGGCGCGCGCATCCGCTATATCAACTCGCTTGGCATGTACCGTTTTAACTACGAGGCGCACAATTTCGTTCTGGAGATCCTGCTGGAGAGCGGCGTGATCGGGCTGCTGCTGTATGGCTCGCTGCTGTTTTACACCGTGAAGCATCTGAACATGAACGATCTCAAGCAGCGCATGGTCTTTGTTGCCCTGTGCGTGCTGCTGGTGAACGGGCTGACCGAATCGACGCTCAACAGCTGCTTCGTGACGCTCATGCTCGGGATCGCCTGCCGCTATGCCGCAGAGAATCGGAGGAATCTGAAACCGAATGAACACAAGGTATAGAAGCTTAAAATGGAACTCCATTCTGGCGCTGGTCTATCAGGTGATCCTGATCGTCACCGGCCTGATCCTGCCGCGCTGCTTTTTGTATTTTTACGGCTCGGAGGTCAACGGCCTCATCAGCTCGATCACGCAGTTTCTGTCCTTCATCAACATCTGCGATCTCGGCATCAGCGCGGTCGTCTCCTCGGCGTATTATAAGCCGCTGGCCGACCGCGACACGGCGCAGATCAGCAGGGTCTTTGCCTATTCCAAGCGCTTTTTCCGGGTGGTCGGCTGCATTCTGACGGGCTATATCGCGGTTTTGCTGGCGATCTATCCGACGCTCATCAATCACACGTTCGACTACTGGTTCACGGCGACGCTGATCGCGGCGATGGGAATTTCCCAGCTCGGGCAGTATTTCATCGGCATCACCTATCAGCTGCTGCTGAACTCCGATCAGAAATCCAGCGTACAGCTGCTCGTCAACGGCAGCACACTGCTCGTGAACACGGCGGTCAGCGTGGCGCTCATGGTCTGCGGCGCGCCCATCCAGCTCGTGAAGCTGGCGACCTCGCTGATCTATCTGCTGCGTCCGCTGCTCCTGTACCTTTACGTAAAAAAACACTATGAGCTTGATTTGACCGTGGCCGTCGACCGTTCGGTCGTGCCGCAGAAATCGAGCGGGATCATCCAGCACATCGCCTATATGATCTATGAAAACACCGACGTGATGGTTCTGACGGTGTTCTCCACGCTGAAAAACGTGTCGGTCTATTCGGTCTATACGCTCGTGACGAACTGCATCAAGCAGCTCATCACGGCGGCCACAACGGGCGTGCAGGCGCTGCTGGGCAACATGCTCGCGCGCGGCGAACAGCAGGAGCTGCGCCGGTTTTACACGCTGTATGACTGGTGCGTCCACACGGTGAGCACGCTGCTCTTCACGGTCACGGGGCTGCTGATCGTGCCCTTCGTCAAGGTCTACACCGCGCAGATCACCGACGCGGACTATGAGGCGCCGCTTTTTGCCGTGCTGATCTGTCTGGCGTATTTCCTCAGCAGCATCCGCAACTGCAACTATACGCTCATTCGCGCGGCCGGGCACTACCGGCAGACGCAGGCGGCGTCGCTGATCGAGGCGGTCACCAATCTGTCGCTCTCGATCGTCTGTGTGTTCCGCTTCGGCCTGATCGGCGTGGCCTTCGGAACGGTCGCGGCCACGGCGTTCTTCGTCGTCTATGAGATGATCTATTTCTCGCGCAACATCGTTTTTGTCAGGAAAACGCATTATCTGAAGCTGTTTGCGACCGATGCGCTCACGGCGGCAGTCGGCATCGGCGCGGCAATGCACATCCGGATCTTCACCGGGTCGCTGCTCTCTTGGCTGCTGCAGGCGGCGCTCGCGTTCGCCGTGTGCACGGCGGTGAGCCTGATCGTGCAGCTTCTGTTTTATCGGGAGAATCTTTTGGCCGTGAAAAAACGCATTCTTCGCGGCATTTTTGGGAGGAAATCTTGTTGAGCACCTATCAAAATCTCTTTACCGTGATCCGGGCGGCGCTGACCGGGTGCGCGGGGCAGCTGGAGCAGCCGGTCGATTACGGCGCGATGGAGCGGCTGGGCAGGAGACACCAGATCCTGCCGCTGCTCTATGTCGGGCTGAGCAAGTGCGGCGCAGATGCGCAGATGCTCCGGCCGATCGCCGACCGGGCGATGCAGGCGGTGTGCTTCGACCAGAATCAGCTCTACTGTCTGGAGCAGGTGCGGACGCTCCTGACCGAGCACGGGCTGGATTTTATGCTGCTCAAGGGCTCGTCCCTGAAGCGGCTTTATCCGTCGTCGGAGCTGCGGCTGATGAGCGACATCGACATTCTTGTGCGCGAGGAGCAGTATGAGCGCCTGCGGCCGCTGATGCGCGAGGCCGGGTTCGCCGAGGGAATGCAGACGGATCACGAGCTGATGTGGCGCGACCGGAACGGGATGCTCATCGAGTTCCACCGACGGCTCATTCCGTCTTATAACAGCGACTATTATGCCTATTTCCGCGACCCGTGGGAGAAGGCCGAGCGCCGCGCGGCGTGCGAATACGCCATGCGCCCCGAGGACGAGTATCTCTATGTGTTCACGCACCTGACGAAGCACTATCGCGACGGCGGCATCGGTCTGCGGCATATGCTCGACCTGTGGATGTTCCGCCGCGCCTATCCGGAGCTGGACCGCGCCTATCTGGAACGGGAGCTGCGCAGGCTGGAGCTGGAGGCCTTCCACCGGAACATTCTGGCGACTGTCGCGGTCTGGCTCGACGGTCGGCAGGAGACGGAGCTGACGCGGACGATCACGGAGTGTATCCTCGTGAGCGGGGCGTTCGGCATCCGCGAGGCCTTTGACGCGGCCAACGCGGCACGGCAGAGCGCCAAGACGGCCGACATCCATGCCGCCAAGCAGAGGTCACTGCGGCGGCTCGTGTTTTTGCCCTATTCGAGCATGAAAAAGCGCTATCCGATGCTCGAGCGCTTCCCGGTGCTGCTGCCGGTCATGTGGACGGCGCGGTGGTTTGACGCGGTGCTCCACCGGCGCGACCATATCGCGCGGCAGTATGAACGCCTTGAGCAGATCAATCCGACGGTCGTCGACGCCTATAACCGCGAGCTGGCGCAGGTCGGCCTGAAATTTGAGCGGACGGCGGACGGGCACTGACCCGTCCGACGCCCGGAACCGGAAGACTTGACAGCCGCCGGGCGGAATGATAAAATACAGGTTGCAGGATGATAACGGAGAGCGCAAAGCCGGAATCAGCCGAAAACGGAAGGCCGGAGCTTCTTTTCGGCTGCCTGTTTTGCTGCAACCTGAATATCTGCGGGCATGATGGAATTGGCAGACATGCGAGATTTAGGTTCTCGTGCAGCGATGCGTTGGGGTTCGAGTCCCCATGCCCGCACCACGAAAAAAGTCACTTTTGTCTACCAACAAAGGTGACTTTTTTCAATGATATCCGTTCCTTGTGGAACGGGTGATATATCTTCGATATGATATCGCACTGTCGTGCGATGATATATGCCTGGGGCATATGAGGAACGGATATTATATCATGCTTGCGAAGCGAGTATATCATACGGCTTGCCGTATATCATATCGCGTAAGCGATATATCATTGAAAGAATCTAACGAAACTAGCTATTGGCTGAAACTAATGTATGAAACCAAGAGAATTGATACAGCTACATATCAATATGCGGAGAAACTTTGCGGCAACATCCGCAGACTGTTGATCGCATCTTACAAAAGAGCAAAGGAGAATGCAAAATGAAAAGATATGCTTCCCGAGCAACAAAGTTGCTTGCAATAGCTACTTTGATTTGTGGCGCAGTAGTGCTGATTGGTATTATTATTGCTGTTGCAGGTGTTAAAAATATTGGGTTAACTATTGGCTTTATATTATCAGGTGGATTGTTGGGTGTCATATTTTTTGCTTGTTTTTTTGCCGAAAAAAGCAGAGCATTGATAATAAATACAGATAAGGTTATTTTCCCAAGAGGCGCAGAGAAAAACGGACAACAGTCTTTCAAAAAAACTGTTGTCAAAATAAGTGATATTAGTTCTGTTGAAAGTAAATTTCACAAAGGTGATAAGATCATTTCTGATGATTGTTTTTTCTATACATTCAAACTGAAAGACGGAACTAGTATCACCGTTACACTTTATGCGTATGGCAAAGAGGCGGAAAAAGAAATCTTGGAAACTATTAAAAGCAGTATTGAGTAATTTACGCACCTTTTTGCTCGTCTTTCACAAAAAACAGCAGCCGAAGGGAGACGCTCCGTAAGGAAGTTGTCTCCCTTTGGTTTTGTCGTCAGCCGGAATTTGGATTTATAGGAAAAACAATCATATTGAAGGATTACGGTAGGAGCAAAAAATAGTAAATAATGATTTTATTTTCTGTATAATAAGAAATATAATTTTACCAAGGGAACCTCTGAATAAATCGGCAGCGGCGCTCAGCGGGTCTTTTGCTCCAACTTATCGGTTTGAAAATCTTGAAATACACAAAGGATTCCTGCAATTTCCAAACCTCAATTTGGAACAAAATCCATCGCTGACCGCTCTTGCAATTTAATCAGAGCTTCCCTAAAATATGCGAAATCGATTTATAAGGGGCAAGAAAAGGGAGAAATGATTTATTATAATCTTTTCTCACAAAACTGCGTGCATGCCGCAATTGGAATATTGGCACAGAGTCCGGATGCCTTTACAGAATCACAATATGAATTAATTGCAGAGCTGCGGTTATACTCCTTTATTCCGAACAATAACATCAAGCTAATGGAAAAATTGGGGGCTTTCATGAAATGATACGGAAAAGAAATGTCCTGCTGCTTGCGGCGCTGCTGCTGTCGCTGCTTACGGCCTATTTTGGCGGCTACCGGTTTTCCGGGAAAACGGCTGCGCAGCTCCAACCGGTACATACGCCGGAGCTTGCTGTGGCCGAAATGCGGGGCAGGGACAGCCGCGCCCTTTCGGACGGCGTCGCTTCTCTTGATCTGTGTGGGCGGCTGACTTGGTCGGGCGCGTCGGGGAATGAGACGATCGCAAACGGTGCGGTTGCCGCCATCCCGGTTCGGAACGGCATTGCGTACCGCGATCGGTCGGATCAGCTGCTTTATGTGCATGACGGAACATGCGAAAAAATAGACGAGCACGTTACGCAGATCGGGCAATTTGCATCCGAGCTTGTGTATGTGACGGAGGATCACGCGGTTTGGCTCTGGAACGGAGCGGAGCGCGAGGCTTTGGCGCAGCTCGACGCGCAGGATCGCGTTTCGGCATTGTTCGGCAATTCGCAATACCTGATCCTTGCCGGCGATCCGCTCTATATTTATCAGAAGGAAAGCGGACTGAGCAAAACGGAGTGGCGCTGCACAGGCGCGAGCGCGGCATTCCTGTATGGTGACGATCTCGTGCTGATCGGCTTCAACAGTGCGGGCGGCGAGGTTTACCACATTCCGACGCAGACTGTGCAGCCGCTCCGTCTCGGGTTCCCGACCGGTGAAAAGGCGAACGAGAACACGATCTCCGTAGCGGCAGATGCGCATGCGGTCTATCTCTCCGTGCGTTCGGAGGAGTGCCGTGCGTGGCCGTTTTACGGGGAAAATACTTACACGGGGACATTCCGGCTCGACCCGGCCGACTGGAGCGTGGAGCGGCTGGACGAGGCCTACCGCAGCGGCTTGATCCTCGGGAAGGACGGACTGTATGCGTTCGATTCCCGCAAGCACCGCGGAACGCGCATTTGCGCGGCGAAAATTGCAGAAAAGATCATCGAATAAGAGAAATACCATATGAACAACATGATTATTTTGGACAATTCCTTATGGGAGCTATGGCAGCAAAAGGTAGACTTTACAATTACACAGACGATCTTTATCGGCCTGTTCTTCTTGATTTGCGGGCTTGTCCTCTGCGCTGCAAATTGGTACATACAGGTAGGCATTATCGCAGAATTTGGTTATCCGAAACGCTCAAAGCGTGAAAAAAGAAAGGGTACTCTGACATGGATCAAGCAGTTTCGGCCTGTATCACGCATCTTTCTGTGGCGTCCATGCAGGAGTGCACAACGAAAAGGCGTGATACTGTGGCTGGCATGGCTATGCAATTTGTTTAATGTGCTTTCCGGTATTCTGTGCTGCATCGGTTATCCTCTGGCGATTATTATGAGAGGGGTCGGTTGGCCGATGCTTCTTGTGATATTTCCGCCATTCGTAGTTTTTATGGGTGCAGTTTTCATAGAGTTTATCCCGACACTCATTTTTCTTCCCTCAGAACGGCGCAGATATGGAAAGTGAGAATCAAAACGAGCACGATCTACCAATAGATCAAACAATTAGGAGGGCAATATGATAAAATTCAAAGGAAACGCAATATGCCTGACCGTGTGCGGGTTTCTGCTTGCGGTGGTGCTCTTTTGCGGCTGCTCATTGCACGCTTCGGAAAACACCGAACAATCAGCGGATGCAGCGCAGGTGACGGCTGCGCAGACCGATGCGGAGCTTATAAAAACGGTCTCCGGCGAAAAGACGTTCTACAATCAAATTGCCCAAAATCATGACGACCTTCCGGTCGCAGAGCTGAGCGACGTCCTCTCGACGATCGGAGCAGATGATGAAGCTGCCGACGGATATTTCATGACGGATTTGTTGGGGCGGTTTTATTATTCCGTTGATTTATCCAAGCTCGAGCCGATTTGTTATACGCCGGAACAAGAGCTTGTTTGCAAGCTTCCTACCGAAGCGGAGACACCGATGCTGATCGTTTTGGACTCGGCGGATGCGCCCGCAAATGTTCGGTATTATCTTGCCGAGGGATGGACGATTCCGACGTCAAAGGTGACATTTCTGCTGGACGGGCAAGCCCCGCAGGGCGATGACGCAAATCTTTGTGCGCAGCTATTCCAAACGCACGCGACAGCCGGCGGCCATAAAAAAGTAATGATGCTCGATGGCAATCCCGCCATGCACACGGTTACGGTTCGCTTTGCACAATATTCCGGCTTGGAGTATCATTTTCAGTATTATCAATATCAAGACTACGACGGGTATGTTCTTTACAGCCTGTCGGACGGTTGTATGGAACAAGTTGTGCTTGAGTAAAGGCGATCGGAGCTGACGAACAGCTCTGGTTTGACCGCGCTTCGCGTTCCAGACCTAAGGCTATAATTGATATGGGATTGAAACTATTATGATAAATAAACGAGGACTGAAACGACATGAACAAGTTTACATAATTTTTGCGTTGTGTATGTTTGTTGTTCCGCGTATTATTGATTGCATTATCAATAAATTATTGAAAATGGGCGAATTTCACACGCTGCTTCCTGCGGGGATTGGAGTTGCCTATTCCTTGCTTACAGAAGGAAAAAACTGGTCGGGCTGGTGGGATGCTTTATTGATGCTGTTAGGTGGGGTATTTTATTTTGACATTATAAAAACACTGTTTAACCATCAGTCCACAAAGAAAAGCTGGAATGACAAGATGATGCTTTGTATTCTAAGCATAGATTTCGTCGCATCCCTTGTGGTGCTGTGCACATGCGGGACGAATATGAAGCTTTCGATGATTGGCTCATTAGCGATTGACGCGATTCTGATTGGCGCTTTCGTAATTTTCCTGCGAGCAGAGAGGCGTAAGACCAAAAATAATACCAATACTCCGTGAGCGGGAACGGAGCATTGCGGCGTGGTCGTATGATAGCCGAACGCATAATTCCGATGCGATAAAATGAGGAGGATCGAATATGAAACGAAGCTTTTGGATCTGTTTGCTGCTTTTGGGGGCGTTGATCCCGATCGGGCTGTTCTGCTTTTTTCCGGTTCCCTCGGGGTGGCGTGCTCCGATCGGGGAGGCGGGGATCGCGAATGCTTGGCAGACGGACGCCTCATTCCTCATGCAGAGCGAACGCGGACAGCTCTATTTTTACGAGCGAAGCACGCAGGATGACTTCCTCTATCGAAATTTTTACCAAAATCGCCTGTGCACGGTGCAATCGGACGGCGTGAAGCGCTTGGCGCATCGGAATCATGGGCTGGCGCTGTTGGACGGCAAGCTTTACTACGCGTCACAAAACACGCTGAGATGCTATGACGCCGAGCGTGGGACGGACGAGGCGGTCGGGACGCTTTCGCGCGATCTGCTTGCGACAGACCGCGCGATCGAGACCGACGCGGGTCTGCTGATCCGGAACGACACGCTTGACGAGACCTATCGGGTGGACGCGGACGGTCTGACGGCCGTTGACCTGCCGACGCAGAGCGTCGTATTTGACGCAAAGCAATATCGCTTAACGGAGCAGGGCGTGCTGATCCGCGAAGCGGACGGCACGGAGGCCGTGGTTGCGCAGGGCTTTTCCAACTGCCGCATTGCGGCCACGGACAGCGGCGTTTTGATCTATCATACCGACAACCGGGACAATCTGATCCTACAGATCATGCGCCCGGACGAGACGATTGAGACCCTGTTTTCCTGCGCGGGCGCTTTTCGGAAATGCGCGGTCAACCTTGGCGCGGATTATGCGTATCTTTCGGTCGATCGCTATGAGCGCTATGGGGTGCTCGAGACAAAGCGCTATGCCGATGATTCCGTGCGCGGGACGTGGCGCGTCCGCCTGTCCGACGGCGGGCAGGAAAAGCTGAGCGAGGAGGTCTATGACGGCCTTTACCGCTTCGACTCGGACGGCTTCTTTGCCTGCAACGCAAAAGGCCGCATTGTGTACATCGATTTGGATGGGCAATGCGTGCAAAAGCTGCTGAAGTGAGGTGACGACCATGGATCGAACCGTTACATGTCTGCTGAATGTTGGCCTGCTGACGGCGCTTTGCGCGGTCTATTGGTTTTGCGCCCCGGTATTCGCGGTCTGCATCCTGCCGCTTCTGCTGCTCCTCACGGTGTATGTGAGCCGGTTTCTGCGGGATCGATTTTCGTCCGTGTGCGCGAGAGCAATCGCGGGGGGAATGTGCCTCCTGTGCTTAACCGTTTCGGCGGCGCTTTTTGGCGTGCAATACCGGGTGTTCTGCCCGGATCGCGACGCTGCGGCCTCGCTCGGCCTTGCCATGCTCGACTTACAGGCCATCGCTTTGCTGCTGCCGCCCTGCTGCATTTTCACGACGGCGGCCTTTCCCAAGCTGCGAAGAACCGCTCGCGCTATGGTGTGCGTGGGATGGCTTGCGCTTCTCGTCGGCCTGCTGATCGTGCTCGAAAAATACGTCCTCCCGTTTGAGTAAGACGGAATGATTGATGCGTAAATTTGCGCGCATCATAACTTATGCGAGCCGGTTTCGAGATTTTTAAGCCTTACATACTTCTACGCGCTGAACCAGCAAGGCGACGTGGTTAAGATTTTCCGCCCCCTGCCGTCGAGGGGCTCCAACGGGAATCTCAATACTGAGGTGAGCGGTAACGTATGGCTTCTTATTGCAGCGGTTGCATATGCGACATCGGGGATAACGATGCCCTCTCCAACATACACATACGGCTCGTAACACTGGAGATGTTTTATGATTTTTTCACCCTATTCTTGCGTGCGGATCGTACTGGGCTTTTTGGCGTTATGGGGCTGTAAGCGGCTGATCAAAAGATCCAAGAGCACGCACAAACGATTTTGGGCAGTTTGTGCAGTGGTTGCAGCATCCGCTGTGGTCTTTGCTGCCGGATTCGCCCCGGTAGAGAATGCCTTTATGACGTTTTCGACACCGGAGGCGGTTTTGAAATATTGCAGCGGCGAGAAAATGAAAGCGATCATTCGTGGAGAACATTCTGCATTAACAATCAGCGAAGATGACGAGTACCGGATGCTGCCCAAATCGGAAAATGGTTGGAAAATCGGTGTTGGGCCTGAAATAAAGTATGCCTATTCCGAGACAAGCGGAGATCTGTCAATCAATGTGTTTGAACACAGAGGCTCGAACGATCAATATGTATGCGTGGCGAGCCTTGATGGAAAGAATCTAATCGTTCAGGATAATCGTGCTTCCAAATTTTATCGCTTTGCGAGTATACAAGCTGCAAACGGAGATACCTACTACGCGTATTGTGCGTATGTTGATGAGCTTGGGGCGGACTATACGATCACTGTTAATGGGACAGAAGTTCATATTGACAAATAAACAGAAGGCGGCTATATAAAGTGGAAGTGCAACAGTATTATTGATTTCTTCTTTAATCAGTTATCCGTGCGCCGGGTGTGGAGGTGAGGAAGTGCGGCGGATTGCGGCATTTCCGCCGCACCCCCTCCGCACCCGGGTTTCAAAAGAATCAAGAAAGCATAAGCGAGATCGCTCAAGGCAACGAATGGGAGGCGTAAAAATGACTCGAAAAAGGAAAATTATAATTCTGTTGTCGGTTGTTGGGGTATTGCTCGTGGCCTTTCTGCTGTATGGTTTTTTGCTGCCGGGGAGTGCGGATGACAAGAAGGAAACGATCGCGTTTTATGACGCACACCGCGTGGAGCTTCAAGCGGCACAACTCGCGCTGCAAGACGATATCGGGACGGGAAAAAATCCCGTTTGGATTGACACGGTAGAAGAGCTTGGATCGGATTACCAAAACGATGGTGTAACGGTGAGACGGTATCATGACCTCTATATCATTTCCAAAGAGGAATACCCGGAAACAACCTATCAAATGCTCTATGAAGTTGCTCAGCCGCTCTTTCATGAAGGGCTGAGCGGCATCAGTGTATCAAGTTATCAGATCCAGTTTTGTGTAAAATCATCTCCGAGCATGGGACGGGAGGCTTCTCTCGTTTGGAGCGATGGTACCCATGAGCCGAGCGGTTCTTATCCAACGGTTTTGGAGAAACAGCAGTTGGACACGCACTGGTTTGCGCTGGTCGTTTCGGATTAGGCTTTGATTGCCCGATACCCGTAGAACTGCACGCGTGCGGATGAGCATAAACGCAGATAAGCACGAAAAATTTTACAATCCCGCGCCGGGTGTGGAGGCGAGGCAGTGCGGCGGATCGCGGCATTTCCGCCGCACC
>OIXQ01000459.1_pt1 | contig 19167 bp, 17 predicted proteins | sample 1587791 | NCBI WGS metagenome assembly OIXQ01 (sample SAMN03283273) | human gut metagenome | biome: human-associated habitat; material: feces | host: Homo sapiens | place: Peru | collected 2012
GGGCATGGAAAGCCGAAAGGCAAATATCTCGTCTTTTGTTCTTAGAGGAGGGAGCAAGGTATGTTTCGAGTTACTCGAAACCTTTTGGGTTACTCCCAAAAGAACTTGCCTGTCGGTGATTTGTTCCTCCGTAGTCGGACAATTAAGATGGAAAGAACATATAAAAAAGCATAAAAAGTTTCTGATTTTTCTCATAGACAATTTAGATTTTATATTTTTGTGCAAAATTAGAAACAATGACAGAACTATTGAGTATATTATATAAGCTGCGGATATTCACTTCGGATGAACTTTCTGAGGCTCTGAAAGGCAAGGTGAAATCGGTGGAAGCGTTGCTTGCTCGGTACAAGCAACAAGGGTGGATTGTGGCTATACGGCGCAATACCTATTGCATGAAGGATATTGCATCTGGCTTACCTGTTTGCGACAAGTATGAGATAGGAAGCCACTTGTCACCTACAGCTTGCATCAGTTATCACACAGCATTGGAATTTCATGGATTGGCTCATCAACCCTTCAATGAGGTTTTTGTGAAAAGCATGACTCGCTTCAATTCCTTTTCTTTCGACGATGTGGATTATACCTATTGCCGACAAACAAAGGAAATCGTTGGTATGATGACACCCAAGGGAAACCCTTATGTGCGAGTAACGGATGTGGAGAGTACGTTGTTGGATTGCTTTGACCGCATCGACCGAGCTGGTGGTATTGAGGAATTGCTGCATTGCATGGAGGGTATCGTCTTGCTCAATGAGGAAAGGCTCATCGATTATCTCGCAAGGTACGACAAGGCATTCCTGTACCAGAAGACAGGCTATCTGTTGGAGCGAATCAAGGAACAAGCCAACATCTCAGAATCCCTCTTGGAGCTGTGCCGAGCCAAGGGAACCAAAAGCGTCAAGTGGTTGACTAACAACGAAGAGTCGGATACATTTGTAAATAAATGGCGCATGTATGTGCCGCAAGAACTAACATCAAAGGAAGAATATGAACTCATATAACAAACAAGCTCTTGACATCATCGCCAAGGAGCAAGGCTTTATTCGCGACAACCTCGAAAAGGTGATGCGATTGGTGGAGATACTCAACTATTTCCATGACAGTCCTTTGCTGTCTAAATCTCTTGTGCTGAAAGGTGGCACAGCCATCAATCTCACCGTTTTCCAACTGCCAAGACTCTCGGTAGATATAGACCTTGACTTTACGGTGGATTGCGACCGAGAATCCATGCTCTCCATTCGCCAAGAAGTGAATAACGAGATTCTACGCTATATGGAGTCGGATGGTTATCATCTTGCGCCTGGCTCCAAGACACCGCATACGCTTGACTCATGGGTGTTTCATTATACCAATGCCGCAGGCAACAACGATGGCATCAAGATAGAAATCAACTATTCCGACCGTTGCCATATCCTGCCTGCCATAGAGACTCATGTGTCCATTCCGTTTTTGAGCGATGTAAAAGTACGTTCTCTTTCGCCTGTCGAATTGTTCGCCACCAAGATAAACGCCTTGATAGGCAGAAGTGCTGCACGTGACATTTATGATGTCTATAATATGGTGAGGCATCAGCTCTTCGTGAGCGATGAGGAGAGAACGTTGCTGAGAAAAGCGACCGTTTTTTATCTGACTGTTGGCTCTAGCAGAAAAGACAATGCTACACCAACATTGTTTTTGTATTCATATAGTTTGCTTTTTTATGATTTCGATTGCAAAATTAATAAGAAATCGCCCAATATAATAGCTGTAGAAGATGGCAGCATTACTTGCCGCCAAACCGCCAACCTAATCCGAGCATCAGATTATTAGGCGTCTTGAAATCCACGAGACTATAGCCGATATGGAGCAGAGCACGTTTGGTGATATGAATCTTCAAGGCAAGCACTTCATACACTCCTCTGAAATCATTGCGATTGCCAAGCAGATAGGTACCTGCACCGAAGTTGATGCTGAAATAAGGCATGGCAAATTCGCCACGAGCCGAAAGACCCAAACCAGCCTGAGTACCAAACTTGTGATTCACATCCTCGTCCCAAGGATCATTCTCTCTGCCAGCAGAACGGTCATACACACCATCAAACGAAGCACCCAAACTCAGCCACGGATTCAGCCGATACATCGGATTGACATTGAAGCCCATCACGGCATACTTTCCAGGCAACAGATAATCATCATTACCAGCATGCCCTACACCCTGCTTCCAGGCACCATACAGAATCACATCTGTATAAAAACCACGGCTGTCTGGCAACTTCTCCCGCTCCACCTTCGGCACAGCCAATGGTTGTCGGTTGATGTAATAAGCCAATCCCAATCGGATACCACCCGTATTCAGTCCCATATTAGGATAGGTGGTGTTTCCATTAGAGAAATGACTCAACGAGATACCGGCATTCAAGTCAAAAGACCGGGAGAGCATCCATCTGACGTAAAGGTCAGCATCAATATAAGCAGTCACTTTCGATCCGATAACCTTGTTTTCCGGATTGCTCTGTTCATCATATCCATTCCATCCAAATGCCATACCTAAGTTCCATTCATAATTGAGCGAAACCCTGTGCGAGAGATTCACGATAGGCGCACCTTGGAACAGATAAACAGAGATAGGGTTAGCCAGCCATCGGTTGAACTCATGCCTTGCCAAGCCCACACCCTGATACACTCCCTGATGAATAGACCCCGGTCGCCCCTCATCTCTATTCATAAAAGCATATTTAAGAGTAAAGGTCATATCGTGGTTCATCGTCCTGATTTCCTCATTTCCCCCACGCAGAAACTCGTTGGTATGAAAGATGGTAGCAGGAACAGCATCTGCAGCAATGCGATGAACCGTCTTGATGCTATCTTCCTGAGAGAAGACAGGCAATGCAATCACCGCAACTATTGATATAACCGACAAACGTAAATCCATATTATAAAAAATAACGTTTCATAAAACTCAAAGAGTTTTGATCAAAAGAATACTAAGAACTCAGAATATCAAGGATAATGCCTACTTTTCACTTGCGAAATACTTCCACAAAGGAGCAACCATCAAAGCCTGCCATATCTCCCCTTTCTGTAGCATATCCAATACTTCCTCACGGGAGAATATACGAGGTTCCAAGTCTTCACCATGATCAAGATGCTGCTTACCTAAAGGTTCAACATCCGTTGCTAAATAGCAGTGAGTCAAATTAGTATGTGTACTTGGATTAGCAGAAATCGTCATCCACTTCTGCCAGTTACCACCACCGAATCCAGTTTCTTCCATCAGTTCTCTCTTGGCAGCATCCATCGGATCTTCCCCCTTCTCCACCACTCCAGCGCAAAGTTCGTTCACCGTCTTTCCTATCGCATAACGATACTGTCGAACAAACACAAACTTTCCGTCCTTCGTAATGGCAATGGTATTCACCCAGTCTGGATATTCCAACACATAATATTCATCAATGATAACCCCTGTGGGCAACTGCACCTTATCAACACGCGCCGTGAGCCAAGGCTTCTCTATCAGATATTTCTGCGAGAGCGTCTTCCATTTCATATCTTTATCTGCCATATATTCCATTCTTTAAATAATGGTGCAAAAGTACGAAAAAAGATTGAAAGACGGAAAATATTTCAATCAATTCTATCAGTCCTCGTTCAAATTTACTATTATAACTTTTATGATTTGATGTTCAAAGTTAATATTTTAAATCGATATTTACAATCTATGATACTCCGAATTTTCCAATTTCTTGAAAAGTTATAGGGAAATAAAGAAAAAATCCAAGATTTTCTTGATTAATACAAATAAATGTCTTAACTTTGCAGAAGATATTAATTAACAAATAATAAGAAATATGGCAAGACCTATAAAAGAAACGCCCATACTTCATGGTGAAGATGCCAGAGTATTTGAGGCCAGGATGAAAAATCCTCCAAAGGAAAGCCGCGAAAAGATGGAAGAAATCAATCGTGACTATAATTATATCATGAGTTTATTCGCAAATTGATTATGAACGATAATGAAGACATTTGCGAACCGTTAAAGATTCGAAGATTAGATATTGGTGACAGAATATCTAATTTTAATTGTGGGGATGAAGACTTAAATGACTTCATCCTTAATGAGTCGCAGCTATATCGGGGAGAGTTGTTAGCCGTTACCTATGTTATTGAAGATAAAAATGGTGCAGTCCTTGCATACTTCAGCTTAGCAAATGATAAAATCTCCCTAACTGAGTTTGAGAACAACACTGAGTTTAATAGGTTCAAAAGACGTTTTAAAAACTCAAAACGTCTTAAAAGCTATCCAGCAGTAAAAATATGTAGATTAGCTGTTGACAAAAATGCTCGGAAGTTACATTTTGGAACAAAACTTCTAAATTTTATTAAAGGATATTTTGCCAAAGACAATAAAACAGGGTGTCGCTTTATTACAGTGGATGCATATATAGAGGCTATACCATTTTATCTTAAGAACAACTTCTTAGAGCTTACCAAAAATGATGAGGATGCGACACACACAAGATTATTATATTATGACCTTAAAATGATGTCCTTGTAAAGAAACATTAAAATACACCGCTACGCTTGAGACAGAGCTATCGTCATTACAGGAAGCCACTCAAAAAAAAACTTCACCTGCATAACATAAATATCTGAATATAAAGCATTTATGGTAATGAAGGGGTTTTTATTCACCCTTCATCACCCTTCATTTTTCAAAAAATAATTATTTATCGAAAACATCCACGATAGGAACCGTTTTCTCCATACCATTTACAGTAGTATATCTATAGGTACCCACTTGCCTTACGCAAGCATCTGATTCTATTTCAATATCTTGCGAATCATAATATTCTTCCCCTTCGCTTGCAGGAAAAACTACAATAACACCATAGCTTCCAGAACCAGTACTAAGAGCCATTGCACTACCATCATGCATCACCTGCATAACTCTAAACTCATCAGAAGGAATCTCTTGTCCAGGTTTATCAAACCAAACAATATTGTTACTCCCCATTTTTTGTTTTACAAAGACAAATGCAAACACTAAGATGATTCCAGTTACGATACCACCCACATAGGTAAAGATAAATTTTGTTTTAATACTCATACGCTAATACATTTATTAGTTTGACAATTCTGTCAATCCTCATTGATTTTTACTATCATAACCTTTATGATTAGATGTTGCAAAGATAATATATTAAACCGATATTTACAAGTTTTGCAAAGGAAACCTTTATGAATTGGCTATAAATATGATTATCTGTGTTAAAAATCATAAGAATCACCTTGTTTCCCTGTATTTGTATAATCTTTGGAACAAATAACAATTATAAACAAAGGATATGAGCTCATCACTAAACAAAATAACTCCCAACTTGCAGGCTAAGCTCAACAAGACGAGAGAAGAAATTCATTGTGGTCAATGTATCACATAGAAGTCGCATGATAATATTGATAATTATTTTTTTTTTTGGGGGGGTATGATTTATACAATCTGTAGCATTGAGCAGTTTCTATTACCGTTCAATGCTACAAATCGGTACCTACAATTCTTCTAGTTCATTATCTTCACTCGACTCATCTTCCTTTTTCAGAAAAGAAAGAAACAAATGAAGAAAGGCTGTCTCCTTAAAGAAATAATTAGGATCATCCTCCATTTTCTCTGCAATATATGAGAAGCCAAAATTAGCATACTGCTCCATCTTCTCCATCAGTTGATCTACAACTTTTCTTGATGAAATTTCTCCCTTATCCAAAGCTATTAGATCAACATCTGTACGAGCAATTAATGCTGCAAATATGAATTTCTGAATTTTATCATAAGGAGTTCTGCCTAAACGAAATTCTATATTTCCCCACTTCTGAATTGGCCATCCAAAATGTTTGACCTTAGCCTTATCATCAACCAAAGGTTTGGTTCGATCAAAATATAGCCCTATAAAGAATGCAATAATGAAGATTTCATAGCCCGCACCAAAATACTTGCCACGAGCTGCTTGGAAAGAATTACGCCCTTTTCCATAATCACAAAAAATATCCATAATGGACTCTTGGTAGCGGATTTCCCAGTTTGGATCTCTTCTACTCCATAATTCAAATAAACTTTCCATACTATTTAACCTTTTCTACTAAAGTTCTAATTGTCGCCATATTCTTACTATCAAAGCTGTCTGCCTTCTTAATACGATAAACACCACAAGTAAGCTGATCTACTTCATTGAGTCTCAACTGACCCTTAGTTATAAAGTCCTTTGTCACAATAATGCACTGTTTGTTCAATTTGTCTATTACATTATAGAAACCTTCCTCCTTTGAATCTCCAAACGAAGAGGTTGCCGCATCAAAGATAAGAGGATAATTCTCATCACGTTTTTGATCCGTAAAATCAGAAATTGCAAACAAAACTGACATGTACATAACGGTCTCTTGTGAACCAGATGGATTCTTGATTTCCGTTCCATTAGAACTAAAAAGTTTGATTTCTGTTGAATCCTCGATTGTTTGACACAATCTAATTTCACCATGAAAGTCTTGAGCACTCAATTTAACAAGATAACCATTTGCGCATTCCTCCAAAGCAGCAAGGAATCTTCGCAGATTCTCTTTCTTTGCATTTTTAAATGCCTTGGCTACTTCCTCAAATACTCGATGCACATCACGATAAACTTTCACCAAGCTATTTTGAGGATTAAGTTCATCAAAACTCTTACGCATTTCTGCCTCTTCTTTCTTCAAATCCTCCAATTCTCTTTGGAGTATAACCAAACGTTGTTCAGCTCGTCCCTTCTGCTCAAACATTCCTTTAATGTCAGTGAAGTCCTTTTGCAGAAGTTCCTCAGATACATTTCCTGCTTGTATCAGCAAACGAGCCTTATCATCCTCTGCATCCTGTATCTTATCCATAAGAACCTTTAAGTCATCTTGACATCTAGATTCCAGAAACAAACGATTATCAATATCTGTTGCAATCTGAACAACTTCAGCTTCTGTACTACCCCCCAATCGGATACTCAGATTATGTATTTCTTCTACATAATTAGAAGTAAACAACTGCTTTTGCTCAATACTAGCTTTAGCTGCTTCTAACTTTAACTTTTCATCTACATGCTTTTTATACTCATTTAGCTTGTTCACCATAAAATTATAAGCAGGAGAACCTACAGGTGCAGGACTACCGCACACTTTGCAAACATGATCATTTATCATCTCCTGCATTGTTTCTTCGTTTGGAAGATACCAAGGGAGTTCGGGTACTCCATCAGCCAAAAGCCCTCTTACTTCATTAAAGGCTTCCAATTTTCCTTTTTCTTTAGCTCGCTGCTCCACGAACTCTTTGTCCTGTACTCTTTTTTCCTTACTAAACTGTTGGCTTTTCTTTTTAAACTCGGCCAAAATAGAAGGGAAGGCACAAAGAATCCATTGTTTATCTAAGAGGGCCGTATTCTTATCAACAGAAGAAAGGTTTGCTCTCAATTTTGTTGCTTTTTCATTCAAGGTTTTGATACGCTCACTAACCTCATTATACTTTTCTGTAGTTTCTTGGTTCTGTGCAAGTTCATCTAACTTTGTAGAATAAAGAGAGATTGATTCCTGCTTTTCCTTTATATCCTTCTTCTTATTAAAAATATCAGTAGCTATACGCTGTAGTTGAGACTCTAAAGCTTTTGCTGCATTTGATATTTTTTTATCTGAGCGACACTCCTTCAAATAAGCAGAGTTAGATTTTTCTTCAAACACAGCTGACAAATTCACCAAATCATCAAATTTCTTAACATCAGAAAACTTATCTACCAATTGTTTGAGCGCTGTCTTATCTTGAAACACATTCAATGTTGATTCGCCTTTAAACATACTGAATCTACGAATAAACGCATCAAAGCATCTATTCATCAACACCTTACCATCTACAAGCTGGCGACCTGCATTAGTATTTTCGTATCCTCTAAAAGTTACTTTACTAGTAGAATATGTATTTTCAGAAGTACGCTCGAAAACATAACTTTTCTCTATACTTTTCTCACCATCGTGATCAAAAGTCATAGCCACATACACTTCATCACTCTCACCAATTTCCAGTTTTGACTTACGCATTTCAGAAGCATTATCTATGGTATTTCTTTCTACCATAGTCTCAAACAACCATTGCAATGCCTCAAAAAATGTTGTCTTACCATCACCATTATCACCAATAATCAGAGTAAGTCCATTTGAAAAAGTGAACTTATTCTCTCCATAATAACTACGGAAATTCTTAATTATAATATCTTTTATTATCATACGTTTTTCTTTAAATATTCCGTTACTTCCTTATAAATTTCCTTCTCTGTTGCTCCTTCAGATGAACGTTGAATAATTTGAGCAACTGTACTGACAACAGGATTGTCAGAAGAAATAGCCTGATAAACAGAAGTGATTTCTGATGGAGTATATTTTCCAAACTTCATTAAATCCAAATCTGTCAATACAGCTTCTAACATTTTATCATTGTTACTTGCATATGCCATAATTACAATATTGTTAAGTTATAATATGATGTAATATCTTCTAATTCTCTATAAGTATAATCTGCATTTTCTGATAAAGAAGCAAAGTCACGAACACGCTTCAGCTCTGTTTCCAACAGATTACGTTCCATCTTGTAGCTATCCTCAACCGTACTTATACAAGGAGCCACTATCAGGTCGTGTATGACTGCTCGATATTTGTCTTTGTGCCTACGCAAAATTCTTCCTCTTCTTTGCACAAACTGCCTTGGGTTTCCTGTACTTGCACAGAAGATTGCCATTTCACTTCGAGGAACATCCACACCCTCATCTAAACACTTCATAGAAGTAAGCACTTCTAATTTTCCACATGCAAAATCATCCAAGATTTTAGAACGTTCTATGGAATCCGATGTGAATTCACATACCGTGGTTTTGGGACTAATACCGCAAACTATCTGAGTATATCTATCTATCAAATGCACTGACTCTTCATCAATACTCAAAGAATCTGTCGTATCAAAAACATCAGCAATAGAATCCGGTTTGTTGCCTTCTGGCACATAAACCAAAGTATATTTTAAATTGCCCTTTTCTTTATAACGCTCCTTGAGTATAGACTCAAAGATTATCTCTTTTTGCTGAGCCTTATGAATTATTCTTTTGCGTTTTAGCAACAGAGCCATCAAAATATCATTACTTTGAGCAAACGAATCTTTATCAAAATTATAAAATTTAGATAGTTTCCTTGATATTTCAAGATATTCAGACATCTCTGTGTCATTCAATCTTACAACATGAGGATAGTAATAATAACGACATAAAAAGCCATTATCTATTGCTTCTCTCATCGAATATTCAAATGTAAAACCTTCAGTACTGCCAAAGAACTCATTGATTTTCTGATTTCCCAAATCATCAAATTGGCGTGATGGAGTAGCAGACAATCCTATCCTTCTTAGATACTTTATACCATCCAGTCTGTCAAGCACTCTCTTTGAACCCATATTGTGAGCTTCATCAGCTATCAATAAAGTTTTATTCTTTGGAAAAGAATTGAGAGATGAAAACACATTAGCTCTTACGAATGAAGAATAAGTCGAAATAATTATGAATGAATTTTCCTCATTTGAACGATTAAAGTCTTCCTTCAAATGCAGCAGTTCTATTTCATCACGCCAATTAGGATTTTTAGAATACACTGCATATATTTTTAAAAAACAGAACTTTTTACATTCATCAATCCATTGCTCAACCAATGTTTGAGTAGGAACTAATATTATCGCCTTATAATACTTATATCTCTTATAAATCTCCAACAAGCAATTCAGCGAGGTGATTGTCTTACCCGTTCCTGTGGCCATGGCAAACAGACCTTTCTGCTTATTGTTTTTCCAGTTTTCAAAAGCCTGCTGCTGATATTCTCTAGGACCAGATGGATATGGAAAACGTGGAGTAATCTCTTCCAGACAAATATCCTCCCTAACCATATCTCCAGACATTAACGCCTTTTGAGCTCTTCGCTCCTGACGAACTCTATCTAACTTTCTTTCTACATCAAGCAGCTCATCTATGGTCGTGTCCTGATAGCATGACGATACTGCCGTCTCCAATTGGCTTGGAGACAGATACTCGATTTCACTTTCCTGCTCATTCATGATAAGCTCAAACTTTGCTCGTTGAGTTCTGATTCTATTCTGAGTCATCACGTCAGGAGAATCGCTTCGGTCTATCTTGATTTCCTCTATGTTGTAAAGCAAACCATTAATCGTAAAATTGGCAGAACCTGTGAACGAAGTAATGGTATCATCATCACGGAATTGCCCAGTCTTGGCATGGGCAATTCCCTTATGTCCCTTTGGCTTAATTATTTTGATTTGAATTCTATTTTGAGAAATCAGATATGACAAACATCTGAAGAACTGATCCTGATACTCATCAAATGTCTTGCGGAGTGAATCGAAATCAGACAGATTCACACAATCTATTACATCACCAAAAACTCCTTTCTGGATGGCATCCTTATCTTCTTCAGAAACTATCTGGTTGATGATAAGACGCATAACACCACCATTTGCTATAAACGTAGCAAAGCCTTCTGCCAATACACTAATAGTGGCAGAACTGAAATACCCCAGTTGTAGGTCAAAACTGCAACTGTTTTTCAATCCATCATTAAAGAACCTTTCTGGAGAAAACTCTTCTCCAGGTATATAGGTTCCATCCTTAGCCCATTCTACATCTTTCAACATAGACGTTCCTCCGATTACGTTTTAAGTCTTAAATAAAACAGTTGGCACAAACATATTCATCACCGAATAGTTCGGCAAGACTCGTGCCTTTGTTCTTATTTTTGTTTGTTTCCTGTCGCTTGATGATATCCAGTTTCACCTGACGAATACGCTCTGGCTTTATCAAGTCTGCCAGACTCTCATTCTGAATCCAAGTATAACCATCTTTCTCGAACGACATTGCTTTTTTGTATAAGTCTGGATGCTGTTCATAGAGCCAGATCCATTCTATCTTCTGCTGAAAGAAACAGAAATAGCAACCGCTTCGGCTTCTGCAATAGGTTCCCGTCTTACCATCCACCTCGAAAGGAATTTCCTCATAATAAGATGGCACTCCTACTCCACTATCCCTCAGTAATCTGAAGATATCTTCCTTCACAAGCACCTCATCGTTATCTATCAAAGGAAATGAATCCAGATGACCAACAGGATAATCCGTTGTCTTCAAGTATTCAAAAACGGCATGGTTAAACATCTTCACGTCTATATCCAACAATGCATTCAGCTTTTTGGAATAGTAGAATTGCTTGGTAATCGGTTTCTTCAACACATCCATCAAGTCTTCCTTCATCATTCCCTCAGGGCACAACTTATCATAGATATCAATAATCTGCTCCTGGTTTTCTTTGTGCAAGAACTTATTGATGACATCCACGCTCCAGATGTTTCTTCTGAAAGGGAAGACAGACTGGATATTAGGTTTTGAAGACACATAACCGTCACGGTCTTCATCACCTCGAATACCAACGTATGATACCGCATAGTCATCACCAACATATCTTTCAAACTCATCAAGTTTCATCTTCTTGGTACACCATCGAGCTTGTGGCGAAGGCAAGAATCCACCTGCTGCCTTTAGAAAATGCTCAAAAGGAGTAGGCTCAGGACTGTCTTCTGCAGCCCTAAGTCTTTTGATGTTTCCCAGATAAGCGCTCAATCTATCAATCAGCAATTCCGTTTCAGCCAATTCACAGCCAGTATCAGAATTATAATACTCAATTTTTAGGTTTGGGTATTTCTGCTTGAGATAGATGGCCAAAGCCGCACTATCCTTTCCACCAGATATTCCTAAAATATTTCTTACTTTCATTTTGCTCTATTCATTTTTAAGGAAGCGGCTACTTACCCAGCTTCTTATTCAATATTTTCAACAATGTACATACCGATACATTGTCATTTCCAATACCATCAAGGAGCTTGTCTATGCTCTTTTCCAATTCCTCAGCCTTCTGCATCTCGCTTTCTGGCAATCTGAAAGTCTGGGAATGGATATTGCTACCCTTCGTTGAAACCAAATCCAACGAATAAATCTCATCCGATTCATCTTCTGCCACCTTAGATATATCAGAATATTTCTCACATTCATGGAACAGCATGAGCAAACTATCAATCAGTTTTTCTTCTTGGTCATCACGCAATCGCTCTAAAGGTTGCTCTAATGCAGTATAGCAAATAGACTGATACCACTCATTGCGATTATCAAATTCTGCCATCACATGTTGATAGAATTCCTTCAGCCTATCCGTTAAAAGATATTCCTTGACATGCGCCAAACGCTTTCTTATCTCTTCCACATATTCTGAATAATCGTATGAATCAATGCCCAATGTTTCCAACAAACGACCTTCCACACGGTCTATCATATCTGAATAGCAAGAACGAAGTTCCTTGACTGCCCGATTGATGACATAACAGAACTCCTGTACCTTATCAGGATTCTGCAAAGCTTCCTTATCGTAGCCCAAAGCCTCTGGCAAATCCTCAAAGAAAGTCTTCTCCGGGTCCTTTGCCCTAGCCAGGGTATCACGGAATCTTACAGTCTGCTCATGGTTGAACTTACGGGTATGCTTAGCATAATCATTCAATCTCTTGTTATAGAAGAAAAAGAATGGCTTGATGGTTTCTATGAAATCATCGCTCTTGATACTTCCCATGGCTTCAACATTCAGAAACTTTCGATACTGATTGAATATCTGCACCTTCACACCAGTCACGTCAAATGCCTTGACCAGATATTCTCCCGGATGCTTCTGCAACAACTCGAAGAACTCCATGTTGATATTTGGGATATATGCCCCATTGGTTCCATACAGAGAGAAATCCTGCTTCTTTATATATAAATAGGTGGGAATCCAGAAGTCCAGGAATCCCTGCTTCAGCTTATATGGTTTTGCAGACAACTTCTTAATCAGCTCAGAAATCTTACGAGGCTTGAAAGTCGTAGATTTCAGGAATTCCTCACATGCATCCCACAAAGGCATGATTCCTTCATTGGATGGCACATCAGAAAACTCTCCATTCACATGAAGCCCCGTACTCTTCAAGAGAGAATAATAGATGGTTTTCTCTGGTGGGAACTTGTCGCCAGGGAATCCTAAGTCCTGTTCATTGCTCTGGTTCAGCAATGCAGCCAGGTACTTACCTTTCGCACTAGAGATAGAACCACTCAACTTATGCTTGTTGAACAATTCATTGTTCATCACAGGTGTCTGAGAATAAATCTCATCGCATACCACTGACAGCAATTGGTTGAAGTCCCTTAAAGAACAAACATCTCTTTCCTCGCCCTTGAAAATCCAAGTTACATCTCCATTATATGCAAACAAGCTATCACTGATAGATTTATTGAGAACCACTTTCTCATACTCCATCAGATTATTGATCTCGTTGATAGCAACCTTATCAGATTTATCTAACAACACCTTGCTCAATATATATTTGTACTTTTCTATCAGATAGAGGTGAGACACCAACTCGTCTGTATTTCTGAAACAAACAAAGATGATGGCATTCTCACTCTTTTCACTTAGCTCGCAAGTCTCCTCCAATACTTTCTTACGGGAAGAGAAGATCAACTGAATATATCCATCAGTATCACCGGTAGGAATCTTGTCCACTCCTTCACCCAGCACTTCATACTCAAAGTATCTTGGAGTACCTTTCTGGAAATAGCAAGCCTTGACTGGAGCCACCTTCTTGAAACAATAGTTTCTGATATCATCCACAAAGTTTACAGGACGGCTAACCACCAAACCCGCCTTGCGGATTTCATCTTCTATATTGATATCTGTACCATCGAAAAGAATATAGCGGAACTTGTAACTGGCATATCGAATTATCTTGAATTGCTCCAACTTTTTTAAAAGTCCCGTTGGGTTTTCTATATTCAAAGCAGTCTTGGCATACAGAGCTGTATCTTCACGGCTCATCTTGAAAGAAGCATTGCCGAAAAGATTTAGTAATCCTATAGCTTTCACTAACTTGATGGCATCCACCAAATCACTCTTTGTATCCCATAATTGACCCTCCACTCTTTCAATAGCAACTTGCATTGAACTCCATTGCATGGAGTCGGCATTCGCCTCCTTCAGGTAAGAGTAGAAATTATAGTAGATATAATCATAGCAGCACTGAAGCTGATATATCTTTCCCTCATATTCAGACAAAGAGTTACGTCCCCTTGCATTCAAGAACGAAAACAAAGAACGCTCATTCTGTCCATATCTCTGAATGGCCTGTGTTATGACGTATGAAGCAAATGGTTCCAGCGGAGCCAATGCCTGTGCAGTTGCTTCAGAAAAGTTTTGAGAAACAAAACCAGTCTTTTTTGCTAACGAAGCCAATGAATCAATCACAGAATCATCATTTTGCATGGTTCGACTGGCATCAATCTGCGTAGAAGCCAAATAGAGAAGTTGCTCTATCGGTTCTACGAAAACCAACTCCTGGAAACGCCCCTTTACTTTCGTCCACTCTTCTTTCTGTACCTCATTCAACTTACGGGAGTAAGCGTTGAAATTTTGATGAAGCGTTGTCAGAAGAAGAATTTTTCTGGACGGCACATTCACGAACTCTGCCAATTTCTGCATGAAGTAAAGTTCACGCTCTGGATTATTCTTGGCAGCATGCTCCAACACCTTGCCAAACTCATCAATAAAGATAACCAGGAATTTACCCTGGCTCTTCAGTTTATTATACTTGGTTTTGAGTTCATCCAGAATGCTATCAGCTGTGCCATCAACTGAGAGTTTTTGACTCAACAAGACAGACAGTTCCTTATAGTCGCCAACAATTTTAAGAACTTCAAACTTCTTCTTCTCTGAAAGTTCAGAAGGATTCAACAATTCATATTGCTTACCTCCCATCAAGTCTCTTTCCAAAGCCAACAAGAAACTAGACTTACCTGTTCCATAAGAGCCAATGATGGTATAAGAATGAACTCCCGATCGGAATCCATTCGCAATACCCTCTGCCACCTGGCGAGCATTAGGGGTTACGATATATTTGGCCTCACTAGCAAAGCCTTCCTCTATGTTTGCTGATAAACTAAACTGTCGCATTCTTATAATACTTACCTAAAACATCAATGTCCTTCAAAGAAGAACCTTCCTTAAACAATAGCTGACGGATACCTGCATTATCACTATACTGGACATACTCCGAATAATGCTCACCGATAGACTGGGCCATATCGATGACCTCAGCATCTGTCATGCAGAACATCAAGCCTATTTCCTGCAATGTATCGTATGATACAGACTTATCCTTACCTTTTTCCTGAAGAATGGCATATAAGAAAATCTCCATCGGAACCATGCGCTTACCTTCGATATTGAAAGCGAAGGTCTTACCATTATCCTCAGTTCTTATCAGATCCAAATCAATCAAAAGAGAAGAATAATCCTCAAACGACTTGGCCTTATAAGGTTGGGCATAGTTCTGCAACAGCACACCCACATCTTTCTTGGTGGTATTCACATTAAAGATTTTGTCTTTTCCATCCTCTATCATCAGTCTTTTCACGAAGTTAACCAATTGTTCCCTCTCAAAGACCTTGCGTTCTTTTTGGAATTGTACAAAAGTAATATGATAAAGCGTTGCTTCTTTCAAACTGACCAGAAGGTAGTGAAGCAACCACAAAGTTCCCAAACTTTCAATGTACTTATCTACGCCTTCTGATTCATCGAATAAATAATCTGCTATTCTGCTTGGCTCATCCTGATTGGAAATACCAAACACCTTGAGCCAATATCGGATAGAAGAAACCATGTTTTTTCCTACTCCCAAAGCTATTACGGCATCAGAAGCATTGAAGTTTCCTCCACCTATCATAAAGTTATATCCCTTGGTGAGCCATAAGGTTTTGCAAGGAAAAGATTCATGTCCAGAGAGTGTATATTTGTTGTACATCTATCTTCGTCATAGCGATAGAATCCCCATATCGTGAGTTGTGTTAGTATTCTATTAGGCCCCTATAAAACGGAAACGTGGGATTCTTCTTGCCCATCCCACCACTCGAAGGCCTTCGCATTGCCCTAGTTGAAAGAGACGGACAATGCAGAAAGCCCACGTTATGGTATATGATGATTCCATGTACGAATATACAGTCATACACGACACCAAAACATACAGTTGTGATATGTATACGACAATTCGCAGCAGGATACGATACACCCACCGTGAGCATTCACCATTGTCACATCTACGTCCAACTATAGGTAAAGTTGCGAAGTTTACGAGTAGTCGCAGACGAACGTTAGCAAACGCTCTATTCCATAAAAGTCACACCCACCCGCTCAGCCCTTTGAGCTTTCTGCGGAAGAATGCATTTGCAAAAATAATAAATATTTCTGAAATACGTGCGTTTATCTTATATTTTTTGTGTATTTTTGCAAAAAAGAAGTTGAACATCTATAAAAGTAAGTGTTATGATCAGTTATCTTAGGTTTTTGTTAATCATAACTCTCCATGACGTCACAGTTGCTATGATGTAATCATTATGAAGAACAAAAGCAAGAATAAAGGATATATTGCATTCTCATTTGTAAATATATCCTTCCATTTTTTACTTACTTGTTTTTAGTCAATGCAGCACTCAAGAAAAGAATTCCAGCATATAAATGATGCCCTTTTTACAACTTTTCGTATCAAAAATTAATAGTAATTCTCTATTTCGGACTCATGTCGTACGACTATAGACCTCATGCCGTACGATTATAGATCTCATGTTGTACGACTATACACTCCCAAGTCGTACGACTATAGGTGCCATGTCGTACGACATGAGAACTTATAAACGTTTCTCTTCAATCTCAAAAGTCATAACTCGTTGATTTTCAACACATTTTTTCTTTGCTCATATATTCAATATTCACACAAAATAAGAATCTGTTCCGAAATACCGAAATCTCAGCGAGGAAAATATAAAGAGAAAATCACAAACACTCTAGGCAGCATCTACATTGTTCGTTCAAGCAGCTCCTCCAAAGGAAGGCTTTGTTTCTGCTTCCTTTGTTACCGTCTCTATTTTCAATACCGACAATCATGTCGTTAATGACTGCCACACCTGGACTATAGCCCAAGAACTTCTTGTAGGTTGGTTTTGCATCATACTTCTCTGTTTCAATGAACTGATGGTCAAAGTCAAAATCATACTCTTGACCGGATTTCAATTGACCAGTAGCAAGCAGGGCATTAACCAGCAAGCAGTTCATCTTGTCTGCAGTATTGAAATCATAGGATTTGCCAGAAGCAGATTTATAGGTGATGTTCTTACAAGTCAGTTCTTCGATAGCACGTAATATGAAAAGTCCCGAATCATATTTTTTTTCTTTGTAACTTATTGACAATCAATAGCATGTTTTCGTAAAAATGACTTTTTAAATGGGCTCAAGACTTAACACTTTCTTTTGAATTTAGACGAAAGGAGTCATATAGAATGGTAGCAAAAGAGTGTTGCCATCCTTCTGCAAATCCTTGCCATAAAACAGGTATTTTTGCAAGACAACTTTCGAGAACTTCTCACTAAAGGCATCAAGTGAGGCATGCGACTTATACCCCGAAGATTTAACCTCTATCGGACAAATCTTGGAACCACGAGACACCAAAAAGTCTATCTCATAATTGTGAGTAGCATCCTTAGGCCAAGTGTAGTAAAAAAGTTCATTGCCAGAAGCCGTCAGCATCTGTGCCACTAAGTTCTCATATACATAACCTAAATTGGCACTCAACTTATCGCCTAGTAGCTTATCATAGATGACATTATCTGTAAATTCCTTGTCCCAAAACGCCAGAGTTATAAAAAGGCCTGTGTCTGCACAGAAGAGCTTGAACTTATTGGTATCTTTATGAAGCGACATACCTACATTAGGCTCATTGGCATGACTGGCAAACAATACGGTCTTGCTATCCTCCATCTCTCGCAACAGCCCCTGCAGCTTGTTATCCTCCACATTTCCTAAGACTGAATATGGCTTATAACGATTGCTATTTTGAGACAACTGAGCAGGAATATTCTTAAACAATTGCTCTATTCTACGCGAAGGATCTATCTTTTGGAAATCATCGAGATACAGACGAATGATATCACGTTTCACGAGATCCACCATACTCAGATTATTCGACTCCAGATATTCGTTTACAGCTTGTGGCATCCCTCCTACAAGTGCATATAGCCGGAGTTCTCTCATCTTGTCTCTATGGGCTTGTCCGAGTGACAGGCGTTTGTCGAAGAACTGCTTTAGAAGAGGTATAGAAGCGTAATCACCCAATGCCCATCTGAACTCTTCATAATCCATAGGATACAAGGCAACCCGTTCTTCCTCACTGGGAATAGTGATGTCTTTTGTATTCTTAGTAATACTGATCAGCGAGCCCGTCTCAATGTAGTCATAACGCCCATCAGCCACCAAATACTTGATGGCTTGTCTTGCCTTAGGACAAGACTGAACTTCATCAAAGATGATGACAGAACGCCTATTGGTCAAGATGGTTTTATATATGGTTTGCAACTGAAGGAAGATAAAATCAATATCCATCAAATCATCAAACAAGGAAACAACTCGTTTTGATGCCTTATTGAAGTCTATAAGGATGTATGATTCATACTCTTTTTGTGCAAACTGTTCCACCAAAGTAGATTTACCTACACGGCGTGCCCCCTCTACAAGAATAGCAGTTTTACCATCCCTTGTAGCCTTCCATTGAAGCAATCTATCATACAATTTACGCTTAAAAGTTCTATTCATATATTCTTTTCTTTATTTTTTATATAAAAGTTACTGACTATTTGATACTTACGCAGTGCAAAGATACGAATAATGTTGAAAATACGAAAATTTATTTCTATAAAATATACGAAAATACGCAAATTCATATTGCAAAATCCTTTGAAAATACGCAAATCTGGATATTTTCCCAATTACTGCAATATGCATACGAATATGCATACGTTTGCTGTCAAACAACTCTTCTCGGGTTACAAAAATACAACAATAAAACGAAGCAGCGAATGGCTTTTAGCAACTTTTACGGTTAATTTTCTGTAATTATATAATGTGGAATAATCGTAATCACAGAAAAAGATGTATTTTTGTAGGCAAGAATCATATAAAAACAAGACCCGATAGCTT
>OIXQ01000467.1_pt1 | contig 18806 bp, 15 predicted proteins | sample 1587791 | NCBI WGS metagenome assembly OIXQ01 (sample SAMN03283273) | human gut metagenome | biome: human-associated habitat; material: feces | host: Homo sapiens | place: Peru | collected 2012
TACAATTATGTCAGAAATTGAAAGCAAAGTAAATGCAATTATCGTTGATAAACTTGGTGTAGAGGCTTCAGAGGTTAAGCCAGAAGCAAGCTTCACAAACGACCTTGGTGCAGACTCTTTGGATACAGTAGAGCTCATCATGGAATTTGAGAAGGAATTTGGTATCTCTATTCCAGACGATAAGGCTGAGACAATCCAGACTGTAGGCGACGCTATCTCTTACATTGAGGCTAACGCTAAGTAATATTACGTCTTGATGGAATTAAAGAGAGTAGTAGTAACAGGTCTCGGTGCCGTAACTCCGTTAGGAAATACTCCTGAGGAGACTTGGGAAAGCCTCCTTGCTGGTAAGAGCGGTGCTGCGCCTATTACCCATTTCGACGCTTCATTGTTCAAGACTCAGTTTGCATGCGAGGTTAAGAACCTTAACATCAATGACTACATTGATCGTAAGGAAGCACGCAAGCTCGACCGTTACACTCAGCTGGCAATGATTTCTGCTATGCAGGGCGTAAAGGATTCAGGACTCGATTTAGAGAAAGAAGACTTGAACCGCATTGGAGTTATCTATGGTGTGGGAATTGGTGGTATTAAGACTTTCGAGGATGAGGTTTCATATTATGGTGCTCATCCTGAGAATGGTCCTAAGTTCAACCCATTCTTCATCCCTAAGATGATTGCCGACATTGCATCTGGTCAGATTAGCATACATTTCGGCTTCCATGGTCCTAACTACACAACAACAAGTGCATGTGCTTCTTCAAGCAACGCTTTGGCTGCTGCATTCAACCATATCCGTTTGGGTAAGGCTAATGTAATCGTTTCGGGTGGTGCTGAGGCAGCTATCTGTGCATGTGGTGTTGGTGGTTTCAATGCCATGAAGGCTCTTTCTACCCGCAATGATGATCCTGAGCACGCAAGCCGTCCATTCAGCGCAAGTCGCGATGGATTTATTATGGGTGAGGGTGCTGGCTGTATCATCCTTGAGGAACTTGAGCATGCTAAGGCTCGTGGTGCTAAGATTTATGCTGAGATGGTTGGCGAAGGCGAAAGCGCTGATGCTTATCACATCACAGCTTCTCACCCAGAGGGACTTGGTGCAAGGCTCGTTATGCAGAATGCACTCGAAGACGCAGGCTTGAAGCCAGAAGATATTGACTACATCAATGTACACGGTACATCTACACACGTAGGCGACATCTCTGAGGCTAAGGCTATTAAGGACGTATTCGGTGACGCTGCTTATAAGCTCAACATCAGCTCTACAAAGAGTATGACAGGACACCTTCTTGGTGCTGCTGGTGCTGTAGAGGCTATGGTCTGCGTACTCAGTGTTAAGAACGACATCGTACCTCCTACCATCAACCATGAGGAAGATGATAAGGATGAAGAGCTCGATTATAACTTGAATTTCACCTTCAACAAAGCTCAGAAGCGTGAGGTTCGTGCTGCATTGAGCAATACATTCGGATTCGGTGGTCACAACTGTTGTGTAGTATTCAAGAAGTATGCTGAATAATTTAATAGATAGAATAAAGCTCTCTTTCCGCAAGGACAAAGAGCTTTATTTTTCTTTGTACCAGATTCTTGGTTTCTATCCTCACAATATCAGTTATTATAAGATGGCGCTGATGCATAAGAGCATTATGCACCGCAATTCCAAGGGAAAGCCGGTCAACAATGAGCGATTGGAATTCTTGGGAGATGCCGTGCTGGATGCTGTTGTGGGCGATATCGTATATCAACATTTCCCTGGAAAGCGTGAGGGATTTCTTACCAATACAAGAAGTAAATTGGTGCAGCGTGATACGCTCAATAAATTAGCCCAGGAGATGGGAGTCAACCAACTTGTTTTATCTAACGGACACAGTTCTTCTCATAACAGCTATATGGGAGGAAATGCTTTCGAAGCTTTGGTGGGTGCCATCTATTTGGACCGTGGTTATGATGCCTGCATGAAATTCATGAAGCAGCGCATTCTGGCAAAAATGATCAACATCGATAAGGTGGCTTACAAGGAGGTCAACTTCAAGAGCAAACTGATCGAATGGAGCCAGAAGAACCGCGTAAACATTGAGTTTGTATTATGCGACCAGAAGAAGGATGGTAATGGAAACCCTATGTTTACTTTCCTGGTGACGATAGAAGGCATAGAGGGTGACAAGGGCACTGGATATTCCAAGAAGGAAAGCCAGCAGGCTGCTTGTAAGCTTACCCTGGAGCGATTGCGCAAGGAACCGCAGTTTATAGATGCTGTATTCTCTGCCAAAGCCAACAGAACCAAGATGGAAGAGGAACCTGTGGAGAATGTTCCTGATACTGAGGTGAAGGACGACTTCATTATCTCTCAGAATACGGAAACTAAAGAACCGGAGAAGCATGAGAATGTCTTCAAGGAAGAGGTTTTCGAGGACAGGGCTGTCAAGAAGGTAAATACTATCGAGGCAACCGATTCACAGGAAGAAGATGAATTTGATTTGAGCGATATTTCCGCACAGCCTAAGATACAGAGCCGTGAGGACATCATCGCTGCCGCCGAAGCCGCTGCATTTGCAGAGGAATAAAAGCAGACAATAAAGGCTTTAGTGAAATAGACAATCACTAAAGCCTTTATTGGTATTATCATATTTTTTGCACAAATAAATCATCCATAGTGATTTGTTTTTGCACGATATCGCTGTGTTTATTCTCCTTTATCCCAAAGGAAGTAATGAATGTAAGGATGAGAGATTTTTTAGTTTTTGTTTCTTCTAAAAATGTTCTGATTTTATTTTGCAACTTTTCTTCGTATTCCTTACTAATCTCAAATGGGCCATTATAGAATTTAATTTCACAGAGATTGATGGTTTCATCTTTGCGATCTATAAGTAAGTCGATTTGGGCGCCCTTTTCTGTTTTGTTGCTACGCCAGGAACATACTATCGTTTGAACACCCGATATGCCGAGGGACTGTTTGATGCTCTCTATATGGTTTAGGCAGAGCATTTCAAATGATAGTCCTATCCATGTATGGTGCATAGGCGTATTTTGTGATGAAGACCAAAAATGAGAGTCTTGGTATTTATTGTGCTTGATGAATTTGAAGTAGAAGAGCGTGTAGAAATCTATCAATTGAAATAGTGTATTTCGTTTCTGACGAGAATCACCGCTCATTCTGGTGCTGGTGGAGAATGGTTCATATAAACGGATGAAACCGCATTGTTCCAACTCCTCTAATACCGTGGAGAAAGCTCCATTGTCAGTAAGACCTGCCGATTTCACCAATTCTTGACGTGTCATACCAATACCCTTGTTGGCAAGAGTAGTAACCACGGCAATATGGTCGGTAGATTTTTTGAACAAGGCACGATATAGTTCGTCGAACTCATCTTTTAATTCTGCATTTTCCGCAAAGAATAGTTGGTCAATGTTTTGTGCCAAGCTCTTCGATTTGTCCATCATGGATAGATAATACGGTATTCCACCCATCACCATATAGCATTCAGCTATTTGTTTTCTGCTATATCCGAAGTGATATGTTTGGAAGTATTCTTCACACTCATGTAGTGTAAATGGTTTAAGAACCAAGTGGTGGGTTAGGCGATTGTGTAATCCTCCACGATTGCGAATTAAGTTGTTGATCATCCAAGAAGTGGCAGAGCCACAAACGATGAGTTTGATATCATTACGTAGTACAGCCCAACTATTCCAAAAGTTTTCCAATGCAGGGATAAAGCCAGATTTGGCAGTATCCATCCAAGGTAATTCATCTATGAAAATGACTTTTTTGTCATGGGGGAGTGATTCCAAATATTGTTCAAGGCCATAGAATGCCAATAACCAACTCTTGAAAGTTTGAAGAGTTGCAGAGTGAGTATATTTTTGCAGAGCTATGCTAAAGTTGACAAGTTGCTCGTTTTTACCTACGCCATGCATTCCTGTCATGAAAAAGGCAAAATGATCCTTTACGGCTTTTCTTATGAGAAAAGTCTTTCCCACACGTCTTCTTCCGTAAACGGCGATAAACTCAGATTTTTCAGAGTTTAAATATTTGTTGAGGTCTTCAAGTTCGACTTCTCTTCCTACCAACTTCTGTTCCATACTTGATTCGTTATTTTTTGCGCAAAGATACAAAAAAGTGACCATTAGCGCAAATTATTTACGGATAATCTGCGCTAACGTATGCAAAAATGTATGTTAGCGCAGATTATCTATTGAAACTTTTTATGTATAAGACTATACGTCTACTCAATGGATTAGCCCCAAAAAAGGAATAAAAGTGCGAATTCAGAGCCTTAGCCATTCTTCTTTTCTTTTTAAAGTCATATATTTAATATTAAAAATAGTAAAAACTTTCTCTATATGAAAAGTTTAGGTTAATTTTGCAACTCAAAAGATATTAATATCATATATGAGTTTAACAAGTATAGTAAGCAATGTCTTCAAACCTCGCCAAAAGGAGTTGGAGAAGTACCTTTATGATGCAGAACATATGCAGCATAAAGTACTCATGCACCTTATCGATAAGGGCAAAAATACAGAATATGGCGTTAAGCATCTACTAAATACGACTGATAGTTACGAGAAATTCGCAAAAAATGTACCTGTCAATTCCTATGAGGAACTGAAAGGGGATATCGACCGTATGCGCCACGGAGAGCAGGATGTTCTCTGGCCTGGAACCGTGAAATGGTATGCTAAGTCGTCTGGTACTACCAATGACAAGAGTAAGTTTATCCCTGTTTCACGAGACGGATTGCATGGCATCCACTATGCCGGTGGCTTTGATGCTGTGGCATATTATCTCCGTAATAATCCGAAAAGTAAACTGTTTGATGGCAAGAGTCTGATTCTCGGCGGTAGCCATTCACCTAATTATAATGTAGAGGGAAGTCTGGTGGGAGACCTGAGTGCCATCCTCATCGAAAATATCAATCCACTTGCCAATCTGGTACGTGTTCCAAAGAAGCAGACAGCTCTTCTGAGCGATTTCGAGGTGAAACGCGACCGCATTGCCCGTGAAACGATGAATAAGAACGTAACCAATATCTCGGGTGTTCCAAGTTGGATGCTCAGCGTATTGGTTCGTATGATGGAACTTTCCGGCAAGAAGCATCTGGAGGAGGTATGGCCTAATCTGGAGGTCTTCTTCCATGGCGGTATCGCTTTTACTCCTTATCGCCAGCAGTATGAGCAGCTCATCACTTCTCCTAACATGCATTATATGGAAACCTATAATGCCAGCGAGGGATTCTTCGGTTTGCAGGATGATCCGTCAGACCCATCCATGTCGCTCATGGTGGATTATGATGTCTTCTATGAATTTATCCCGATGGATGAATTTGGTACCGACAATCCTACCGTAGTGCCATTGCAGGGAGTGGAGATAGGCAAGAACTATGCGATGGTTATTACTACTTCCTGTGGATTGTGGCGCTATCTCATTGGTGATACAGTCATGTTTACCAGCAAGAATCCATATAAGTTTGTCATCACGGGCCGTACCAAGTATTTCATCAATGCCTTTGGCGAAGAACTGATTATGGACAATGCCGAGAAGGGACTGAAGTATGCTTGTGATAAGACAGGAGCCCAGGTGGCAGAATATACGGCAGCACCTGTGTTTATGGACAGTAATGCGAAGTGCCGTCATCAGTGGCTGATAGAGTTCTCTAAGGAACCGGCAAGTCTCGATGAGTTTGCCACATTGCTGGATCAGCATCTGCAGGAAATCAACAGCGATTATGAGGCAAAGCGCTTCCACGATGTTACTCTCCAGCATCTGGAGATCGTGAAGGCTCGTCCTAATCTCTTCAACGACTGGCTCAAGAGCAAGGGCAAGTTGGGTGGACAGCATAAGATACCTCGTCTGAGCAACAGCCGTAAGAATATCGACGAGATGCTCCAGATGAATCAGTAGATCATGGCTTCATCCGGAAGTTTATGATATATTAAAGGATAAGAATAATTAGCAGAAAGGTAAGAATAATGAAGAAGATATTAGATTTTTTAGTTGGAAACAGCCAGAAGGAAAGAACTCTGTTTTTGCCTCTCTATCTGCTTGCTTTTCTGCTTTTGGTTTCCTGTGCCAAGATGGGACAGCCAGACGGAGGATGGTATGATGAAACTCCGCCTAAGGTGATAGGTGCCGACCCGGCAGATGGCGGAGTAGGGGTGAAGAGCAAGAAAGTAAGCATCTACTTCGATGAGTTTATCAAGCTCGACAATCCTTCAGAGAAAGTCATCGTGTCTCCACCTCAGTTGGAGGCTCCTGAAATCAAGGCTGCGGGTAAGAAAATCACCGTCTCTCTGGTCGATTCCCTGAAGCCGAATACGACTTATACCATCGATTTTTCTGATGCTATCAGCGATAACAATGAGAACAATCCGATGGGTAACTTCACCTATAGTTTTTCTACGGGCGAGGTCATCGACACCATGGAAGTATCCGGATATGTGCTCGAAGCTGAAAATCTGGAACCTATCAAGGGTATTTTGGTGGGTCTGTATAGCGATCAGGCTGATTCTGCATTCAAGACCAAGCCGATGCTCCGAGTGAGCCGTACGGATAGCCGTGGCCGTTTCGTAGTGAAGGGTATTGCACCAGGTTCTTATCGCATCTATGCCTTGCAGGATATGGATGGCAACTATATATTCAATCAGAAGAGCGAGAAATTAGCTTTTTCTCATGACATCATCGTACCTTCCTGCAAGCCGGACGTCAGACAGGATACCACTTGGATTGATACGCTTCATATCAAGTCTATCGCCCAGGTGGATTACACTCATTTCTATCCAGACGATATCGTGCTGAGAGCATTCACCGAAACGCTTACCGATCGCTATTTTCTGAAGTCAGAGCGCAAGGAACCCAACAATTTTTCTCTCTTCTTCAGTTATGGAGATAGCATCCTGCCTACCATCAAGGGTCTGAATTTCAATGAGAAAGATGCTTTCCTGCTGGAGGCAGTAGAGAAGAAGGATACCCTTACTTACTGGTTGAAAGATACTGCGTTGGTCAATCAGGACACGCTGCGGATGGAATTGGCTTATCGCATGACCGACAGTACCGGCGTATTGGTGGATAAGCTTGATACATTGGAGATATTGGCAAAGACTCCATACGCCAAGCGACAGAAACAGCTCAATAAGGAACTGGAAGACTGGACCAAGAAACAGGAAAAACTCAAGAAGAAAGGGGAGCCTTACGATTCCATTATGCCTCTCAAGCCATTGGAAGTGCAGGTGGGCGTCTCATCCCAGTTGGATCCGGATAAGAACATCCGATTTACGTTCCCTACACCTCTTTCAAAGGCAGATACGGCAGGCATTCATCTTTATGCTAAGCATGATACGCTCTGGTATCGGGCACCTTTTGAGTTTAAACAGGTTCCTTATAAGTTGAGGGAATATGAGTTGCGAGGCGAATGGCGTCCTGATATCGAATATAGTCTGGAAGTAGATTCTGCGGCTTTCGAAGACATCTACGGATTGGCTACCAAGGCTATCAAACAGGGATTCAAGGTATCTTCGCTGGATGAGTATGGTACTCTTTTGGTCAATATCACCAGTTTGAATGATGAACCGCTGCTCGTACAGTTGCTCAATGGTCAGGATCAGGTAGTCAAGGAAGTGAAGGCCATCAATGGTGTGGCAGAATTTTATTATCTGAAGCCACAGAAATATTACTTGCGCCTGATAGTGGACCGCAACAATAACGGCAAGTGGGATACGGGCTGTTATGATGAAGACCAGCAGGCAGAAGAAGTATATTACTATCCTGGAGCTATCGAATGTAAGGCGAAGTGGGATGTCACCGAATCTTGGGATCCTAAGGAGAAACCATTGTCACGCCAGAAGCCTGGTGCCATCACCAAGCAGAAGCCAGACAAGGAGAAAAAAGTAAAGAACCAGAATGTAGAGCGTGCCAAGAAACTTGGCATACAATACATTCCTAAAATATGATGAACTATGAAAAGAATGAAGTCATTGTGGATAGCAGTATTACTGCTGATGGTCAGCACTACAGTGTCTGCCCAGTGTACTTTCCGTAATACTGCCTTCAAGTCGGGTGAGTTTCTCACTTACAACTTGTATTACAACTGGAAGTTTGTGTGGGTGAAGGCTGGTACGGCCAGCATGTCTATTGTGCAGAGTACCAGGCATGGCAAGCCCGCTTATCGCACCTCATTGGTGACGAGAGGAAATCACAAGGTAGATGATTTCTTTGTCCTTCGTGATACGCTTTTGTGCTATACGGGCACCGATATGTCTCCGATGTATTTCCGCAAGGGAGCTCGTGAGGGCAAGCGATATACGGTAGATGAGGATTTCTACAGCTATTCTGGCGGCAAGTGTCATGTCAAGATGCATCGTCAGCGCAATGACGGTTCTCATTCATGGAAGAATGTCAGCTATGATGATTGCGTATTTGACATGCTGAACATCTTCCTCCGTGCCCGTAGTTTCGATCCTGCCAACTGGAAGAAGGGTTATGTAGTCAAGTTCCCGATTGTGGATGGTAATGGCCGTACTCCAGCCCAGATTAAGTTTGCGGGCAGAGAAACCATCAAGGCCGACAATGGTGTGAAATATCGTTGTTTGCGTCTGGCTTATCAGGAGTATGAGAAGGGCAAGTATAAGCGCATCGTCGATTTCTACATTACTGATGATGAAAATCATGTACCCGTACGTCTGGACATGTTCCTGAAGTTTGGTAGTGCCAAGGCCTTCCTCATTGGTATGAAAGGCGTGAGAAACCAGATTACTTCGATAGTGAAGTAAATTTTTGTCTTCCTTTTGGGCATGATATGCCATGCTCAAAAGGAAGACAAAAATTTTTCAAAGAAGTTAGAATTCGTAATTGATGATATCGGGAATTGCTGAACTCTCTAAAGTTACCGTTCCAGATATTGTACCATATACATCTGAATATAAAATAACTCTCTCATTAAAAGAAGAAGGAAGTTTTTCCCATTTCTGTCTATGCCACAATTTATACAAACAATCTAAGGCTAATTCTGAAGTACTATTAAGAGAATAGGTACGTATTTTATTCTTATTTTTGTCAAACAAAATGATATGGGTTGGAGTATTTTCGTTTTCTTCTATTTTATAGAAACCTTCAAAGCTACATTCATTTCCTGTAGGAATAGGATACATAAAACATCTGTTTTCTTTATCGGCCATGAGAATCAGGCTTGATTGCCTTTCAAAAAGAGAATCTTTTAGATTTCTTTTTGAAAAAATTGTAAGAGATTGTGGAAGCACTTTTACCATTGTTGTTGCACTCTCTTTCGTCTTTTTGTCTAATAACTTGATTTCGTATATTCCTTCTTTTAGACCTTCAACTGTAAGTTGATTTGTTTCTTTTTTGAAAGAAAGTTTGATTCCTTCTTGGTCATTTACAGAAAAATCGTAGCTGCCACTACCATGGACAATTTCAATAATAGTCGAACACCATTTTGTAGTTTGGTAAGATGGAGCAGCAAAACATATAGGTTGGCGATCTATGGAATCTTCTTTACAACCTATTAAACTTATAAGGAATAGCATGCCTAAGCACGCTATTCCTAATATATTGATAATCTGTTTCATCTTATTTTCTTCTTACATTTGGATAGAGCATCATACCTGAGGAAAAATCACATTGGTTTTGGAAAGTAAGATTGGTTGTGCCAGAATCCACCAAATAATAGCCATCATAAAGACCATCCCATCCAAAATTGGCATGAATGTATGTATCATTTGTCATGATTTGCATACGAGTCTTACTATCTTTCTTTAGCATTAAATAACCGTCCAAAATCCAAAGATGCCCAAAACTATTTCCCGCATCATTTCCTGTAACAAATACAGGATATCCTTGATCCAATGAAGTTATAATTCTTGTGGCATCCATAGCATATCCCTTTCCCTTCTTTCTTATATCAAAGGTCAAATTGATAGTATCAAAATAGTCATGAACTTTACTGATATTAGAAGTACCTGCATCATCTTTATCTGTCCATTCGGTTTTTATTCCATTAGCAACACATTTCATCAGCTGCGATACTTGCTCTATAACACCATCATCAGAATATTCATCCACAAATGGCTCAGATAATATTTCATTCCAATTTAAGGTGCAACCATTCGCAACGGATATAGCCTTATAAAAAGCAACAATTTGTGCAGCGGCAACACCTGCACAACCTACTGCATTATACCCTTTATTGGCATAAATTGTTGGATTTTTTGCTTTGCCTAACTGTATATTGTAAGGATACCATTGAGCCCAAGAGGTTTTGAGCATAGGTAACTTAGACTTCCAAGCCTTACTTTCATCAGGATACATTTGTTTTGAACGAGTACCTTGAATTTCTGAATTAACCAAAACTCTATCCTTTATGCTATTAAAATCAACCTTGTTAACATTCAGTTGACTTGCAATCTTATTGAGTGTCTTTTCACGCAAAGAATCTCTCAATAAATCAAGCTGGGCAATTTGAGTCAAAACAACTCGCTCGCTCATACGCTGCATTTTCATGGCACCTACATTCTCAGAAATGTCACTTATCTTACCTGTTGTAGAATAAGCGATAACTTCAGGTGCTCTTTCATCTGCAGAAACGATAGCATATCCTCCTTCGTTGCCAAAAGACAACTCGTATGTAGGAATAGTAACTTCCTTTGTCTTCCCTTGTAAACTAATGGTATCACTCAACTCTCTTTGGCTTACGACAGTTGGCAGTACTGCACTTCTAGTAGAATTCTGCAAGCAAAAGTTGTGTACCATTTCCACTGCTTCCTGTGGAGACATTGTTCCTGTGCTGTCATAAGCAACACTTGCATACTCCTCAGGAGTTAAGACAATAGACTCCGCTTTTTGTAACTGAACTTCATCACTCATGTCAGAACATGAGCTAAACAACTGCATCATAATGCAGCTTGCAATTAATAAAATACTTTTTACTTTCATAAGCATATCATTTGAATATTACATTGAAATTTCTCCACTATAAATTTCAGTTCCATTTGTAATTTGCAAATCAAACTCACCAACCAAGTTCTTTGGAAGGACGATGGTATTGCTAGATAGTATATAGGTATATACTTCTCCCTCATCGTTCATTAAGGTCAATGTGTAACCAAGAACTTGTCTTGGAGTTGTCAGCAAATTATCTGTCAAATCCACACACAAAGGGCGCTTTGGAGCTTTACTGCCTTTATTGCCTTTTTGCATATTATTATATATATTGCAATACAAATAGTATGGTTTAGCATTTGTAGGATTAGCCCAAAAGAGCATTGCCCCCCCGAATAAGATAAAAATGAACTTTTTCATATTACACTATTTTTTATTTTCAACCGCAAAATTATGGCTTTTCTTCCAAAACACCAAACAAATGTGTTCATAAGAATTTACAGAAATTTACAAATTTGAAGTATTTGATTGTATATCAATTTCTTATAAAGAATTTACAGAAATTTACAAGCATGGATTTACTTATAAAATATGGTGTATATAGTCATCAAAATCTTTCCCATTACCCGAACTTCCGCAAATCTTAGCAAGCATTCTTCGGCGAGAATTTGAAACGTCGGCGGGAGTAGTTCCTATAAAAGAACTGATAATAGAAGGAGAAAAGTGAAGTTTTACCAATAGGCAGATACGATATTCCTTAGTACTTAGTTTTTGCTTTAAACTAGCAAAACCAGATACATATTTTTCTATCGTTTCTTCTAAATCGCTCCAGTCTGTTTTTGTCATCTTCTCTAAGGGGTGACTCTCTAAATAAACAAGTTTGAGATATACAGAAGATTGTTTGAGTTGCTTATCCAATTCCAAGAGATTGCGTCCTATATTTACCTCTTCATACTTCTTAACTTCAGACTGCAATTTTTGTATCATATCTTCTTTTTCTTTAACAAGAGTATCTATAGTACTCTCATTCAAGCTATGAAGTTTTACTAATTCTTGTTGAGCAACATTCAATTGTTGGACACAATCATTGTACATCTTTTGAGTCATTGCTATTCTTTGATTTCTTTTTTTCAATCTTTTCTTATAAATAGTAAAAGATACAGCAAATACCAAGATTGCACAAATGACAACTATATAAATTATCTCCATCCGACGTTCAGCTTTCAATTGAGCTTTGTTTGCAATCTCTTTATTTCTATTATAATCATACATAGCTTGAACTTGTTGCAATTGCCCATATCTCGTAGCAACTAAGTCAGAATCATTATACGCAGAACTAAGCAATGCATATTTAGCAGCTAAAGTTGGATTATTTATTTTTGTATAATATTGAAATAATCCATTTGTCGAAGCCGCCAAATTAACAAAAGATTTACTTTGCTCAAAACTCAGATTTAAACATGAGGAAGCCGAATCTATTTTTCCTATAGCAAGATAGTATAACCCTTGTTCATAAAGCACATAGGCATAAGCATCTTTCCAATTAGAGTTTCCCTTGTAATTAGTTGATTGGAAAGCTTTAAAAGCTTCTTCTGCCTCTTTAATTTTTTCTTTTTTTAGATAATAAAGTAAATTACAACCGATAGCTATTTTAGAATCTTCTAAATATCCATACTTTCTGAACAGTTTTGCAGCTTGGACGTTTATAAAAGCCACAGAATCTTCTTGGTCTAAACATCCGTATGCACCTATTTTATTTTGATAATACCGAATTGCATTCAAAGTATCTTTTGCTAAGTAGGCATACTTTACAGCTTTATCCAAAGAAGCTAATTCTTGATAAGGTAGATGCTGTTTATCAAAAAGTACTCCCATCTGGCTATACACCCTGCAAAGCGTGGCATAGTCACAATCTTTGGCTGTTGTATCAGCTTGTTCTGTTGCCTTATTATAGTACTCCAAAGCCAAGGGCGCCTCGTGCATATCTCGATATACACAGCCCAGTACATAATAAGCTAGCATTCTGTCGTTCGCAGAACCATGACGCTCATAATAATCCACGACTTCCAGCATGATGCTATCCGATGTGAAAGTACTGTCTGCCTTATTCATCGCCTTATGATAAAGCAGCTCATAACGCATTTTTTGACTTCTTGTGAAATCAGACAGCCTCGGCTTCACTTCATCAAGCATCTGAATGGCAACTCTTGCAGAATCGTCATCTACATCCATTAAGCTATCAGTTTTAGTCAATAGTTGGTCATACACCCGATTACCTGTGCAAGAACTTAGGATGACTAGAAGAGTCAGCCATCCTACCCAAAAATTGATATGATTTAAGTTGATCATATTCATATATTGTTAGTTAGAAAGTTTGCGCTTGTTGTATATATCGACTTGCAAGTATCTCAAATATCAGTCTTGCCCTCGTCTTTTGTTCTTCCAATAAGATTATACTTTGCCATATTTTATCCCTTTAAAATTGACATGGCAAAGGTACAAAAATACTTTTAATATTATTCAAAACTTCGCCATTTTTAACAAAAAACACTGAATTTGGCGAAGTTTTGAAGTGGCTTAAGTTCTAATGCGCCTTTGTGGTAATACAGACAAATATTCACATTATCAATGGATTAGGAACTTTGTTCTAATTCTCATAGGTCTTAAGATTTGTGAATTTTATACAAAAATGCGCTAGCGCAGATTATCTCTTATCAGATAATTAGCGTTAGCGCATTCTTTATTTGTAAAGTTGTTTTTATCGAGTATATTCGATGAAAATACCCTGTTTTTGTCGAATATACTCGATAAAACTTGCAAAAATGAGTAAAAAACGTTATCTTTGCCACAAATTTTAAAGATAGCGTTATGACAAAGGATCTTATTAAATATCTTATCAGCTATTATCAAGACTTCGTGTCCAAAATTAAATTTGAGAAGCGACAGTATCATTTAGAAGCAAATGCAAACTATGTATTTGTGGGATTACGTCGTGCAGGAAAGTCTTATCTGATGTATCAACAAATACATCATTTACTAGAACAAGGTCATTCTATAGAAGAAATCCTCTATTTCAATTTTGAGGATGATCGTATTGATATTGTTGATATTTCAGATTTAGATCTCATCAAGTGCTGCTATGAAGAGATGTACGAGCATCAACCCATATTCTTTCTTGACGAAATTCAAAATATAAAGGGATGGGAGAAATTTGCACGTCGTTTGGCTGATACTGGTTATAGAGTCTATATAACGGGTAGTAATGCCAAGATGCTAAGTAGTGAGATTGCAACGACTCTTGGCGGTCGTTATCTCATCAAAGATATTTACCCATTCACTTTTAATGAGTTTTTGTCATTTAAAAGGATAGATATGTCTGATAGAAATGCCATATATAAGTATCGTGGTGACATCATAAAGGCATACGAGGAATATTTTTATGAAGGAGGATTACCTGAAACTTTGCAAATGGCGGATAAGCGAGCTTGGCTTAGCAGTTTGTTTAACAAGATATTCTTTGGTGACTTGGTGGCACGTCATCAGATATTGCATTGCGAATCATGATACGTAAAATGGCAGAAAGCGTGAAACAACCCACATCTTATAGCAGAATAGCGAGCATCGTCTCTACAGTGGGCAAGAAAATCAGCGTAGATACTGTGATAGATTACATTTCCTATCTCCAAGAATCTTGGTTGATGTTGCCATACGAAAATATAGCCGCAAAGCTGATAGATAAAGAGTCAAATAGAAAATATTATTTTATAGATAATGGCATATTGAATCTATTTTTGGTAGATTCTGCTACATCTTTGCTGGAGAATCAAGTTGCCATACGATTGCGCCAACTATATGGTGAGAAAGTTTATTTTTACAATCAAGGTATAGAAGTAGATTTCGTCGTATATGATGAAGGTATAGCCATTCAAGTTTCTTATTCATTGCAAGATTCTGATACTGAGAAGCGAGAGGTTGATGCTTTGGTAAAACTTAACAAGGTTTTGCCGATGCAAAAAATGTTGATAATAACCAAGGATGAGGAAAAAGAGATTGTAAAGAGTGGAATTACCATTCAAGTCGTTCCTATCTGGAAATGGTTGATGACTGAAATCTAGTTGCATAATGATAATAAAAGCAGTTATGAAAGAATTTAATAATACACGAAGAATAAAATATGAAAAAGTTTCTTTATATAATAATGGTTTTATGGTTTTGTGTATGTGATATACAGGCACAGGCAATTACTCTTCAACAATTGAAGAATACATCTTGGCATTTAAAAGAGCCAAGCAATCCGAATGTAGATACTTACTTCGAATTTTCAGATAGAGTCTTGACTAATGTATCGGATGCTCATTATGCTGATACTAAGTTTAGAAAAGGGTTGAAGAAGAAATATACAAACAAGTACTTGTATTATATAGCCAATCAAATTCCAAGTAGCTTCGATGGTAAGAAAGTAGGGCAATCAGGACAAGGAACATATATCATCCAAGAGTTGGATGGTGAATTCTTTTGGTTTCAAATATTGCAATTTAGTTCTTCAGAATTGAAGGTAAAGACTAAGTTTGGGCAAACTTTTGTATTTGAGAAAGTATGATATTCTGACAAATCATGGAGACAATAGGGATGAGAAATATTTCAACCGTACAGGTCGAATAACTTTGATTGATTTTTGGGCAAGTTGGTGTGGCCCTTGTCGCAAGGAAATTCCTCATGTAAAGAAATACTATGAGGAGTATAAAAATAAGGGTGTTCAGTTCATAAGTGTGTCTATTGATGCAAAGAAGGATGCTTGGACTAAGGCTTTAAAAGAAGAACAAATGCCTTGGCTGCAGGGATGGGCACAGAATTCAGGTAAGGATGTTTTGAATACTTATCAGTTTAATGGTATTCCTTTCCTTATTTTGCTTGATAAGAAAGGTAATATTTATCGTAAGCATTTACGAGGTGAAAAAATCAAACAGGCTATCGAGGATTGCTTAGCAGGTAAATAAATTAACATTGAAAAGAGGTAATAGAATCTCTCTTTTACTATATAGAGGGTGCGTCATAGTGATTTATGGCACACCCTCATTTTCGTTAGATTCCCTTTAAAAGTCATAATATAAATTCTTTCTTTTCAGACATGAATCCAGATGTTTGACTTAGAACAAATCATCTAATGTCAACTTTGTCGTGATTTGGTCACTATACATTCCTTTGGCGAGTCCAAATGTAGTAACTTATAATAAGGTACGCTACCTATAGCCATATATATTTGTAAGAGGCTTAGGCGTTTCCATCTGAATCCATTCTTTTGGAAGTATTCCTCTGTTTCCGCTAAAGTAAAAGGATGGAGAGGCATTTCATGAGTAACCCGGTCGTGTAACTTTTATGAAAAACAGCCGATAACGTGCGAAAACATGCTTAAAAACATCAACTTTCGCACACTATCGGCTGTTTTTGCTCTAAAATAATGATATTTGCTGATTTATGAGGTATCACATCATTTCCTTCTTAAACCAGAGTTCAAATACACAATCGGCAAGAAAAACTCCCTGCTTCTCGATGTAGATGATCTCTTTGTCTATCAGAGATTTCTTGATGCGGTCTATGTTTGATTTACTACCTAATGGGAGATCTTCCGTGATGTTTTGAGCGGTAAAGCCTGAGTGTATGCCTTTACACAACAGACGGATGAAATTGAGCTGGTAGGTAGTCAGACTTTCTGTTTGCTGTACGAAAAGACTGTTACATTGCTGTAGGAGCGCATTGATGCCGCTTTGCAGACATTCTTCATTCACTTCCTTTTCAGTTTCTGCCATTACATTCCATGCCAACTGTTGTACGTATGAAGAATAGTTCTTCACCGTCTCGCAAATCCGTTTTGCAAATTCTTCGGATATATATTTGCCGTATTTTTCAAATCGGGAACAGATAAATGGTACCCAATATTCTGTAGGTATGCATTCCAAGTGAAGCATTTCGCCAAACATATAGAATGGCATGCGGCGACTTTGGAAGATGTTTTCCATCAGATGTCGTTTGCTGCCAAAGAAGCAATAGGATACATTCTGGTGGTGTTGCCAGGCACCACGTAAGCGTTTTTGAACATCCAAAGAATCAGGAAACTCACCTATCTGCTGAAATTCATCGATACATATCACCAGTCGGACTCCTTTTTCCTTCGCTATTTTTTCAGGGAGGTTCAGTATTTCTTCTGGCGAATAATTTTTCGGAGTGATGCCAAGCGAGATAGAAAACTCTGATGTTGGTTCAGGGCTGAATGATATCTTAGGAGAAACTCTCACGAGAAATTGCTTGATGTTTTCCATCACCTGTTCCATTTTGTTTCCCAATGATTTCATGGTATTTTCTGCGAATCGGTTGTAGAAATCATATTCGCTTCTGCAGTCGTAAATATCCATATATACTACCTTTATCATCGGGTTGTCTATCTCTGATATAACCTTTTTGATAAGAGAAGTCTTGCCCATACGTCTTGGTGAGATGAGAATCACGTTGATGCCATGTTCAAAGTCAGCCTTGATGCGTTTGGTTTCTTCTATTCTGTCGGTGAAATTATTGCCTTCTACCGACATACCATATACGAATGCTTTTTCCATAATGCCTTTAGTCTTGATTTCTAATGCAAAAGTACGCAAAATAATTAAAGTTCACAAGTTTGTGGACCACAAACTTGTGAACTTTAATATTATTTTGGAAATCAAGAGGTTATAAGTATTTCCACCCCACGATGGCTTGCTCCATCTCCTGGCATAGCTTCTGAAACTTCTGGCAGAGAGAGTTCGACCATTTGGTCATGCCGAATAGCTGCTTCTGCTCCAGAAACTCATCATTATCCCATTGTGTGTAGTCGTAGTCGGAGAAGTAACGCTTGTATTCACGCAGAGTATCGCCAGAAAAACGCTTGTAGTCTTCTACGTCGCCAAACCAGTAGCTGCTCATCATCTGACGGGCAAAAGCCTCATGAGAATAGTTGCCCAAAAGATTGTGATGCTTCAATACGCTCCATACGCAGAACCACTGGTTCTTCCTGCTTACTAATTTCACCATCAGCGAAATCGTTTTCCTCAATTCTTCCATTTTTACCGGTCTGCCATTGAGTACCGTTACGAAAACCTCATTGTCGAACTGCGGTTTTATTTCATTCGGATTCTGACATTCGTAAATCCGCTGTTCCAGAAGTTGCCATTTTGCTGTAGCAGAGAGCAGGCTGATGTATTCTTCTGCAGTAAATGTCAGCCGGTTTACTTCCTTTCCCATCTCGTAGGCATCGTTTACATGGTGTAGGAATGGCAGGAGCAGACTGTCAGGCACTTCGTTTTGCAGTTTGCGCTGTTCGGAGCGCATCTGGTCTATGTTGAGTGTCAGCCGGTCGTTATTATATTCCAGAGTAGAGATATACAGATCGATGTCTCTCTTGCCTTTCGGGTCTGTGGTATATTTCTGTACCCCCATTTCGGTGAGTCGTCCAGCCTCGTCGTCAGTAATATATCTTCCGCAAACATCGTTTACCCGTCGGAAATGATAGACCAGATAGCATGAGAAACCATATAGCTGGAAGATATTCCAGAATCTTTCTTCGGGTTTAACTCCTGGATATTTCGCAAATTTGTTTTTCTTGAGAAAAGCTTTTTCTACGATATTGATGTCTGTTAAGAAATTGGCAATGGAGTTTTCCGACATACCATCCTCTATGAGCAGTTCATGCAGTTTAGGGAACAGGATGCTCATTTGTGCAGAAAACATGCCGCTCTTATGGCCTTCCAGTATTTTGGTGGCCTGATAATTTTCTATTACTTTTTTTAAGAAAGGGCTCATCTCATTGATGACGATCTGGCTGATGGTGTCGATATGAGTCTGATTGATGAACTTGCGCTGGTGTGTCAGGTCGTTGTGCTGCAAGGCGAGATCC
>OIXQ01000470.1_pt1 | contig 18745 bp, 19 predicted proteins | sample 1587791 | NCBI WGS metagenome assembly OIXQ01 (sample SAMN03283273) | human gut metagenome | biome: human-associated habitat; material: feces | host: Homo sapiens | place: Peru | collected 2012
CCTGTAGGCCTGCCATTGAGGCATTCCCAACTTTACAAGGTTCTTCACTCTCGTTCTGGGAAGCTTCCACTGCTTCCAGATATCGTAACTGGTTCTATGAAATTCTAAACTCCATGGATGTGCCTTGGTCTAACGGCTATATCGAAGGCTGCAACAACAAGACAAAAGTTCTGAAAAGAGCCTGCTTTGGTATGCGCAATTTTCCCAATTTCAGGAAGAGAATCCTATTCTGCCATACATAAAATCATGCCGAGAATCTCTCCTCGGCATGACCTAAATTTATTTTACTTTTGTCCCTACCCCAACTATTGACATAGAGCCTAAATTTTTGAAAAAAGTCCATATTCTCTCACGGCCCCAGTGGATCGTGTCCCAAAAGCTGCTCAGCCATATGCCAAGCGCTCCTCCAGTATCGCGGAAACCAAGCAAGAAATTGAGGTGCTTTACCAAGATAACCGATACGAAATTCGCTTGGATATCAATTCTTTCTTTGATAATATCTACACGCATACCATCCCTTGGGCGATTCACGGAATCTCTGCTGCAAAGAAAAAGAAAAATGATCGGACACTGCTTGGCAATCAGTTGGATAAACATATTCGGTCCATGAACTATGATCAGACAAATGGCATCCTAGTTGGAAATGCATTATCCAGAATCGTATCCGAAATTATCCTTTGCACTGTTGACAGTCAAATACACGAACGGTTCCCAGATGTGTCCTGTTGTCGCTTCGTGGATGACTATTACATCTATACCAAGTACAGCACTCGAGTTCAGGAAGTCATTGCATTCACCCGCGGTTGCTTGTCTAAGTATGAATTGAATTTCAACGAAAGCAAACTGAAAATCAGTGAGAGTCCTTTCCTATATGGGAAGCCGTGGATAGAACAAATTAAACAGTATATCCACCTTCAACCAGATGTGTTTCTTTCAAAGTTAATTATGGAATACAACACATACAAGGATATCGCAATCATTAAGTATGGACTTGCTGTTATTGCGCAATGTCGTTACACGGCAACTAGCTGGCCTGCAATACAGTCTCGTTTAATTAATCTGTGGGTTCGTTTTCCCTCGCTATCTGATCGAATCCTCCCAATTTTATGGAAAAACAGAAGCTTACTCAGAATGCGTAGCTTTAAGACGGCTATTTATAGCGTCATTGACGAAGCACTGCTTTTGAACCGAGAGCAAGAATTAATTTGGGCTGTCTGGTTTATCAAAGTATTTAGCATCCAAATTTCCCAAGACTATATGATTCATGTTTTACGGTCTCCGAATGAATTGGCGATTATTATCATGCTGGACATCATTTGTTCTTCTGATGCTAAAAATAAGCCAAAGATTATGCAGCAACGTAGGGATCTTCGAGATGAATTGATATTGGAAGATATAGATGATAAGGGAAATTCCAATGCGCTGATGTGGACATCTCATTGGTTGCTGGCATACGAAGCAACTCGAATGAAGTGGCTCAATCTTCCCGACGAGGCGCCATTTGAATTTGCAAGAAAAAACACGTTTTTCCGAGAACTTCTTCTAAAGAGTGTCAAGTTTTACAATCCGCAGTTTACCTATGCGGAACCATCGACGTATACGAAAAACTATGAATATGCTACCCGAACAGAGCTTTATGCTGCTCTCCGTAAGCTGAAAAAATTGATTGCCGAACGACTGAAACGAGGAGATACGGATGCCCAAAAGAGACTTACGAAAGAAGAAGAATCCCTTTACGAAGAGTTTGTTGATATTTTCGAGGAAAACGAATTTGTTTATTGAGGCATCATTGTAGAGGGGTTTGTATCCCTACCATAAGAACTATGAGAGTATGCTGCTTCCGATGCAGGAGTGTAACCGCTAATGGATTACTACGACCATCCAGACACGGCACATCAGAGGTTTAGAGGCAACATGATGGGGTGTTCTGAGAGAATGCCAAGGACGGCTGAAAGAATTGGCTGCAAGGAGGTGCGGTGAAGATGGACAAGCTGGTCGTTCGCGGAACGGAAATCAATGTGCAGTGGGATCTGAAACGAGATGATTTTCTCAGCTTGACAGACATTGCAAAAATCAAAGATAGTGACAATCCGAGATACATCATCCAAAACTGGCTTCGCAACAGAAATACCATTGAGTTTCTCGGTGTGTGGGAAACGCTCTACAATCCGGATTTTAACCGTGTCGAATTCGATGCGTTTAGAAGCCAAGCCGGTTTAAACAGTTTTGTGATGACGCCTCAGAAGTGGGTGGATGCGACCGGTGCTGTCGGCATTGTTTCTAAAGCTGGACGCTATGGTGGAACCTACGCCCATAAGGAAATCGCATTTGAGTTTGCCTCATGGATCTCCGTGGAGTTTAAGCTCTATCTGGTCAAGGAGTTTGAGCGGCTCAAGACCGAGGAGATGAAACAACTTGGCTGGGATATCAAACGTAATCTTGCCAAGATCAATTACCGCATTCACACGGATGCTATCAAGGAGAACTTGATTCCGCCGGAACTGTCTGCCCGTCAGATATCGCTGGTTTATGCCAGCGAAGCCGACGTCCTGAATATGGCTCTGTTCGGTATGACTGCCAAAGAGTGGCGCGATGCTCATCCTGATCTCAAGGGTAACATTCGGGACTATGCCAATGTCTCGCAACTTGTGTGCTTGTCCAATCTGGAAAACCTGAATGCGGTATTCATCAGCGAAGGGATATCGCAGGCGGAACGGCTGGCGAAACTCAATGCCATCGCCATCAGCCAGATGAAGGTGCTGACGGAAGATCACAGAATTTTACAGCTCGATACGGCTGAAAACAAGTAATTAAAGTACGTAATTTTCTGTGTATTGTCAGAGATGCAAGACAAAAAGAGCTGATTCACAGACAACAAAAGTGGTGGGCAATCACAAATGAATGAACTCCGTTTTTCGAACTTTTTTCGAAAAACGGAGTTCTTCTTATCCGCAAAGCCTTGATCTATCAGGGCTTTTTTTGATGATGGGAGGCATGCACAGCAAAAATCCTTAAAATGCGGAATGATTATGTTTGCGCAAGGGCGCTATTTGAATACGGTTTTCGTTCGTCATTTTGCCAAGGCCAGCGCATTCATGGCGCTGCGCAAGTGGATGCGCATGGCAGCTTCCGCGCCGAAAGCATCTCTCTTGCCGAGAAAATCCATTAGCAGCGCGTGGTCCCGCAGGGTGATGTCCGACAGCAACTCCTGGTGCTCATTGAGCATGATGGTCTCGGATACAGTGCTGTGGATGATGGGCAAAAGTTGAAGCATAAAGCGGTTGTGGGAGGCCACAGCAATGCGCTGATGGAATTCTTGGTCGGCAGAAGTGCGGTCGGCGTGGAGCCGTATTTGCTCCTCTACCAGCTTTCCAGCTTCCATGATGGCGCCCAGTTCCTCGTCCGTGGCGCGCTGGCAGGCCATAGCTGCCAACTGTGGCTCAAACAGGAGACGGGCCTCGAACAGATCCTTCACACGGCTGCGGTTCAGATCCAATTCGTCCAAGCCGAAGCTGATAAAGCTCTCCATGCTTTCGGATACGAAGGTGCCCTTGCCACGATAGACCTCCAACACGCCCTGCGAAGAAAGCACCTTGATAGCCTCCCGCAGGGTGGAACGGCTGACACCCAGCCTGTCCGACAAGATGTTTTCTCCTGGCAGCTTGTCACCGGGGCGGAACTCCTGTGTGTCCGCGATCATCTTATATAAGCTGTCCGCCACCTGATGGGGCAGGTCTTTTCTCATCATAGTGCGATCCTCCTATATTTTCTCATGCTCCAGTATACGGACTTTCACTGCAAAAAGCAAGTCAAACTTGTGTGAATAGTATACAAGTTTGCGGCTGGTATTTCAGCGGATGCGACAAACTTCTGGAAAGGGGGCAGATCACCGTTGACAAATCGTGCAGAAGTTATTATAGTTTACTTGTCCAACAAGCAAACAAGTAAACATACATCGAGAGGTGAAAATAACAATGGTAAGTGATCAAATCAAGACGGGCGTTGACCGCGCGCCCCATCGGTCGCTGCTGTACGCGCTGGGCCTGACGGAGGAAGAGATGGCCCGCCCACTGATCGCGGTGGTGTCCGCCAAGAGCGACATTATTCCGGGGCATATGCATCTGGATAAGATCGCGGAGGCGGTAAAGGCCGGGGTTTACGCGGCTGGCGGTACGCCGGTGGTGGTGCCCGCCATCGGCGTGTGCGACGGTATCGTCATGGGCCACAAGGGCATGCACTACTCCTTGGCTTCCCGTGAACTTATCGCAGATTCAGTGGAGACACTGCTGACCGCCCATTGCTTCGACGGCGCGGTGCTGATCCCCAACTGCGACAAGATCGTGCCCGGTATGCTGATGGGTGCCATCCGCGTGAACATCCCTGCGCTGGTATGCTCCGGAGGCCCTATGCTGGCGGGTCATGTCAATGGGAAGAAGACCAGCCTGTCCCAGATGTTCGAGGCGGTAGGTGCCTATCAGGCGGGGAAGCTGGACGACGCGGGTCTGCGGAAGTGTGAGCAGTCCTCCTGCCCCTCCTGCGGCTCCTGCTCCGGTATGTTCACGGCCAACTCCATGAACTGCCTGTGCGAAGCGCTGGGCATGGCGCTGCCGGGCAACGGCAGCATCCCCGCCCCCGTCTCCGCACGCATCCAGTTCGCCAAGCATTCCGGCATGAAGGTCATGGAACTGGTGGAGAAAAACATCCGTCCCCGGGACATCGTAACGGCAGAAGCGTTTCATAATGCCATCACCGTGGATATGGCGCTGGGCTGTTCCACCAACACATCCCTGCATATCCCTGCCATCGCCCACGAGGCGGGGCTGACCATTGATCTGAAGCAGTTCAATGAAATCAGCGAGAAAACTCCCAACCTGTGCCATTTGGCACCGGCGGGCGAACACTTCATGGAGGAACTGGATGAGGCCGGCGGCGTGTCCGCCGTTATGAAGGAGCTGGCGGACGCGGGGCTGCTGCACACGGAGCTGCCCGCCGTCACCGGCCACACTGTGGGGGAGAACATCGCCCACGCGGACAACCGCGATCCCGAGGTCATCCGCCCATTGGACAAGCCCTATTCTGCCACCGGCGGTCTGGCGTTCCTGTTTGGTAATATCGCCCGCAACGGCTGCGTGGTGAAGCGCAGCGCCGTGGCGCCGGAGATGCGGGTACATAGCTGCACCGCCCGTGTGTTCGAGGGCGAGGAGGCGGCGGTGAAGGCCATCTTCGGCGGTGAGATCCGGAAGGGCGACATCGTGGTCATCCTGTACGAGGGCCCCAAGGGTGGCCCGGGCATGCGTGAGATGCTGGTACCCACTTCGGCACTGGCGGGTATGGGACTGGACAAGGATGTGGCCCTCATCACCGACGGTCGGTTCTCCGGTGCGTCCCGGGGCGCGTCTATCGGCCATGTGTCCCCCGAAGCGGCAGCCGGCGGCGAGATCGGATTGCTGCGGGACGGCGACATTATCGACATCGACATGGACAAGTACACCATCAACGCCCGCGTCACCGATGAGGAGTTCGCCTGCCGCAGAGCGGAGCAGAAGCCCCACGAGAGCTGGGTGAAGAATGGCTGGTTGGCCCGTTATCAGAGAATGGTATCTTCCGCCGATGAAGGCGCTGTGTTAAAATAAGGAAAAGAGAGAGGCGATACATATGAAAAAACATATCCCTACCATAGCAGCTCTGCTGATGATGTTCGTATTTGGTTACGTTTGCCCTACATGGTCCACGGTGACGCCGGTCGGCCTGAAGGTGCTGGGTGCGTTTATTGGCTGGCTGATCCTGGTCATAGCCGGAAAGGGTATGGTCATCGCGTCCTGCCTGGCGTTTTTTGCATTCGCGCTCAGCGGGTATCAGACTCCGGCGGAGCTGCTGGCGGCAGGCTTTGGCAGCACAGGCCTTCTGCAGTTCCTCTATGCCTTCCTGCTGACGGGCGCTTTTACCCGCAGCGGCGCAGGCGAGGTCATTGTGAGGTGGGCGCTGTCCCGCAAGGCTTTGAACGGAAGGCCGATGCTGTTCATGCTGGTATGGTGGACGGCCATGACCATTCTGGGTGCGCTGACCACCAATGTGGTGGCCTGCATGATGCTGGGCTTCTCCCTGATCGCCAGCATCGCCAAGGTAGTGGGCTATGATATCAAGGACAGCTGGTGCCGCTTCATGATCGCGGGTACGGTGCTGGTAGGCGGAACGGCCGGTGTGCTGATCCCGTTTCAGGGTGTGCCTACCATGTCCCTTACTGTTTTTGATAAGTATGCCGAGCAGACGGGGCTGCTGGTGGATCGCGGTGCCTATGTAACAGCCGTTGTCATGAGCAGTGTACTGTTGATCCTGTGCTTTACTTTCCTGGCCCGGAAGGTTCTGCGGTTGGATGTAACACCGTTGAAGCGGCTGAATGTAGCGGATATTGTGGCGGGCCATACGGTCAAGCTCAGCCGCAAGCAGGTGATCATCACTGTGATTATGCTGGTATCCTATCTGTACCCTGTGTTCCTGATGCCGCTGGATAAGGCTTCCGCCGCCTATACGCTGCTGAATGGCCGCATTGGCCAGACCATGTTCATGGGTCTGGCGGTGGCAGCTCTGGCGCTGATCGGCGAAAAGGGTGAGCCTTACTACGATCTGGAGAAAAACATCGGCAGCGACGTTATGTGGGGTGCTATCGCCGCCTATGCGCTGGTGACGGTGGCCGCTGGTGCGGTGGCCTCCGACGCAGCAGGTATCAAGGACTGGCTGCTGTTGATCCTGACGGACGCAGTATCCAGCATGCCCTTGGCGCTGGTGATCCTGTTCTTCGCACTGGTCTCCACGTTCCTGACACAGGTCTTTTCCAATATGGCAACCATTATTATCGTCAGCTCCATCATCGCACCTATGATGACCATTTTCGCAGCCAAGGGCTTCAATGTGTCCGTGATCCCGGCTTTCATCCTGCAGGGCGGTATGAGCGCGATTGCCACCGCCGGCGGCTCCGGCTTTGCCGCCATGATGCTGGCGCAGCCCTCCTTTGAAGGTGACGGCGCTGCGTGGGCGCTGAAGAAAGGCTCTATTATGCTGCTGATGCTGGTGGCCTGCACATTCGTGACCACTATGGTGCTGGGATATATCTTTTGAGTAACGGAGGTATGGTATGGCTACTGATATTCGCGCCATCAAAGCGCTGAACGACTTCCCCGAGACGCCCTATGAGACGGCGGCATCTCAGAACGTGTTGGAGTTCCGCTGGATACATGGACAGTGCTTCCAGTTCCGTCTGCCTGACGGAAAGGTCCTGATGACGGATCCGTTTCTGCCCCAGAACCCGAAAGCGTGGCGGCGGGAGAATACGCCGGTACTGGATTTGAACGAACTGGGGCCGGTAGACTATGTGACCATCAACCATTCCCACTTTGACCACACCTCTGACTTGCCCGCGGTGTTCAAAGAGAACAGTCCTATCGTGATCTGCGACCGTATTTTTGCCCGCGAGCTGTCTGCCGCCTATCAGGTACCGGAGTATAACATCTGGCCCATCGTGCCGGGGATGACCTACCAGTTCGACAGCTTCCGCCTGGACACCGTGGCCGGAAAGCACAACGATATCGGCGGCCCCTGCGACCTGGAGGGTGCACGGTTCATTGATCCGGAAAATGCCATGGTGGGCCCACTCAACAGCTACGGATGTCTGTTCAACACCAGCTTCCTGTTCACTCTGACCAACCACTACCGTATCGGCTTTGCCGCCGGTGTGGATGTAAAAGGCATGGCGGCGGCCTGGAAGGGCATCGGCATCGACCTGTTGCTGCGCCAGCGCTTGGTGTATGCAAAACCGGAGGAGTACGCCGAGGACTGTAAACTGCTGGGCGGTCAGTTGATCGTGCCCATGCACCACGATGCGGCCTTTGACTGGAATGCGGACATGAACGCTTATGCGCGGGATGTGAACGGTCTCTTGCGGCAGGATGGCGTTCCCATGGCCATGTTCAATCCCCAGCGCCTGAAGTGGTATAAAGTGCAGACCAGTATTTGCGCTGAAGCAATGCTATAGCCGTACATGGCGTCTCCTCCTGTTGCAATAAATATGGACAGAAAAGCCGGACAGCCAGTCCGGCTTTCTTTCCACCTTTGGCGGCCAACACACATGCTACAACTCGGCGCACAAAGCTGCTGTTATTATTTCGATGCTGATTATATTCATATCTCCAGCATTCCCTGCAGCCCCGCGCTGGCGGCCTTTTTGTTCTTGTCGAAAGCATGGGTGTAGATATCCAGCGTGGTGGAGGGCTGGCTGTGGCCGAGGATGCCCGCCACCGTGGCCACATCCGTACCGCCCGCGATCATCAGACTGGCGGCGGTGTGGCGGAGGGAATGGACATTCAGCTCCTGCGGCAGGCCGTTCTTCTTGAGGATCAGCTTGAAGCGGTAGGTGAAGGTGGTGGGCGTCATGGGGAGCTGCGCTCCCTGACGGCGGAACAGGAAGTCATCATCGGTCAGCTGCCGCTGGTCATAGCTTTCGGTGATGTATGCACATTCCTGCCGGTACTCCCGCAGGAGACTTTCCATCTCGGCAGAGAAGTACACATAGCGGTCACCTGCGCGGGTCTTGGGTTCTTTGACGAAGATCTCCTCGTCCGTCACCTTGACCGCGTTGCGGCAGATGTGGATGGAGCGCTGCTCCCAATCAATGTCGCACCACTTTAGTCCGCAGCATTCGCCCCGCCGCATTCCCGTGGCGATGATGAGCTTGAAGTAGGTTTCGTACTTGATGCTCTCGCCCTCCAGCGCGGCGATGATCTTCTGCGCCGTTTCCTCGTCCGCGATCTTCTTTTCGCACTTGCGCCCGGCGTAGCGGTAGGTGCGCCACGCCGGATTATGCGAAAGAAAGCCACCCTCCACGGCATCAGAGAGGATGCTGCACAGCGTCGCGTGCACGCCCTCAATGGTGTACTCGGAGAGTGGCTTTTTCGTGTCGGGACTGATAGCTTTTCGCAGTTCTGCGTAGAAATTCCGGAAGTGCTCCGGCCGCAGCTCGGTGAGCTTGTAGTGACCCAGCGCCGGGAGGATACGCTCGATGTCCTGCCGGTCGCGGCGGATGGTGGACTTCGCCAGCTTGCCGGGGGCGATGTCCGTCAGCCACAGGTCGATGTATTTTGCCAGCGTGAGCTGTTGGACGGGCTGCGGCGTGTGACGGCATTCCCGCTCAAAGAGGACGGCCTGCTCGTTGAGCCACTTTTCCGTCTGCTTGGGCGTCAGCTCCTCCGGCGGGTGGACGGTTTTCTGCCGGGGGTTGATGCGCTTGCCGTTGTAGTCATAGCCCATGGAGACCACGATGAGATAGCTGCTGCCGCGCTTGCGGATGCTTGCCATAAAAATGACCTCTCTTCCATTTATTCTCAGTACAGTTGAGGCTAATATTTAGAAGTCCGAAAAAAACCAACCATACTCTTGGAAGAGAGTATTACTGCTGCATCCGACAGAATTGACGGTGCTGCACAGGTAACAAACTCCTTCCCGCTGCATCAAATAAATGAAGAAAGAGCGCACTCCTCTGTGTGAAAGGGAGGTGCGCTCTTAGACTGCCGAGGGGGATCGTGCCATCATAGCCTGTCCCAAAAGACGCACACTGCCGGATGTCCAGGGTGAAGAGATCAACCCGTAAAGCACCCGAAGAGCGGCGCTGCATCTTCCCGAATCGCGGCAGAGCCTTCAGATATCCAAAACAATCAGATGATTATCGCTCACATCCAGACGCACGGCGCCGTTCTCGGTAATGGCAACGGTGTCTTCTACCTGAACGCCGCCCCAACCAAGCTCGTAATACGGTGTTTCGATGTTCAAAACCATATCTGCTTGCAGTACCGTCTGATTGTCAGGTGTGACAGACGGGTCATCATAGACCTCGAGACCCAAACAGTGACCCACATGGTGCCGCCTGTAATGAGGAATACCGCTGCTGCGAGTCGTTTCTACTGCGATCTGAAATAGCTCACAGGCTCGGACGCCGGGACGGGCCGCGGCGATAGCCGCCTCTGTACCGGCACGGATCGCATCATACAGACGAACGGTTTTTTCATCCGGCGTCCCAACGCATACCGTTCTGGACAGATCCGATGTATAGCCCTGATAGTCGCACCCGTAGTCAAACCGGATCAGGCTTCCGCGCTCGATAGGGACAGGCTGGTTGACGGTATCGCAAAATGCCGCACGTTTGTTGGCAGTCGCCACGCAGAAGATATCCTTCGCGCCGTGCTGTGCCACATGACGGCGGAAGCTGTTCCCCAGGTCCTGCTCTGTGTCGCCGGGACGGAAATCCTTCAGACTGGCGAGCAGTGCTTGCTCAGCGATCTGCGCCGAACGTGCGATACCCGCTATCTCTTCCTTAGCTTTGACCATGCGAGCCTTATAGAATACTGCTGCGCCGGAAACAGATGCCTTGGGGAATGCTGCAAGTATGCCGGCGGTAGTTTCGTAGGGCATACGGCTGGTATCCAGAGCGATTTGCATATCGTCGGTCCTGACCAGCTCGCGAAGCGTATCGAGAAGCGCCTGCAATGCGGAGCTCTTTGTTTTCTGCTCATACTCGGAATATCTGGCGGCTTCGGAAAAAGTATCGGCGTATGCAAAGCGGAAGGCTCCAAAAGGCACGATCTCTGCGTTGCCGCCCTCAAACTCCAACACGGAGGGGATCTCGGCGTGACCGACGATGTAGTATAGCTTATCCTCCGGAAGCAGATAGGCGGTGTAGGCCTGTGACGAGCACAGTACATTCTGACCTACGCTCACATATCCTCCGGTCAGATAGGCGATGTTCTGCGGAAGGGATGCGATCAGGATCTGCACGTTGGAATCCTTCATCGCCTCCTGCACGCGGCTGCGGCGAAATGCTTTCAACTCCATACCCGCTTCACCGGCCCTTCTCAACGAAATGCCGGAAGGACTTCTTCCGCAAAGAGCTGCATACTCTCCTTGGTCTGGGTAAGGTCGTCATCCACAAAGGTCATTGCGGAGAAATGCGTAACTCCGGCATCGATGTACTGCTGGATGCGCTCGATGACCTCATCCACGCTGCCGACCAGATGGCGATCGGCAATATTGGAGGCATCGCGGCCCTTCATGGTGGACTGGGAAAGTGACATGGCGTGCTTGTAAAGCTGGCAGTTTCTGAACTTTTCCTCAGCCTCCTCGTGTGTGCGGCAGACGCTGAGGCCGAACTGCGGGGCAACATCGATCTCATCGATGGAACGCCCCACCTTCTCACAAGCCTCCTGCACGCCGGCCAGCCCGTGACGCAGCTCATCGGTCGTCAAAATGGCGGGCAGCCAGCCGGTACCGAATTTGGCAACACGGTCAAAGGACTTATCAGAGTTGCCGCCGATATAGAAGGGGAACGGAGACTGGATGGGCTTGGGATACGTCTGAAGCTCCCGCACATCGAAGCACTGGCCGTGATAGGTGACATAGTCCTCTTTGAAAAGCCGGGTCATGATCTCAAGGCTTTCATCCAGCATCTTGCCGCGAACCATGTACGCGGCCTTTTCGCCGAACTCCGCCTCAAACTCCTCGCGGTACGCGCCCAGACCTACGCCGATCTTTACACGGCCGCCGGAAATATGATCCAGCGTGATAAGCTCTTTGGCGGCCACGGCGGGCTCACGGAAAGGAACGACAAAAAGTGCCGTACACAGTTCGAGGGTCGTTGTCCGCTCGGCAATAGCGGCCAGCTCCAAAAGGGGGGGAGTAGTAGCGGGGGAACTGCTTGAATTCCTCCAGCACATACTTCTGAGAGTGAATGTGGTCGTTTCCCCAAACGGAGTCAAACCCCAGTTTCTCTGCAAACACGGACATCTCAATCACATCGCGGGCGGAAGCGTAAGGGAGATTGACCATCAATCCCTCGGTGCCGGTAGGAATCGCAAGACCGAATTTAACTTTTTTCTTCATTTGTGATACCTCCAATTCAGTATATGTCAAATCGTGCGTCTGAACACGATCTGAGCACATGATCTCGTCAGGTATCACTCTCCTCCTTTATGTCGTTGATATAGCGATAAAGGGTCGGAACAGAAATTTTAAGCTGCTTTGCCACGATGTTGACGCATCCCTTGATGACAAAGAGATTTTTCTGCGCAAGGATACCGATCACCTGACGGCGCTCATCCTTGGTCAAAGCAGACTCCTCATCTCGACCGATCTTGGTCAGGGCTTCCTTGATACAGGCGTCCACCATCCGCTTTGCGGAGATCGCCTCATCTGCGACCGGAACGATAGCGCTGCCCTCCGTTCCGAGATTCATAAAGCGACCCAAGGATGAATAAATCCTATTCAATTCGCTGTAGTTCTGATTTATGCTCAGGAAACCGATAATGTTACCTTTTTTATCTCGTATAAAGTATGTGGATGTCCGGATGGCATCGCCGCCATAGGCGGTAGATTCGCTGATCACGTTGGCCACAAAGTCCTCGCGAGGGTTCGTTTTATCCAACGCCTCCGGGAGACCAAAATTGATCAGGCCATCTCCCGCCTTGCGATCTGTGACCTGACCGTTGATGATATATACCAGCGAATGCTCGAGATCCGATACATCGTGCAGGCATATCTCATATTCGCGGCCGCATACTGCGGCAAGAAACCGCGCAAGCGGGATATAGGATTCAATAATCTCTCGGTTGTTCATACCATCCGCTCCTATCAATAAGAATTAATTCTTATTATATAGGGGAGTGAAAAGCTTTGTCAATGGCAGTTTTAAGTAAGGGACCAGCACCATGATACATGCGGCATCCAGCAGGCATTTAAGTGCGTTAAAGGGAAGCAGTATTCCCATCTGCGCCCATACGCCGCTGATGGGCGTGCCGTATTGGAGCGGCAAAATCACGAGATTTAGAGGAATTGCGGCCAAAACACGTGCAAGAGTCGCACAAAGGAAAGCGATGCTCAGTCGAGACCACGTAGAGGTCTTGCGGCAGATAAGAGAAAAGACTAACAGGAAGATCGCACATGCCACAAAGTCCGCTGTGAGTGCAAAAACATTCGTGCCGAATACCAGAAACGATAAAATTTCTTTCAGAAACAGTGCGGCGATCCCCATGGTAACACTGCCGAAAATACAAAGCACCAACAAGGGAATCTCTCCGAATTCCAATTTCAGATAAGGCGCGGAGGGGAAGGGGGGAAAACGAGTCATTTTTGCCAGCAGAAGCGTGAGCGCACCGACAAAGGCGGTATAGACGATTTTTCTCGTTTTTGCGCTGTTCATTTGATCCACCTCATTTTGAGAAATTTTGTATCATCATTATAACAGCGACAACGCGCGATTCCAATAGGGATTTAAGAAAATTTATCATAATTTATATATTATGGCGAAAATATGAGAATAGTTATTGCAAAACGCTGCGCTGTGCGCTATAATGATGTCGCCGCGAGATAATAATAACTTATCAAATTTTTAGAAAGAAGGGATATTATGAAAATCGCAATAATCGGAGGAACTGGCGACATGGGATATGGGCTGGCGCTGCGCTTCGGCGCTGCCGGGCATACTGTCCTGATCGGTTCGAGGCAGCGAGAGCGTGCCGAAGAGGCGGCGCAGCGTGCGCAGGGCGCCGTGAGCGGGACGTTTTGCGGCCTTTCTAACCCGGATGCTGTGAAGGAGGCGGAACTGTGCATCATTGCCGTTCCCTCTTCTGGCCACTGGGCAACCGTGGAATCCCTCCGGGAAGAGCTGCAGGGCAAGGCGGTTTTGGACATCACCGTCCCGATGGCCTTTGGCCCGCTGCGCTATGCGCCGCCCGCCGAAGGCTCCAACGCCCTTGAGGCGGCCGCTATTCTTGGCCCCGATGTGCGGTTTGTGGCCGGCGCTCACACCATTTCCGCCACGCTGCTGCAGGACATCTCCAAGCCGCTGGACGTTGACGCTTTGCTTGTCGGCGGCGACGCCGAGTTGAAGGCCGAGCTGCGGAAGCTCTTTGCCGGAATCGGCATCCGGGCGTTTGATGCCGGTTCACTGGTATTCTCGCCCACCGTGGAAAGCCTGACCCCCATGCTCATCGGCATGAACAAGCGTTACGGAAGCAAGCACATTGGCTTCCATCTGGTTGGCTTTCCGGGTGAAGACTGATGCGCATGACGGTATGGGCGCCGGAAGGACTGCCTGAGATCCACTGCGGCGATAATATTGTCGAAGCGTTACTGAACGCCATTGCCCCTGAATGCCTTGAGGACGGCGACATTGTTGCGATCTCTCACAAAATCGTTTCCAAGGCGGAAGGGAGAGTTTACTCGCCGGATCAAATCACCGTGACGCCGGAAGCGCGCGAGCTTTCTGAGCGTACCGGAAAGCCTGCCGACCAAATACAGGTCATCCTCAATGAAAGCCGCCGCATATTGTGGGCGCAAAAGAAGGGTGGCCCGGTGATAACGCAGCACCATTGCGGTTATATCTGCGCTAACGCGGGTGTAGATATGTCCAATGCCGATGGGAAGATCCTGGCGCTGCCGTCGGACCCGGATGCTTCGGCTGCCGCGCTGCGCAAAGAACTGGAGCGTGCGTGCGGCGTGCGTCTCGGTGTGGTCATCTGCGACACGCACGGACGTCCGTTCCGCGAGGGCGCTTGCGGAATAGCCGTTGGCATCAGCGGTGTCCAGGCGCTGCACAGCTACATCGGACTTCCGGATCGCAATGGCCGCGCCATGAAAACGTCGGTAGAATGTCTGGCGGACGAGATCGCCGCCGCCGCGACGCTTTTGATGGGGCAGGGCGACGAGGGCCTTCCTGTCGTTATCCTGCGTGGGCTGCCGCGAGGGATGGGGGAGCAGTGCGCCGCGCAGATCATACGTCCGGAGGAAAAAGATATTTTTCTGCAAGCGCTATCACCGCCGCTGCGGGACTGCCGCAGGATTTCTGCGCCCAATTCCGCGATGCTTTTTTGCGCGGCGAAAAGCTGAATACCAGTATTCCGGATAAGTTTGTTGATAGGCTCGTGATCGCTGGTACGCCTGAGCACTGCCGCCGCCGTCTGCAGGAATACCGCGACGCAGGCGTGGATATGCCCGTCATCTACGAGGCGGCCGGCAACCAGTCTCCGGAGGATAGTCTCGACCATGTGGGGCGCTATCTGCTCTAATAAGAGGACAATCGTACTGCATTTGCGACAGACTCCGCCTCCTTACAACACATACCGTAGGTAGCATTACTTTCTACCCGTATTCAGAAACCACAGGCAGGGCGTGCTAATCGCGCCCTGCCTGTGGTTTTCGCGTCTTCAGTTATGGGCATACTCCGTGGACGGTGTGGTGCTGACCATCACAAATCCGTTTTCCCTCTTGCAATTCAGGGCATACTCCGCTATACTGATACTTGTTGATACTAATTGCAATCAGGGATGGAGTTGCTTTCATGGATGCCGCATTGTTTACCAAGATGCTGTCCGACAAGAACATTCTGGATTTGAGAAGGCTCGGCTATAAATTCCCGCAGGCCGACATCAAAGAGTTTATGGAGCTGCTGAAAAACGGCTTCTATCATTCGCTGCCGCTCAAGGATTTCTCCGGGCACAGCATCGTTTATCTGAGCAGCATTGCACAGGTGCGCCTTTCCGCTGCCAAGGTGCTTTTGACACCGCAGAACAGCACACAGCTTTACGGTGTCAAGGCTATGGAGGAGGAGATCGTTTCCACCTTCACTATTGAGCAGGTGGACTTCACCCGTGACAGCGTCCGCAAGATCCTCTCCGGCCTCGCCCCCGCAGACGAAAGCGAAAGCCGCATTTTTGGCATGAAAAAGGGACTGGAGTTCATCAGCAGCCCGGCGAATCAAATCACCGAGGAAACCATTCACCAGCTCTATGAAATGGCCATCGGAGCCTATCTCCCTGAGGAAGAGCGGCTGCTGCCCGGTCATTTCTACCGGCATGACAGCGTGTATGTGGTCGGCACGAAGGTGGAGCACACGGGCCTTCCCTGGCAGGCACTGCCGGAGCGCATGGGAGAACTGGTCGCGTTCATCCATGAAGAATCCGAGATCGATGATCTGCTGAAAGCGGCGCTGATCCACTTCTACATGGCATATCTGCACCCATACTTTGACGGCAACGGCAGAATGGCACGGCTGATGCATTTATGGTATCTGGTGCAGCAGGGATATTCCTCGGCGCTGTTTGTGCCGCTCTCTGAGTATATCAACAAAAGCCGCAAGGGGTATTATAACGCCTATACGCTGGTGGAGGAGAACGCGACCATCAGCGGCATGGTGGACACAACACCATTTTTGGTTTACTTCATCGAAAATGTGTATCATAAGCTGAACGGGGCGCTTCCGACCGCTCAGACGACCGCGGCATTTCAAGAAGCCCTGTCCCACGGGCAGGTCACAGAGAAGGAGAAAGCACTGTGGGAGTTTGTTCTGTCCGCTTACGGCGACACGGAGTTCTCCACCAAGCAGTTGGAAAAGGACTTTGGGAACGCCGCCTACGCGACGATCCGCAGTTTTGTCCTGAAATTTGAAAAGCTGGGACTGCTCAAATCGACGCAGTACGGGAATCGCATGAAGTATGCGGTTCGTGTACGATGAAAACGAGAGCGGCTGCATCTGGCGCGCGGACTACCATTTGACTACTGCTGCAAAAAACCTCGGAAACCCTGTCCTACAAGGCTTCCGAGGTTTTTCTTCAAAATGCCGGAAATTTGTGCAGCACCAACCAAGCCCTTGCGCCGCAGGGCTTTTCGACTTGTCGGCCTGATAACTCCGACTCTAAAGGCCGCTGGTTCGAATCCAGTCGGGCGTACCAACACGAAAAAAGACACGCAGAAGCGTGTCTTTTTTCGTGTTGGTGCGGTTTTGCAGCGCAAAACCGGTCGCCTGCGGGCGGGTGACTGAACGCGCAAGGGAAACCCGACGAAGGTTTCCCTTGCACACATTCCCTTCCTTGCGATATGCGGGAGTGCGGACAACAAACGTTGTGGGCAATCAGTTGTGGGCAATCACATAAAGAATTACCGGCATAGATGCGTCTGGCGAAAAACCAGGCGCATCAACCGTTTCCGTTCGTAAGGATGTATTCTCTTATGAGAGATTGGCCGCAACCTCTGCTATGGAGGCTGCGGCCTTTTCCCTTTCTAAGGTGCGAAAACCTCTCAGAGCGCCGCTTGAAAGGAGGCGCCGGATATGGCGGTTTTCCGCATCGAAAAGACCGGAGATTACACGGTCATGTCCAACTGCCACCTGCGGGACAGCGGCGGGACCCGGGAGCTGGAGGCGCACGGCTATCTCGTCCGGGCGCGCGTCCGCAACGAGAACGGGCAGCTTGGCTCCATCGAGTACACCATTTTGGAGCAGCCGAAGGAACCGGCTCAGACGCCCGCGCCTATCCGGGAAAAACCTATACGGGAAAATCCAATACAGGTGAAGCCAATGTTGGATGCCCCAATTCAGGAGAACCCCGCCCAATTAAATACTAAAGAACAAAATAAAGAATTATCAATTACGCAAGGATCAAGTCCTATCCCATCAAGTCCCCCTACCCCCAGAGAAAAAAGCAGGATCGGACAGGACAGGATGCGGGAGCGCGAGAGCTACCGGGAGATCATTTTGGAGAATATCGACTACGATATCCTCACCCAGGATGAAAAGCTGGACAGGGACCGTCTGGACGAGCTGGTGGAGCTCATGGTGGATACCGTCTGCTCCAACCGGGAGATGATCCGTATCGCCGGGGACGACTACCCCACCGAGGTGGTGAAGTCCCGGTTCTTGAAGATCGACAGCTCCCACATCGAGTATGTGCTGGAACGGATGCGGGAGAACACCACCTATGTCCGCAATATCAAGAAATATCTGCTGGCGGCGCTGTATAACGCGCCGGTCACGATGGACAGCTACTACACATCCCTTGTCAGCCATGACCTGTACGGCAGCGGAGATCGGAGGTGAACGCCTTGCAGGAAGAAATCACGCAGAAAACCCTTGCGCTTTGTGTGGAGACCGGTAAAATGACCGCCCAGCTCTTGCAGCAGGCCATGAAGAAGGTGCTGGCGGATATGGAAAAGCACAAGACTAATCCCCAACTCCGGCACGGAAAGCAGACCATCCGGCAGCTTATGAAGCATGGGGCCGGCGTTTCCAACATTGAGATCACGGACCAGAATATCAAGGCGTTCTCCGCCACGGCAAAAAAGTACGGCATTGACTTTGCTCTGAAAAAAGATACCACCAGGGAGATCCCCCCGCTACCTGGTGTTCTTTAAGGACAGGGACGCCGACGCGGTAACGGCGGCCTTCCGCGAGTTCTCCGCAAAGAATCTGGCGAAGGAGAAAAAGCCCTCCATCCGCAAACGGCTGACCAAGGCCAAGGAGCAGGCGAAGCGGCAGGAGCTGGAGCGGGGCGAGAAGGTCAAAAACAGGGACCGGGGGCTGGAACGATGACGGGAAAGCTGAAAAAGGTCCTGCTGCCGAACCTTCCGTATCTGCTGTTCGCCTGGCTCTTTGATAAGCTCTGTCAGGCGGTCCGGCTCTCACCGGGGGCGGACGCTTCGGAAAAGCTGCTTCGTATCGCCCAGGGCTTCACCGAGGCCTTTGCCTCCCTCTGGCTCAGCCTGCATCCTCTGGACCTGCTGCTGGGCGTTGCCGGGGCGGCGCTTGTCCGGCTGGCGGTGTACCTGAAAGCGAAAAACGCGAAGAAATATCGCCGTGGCGTTGAGTACGGCAGCGCGAGATGGAGTGCATAATTTTAAGTGTAAATGACACATACATGGACGCACAGGAGGTTAT